>Ga0334883_1004369_pt1 | contig 13707 bp, 6 predicted proteins | sample GraSluR1_MG_6_FD_207230 | JGI IMG/M metagenome (GOLD analysis project Ga0334883, IMG submission 207230) | Sludge microbial communities from methane-producing bioreactor in Wageningen University, Netherlands - Granular Sludge_09_05-R1 | ecosystem: Engineered > Bioreactor > Anaerobic > Unclassified... | reverse complement strand
GGGCCGGGTGGCGGCCGAGTGCGGCGGCGGGCGGATCGCCCGGTTATGATGATTCGGCGGACATACCGTCCTTTGGTTCGGTTGTGATCAACGAGCTTCTGGCGCACTCTCATGCGGAGGCGGCGGACTGGATCGAGCTTCACAATACAACGGACGCTGTGATTCCGATCGGCGGGTGGTTCCTGAGCGACAGCAGCAATGATTTTCGCAAGTACGAGATACCTGCGGATACGGTGATTCCGGCTGGGGGATACGTGGTGTTCTACGAGCACCTTCACTTCGGCAATTCGCAGGCTCCTGGCTGCTATTCGCCGTTCGGTCTGAGTGAGAATGGCGAGACGTTTTATCTGCACTCGGGCGACAACGGCGAGCTGACGGGCTACAATGCGGAGGAATCGTTCGGTGCGTCGGAGACGGGCGTTTCACTGGGTCGCTACCAGAAGAGCACTGGCACGTTCAATTTTGTTGCGATGAGCGAGGCGACTCCCGGCGCGGCCAACGCGTATCCGAAGGTCGGGCCGGTGGTGATCAGCGAGATCATGTATCATCCGCCGGGCAACAGCGACGCCGAGTACGTTGAGCTGCTTAACATTACGTCGGCGGATGTTACGCTGTACGATTATGCGACCAACGAGCCGTGGCGGTTCACGGACGACGGCGGGATCGAACTGTTCCTGCCCGCGGCGCCCGTGGTGACGCTTGCGCCGGGCGGGCGGGTCTTGCTGGTTAAGAACCTGGCGGCTTACCAGTCGGTGTTCGGGACTCCGCCGGTTCGGACGGTGGAGTGGACCGACGGCTCTCTTAACAATGCCGGCGAGTTGATTCAACTGTCCAAGCCGGGTGATGTGAATTCATCGGGACAGCGGCAGTACATCCGCGTGGATCGGGTGGTGTACAGCGACGGTTCTCATCCGGTGGGGGACGATCCCTGGCCTGTGGAGGCGGACGGTTTTGGGATGTCTCTGCGGCGCAAGGTGCCGCACGAGTACGGCAATGACGTGATCAACTGGGAGGCAGCGACGCCGAGTCCGGGTTATTAGTCGGTGCGGCGGTTTTTGACGCCGGGCCTGTGTTGTGATATAACAACGGCTTTCCTTTATCGGGGGAGCCGTTTTTTTGTGGAAGGATGGCGTTATGGACAGGCGGGAGTTTATTGGGGCAGCGGGTCTGGGGATGATGGGTCTCGGTGCGGGGGCGATTGTGTCGGGCGGGTCGGCTGGCGCCGCAGGTGCGGCGGTTTTTCTGCCGGCGGGGTGGCATCGGCCGGGCGTGGAGTATTCGATGGCGCCGTTCTGGTTCTGGAACGACCGCCTCACCGAGGCCGAGATCGCCCGACAGATGGCGGACTTCCGCGAGCACGGCGTTTATGCATTTGTGATTCATCCTCGAGTCGGGCTGCCGCGGGACATCGGCTGGATGAGCGAGCGGATGCTGCACTTTATGCGGTTTGCCATCGAGGAGGCGAAGCGGCGCGGCATGTGGGTGGTTCTGTACGATGAGGGCATGTATCCGAGCGGTTCATCGTGCGGGCAGGTTGTGGCGGAGAATGCGGCGTATCAGTGCCGGGGGCTGGTTTGCGTGGACCTCGACGAGGCGAAGGCGGGTCAGCGGGTGGCGGGGGTGGTGATCGGGGCAAACGGGGAGCCGTCGCTGTCGGCTGAGCAGACGCTCGTTGCGGTGGTGCGGCGGAAGGCGGACGGTCATCGGCTTGCGGTAGTCGACAGGCCGGTCAACTCGGTGATTCGCGGGCTGCATTTCAGGGACGATGATCCTGCACGGCGGGCGGATAGACGCGAAGTGGCTGAGGATACGCCGCCGGCTGGGGATATTCTGAACCCGGATGCGGTGGCGTGCTTTATTCGACTGGTGTATCAGCGGTACTATGATGAGTTCGGCAGTCATTTCGGCAAAACGGTGAAGGCGATATTTACGGACGAGCCGAGCATGACCGGTCGGCTGCGCGAGCGGGGCGTGGTTGCGGGGACGACGGGCATACTGGGGCACGTGAATCGTTTATTAGGTTATGATTTCACGGAACACCTGGCGGCGCTTTGGCACGGAGACGAGCCGGATGCGCGGCACTGGCGGGATGAGTATCATCGGGCTTTGCAGATGCGTTTGGAGGAGACGTATTATGCGCCGATCAAGAGGTGGTGCGACGGTCACGGCATCGAGCTGACGGGTCATCCGGCGGGCCCCGACGACATTGGTCAACTGCGGTATTTTCATATTCCGGGGCAGGATATTGTGTGGCGATACATCGAGCCGGGAAAGGCTTCTGCGCTGGAGGGTGCGCAGTCGACGCAGGCGAAGTGTGCATCGTCGGCGATGATTCATCTGGGTCGGCGGCGGAACTCGAACGAGTTTTGCGGGGCTTACGGACACGACTTTACGTTCGCGGAGATGAAATGGCTGGCCAACTGGCTGATGGTGCGCGGCTGCAATCTGCTGTATCCGCATGCGTTTTATTATTCGATTCGCGGGCCGAGGATAGATGAGCGGCCGCCGGACGTGGGGCCGAACAATACGTGGTGGCCGGAGTTTGGGCCTTTTGCAGACGTTTGCGGGCGGCTGTGCCAGCTCAATACCGACAGCCGGCACGTTTGCGGGATTGCGATTCTGGGGCTGAACGATTCGCTGCCCTGGCGGGCGGCGCAGGTGTGCTTCCGTCATCAGCGAGATTTCAATTATCTTGAGGCGAGGCATTTGTGGGAAGACGCGGAGGTCGACGGCGAGGGCATACGTATTGTGGGCATGCATTACCGGGCGCTGGTGGTTGAGGTAGACGTGCCGGAGCGGGCGGCGGGTGCGATCGAGAAGCTGGAGAAGGCGGGGCGCGTGCTTCGGTGGGGGTCGGGGACGGACGAGGCGGCGTTTGTGCGAAGACTCGATGAATTGTCGCCGCCGGACGTTCGCGTGTTGCCGGCGGCGCAAGATTTGCGGGTGCGGCACGTGCAGAAGGCAGGTCTGGACTGGTACATGCTGTTCAATGAGGGCGAAGGCGATATGCGTTTTCGGGCGGATTTGTCGGTGAAGGGCGAGCGTTATCTGCTCGATCCGCAGACCGGAAATGCAGACAAGATCGCCGCCGATCAGGAGATCGTTCTGGCTCGGCACGCGGTGCGCGTTTTGGCAGTGAAGGCCTGATCAGACGTCTGCCGGTACGACGAACGGTTTTCGGTAGGTTCCGGCGGCGAGGCGATTGGCATCCTCGGCATGGGCTCCGACGAAGGTCTCGGTGTTTGGGTCGAACTCCAGCAGTACGCCGAGGGTGCGCGGGGTTTGGTCGAAGTTAACGTTATTCGCCGCCAGGTGGTGTTCCATTCGCTGGAAGGCGTCGAGCATTTCGGCATTATTGGTAAGCGATTGTGCAACTTCGTCGGCGTCGGCTACGGCGCCGAGGCGGTGGGAGACGTTGCCCATGTGGCAGAGGGCGGCGGAGAGATGGCCTTCGAGCACGTCGGCATTGAGGTCGGCGGTCTTTCGGCTGCGGACGGCCTTGATGAAGTTGGCGTGGTGGCCGCCGCCTCCGTCGCGTGCGAACTGTTTGATCTTCTTGCCGTCGTTGTCGTAGATCCATCCGCCGGCGAGGTATCCGCCTTCGCAGTGGATTACGACATCGATGCGGATGCCGCGATAGTCGTCCATGATCTCGGCGCCTTTGTTTTCAGGTGTGACCGCGGCTTTGGGCAGGCCTCTTACTTCGTAGATTACGGGGGCGGGTGCGTAGTCGAGGCAGATGATCTGAGTGTTTGGCGTCTGGCCGTCGTCGACGTAGCCGAAACGTCCGCCGATGCTCAGTACTCTGGGTGCGAGTTTGTCGGCGCCGATTACCCATCGGCAGACGTCCATGAAATGTATGCCGTTGTTGCCGAGGTCGCCGTCGCCGGTTGGCCAGACCCAGTGCCAGTCGTAATGCAGACTTCTGCGCATGAGGGGGTCCATAGGTGCGGGTCCGCACCAGAGGTTGTAATCTACTGAGGCGGGGATGGGCTGAGGTCCTGAGACCTTGCCTATGCTGCCGCGTCGGACGTAGCAGAGGCCTCTTGCGAGGGTGATCTTTCCGATGTGGCCCTGGCGAATGTATTCGATGGCTTCGCGCAGGCCAGCGTCGCTTCGTCGCTGTGTGCCGGACTGGACGATTCGGCCGTACTTGCGGGCGGCGGCGACCATGCGGCGACCTTCCCATATATTGTGGCTGACGGGCTTTTCGACGTAGACGTCCTTGCCGGCCTGGCAGGCCCATATTGTTGCCAAGGCGTGCCAGTGGTTTGGAGCGGCGATTATTACGGCGTCGATGTCTTTGTTGTCGAACAGCTTGCGCAGGTCGCGATGGCACTGGGCGGTTTCGTTGCGTTCGGCGAACTTGGCCAGCTCGCGTTCGAGCAGACTCTGGTCGGGGTCGCACAGTGCGACGACGCGGACGCCGGGCTGATTGCGAAACCAGTTGACGTGGTTTGCGCCCTGACTTCGCAGGCCGATGACAGCGACGCGGACGTCGTCGTTGGCTCCCCTCACGCGCGAAAACGGCAGACTTATCGCGGCGCCGGCGAGGAGGGACTGCTTCATGAAATCTCTGCGGGTCTGCTTTTTCATCTTCTCACCTCTTGTATCAATAGAGCGTTACGTTTGGGCCGGTGCCGAGCGGAATGGCTTCGGTCGTCCTGGCGCCTTTTTCATTCCGGTAGATGTATACGGCAGTATTGGTCGCAATGAGGACGTCGCGGACACCGTCGCCGTCGATGTCGCCGAGCAGGATGCTTTGCTGTTCGACGGGCTGTCGGCCGGCTTCGTGCGCGCCGGGCACGATGAGCGTGGCGACGCATCGGCCTTTGTTGTCGTAGATTGCGCCGTCGTAGGCTACGATGATCTCATCGAGGCGATCGCCGGTCCAGTCGAGCAGGGCGTGGTGGCGGCTGTAGTCGGTGGTGATGCGGGCGAGCAGGGCGCCCTGGTCGCTCATGATCCATAAGGGGCTGTCACCGAACGGGCGGTGATCGATGTCGACGACGATTTGCGGGCCCGGGTGGTCGCCGAAGAGTCGGCCGATCTTGATGGATTCGAAATGGTGTGCGGCCTGTTCCCATTTAACGCGGCCGTCGCCGTCGATTACGGCGATATTGTTCGCTCCGCAGCATGTCAGGACGAGTCGCCAGTCCTTCGGCTGTTTGCCGCGGCGCAGGACGCGCATGCAATCAAGGTGACCACGGCGCTGGTCGACGGTATTTGACTTGTACACCCATCGCATGGAGCCATCGTGGTTTAGCATGGCGTAGCCGGCCATGATTTCGTCGCGGCCGTCGCCGTCGAGGTCGACGGGTACGGGCTGGTGGGCGGTGCGAAAGCCGCCGGGATCGGTAACCGTCCAGAGCAGGTTTCCGTGGTGGTCATAGGCCCAGATGCGTCGGTAGCGGTCCTTGACGAGGATGTCCTGCGGGTGGGCGGTTCCGCGGAGATTGCAGACGGTGATGCAGTCGGTTGCCTCGTCTTCGATTGGGAAGCGGGCGATCTCCGCGCCGGTTGGGCCGTCGATGCGGACAACGAAGCCCTTTGTTGCGACGATCACTTCGTTGTGTCCGTCCTGGTCGAGATCCCATATCTGGCAGGCGACGTCGTGGTGCCACTCTTTGCGGCCGATGGCGGGATCGCCCCAGGTCCAGAGGACGGTGCCGTCGAGTTTCTGGGCAGCTACGGCGCTTGTGTAGTGGACGTCGGAGACGTTGAAATTCTCGGCGCTGACGATCTCAGGCCGGCCGTCGCCGTCAAGGTCGCCGGCAATGACCCATCGGCCGCCGTAGTCTTTGTCGAGTTGGATGGTCTTCCAGGGGGCGATCCGGACGCCGGGATCGGTGCTGCCTCCCGCTGCGTTTAGATCAAAATGTAGGGGGACATTGGGGTCTGCGACGGGCGCGGCATGCGCCAGGCCAAGTTGGGGCCATGCCGCCATCAGGATTGCGCCGATCGTGCTGAGAAAGCGGATGCTCATGTGATGTATTATACATGTCGCGGCGGGTTTTGACAAATGATTTGCGGGCGGATATGATGGGGTTGCGGGCAGCAGGGTTTTGCGGCTGCGGAATCTTCGAGGCAGGTGTGGTCGGCTGGAGGAAGATATGGGTGTGGTGGCTCTGAACCGGACATGGGGGCGGCTCCTGGGGGCGTTTTTGTTGGGTGTGGCGGCGGCTGTGCCGACTTGTTCCGTGGCGGCGGCGGAGGCCGGGGGAGGTGCGCAAAGGGGTTTTATTAACCCTGGTCAACAGGTTACTATCGCCACGCTCGGATCGCGGCCTATGTCGGTGCCGGGGGATACGCCGCCGCAGGTGATCGTAAATCGGATGATCGCCCACTGGAAGGGTCGCCTTGCTCAGGTGCTTTCGGACAAGCCGGACCTGATCGCGCTGCCGGAGGCGTGCGACCGGCCGAGCGGGGTTTCGCAGGAAAAGGTTTTGGAGTATTACCGCGTTCGCGGCGACCAGATTTTGGATTTTTTTGCGGGCGTGGCGAAGGAGAACAACTGCTATATTGTCTATTCGGCCAAGCGGGGGCTGGCTGACGGGACATGGCGGAATTCGAGCGTGCTGCTCGATCGTAAGGGGGCGGTCGTCGCCACTTATGACAAGAACTATCCCACGATCGGCGAGATAGACAGCGGCATCATGCCGGGTGCGGACATCTGCATCGCCGAGTGCGACTTCGGGCGTGTGGGGTTTGCCATCTGCTTCGATCTTAACTTCGACGAACTGCGGCTGCGCTACGCCAGGGCGAAGCCGGATATTGTTGTCTTCAGCAGTGTTTATCACGGGGGGCTGATGCAGGCCTACTGGGCGTACTCCTGCCGCAGCCATTTTGTGGGGGCGGTGGCAAGTCTGCCCAGTGAGATATACAATCCGCTCGGCAAGGTTGTGGGTTCGAGCACAAACTACTTCGATTATACTGTTGCGACGGTGAATCTGGATTGCCGGCTGGCGCATCTGGACTATAACTGGGGTCGGCTGCGTTCGCTGAAGGAGAAGTACGGTCGCGGCGTTACGATAAGCGATCCGGGTCATCTCGGCTCGGTTTTGATTTCGTCGAATACCAGCGGCGTAAGCGCCGAGGAGATGGTGCGTGAGTTTGAGATTGAATTGCTTGATGATTACTTCGAGCGCGCCACCGATCATCGAAACAAACATGTCAAACGTAAATAAGGAGCACGGCATGAGCAGCAACTTCAACCGCAGGGATTTTCTGAAGACTTCGGTCGGCACGGCAGCGGCATGGTCGGTTCTGCCCGGGGGGCGTGTCCGCGGGGCCAACGAGCGCGTGGTCATTGGCGTGATGGGTCTGGGGGGCCGGGGCACGTATCTTGCGGAGGCCTTCGCACGGCGGTCAGATGCAGAGATTGCGTGGCTGTGCGACGCGGATTCGCGACGGTTTGCGCGTGCTCGTGAGTCGGTCGGCGAATTGCAGGACCGCCAGCCGAGGATGGTGCAGGACTTTCGCAAGGTGCTGGACGACAAGTCGGTCGACGTGCTGATCAACGCCACGCCAGACCACTGGCACGTGCCGGGCAGTATCATGGCATGTCAGGCAGGCAAGGACGTTTTCATCGAAAAGCCCATGTCGCATAACGCGTGGGAGGGTCGGCAGATGATTGCGGCGGCGCGGAAGTATAACCGGATTGTGCAGGTTGGCATGCAGTCGCGAAGCGCGCCATACATGCGGCAGGCGGCCGATTACATCCGCTCCGGCGCTATCGGGGAAGTTTATCTGGTGCGCGTGTTCAATATGATGCAGCATTCCAAGGTCGGCGCCGCGAAGGATCAGGAGCCGCCTGCGGGGTTCGACTATGATCTTTGGTGCGGGCCGGCGGCGATGCTGCCTTACAATCCGAGCCGCCGCTGGCTGAATTACTACGAGTACAGCGCCGGTCCTATCGCCGGCGACGCCGTCCACCAGATCGACCTTGCACGTCTTTTGCTCGGTGATCCGGCGTATCCTAAGACGGTTGTCTGCGCCGGCGGCGTGAACTCCCTTACGGACGGTCGAGACTGCCCCGATACGCAGATGGCGACATTCGAATACGGTCCGCTGATCCTGACTATGGAGGCGGCGCTCTGGGCGCCTTATATGAAGAAGACGCCCGGCGTTGTTCGCGACTCCGACAGGTTTCCCGACTGGCCGTTCAGCAGCACGAAGATCGAGGTGTGCGGCACGAAGGGGTTTGTCTATGTGGGGCGGCATGGAGGCGGCTGGCAGGCTTTTGACAGCAACGGCGAGCTTGGCCGTTCCGAATATGGTCGCCAGGCCGACAAGGAGCATCAGGACAATTTCATCGACTGTATCCGCACCCGCAAGCCAGCCAATGCCGACGCAGAGCAGGGGCACTACTCGGCGATGCTGTGCCATCTGGCCAACATTTCCTGTCGCGTGGGCAACAGGAAGCTTGTGTGGAACGCTGATGATGAGACTATTGTCAACGATGTGGACGCCAATCGGTTTCTCAAGAGGCAGTATCGCAGTCCGTGGATCGTGCCGGAAGAGGTCTGACGCGTAATCGTGAAACACCTTTGTGAGGAATGCCGATGGTGTGTAGAATTACTGTATGTTTTCTGGTGCTTTTGTGCGGCGCGGCTCATGGCCAGTGGGCACAAATCGCCGAGGTCGAGATTATAAGCGACCCCACCGAGTTGGCGGGGCGGCGCGTCGCAATAGAATACGATTTGAACGACGAGTCCGTATCAGCTTCGCATCCGGTCTACGTTTTCATACGCTACAGCACAGACGACGGACAGACATGGCGAAGGGTCGATCCGGGTTTTCTGCGAGGCGATGTTGATCTCGTGGACAAACCCGGGCGCAAGACGATTGTGTGGTGGGGCACACAGAAGATGATTGGCGGCGACATAGGAGGCCTTCGCGTCAAGGTGCGCGGCTTACGGATGGCGGCGGTGCCGGGGGGTCGCTTCGAGATGAAAAGCGTGCCCGGCGGCGGACATGACGAAACGAAGACGCGCCGGACGGTCTCTGAACTTCCGTTGTTTCATATCGCCCGCTGCGAGACGACGGTCGGCATGTACGCCGACTACCTCAACGAAACCGCAGTTGCCGGCGGCGGCTGGAACGAACGCATGGTCAGCACAGCGCGGTGCGGAATCACGAGGCAAGGCGAACCTGGGTCCTTCATGTATTCAGTAGCTCCCGGCCGGGAGGATTATCCGGTCACATGCGTGTCATGGTATGACGCCATCGCCTTTCTGGACTGGTGCGGACTGAGGCTGCCTGCGGAGGCGGAGTGGGAGAAGGCCTTCAGGGGCGGGCTATTTCTCGACGGAGACGAATCCCGAAAAATGCCCAATCCTCTGCCGGCTCGCAAGTACCCTTGGGGCGACGAGGCGCCTGACGTGGGCGGTGTCTACCGCTGCAACTTCGACGGGCCGGAAGACGGCTTCGAATACACGTCGCCGGTGGGCAGTTTCGCTGCGTTCAACAGTCCTTACGGCGTCTGCGACATGGCGGGCAATGTAGCGGAGTGGACCGCCGACTGGTATTCGACGTCGCACCATGCCGGTTTGGACGGTTTCAGGATGGTCCGTGGGGGTTCGTGGATGGCTTTGCCCATCGCCTGCGATGCCGTTACGGGGGCTACCCAGTTGCCGCTTAAGGAGAGCAGTATCATGGGGTTCCGTGCTGCGCGGTGAGGTGCTATTGTCGCGATTGACCGCGGCATCTTCAGGTATTCAAGCGTCCTTGGTCCTTGCACGGATTTTTGGTGCAAAAGACGGGGTTTTCTGGTATATTTGCAGTTGTGCGTGCGTGTTATGCGGGCGAGCAGATCCTGGCGACGGAGCAGATGAGAAGTGTTCTACAAATTGCATTGCGTTTTGGTTTCTTTGGTGTTCTTCGTCGTCATTGGGTCTGTATCGGCATGCTTTATGCTGGGGGACTTCACGGGGGATTGCCAGGTGGATTTTCGGGACCTGCTGGTCCTGGCGGAAAGCTGGTTTTCGCCTGAAATACCATGTACGGAACCCGGGCTTGTCGGGCACTGGAAGTTTGAGGAGACCATCGAGGCAACAGCGTCGGATTCGTCGGGTTTTGGTCGGCATGGCGAACTGATTGGCGAGCCATCATGGAACCCCTTCGGCGGCAAGATCGGCGGCGCACTGCAGTTTGACGGCGCGAACGATCATGTAGTAATCAACGGATTCAAGGGAATCACCGGCAAGGCGCCGCGGACCTGCACGGCATGGATCCGCACGTCGGAAATCGATGGGGAGATTGTCACCTGGGGTGAACCCGCGGTGGCGGGCGAGCGATGGATTGTGCGGGTTGATGAGATCGGTCGCCTCAGGGTCGAAGTGGGCGGCGGCTCGATCACCGGTTCGACCGTACTGGCCGACAACCAGTGGCGCCATGTCGCAGCAGTCTGCGACGGCACGACAAGCGACAACATCGCTCTTTACGTCGACGGTCGCAGGGAGACGATCAGCCAGGTAGTCTCCAGAGACATCAATACTCCCCCCGCTAACGATGTTAAAATCGGCGTGTGTGCAACAACTCTACGGTATTTTCGGGGCCTGATCGACGACGTTCGCATATACGATCGTGAATTGACCGATCAGGAGGTGTGGCATCTCGCAAATTCCGGCGCCACGGGTCATACATGTGTGGATTTGGATGGCAGCGGAACAATTGGTTTCGGAGATTTCGTCCGACTTGCCGAGTACTGGAACGATCAGCGGCCGCCTGTAATCATCAGCGAGTTTCTCGCCGACAATGATTCGATTATTGCGGCGCAGGTCAACGGCGCCGCGGAGTATGCCGACTGGATTGAACTCTACAACAATTCGCCCTGGCCAGTCAATTTGGGCGGATGGTATCTGACGGACAAATCGGGTCAGCCGGACCAGTGGAGGTTCCCGGACGGGACGATTGTTGAGAGCGGACGCTATCTTCTTGTTTTTGCCTCCGGCAAGACTTCGTCGGAGCACCCTGGCAATTATCCTTTTGTGGATGACCAGGGATACCTGCATACGAACTTTCGGCTGTCTGACGGGGGGGAGTATCTTGCGCTCATCGGGCCGGACGGGGCTGCGGTTGTGCATGAATACGCCGGCTATCAATTAGGCGCGAACGAATTCGGCTATCCGCCTCAGAAGTCGGACGTTTCATACGGGCTTCATTTCGGGGTGGAAAGCTTTTTTGCGGAGCCGACGCCGGGCGGTCCGAACCGGGAGGCTTTCGACGGTTTCGTGCCGCAGCCGGAACTGAGCCATCGCGGCGGCTGCTATACCAACGCCATCGATGTCGCAATTACCTGCCCGATGCAGAATGTAATCATACGTTACACAACCAACGGTACCGCGCCGACGCTGTCCAACGGTATGACCTATGGATCGCCGCTTCGCATCCAGAACATCACGACGCTGATGGTGAAGGTTTTTCGGGCGGGCTATCGCCCGTCGGAGACGGAGATACATCCCTACGTTTTCGTCGATTCGGCGGCGGCGTCATTCAGTTCAAATCTTCCGCTGATCATCATAGACACGAAAGGCCTTTATATCTATGAGAGCGCCTTTCAGCCGGTGCAGGCGGTGGTAATCGACACCGGAGCGGACGGACGCGCAGCGATGATGGGTCCGGTCGACTTCGCCGGCTGGGGAGGCCTCAAACTCCGGGGGAGCAGCTCGCTGCAGTTTCCCAAGAAGCAGTATGCGTTTGAAACGTGGGACGATGCCAGAGAAGACAAGAACGTATCGATCCTTTCGATGCCCTCGGAATCCGACTGGATAATACATGCTCCGTATTCAGACAAGTCGCTCATGCGCAATTATCTGTCTTACAAGTGGAGCAACGACATCGGGCGGTATACCGTTCGGACGCGCTTCGTGGAGGTGTTTTTCAACGCCAACGGCGACAGGGTAACGATGTCCGATTATGCGGGCGTTTACATTTTCATGGAGAAGATCAAGCGCGACAAGAACCGCGTGGCTATAGCCAGGCTCGAAACCTCGGACAACCTCGAGCCGGAGATCAGCGGCGGCTACATAGTCAAGAAGGACCGGCTCGACCCTGGTGATCGCGGTTTCTATACCGGTCGGGGGCAGAACCTGGCCTACGTTGAACCAAAGGAACATGAGATTACGGTTCCGCAGAAGGCATGGCTTACCCAGTATTTCAACACATTTGAAAACGTTCTTTACGGCTCGAACTATCGAGACCCCGTTGACGGCTATGCAAAATACATCGACGTCGACTCGTGGATCGACGTTCACATCATGGTGGAACTTACCAAGAACATAGACGGGTACCGCCTCAGCAGCTTCATGTATAAGGACCGCAACGACAAACTCAACATGGGGCCCATCTGGGACTACAACCTGTCTCTGGGGAATGCCAATTACCTTGAGGGCTGGTCTCCGCAGGGCTGGTACTATTCGCTGATTGGCAGCGGGGATTATCCATGGTATCCGCGTCTGTTCGAGGATGCGGCGTTCAGGCTGCGATATGCGGATCGCTGGTATGCCCTTCGAAGAGATGGGTTTGCGACGTCACGGCTGCTGAAGGATGTCGACGATGCGGCTCTGCTGCTTGATGAGGCTCAGAAACGCAACTTCGCGCGATGGCCGGTGCTGGGTGCTTATGTATGGCCTAACTGGTACATTGCGACGACTTATGAGGCGGAAATCGCCTGGATGAAGGGCTGGATAAGCGACCGAGTGGCATGGATGGATTCGCGGATCGCCTCGCAGTACGCCGCGGCGCCGCCGACGTTCAGCCGGCAGGGCGGACAGGTTGCCAATCCATTCAACCTTACAATCAGTGCGCCCGGCAGGACGGTGTATTACACCCTCGACGGAAGCGACCCGAGCACGGCGGCGGGCGGCATATCGAGTGCGGCAATTCGCTACACGGGTCCCGTCAGGCTCACAGCCAGCAGACGCGTAACCGCGCGATCGCGCAGCGGCGGACTGTGGAGCGCGTTGAACGAGGCTGTGTTTATGGTCGGGCCCGTGCCGCAGAGTCTGCGGATTACCGAACTTATGTACCATCCGTTGACGGATCCGAATGCCAACACGGATGAGGCGGAGTTTGTGGAGCTTACTAATATTGGGGCCGAGGCTATTAATCTTAATATGTGCCGGTTTACAAACGGCATTGATTTTGCCTTTGGTGATGTTTCGCTTGCCCCCGGTCAGCATGTTGTGGTGGTCTGCAACCGGGCGGTGTTCGAGTCGACGTATCCGGGCTTTGCCGGCGTCATCGCAGGCGAGTACAGCGGCAGGCTGGACAATTCCGGCGAGCGCATCACGCTGGTCGACGCGACGGGTCAGACGATCCACAACTTCACGTACAATGACTCGTGGTACGATATCACCGACGGCGGGGGTTTCTCGCTTACCATCAAGGACCCGACCCGCAGTACCCTTGACCGCGCCGAAGGCGGTGTTGCGGGGCACTGGAAGCTGGATGAATTCGGCGGCACGGCGGCGGCGGATTCATCGGGCAGCGGTCGGACGGGAACGGTTCAGGGCAACCCGCAGTGGCGATCCTACGGCGGGCGAATAAACGGCGCGCTTGAACTGGACGGCGACGGCGATTTCGTTGAGATTGTCGGTTACAAGGGTATTCTCGGTTCGGCGGCCCGGACTTGTACTGCATGGATTAAGACTGCCGGTGCGACGCTGGACATAATCGGCTGGGGTCCGAATCTTGTCGGCGCGA
>Ga0334883_1004360_pt1 | contig 13739 bp, 10 predicted proteins | sample GraSluR1_MG_6_FD_207230 | JGI IMG/M metagenome (GOLD analysis project Ga0334883, IMG submission 207230) | Sludge microbial communities from methane-producing bioreactor in Wageningen University, Netherlands - Granular Sludge_09_05-R1 | ecosystem: Engineered > Bioreactor > Anaerobic >... | reverse complement strand
GAAAGGTTTCCATATCCGTCTTTTCCGTTTTCGCAATATTCCCAGCCATGATTTTTTAAGATTTTTACCAATTCGCGATTTACCATGCCATGTGCCACCACCACAGCCTGGCCATTCCGGTATGCAAATTTTACCAGTTCATCCGAAAAGGTATTCAGTTCATCAAGACGTTCTTTGTAGCCTGTTATTTCTCCCCGGTTTATCCCGGCCATCCAGGTAACCCGCGAAATAAAAAGCCATCCCTTAACCGGAAACTGTATAACGGGTACCTTCACCACCGGGTAATCGAGTTCGGTTAATACACTGTCGGTTTTTAATACAACATTTTCACCAAAAAGTATCAGTGCCGTTTCCTGTGCCCTGGGTTGCGGACTGCAAAACACGGTGTCCAAATTTTCATAATTTTTAATTTTTTGTAAAATCTCCTGCGGATTGAAAGTTTCAATTCCCGCAAAATTGTAAGCTTCCTTGTATTGTGCCGAATTTTTCGAAGTCCCCCAGCCCGGCTTTCCCAAATCAACCGCCGCATGGCGAATTAAATATATTTTCGGATTGGCAAACGTTGTCATCTCCGGTAAAATAATCAGTATCAGCAAAACAATATGCTGAAAAGCCAGATAAAACCTTCGCGTCTTCGTGATTTTGCGTGTTAAATCATTCATACTAAAACTGGTAATTCACCTTAAAATTAAACAACCGGTCGTCGGCGCTTGCGGCATACGAAACGCTTAACACAGCCATATCGAAAGGAGAAAACCACAGGCCGAAACCGGTTCCGTTGTGCCACTTTTTCGAGTTTTCACCATCGAACCACACCCGGCCCGTATCGCTGAACAAAAGCACACCTGCCGTGCCGTTGAGCAGATAGGTTTGGAACTGCTTCATCCGAATGCGCACCTCTGCATTCAGGTAAAGCGAAGCATCTCCGTAAAACCGGGTTTCCCTGTATCCGCGCAGGTTTTCGGTGCGCCCCAGGGTCGCCGCTTCGTGGAAGGCATAATCGCCAAACAGTTTTTCACCCCCGATACGCAGGGCATACACTACGCGGGGCCGTTGCGAAAAGCTAAAGTAACTCACCCAATCACCCGAAAGTTTCAGAAAATTTTCTGTATCCTCATTTAGCCCGGCAAAGTAACCGGCCCGGGTTTTCAGGTGCATTCCGCGGGTGGGAAAAGTGTTGCTGCCTGCAAACTCCTCCTCGGTCTTTCTTTCCATGCCGGCCAAAGTGTTTAGTTCATATTTAAAATAAGCACCGGTATAAGCATGAGTTGCCAGGTCGTCGGCTGTCAATCCGTTTTCAGGCATAGCAATGAAACGCCCGGCGGTTTGTTCTGCATCGGTAAAACTGTAAAACAGTCCCGGACCGGCTTTGTGAATTCTGGCGACATCCAGCCACTTTACAAAATCGAGTTCCGTATAAAACCGGCTCATGCGCAGGCGGTAATATTCTTTTTCTGAACGCGGAACCTCCCATTCCGTTTCGTTTCCCATGCCAAAATAGTTTCCGGCATATTCCGGAGAATTGTATTGCGAACTGAAGTTGATTTCCACCCGCCGTAACGGGAAACTTTGCTGCGCATCAAAACGCATGTTAAAAGCGCTTGTGGAAATAGCGTAATTTCCCAAAATTTCATATCGCTGCTGCCGGTATCTGGAATACCTGGTAAAAACCGGACCACCTCCCACAAAAATACCGTCATCTGAGTTGTACCCGGAAAAAATACCCGGATAAACCACGTCGTATTCAAAGTGTTCCCTGTCGTACTCCAGCGCTTTTGTGTCAAACCGTTTTTTTAACCTGACAGAACGGTCAGGTGAAATCTCTGTGTTTCCGTCACCATAAACAAAAATATTATTGCGCTTTAAACCTTCGATTGAAACGATTTCATCTTTGTTGTCTCCGCCGATAATATTCAACTCAATTTTTGAAAGATGATTCCCCTTAATTTCGAACTGGTCTTCTCCGGCTAACCCGTACAGGTGTATTTTCCCGGTTTCGGAGGCGTAAAAAGTGCGATGATAAAACCTACGGCCTTTTTGCCCGTTTTTCTTCTGTTCATAACCCGAAATCTTGAGTACCGAGTCTGAAGGCGCAATGATTTCAAAATAATCAGACTCCTCCGTGCCGGTGATACTCACCTCTTTTGCCAGCGACAAATAAAGCTTGCGGGCCATGGGTTTCAGGTTTTCGAGGCGGGCTTGTAAAATACGAGCTGTTTTTGGCCCCCAAAGCGGATAAACTTCTTTGGGAAAGGCATGCATAGCCGAATCTGTTTTTTCAGAAGAGAGCAAAATCCGCAGCGAATCGATTTGCCGATGCCACTCGTCCCAACTGCTTTGGTTAAGAAAGGAACGGTCGAAATAACGGGCGTTAAATGACTGGCCTTCCATGTTTTCGGTGTACTCAGTAAACCCCTGAATTTTGGGCAGCAGCCACTTGCGGGCGGCAATCCAGGGAATAACGCCTTCATTCACAAAAAATGCCTGGTCGCGGTCGCGCGGAATGGGTTTGTAAACCGTTTGACCGTTGCGTTCAAAACCGGCCCACCGCCACTGGTCATCGTGCCGGTCCCAGTCGTTTATTACAATGTCGAACAGGCGGGCGCGCAGCACCGCATCTTCATCCACTAAATGATTGGAAGAAGCGGTGGTTTTTTCTATCACCTTCGCAGTGGAAATGATGTTTTCCGAACGCCCAAAGCTCGCCACATCGCTGCGGTCGTCATCGGGGCGTTCCTCAAACAAAAACAATTTACCGGCCACGTCGCGGCGGTAAATTCCGAACCGCGGGTCGTCGGGCACATATAGCACTTCCGGATTGGTATGAAAAACACCTGCAACCCCGGCCAGTGCCGCCACTACCATCGCAGCATATGGATTGGAGGCTGAAATCTGGTCCTGCACCAAATCCACGGCAAACGTTTTGTGCAGCTCTTCCGGCACTGCGCCTTCCACATATTTGTCAACAGAGCGCAAAACATACTGTCTTCCATCTTTATCTTCAAGTCGTAATGAAAAGGTTTGCTGTCCTCCGCCACGCTTTAAAATTTTTAGTCCGCCTTTTTTTGTATTGATGTCAAATACCGGCGCTTTCACCGGAGTAGCCCAAACATCCCGGTAATTTTGGCCCATCCAAAAGTAAGCCGATTCAGAAATGTTGTATTTTGCGCTTGCAACTGCTTCCACACTGTCGGGAAACTGCCCTGTAATTATAGTTTCGGGCTTATCTGCCGAAAACTTTTTTTCGTAAAGAATTTTTCTAAAAAGAACTTCATCTGCATTATAAAAAGAAAGGTGGCATCTTCCTTCGGATGAGAAAGTGAGTTGTGCAAAACCCTTCTCGTCCGACCCGAATTCCGGCAAATCTTTCCTTACATACTCCCGGTTTTGCCACGAACCGGAAATGACAAAATGGGTGTTTTCGTGTTGAAAATACTGCAAACTGGCTTCTCCGGCAGAAAGATACACCACATCGGGGTATTTCTTTAATACTGAAAGCAATCCACTCCGGAAACTTTTAAAATCGGGGTGCTGGTTATCGTACCGGGTGCCGGGAAGTTTGCGGTAAAAAGTATAGGGCAATTGCAGCAGCCATTGTTCGGCAGAAAAAAAACCGCTGGTGTTTCCAAAACTTTTCAGGGAATGATGCCCGGCTACCACCACATGTTTTCCGGCGTAATGCCGGCGGATGGCATCTTCAATCTGAATGAGCACATCGCCCCGGTTTTCAATATCGCATTTGTTAAAACGGCGGTCGTATTTATGCACCCACCACCAGGTGTCAATCAAAATCACCACCAGGTTATCTGAGAGAACCACTTCAGTTGGACCGGGACAAGCTTCATCGGGATAAAATACCGGATTCCGGTATTTCACCGCCAGCTCGTCTGTCAACTGTTTAATAAAATCTTTTCCTTTGCGGGAACCGCCCGCCCATTCGGTTTTTCCGGGTGCTATCAGCAACGGATGTTTCTCATTCAGCAACAATTCACCGGGAAATTTTCCGGTTTCCGCATCAACAGCATTACCAGCCAGTAAAACAGCAAAATTTTTCTGCATGCCGGCCTGGTTTTTCCATTGGTTAAAAAGCTCCATCTCAGTATTCCTTCCAAAGGTATTTCCCGTAACAAAGATACTGTGTACACTTTCTTCCTGGGCATTAACCAACCCGAAGAATAAACTGAAAAAACCAATTATCAGATATTTAAAATTCTTCAGCATTCATATATTAAATATCTTTCGTTAAAGCTTCCGGTTCAGCATACAGCAGGCTCAATCCATCACTGTGCTTTAACCGGGGTAACATAGTTTGCCGTTTTTTCTGGTGGTTTTGCATTTTCACCAATATTTCATTCAGTGTTTTTAACGCTTTTTCAATGTATGGACCTTTGTTGAGCATGACACATTCGGCCCGTTGTGACAAAGCGGCATCGGTAATTTCAGAACGGGTGGGCACTCCTTTTTTTGCCAGAGACTCGAGAACCTGGGTAGCCCAGATAACCGGGATATGAGCAGCTTCGCCCAAGCGCATAATCTCTTCCTGAATGGTGGCGAAATTTTCCCAGCCGGTTTCAATGGCCAAATCACCCCGCGCCACCATTATGCCCACCGGATAAGTTTGCATGGCTTGTAAAAGAATTTCAGGCAGGTTTTTAAATCCATTCCGGGTTTCAATCTTCAATACAATTCCTGTAGAGGCCTCGTATTTTTCCAGTTCCTGCTGCAGGGCTTTTACATCAGATGCCTGGTTTACAAAAGAGAGGTTGACGACATCGGCATTCCGGGCAACAAAAGGAAGGTCATCCCTGTCTTTTTCGGTTAATCCGCTTTGTACCATGTCTGTTTCCGGGAAATTGATGCCTTTATCGGCTTTTAGCTTGCTGCCGGATGCCGAGGCATAAGTGATGGTGATTTCCATCTCATCGCGCCGCACTTTTTCAACCACTCCCTCAATTTTTCCATCGTTCAGGTAAAGAGGTTCACCCGCTTTTACAAATTGAAATATTTCGGGCAGCGTGCAGGAAATGTGTGCCGGATTGACCAGATTTCCCTGCGAATCGTAGCGGGCAGGTTCTCCGGCCAGAGGCGCACTGTGAAGCAAAAGAGTGTCGCCAATATGCAGGGTAATAAACTGTTCTGAAGAAAGCAATTCAGCCACGTAATTTTTTTCTTTACCGGTTTCTTTCACTTTATGCAAAACCAGCTCTGTGCCGGTGGTAATGTATGCTGAATCAGAACAAAGTCCCCATCTGCCTTTACCTTGCTTTCGGATAATTTCCATCCGGCAACTTTTACCCCGCGAATCGGTAAACAAAAGGTCATTCCCCCGTCTGATTTTTTCAATAAATGAATTGCTCACCGGAATAATTGCGTCGGCATTGTTTCCGGGTGGCGGAACATCGGGAGGAGCAATCCAGATCCGGGCAGGCTGCACCACTGTTCCGAGCGAATCGCGCTGCGGTTTGATGTGCACAACCTGCGGGCCGGGTTGCATGGGGCCGGTTCGCAGTTTAGGACCGCCCAGGTCCATCATTATTATGCATTTTCGTTTCACATTTTTACCGGCCCTTTTCACGTTTTCAATCATCGCAGTCCAGGCCGGTTCGTCATCGTGGGCACAGTTGATACGGGCGCTGTTCATCCCGTTTTGCATCAACTGGTTCACCAACTGATAGGTTTCAGCCGCCTCCGAAGGCAATGTAACCATAATCCGGGTCCTCCGTTTATTCGATTTATTTCCAAACAACCGCCTGGTATTTTTGCGCAGCAGTTTTTCGCTGCGTCTAATGCTGATGCCGCTTTTATGCGACAGTGCATCGTTGCTATCCAGTAGCTTGTGAATGATGGTCTGAATGGTTTGCAGACTGGTTATCACGTGTCCTTCAATGTTGGCCAGGTCGGGCAACCCAAGGTACCGGAGGCGCTGCTGCAATTCGCCGATGTTAAAACTCCGGAAAGCCAGATAATGCAACAGATTTAGCGCACTTTCGTGATAAACCGGGTGCACGGCAGACAAGCTGTCAGCATATTCGGGTTCCAGCTTTTCTGCTTTACTGATGATTTTTTCAACCTCTGTTTGGATAAATTCCAGTTTCCTTTTTGTTTTCATTGCAAATTGCCTTAATCCTTTTAATTGTCATCTAACCTTAAAAAATTTATATAAACACGAAGAGAAATGCGCCCACACTAATTACAAGTCCAACCATAAACACATTGTAGGCCCAGCGCAGCAAGTGGTATTTTTTTGCCAGCACTTTTCCCAATGAATACTGATCTTTGGTGAGTGTGGAATAGAGATAAGGGTCGTCGTTAATCATTTCAGCAACGGCCCATTCATATTCTTCCAGGGCCATGTTATAAAAGTTTCCAAAAAAAATCAGATTTACTTTCTTTTGCTTTATGTCTTCCCGCGTAAATTTGCCCGAAGATATATTTGGCCGGGTGGAAAGTATAGCCAGCACAATGGTGGACAAACTGAACAGGATGAAAATGATGGTAGGTACAATTATGACGGGCTCCTGCTTAAATTTACTCACAAGGGTAGCCAGCGCCAGTGAAATGATGATCCCGTTCAGCGAAATGAGAATATTGGATTTATTATCGGCAATGTGGCTCAGGTTAATCTGGTTGCGGGCAGTCAGTTTAAACATGGAATCCACACCGCGTGAATAGCTTTTCGATTTGGCAGCTTTCATTTTCGCTTTGGTGGCCCGTTTGGCGATGCGCTCCTTCAATATTTCAAGATTTTTCTGCTTTGGTTCATCCAGATTGTTTTTGCAATAGGTTGTGTGCCAGCGATGCTCTTCAAATAATTTGATCGACTCCTTGTCGAATTCGGTTTTTTTCAATTTACGAATGCCTGCATTTTTTTGTTCCTGCCTTAGTTTTTTCGCCTGTTCAAAATAGTTTTCCTGAGCCAGGTGCATAAAATCGGCTTCGCAAAGTACCCTGGCTATCCGGCTTTCGGGATTCCGGGGAATCGCAGTTGCCAAAATACTTTCGGCGACAGAAGCACAGATATTTTCATCCACACCCTGGCTTTCAAGAAATTCGGCAGCTATTGCGGCACTCTCTTTCTCATGTCCTTTGTAGGTTTTAATGTAACCCACATCGTGAAACCAGGCTGCCACCCGCAGTATGCTCATTTCATCTTCCTGCAAGTTTTCTTTGGTGCCGATAAAAACGGCGTTTTTTACCACCTCCAGCGTATGATCAAGTGTGTGATACGAATATGTTTCCGGAGTTTCATTCTTCAGAAGACCCGTAACAAACTTTTCAGTCTCCCTGATAATTGTTTCATTAATCTTCATTGTTTCTGAATTTTTGACATTTTTATTTCTTCATTATAAATATACAGTAAAACCAGCCGGTTAATTCCCTTAACTTTTGCCGGTTTCTGAAGCATAAACACCGCTTTCACTTCAGCATCGAGTTCATTGAAAACTTCTTCGGAAATGATGAGCTGCGAATGCCAGCGCTTGTTTAATTGTTCGATGCGAGAAGCCATTATCACCACATTTCCGGTTATGGAATACTGTTTGCGTATAGCAGAACCAATATTTCCGATAACTGCCTCGCCGTAGTGCAGGCCGATCCCGATTTTAGTTTCAGGAATATTTCCTGCATTGTTCTCCTGTTTTACTTTTTCGATGATTTCCATGGATGCCCTAACGGCTTTCTGCGGAATGTTTCCTTCTGACACCGGGGCGCCGAAAGTTGCCATAAATCCATCGCCCAAAAACTGGTTGATAACGCCATCGTAGCGTTGCACGCTGTCGATCATAAAATGAAAAAGATTGTTGAGGTAAGCCACAACCTCTTCGGGTTTATGACTTTCGACAAAGGGAGTAAAGTTTCGGATGTCGAGAAACATCACACACACTTTTTTTCGGGTACCTGAAAGTTCTTCCTTCTTCTTGATAATACTTTCGGCAATTTGCGGTGATATCTGCTGTCCAAACAGGTCAATCACCACATTTTTTTCTTTGATGCTATTTAGCGATGCCAGCATTTTCTTTTTAATCAGATCGGCTACAAATCCTGCCGCAATGCCTGAAATCAACAAAATTATTCCCTGTCCCAGATACTGCATTCCGGTTAAGTCGGGATGAAAACGATCCACGGGCACACCGCTAAAAACAGTGGAATAATAAACAGATACAGCAATGTATTGGATTGCCGCCAGTCCACCTGAAAAAACGGAAAGTTTAAAGTTTAAACGCAGTGTGGAAAGCACGATAAAAAGAAAATAGGTGAGCGTTGCAGGAGCCTGAAGAATGACCGTTTGACCTGAATACTCCACAATGAAAATGAATAAAACCGTCAAAAGCGATATTTCGGAAAATGAATTTACATAACCAAAGATGCTCCTGTGATGAAAAAACATTCTCATTTTTTTGCCAATAAAAAAATGTATAAATGCCTCATAAACAATAATAATCATAGTAAAAATTAGGATGGCATAAATGGCGATGTGGTTATTGAAAAGTGAGAGATACTGGTTGCGGTAGAAAAAATAGATGGCCATAAGCAGGATGGCTTCAAGTCCCAGCATTCCAATCAGGATGAGCGCACGAAGCCTTTCGCTACTTGCAATTTCGGTATTAAAAAGGCGCTCTGCACTCTCTTTTTGTTTTAAATACGCTTGTTCCTTATTCCTTTTCACCGTTTTCAGATTTCAATACATTTGCAAAGTTAGTTAATATTTACTAACTATGCAAATGTTTTTTAAAACAATTTACCTCTACTGTTAATTATCCCAGCCACAATTTTTCGGCAATCCCGAATGTTGATTCAAAATATTTACACAACTATTTCGATTGGAATATTATATCAATTTAAATAAACAAGACGCTAATTGTTTCCTTTTTCTATGGAAGGATAAAAATCCTTAGAAAAGGAATTAACAAAAAAACAAAGTGGTGTAAACCCATTCCTTTCGGCTGTTTTGGAAGAAGTATGGAGAAGGTTGTAAATTTTGCAGCGATGTTATGGAGAAAAGAAAAACGAAGAAACACTCCGACAACCATTTGCCTACTTCTGAGAAAAAACTAAAAAGACACCAATGTCTTTTTATAAAAATATTTATAACTTTACGGCTCATTACAAAAATTATTCACTCAAAAATTACTCAAAATGAATATTAGAATATAAAAAAGATTTATAGATGAAACGAATTGGAATTATTGGTGGATTAGGACCCGAGGCAACCGTTGATTACTACAAAAATATTATTGATGCGTTCAATAAAATCAATGAAGATGGCAGCCTGAATTATCCGGATATTATAATATACAGTGTAAACATGGCATTATTTTTTGCCATGCTGGATAAAAAGGCCTATACCAAAGCAGCGGCATATATATCCGGCAATATTGAGAATTTGGCCAATGCCGGTGCCGATTTTGTTGCTATTAGTGCAAACACTCCGCATTTATTCTTTGACGAGATTAAAAAACGTTCACCTCTGCCCATGCTCAGCATCGTAGAAGCAGCAGCAGAAAAAGCCCGTGAAATGGAACTTAAAAAATGTGGATTGCTGGGTACACGGTTCACCATGGAATCTCAATTCTTTGATAAGGTATTTGCAAATTACGATATCGGCATTACCACTCCATCTGAAACACAGAAAGAGCGAATCAACGAGCTGTTGTTTCGCGAGCTGGAAATGGGGATATTCAAAGAAAGTACGAAAAAAGAATTGTTGGATATGGTGCAGGAAATGATTGACAAACATAGTATCGATTCGGTGATTCTCGGCTGTACGGAATTCCCGATCATGTTTACCGAAGATGCCTACTGCGGAATTCCTTTTCTAAATACTACCCGTATTCATGTGAAGGCAATCGTTGAGGAATGTCTAAAATCAAATTAATGCCGGAACAACAAATTTATACACCCAGGGTTGTCGGCGGACGGTATGGCGTAACGTGTATTTTTCCAACCTTACAGGACATCATCGATTACGAAGAAAAGCGACGCGTACCGGAACAGGGTTATGCCCGCTTTATTCCATCCATCGAATACTGGAACTTGAAAGGATAAAAAGGTCCATTATTTGTTTTAACTTTGTAATTATTTAAATTATTATGAATATGCATTTCAATAAACACCCACATACTTTTCACATTCCTGTAATGGGACTGGCCTATACAATAGACACACCAATCAAAGTTGCCCGCTTTGGGATTTCTTCAGTTATCTCTATAGTTGAAGATAACCTGATTGAGAAAATGAGATCGTATTACTACCAAAAAATTGAGGAACCATACATTGCTATCTCAAAAAAAGAACCTGATTACCGGGCCAGACGCATTACCGACTACCTTAATCTTGTGAACCGGTTGGTGAAACAACAGGTAAAAAAAATGAAAAGTTTTGCATTTGATTCTGGATCCGATATTGATAGATATTTTGAAATGTTGCCTGACCACAGCAAACTTAAACTTGCTTTTAACCAAAGGAATAGTATTGAGAAACCAGAAAAGAAACAACAAGTGGAGGAGTGGTTGAGGCAGCAAATACAACCAGGAAGCATTGATGTAAATATTATGACAAAACTGGATAAACAAAACACCAATGCGCAAGGAAATATTATTGAAAATGGATCTGATGCGGTAACGGCCCTTTGCGGGTATGCCAATAGTGACCTTACCGGATCATCGCTGGTACTCTCTGCCGGTATGAACCCACGTTTGTTTAATTACATGGAAAAAACTAAATCATTTGAGGCAAACTCTGCCGGCCAATTTGATAAAAAGATAGTTATAAAAGTATCAGACTACAGGTCTGCTCTTATTCAGGGAAAAATGTTGGCCAAGAAAGGGCTTTGGGTAAGCGAGTTCAGGATTGAGTCGGGATTGAACTGTGGAGGCCACGCATTTGCTACCGATGGGCAATTAACAGGCCCCATACTGGAGGAATTTAAAACCAAAAGAGAAGAGTTGCATACTATCCTGCACAATCTGTATTGTGAAGCATTAAAAATAAAGGGCAGAATGATTTATGAGACCCCACATTCTTTGAGAATTACTTACCAGGGAGGTATAGGAACACATGCCGAAAATGAGCTGTTACATCAATACTTTGGTGTAGAAAGTACGGGTTGGGCAACCCCGTTTTTATTGGTTCCTGAGGCTACTACCGTTGATGAGGCTACTTTTCAATTACTTGCCAACGCCCGGGAGCGGGATGTTACATTGAGCAACAATTCCCCTTTAGGTGTTCGGTTTCACTACCTGAAAGGCTCATCAGCCGAAACGGAAAAAATAAACCGAATAGAAAAAGGAATACCCGGCAGCCCGTGCCCGGAGAAATTTCTGGTTTCCAATACAGAGTTCACAAAAGAGCCCATTTGTACCGCTTCGCGTACTTACCAAAAAAGGAAAATTGCGCAGTTGCAAACCTTGAATTTGCAGCAGCATGACTACGACCAACAACTGAAGAAAATAACAGATAAAGAGTGCTTGTGTGTTGGTCTGAGCAATGCAGCCATAAAGAATTATGATTTGCCTCCCTTTTTAAAGTCAACTACGGTAAATGTTTGTCCAGGACCGAATATTGCCTACTTTTCTCAAAAGCTATCGTTAAAAAAGATGGTGGACCATATTTATGGACGTTTAAATATACTGTCGAACAATAACCGGCCTCACGTTTTTATAAAAGAACTCAGGTTATACATTAGTTACTGGAATGAATTACTTGCAGAAGGAAAAACATTGAATGATCGTAAAAAAAACATTTATATTCAACGTTTTTATGAAAACCTGAAGGGCGGTATCGCTTATTACAAGAATCTTCAAAGCAAGATAAATCCTGATTTTGCAGCATTGCTCGGAAACAGATTAAACGATGGTCTTGACGAGGCTTTAAACATTCTGGATAAAAAGTTTAAGGATTATTTTGCAATCAAGGTATGATTGCTCTTTATTGGTATGTTTTCTAACATGCTAACATGAAAAATCACTTTCTTTAAGGACTCATCACGACGAAAGCAGAAAAACACAAAGGTTTGTTTATACGATATAATTTATTATCAAGCAGTAAATATAAAATTCTGGTTTAACAATCAGCATACTTTCAATTCCAATAAAAAGACACACATGTCTTTTTATAAAATATTTTGTACCTTTGCACCATGTCAAACAGAAAAATGTAAATTGTGGTCATGTTAGGTAAAACAACAGAATATGCTATTCGATCACTGGTGTACATCTACATCCAAAATATGAAAGGGGAAAGGCCCGGATTTAAGGAGATTGCGAGAAATATTGATTCGCCGGAAGGATTTACCGGTAAAGTACTTCAGATTATTACCCGTGCCGGATTAGTGTCATCCATAAAAGGAAGGGGAGGCGGCTTTTTCTTCGATAATTCAGAAAAGCCTTTAACCTTGCTAGATGTCATCAATGTTACAGAAGGGCAGGAATTTTTTCATAAATGCGGGTTTGGCCTACAATCGTGCGATGCAAACAATCCATGTCCCATGCATGATGAATACGTAACAGTAAGAAAATCATTTTATAACCTGGTGAACAAACTTACCATACAAACACTGGCATCTAAGGTCAATCAAAACAAGGCTGTTTTAAAAAGGTTGGAGATTGAAAAAAGTATTACATTATAGAAATGAAGGACAAGGAGGCACGCTATACCTTACTGAATTTAAAGCTTCCCTGCCTGAAAATTTTTAACTATTTATTGATTAAATCTTAATGAAGACAACGATGAAAACAAATTTTATTCCTATACATACTGAGTATTACGACATGTTTTCAAAAGAACAGGAAAAGGAATTCAGCAAAGTATTCTATTTCGGAACTGGAAGCGATGTTGAAGAGGTCAAAGGTAAAATTACCGGCTTGGTGAAAACAGATGCATTTGAAGAATATTTGGCATTCGATTCAGGAGACAAAGTCCGTGTTGATCGTATTATCACGGTCAATGGGAAACCCGGACCCGCGTACGATGAATATGACGCGTATGCGCTGGCCTGTTTGAATTGCAATGTGCAGGCCGATTAATTCCATTCTTTACCGATATTTAATTTGAATATAGAAAAAGTTAGTAAGAAACGTAATGAAAAATATTAACATGAAAAAATACCTGGTTGTTGCTGCAAGTTTGGTTTTAATACTGGGCATATCCTGCAGTTCAACAGACAAGGAAGAAAGTGCAGATATAAGAATAGAAAAAAGTGCAGTTTTAGAAGCATTGGAAAAAAGCCCTAAACCCACAAAAACAGTTGCCAGCATCGGACAAAAATTGTATTCTGAGAAAGGGTGCCTGGTTTGCCATCAATTAAATACAAAACTGGTTGGTCCTTCCACCAAAAATATTGCAGCGGCTTATTCAGGAAACAAAGCGGGTTTAACTGCGTATCTGAAAGGAGAAGGCGAAGCCATTGTTGATCCGTCTCAGGCTAGCTTGATGCAACCACAAATAGCTATTACCAAGGCATTGTCTGCAGAAGAACTAGAAGCATTGGTTGACTACATTCTTTCAATCGAATAAACCAGGAATTATGAAAAAAACATACCCACGTTTTTTGGCTGTTCTGCTTTCAGTATTTGCGCTGTTAACGCTTTTTCTTAGTGGCTCAGTCATTTTTGATTTGTTTGGCATCAGGGCCAAAGAGGGAAATTATGTATTGCTTGTAGTTTGGGCAAACTTTATCAGTAGTTTGCTTTATCTGGTAGCAGCATATGGGCTTGTTATGCTAAAAAAGTGGCCGTACAAAA
>Ga0334883_1004354_pt1 | contig 13758 bp, 10 predicted proteins | sample GraSluR1_MG_6_FD_207230 | JGI IMG/M metagenome (GOLD analysis project Ga0334883, IMG submission 207230) | Sludge microbial communities from methane-producing bioreactor in Wageningen University, Netherlands - Granular Sludge_09_05-R1 | ecosystem: Engineered > Bioreactor > Anaerobic >... | reverse complement strand
GCTCCGAAAGGAGAAGAACTCGCCTCGGAACGCGGGGAATCGCTCCGCGACCTTGCGCGCGCCTCCAACCTCCAGCTTCGCCGCGTGACGCTCGCCGGCCCGTGGTGGCTCTCGGACGGCGCGCCGCTGATCGCCTACGTGCAGATGTCTGCGGAAAAGTCTTCCGGAGAGGGAGAGATAAGCGGGACTCCCGTCGCGCTCCTTCCGTCCGGACGCGGGTACCGCCTGATCGACGACCAGGGAGAGCGTCGTGTCGACGAGCGGATCGCAGCGACCCTCGGGCCGGATGCCGTTCAGGTCTACCGTCCGCTTCCCGGCTCGCCGCTGGGGGGCGTGGATCTGCTCCGCTTCGGCCTCGCCGGGGCGAAGAGAGACATGGGGGCCGTCTTCGCCATCTCGGTCTGTCTGGCTCTTCTGGGACTGATCTCCCCCGAGGTGAACCGCCAGATCTTCGGCGAAGTCATTCCGCAGGCCGAGCGGGGAAGAATGCTCCAGCTCTTCGGCATTCTCGTCTCCGTCGCGCTTTCGTCCGGCCTGCTGCACCTGGCGAACGGAACGGCCTTCCTCCGTACGGAGAGCGTGATGGACCACGACGTCTCCGCCGGGATCTGGGACCGGATACTCCGCCTGCCGGTGGGCTTTTTCCGGAAAACGACGTCCGGCGATCTCGCGAACCGGGCGCTCGGGCTCTTCATGCTCCGCGAGACCGCGTCGAGAACCGTCAAGACGCTGCTCGTCCAGAGCGTCTTTCTCGTCTTTTTTCTGGGGCAGTCGTTCTGGTACGACTGGAGGCTCGCGCTTGCCGGACTGGGGTGCCTGCTCGTCCCGGCTGTGTTGACGGTGGTGGTGAACGTCGTGCAGCTTCGCTTCCAACGCAAGATGATCGGTCTGCAGAACAAGCTTTTGGCGCTGACATTCCAGATCATGACCGGCATATCGAAGATCCGGGTGGCGGGCGCCGAAGAGCGATCCTTCGCCCGATGGGCGGAACTGTTCGGGGCGCAACGGGCGCTGGGGACGGCGGCACGGCGGCTTGAGGTCTTTTTGAACACTGTCATGGCGCTCTTCCCTCTCTCCGTCGCCATCGTCATTCTCTTTGCCCTTGTCCGATGGAGCGCCGCGGACGCCTCGTACGAAACGGGGCGATTCATGGCCTTCTGGTCCGCATTCGGCGCGCTGCAGGGCGCTTTCCTCCAGATGGTGAGCTCCGTAACCCTTACGCTGAATATGCTCCCGATGGTGGAGAACCTCGCCCCCATCCTTCAGGCCGAGCCGGAGACGGGCGATCTGAAGACCGATCCGGGCGAGATCACGGGGCGGATCGATCTGGAAGGGGTGGTCTTCCGCTACTTGAAGGACGGGCCGCCCGTGCTGAAGGGGCTCGACCTGCATATCGAACCCGGGGAGTTCGTCGCCGTGGTGGGCCCCTCCGGGGCGGGCAAGTCCACTCTCATCCGCCTGCTGCTCGGGTTCGACCAGCCCGAGGCGGGAGGCATCTTCTACGACAACAAGGACATTGCCGAGCTGGACCTGGGGAAGCTGCGGCGGCAGATCGGCGTCGTCCTCCAGAGCGGCGGTCTGCTCTCCGGGGATATCGCCTCCAACGTCCGATGCTCCCGCAATATGACGATCGAGCAGATCGAGGACGCGCTTCGGACGGCGGGGATGGAAGAGGAGATCGCCGGGATGCCGATGGGGATTCATACCGTCATCACGGACGGAGGCAATACGATCTCGGGAGGGCAGAAGCAGCGCCTCCTGATCGCCCGCGCCGTCGCGGGAAAGCCGCGCGTCCTGATCTTCGACGAGGCCACGAGCGCCCTGGACAACAGGACGCAGGCGATGATCAGCCGCAGCCTGGAGAATATCCAGGCGACGCGCGTCGTCGTCGCGCACCGCCTCTCCACGGTCATCGGCGCGGACCGTATCTGCGTCCTCGAGGACGGACGTCTTGTCGAAGAGGGAAAGTACGACGAGCTGATGGCGAAAGACGGCCTCTTCGCAGAACTGGTGCGCAGGCAGACGGTATAGGGAGTAATACATTTGAAGAGTACGGAAAGACAAAGAGGGATGCGCTTCCCTCCTTGATCGAAAGAGTCTCATGTGAATACGCAAACACCCCGAATCGATGAGCCGAGAAAGCTCTACAATTTGAGGTGTTTGTATTCTATTCTAGAAAAGTTGGTTTGATCGCGTGCTGTTATTTATATGCGTCTTCGATTACTTCGCATCCTTTGGCGAGAAGGCTTTTCTCAACCCAGCTGCGGTCAACGCTTCCGTCGGCTGCTGCTTTCAGTTTCATGCGATCATTTATGTTGAACTTTTTTGCTTCTTCAAGAATGTGTTCCGCGTCGTTTTTCGGTATAACGATGACACCATCGCTGTCTCCTACGATAATATCGCCCGGATCTACATGGATTCCTCCGCAGGCTATGGGAACGTTCACTTCTCCGGGTCCCTCTTTGTATGGTCCTCCCGGAGTGGAGCCGGCCGCGTACATAGGAACGCCCATGCCGTATATGCTTTCCACATCGCGCATAGGACCGTCCAATACCATGCCGGCAAGTCCTCTGCACTTGCCGTAGGTCAGCATGATCTCTCCTATGAGAGATTGGCTGCGATCTCCTCCGTTGGAGACGACGACAATATCTCCCGGCTCGACCATATTCAGCGCTTTATGAATCATCAGGTTGTCCCCGGGACGCGCCTTTACCGTGAGAGCCGCTCCGGTCATATTTTCCGCACTCGGTGCGGACATGCGCCGTATCTGAGAAGACATGGCGCTGAGCCTTCCCATGCAATCCGCGATATTAGCGACAGGGATGTGTTTGAAGGCGTTGATAAGTTCTTTAGGGGGAAGTTCTCTCTTTGTAAAAACTCTGAATCCGATAGGCATTGCGTATCCTCCTTGATGATTTTCGATCTGTTGAGCTACGAATCTGTATCGGTCGTGTCAGTTCTCGATAGCTTTGGGGAAAAGAATTTCATATCTTCTCCCTAAACCCTGCAATTCCACCTCGACGTCGTGTCCGAGCGGAATTCCGTTGAGCGAACGCTCCTTTTCCGCGAGGCCTTCCTTTTCTCCGGGGAGAAATATCCTCTCGTTCCCCGGAGACGCCGGAAGTGCCCAAATTTCCTCCAGCATCGTCTCCATTCGTCGGGAAAAAATATCTGAAGGAAAGAATTTCCTTGGATCGATTGCGAGAAAAAAGTGTCCAAGTCCCTGTTCTTTCGTGAAGTCGTTGTACATGCTTCCCAAGGACGGGCCGAAAGAGGCGCCTGTTAAAATACCTGCCAGTATTTCGATGAAAAGTGCTATTGCCGATCCTTTTACGCCTCCGAATGGAAGAACGAAACCTTCGAGCGCTTTTTCGGGATCGACGGTGGCGTTCCCGTCGCTATCGATAGCCCAACCTTCAGGTATTGTTTCTCCCTGTTTCCACGCTCTTCGTATTTTCCCTCTGGCGACGGTACTTGTCGCCATATCCAGTGTGACGGGTTCGTACTTTCCAGCTGGAACCGAATACGAAAAGGGATTTGTTCCGGTGTACGGTTTTGCTGCCCCCCAGAGGGCCATGCTTGTCGGAGCGTTCGACATGGCGATCGCTATAAATCCCCTTCGAGCCAAGGGAATGGTATAAAAACTCGCAGCGCCGAAGTGATTGGACCTGCGAACCCCGACGCATCCTATACCATGAAAGGAGGCAAGTTCAGCGGCCAAATCGGACGCTTCGAGAGACGCATACTGGCCTATTGTGTTCCGGGCGTCGATTAAAGCGCTGGACGAACTTTTTTGCTCTATGACGAGTTCGCTGTTTGGATTGATCATACCTTCCGTTATTCTTTTCAGATAAATAGTTGTTCTGCTTACCCCGTGCGACTCCACTCCGCGCAGGCTGGCATGGACCATCGATTCGGCGAGAATATGCGCTCTTTCATGCGCGACTCCCGCAGCCGTGAAGACCGAAGCGCAATAGTGCGAGAGGTCGTCGCTCCTATAGTTGCTCATTGGTCGCACCTTCTTTCATAATAGCTTTCCGCGTTATTTTTTCCACGCCATACGTTTTTTGAGAAGAGGATAAAAAAGACTGAGCAACGTAAGAACGAACAGGACAAAGGATAGAGGTCTGGTGAAGATCTCCATAGGGGAGTCCGCGATCATCAAAGCTCTTCGCAACTCCGTTTCCGCGAGAGGTCCCAGAATGATACCGAGCACGGCCGGGGCGACGGGTAATTGCAATTTTCGCATCGCCAGGCCGACGACGCCGAAGAAGAGCATCGAATATACATCGAACATCGAATTGTTTATACTGTATGTGCCTACGGTGCTTAAAACCGCTATGGAGGCGGCGAGGATGACTTTAGGCATTTTGAGACATTGAGCGAAAGCGCGGGCGCCGAAATATCCCAGGAAGAGCATGATGAAGTTGGTGATGAGCATGCCCCACATGAGACCGTAGACGATCTGGGGTTCCTTGACGAAGAGATTGGGGCCCGGGTGAAGGCCATGAATCAGGAGACCGCCTACCATGATGGCGGTGACTACATTCCCGGGAATCCCGAAGGTCAGCATAGGAATCATCGCGCTTGCAGTAACTGCGTTGTTGGCGGTTTCGGAGGCGCGGACACCTTCAACGGTACCTTTTCCGAAGAGTTCGGGATTCTTGGACTTCCGTTTCGCTTCCTTATAGCTTATAAAAGAAGCGATGCTGGAACCCGCACCAGGGATTATTCCTATGATTATTCCTATAATGGAGGAGCGCGTCCACGTAGGCAAGGAATCTTTAAAATCGCTTCGAAAAGTCCAGCGTTTTTCGTTTTCGTTGTTCGCAAGGAGCAAATTTCCCGTCGCGAATTTTTTCCCCAGTACGATTTCTTCAAGAATACAAAATACTTCAGGTATGGAGTAGAGGCCGATCAAAACCACGATTTCGGGAAATCCCTCCATCAGGTACATGTTGTCGAAAGTGAAGCGGAATACCCCGCTTATCTGATCGATCCCTATCGTGCTGACGAATAACCCGGCAAAAGCGCAGAGAAGCCCTTTAACGACGGATCCGGAAAGAAAACTGGCGATCGTGGAGAGTCCAAGAACGGATATCCAGAAGTATTCCGCAGGACCGAATTTCAGAGCGAGTCGTGCAAGGTACGGCGCGATAAACATAAGAGCGAGCGCGCTGGCAGTCCCTCCGACGGCGGAACAGATGACGCTGGTTTCGAGAGCGTATCGGCCTTCGCCCTTTTTTGCCATGGCGTTTCCATCGAATGTTGTAACAACCGCTCCCGGTGTTCCCGGGACATTGAGCAGTACTGCGGAGATCGAGCCTCCGTAAATAGCGCCGTTATACATACCCGCCATGCAGAGAAGGCCTGTCAGCGGGGGCATGGAAAACGTGAACGGAATCAAAAGCGCCACTCCCATTGTTGCTGAAAGACCTGGGAGAGCCCCGACCATTATCCCGGAAGCCGTGCTGACGATCATAGCCAAAATATTTGTGATGCTCAGCGTCCCGGCAAGCGAGGATGCAAAGTGTTCCAGCATAGTACTTTCCCTCCATCCTACATTAAAGAAAGAATCCTCTGGGAAGAGGAACATTGAAAAGTATTATAAAAACTATGTAAAGAAAGAGTGTGAAGCCGGCGGAGAAAAAGAGGGAAAAAAGAAAAGTGGCTTTTCCTTCGTTTCTTCCCCAGAGCAGAGAGACAATCAGTACAAAAAAGAAGGAGGAAAAGAAAAAACCCGCCCTTTCCATCGAAAAAAGGTAGATGAGCAGGAGAAGAGCAAGTGAAAGAGCGGACCGGAGGTTGATGGTCTCTGCACATTCCGCGGCCGAGTCGCCTTTTTTCCTGAACCCGGTGACGAGAAGGAGAATACTGCAAAAGAAGATGCCCGATATTGTCAGAAACGGGAAAAGAGCCGACCCTGCGGGATATTGTCCCGTCTGCCAAGCTGCGACCAACGAAAAGGCGACTCCGCTGAAGGCGAGTAGTCTATCCTGAGTTTTTTGCTTCATAATGCTCCTCCCTGGGAATGGGGGGGAGAACATGGATCTCCCCCCCATTGAAATTGGAAAGTCGCGAGAAAATCTATTCTTTGATCCAGGGGTCTTCTTCCCAGAGCTTCGTCAGTTTGTCGCTCAGATCCCGAAGATGCTTGGTGTACTCTGAAGGGGACATGAACACGAGAGGCAAGTAGGCATCTTCGCATTTTTTTCTGAACTCCGGATTTTCCACGACATTTTTCATGGCTTCCGCAAACTTTTCCACGATCTCCGAGGGAACACCCGCCGGCATCGCGACGCCTCTCGAACTGGTCATGACGACGTCGTATCCCATCTCCTTGAGTGTTACGACATTCGGAAAAAGGGGATCCCTTTCCTCCGCCATTTGAGCCAGCATGCGGATTTGACCGCTTTCGGAATACTCTTTCGCTTCGCTGACGTTGAACAGAGCGATGTCGATATGACCGCCAAGAAGCGCAGTTCTGTTCGGACCTGCTCCCGTGAAGGGGACGACTTTTGCGCTGATGCCCGCCAGCTTTTCAAGAAAGATCATCGCCATATGGTCGTCGGAGCCGATGCCGCTGACCCCGTAGGTTAGTTTTCCGGGGTTGTCCTTTGCATATTGAATGACCTCTTCCATTGTTTGGAATGGACTGTCCTCTCTTACCAGGACAGTGCACGGATCGTCCATCAGGCATGCGACCGGGGCAAAAGAATCAAGCGTAAAGCGCGTTTTTTTTCGTATGGGAAGTGCCACTATGCTCGGCGTATTCAAGAAACCGACTGTATACCCGTCCGGTTTTGCTTCGCTCAATGTGGTATAGCCGATTTCGGCTCCCGCTCCGGGTTTGTTCAATACGATGATTTTTTGTCCGATAACCGGTTCAAGGTAGTTTGCGACAAGCCGGGCCATGATATCCGTCGATCCTCCGGGCGAGTATGCTATCACCATCGTGATCGTCTGATCCGCAGGCCATGCGGCGAAGCTCGGGGACGCATACAAGAAAAACAATGAAACGCAAAGGATTCCTAAAAAACACTTACTTTTTTTCATTGCTCCCAACCTCCCGATGAAAGTGTTATTCCTATTTGAGATTGAATCAGAAGCTGTTCCGATGCACGTTTTTTTCATCGACACTTCGGTGTTTGCGTGAAAAATAGTTCCGGACGAAAGGACGAGTTTCTGTAATAAAGTAGCTTTTCCAATCACCTCGTTTCTGTTTGCACAGTACACCTCAGTTGTACTCCTTTTTTTCCCAGAGGTGAAAAACATCTTCGATCGACGAGGGAGCGATGCCGCAAAGCTCCTTGGCCAGTCCTGTTTCGGCGGAGCGTTGTAGACGACTCCGGACGCCTGATGCAACAACAGGTTCTATTCCTACCTCGCGCATAAGATGGATCGACTCGGCGACCTCGAAAGAACGTCGTTCCGAGTGTATCGTGTCCGCGCAGACCATACGTTCGACGGTCTTTTCAAAAGGAACCTTGTTCAGAGTTTCTGCGATCGATGCGAGAACAACCTTTTCCGAGCCGCAGCGACGAGCGAAAAGCAATGTTTCTACAAGAAGAGCTTCGAGTCCTTTCATGAAGACGCTCCGTACGAGTTTGATACGGGAAGCTGTTCCTGCTTGGCCATCCACCAGCTCGATGGACATCCCGAAAGGCGTCATGAGGTCGCGCCATTTTTTTGCGCCTCTTCCCGATGCAAGCATAGGGACTTTATGAGCGTAGACGGGAAGAGGGCCGAGCATCGCGGAATCCACATAATCCGCTCCTTTTTTCGAAAAAGACGTTTCTTCCGCTTCTTTGACATCGGGCAGAGCTGTAGTGACATCCACGAACAGCTGTCCTCTTCGAGCATGTCGTAAAGCCTCTTCCGCAGTAGCAGCCGTGTATGCCGCCGGTACGGCGATGACGAGAACATCGTTGCCCGCTACGAGTTCCCTCAACGAAGAGCAAAAAGTCACGCCCGCTTCTACGGCTCGTAGTTCGAGCGTGTCTTTGTAGGGGGTGGATGCCTCAAGCGCGATGTCGTACGCTGATAGATGAGGATACCCTTCGCTTTTCAATCCTTTCGCCATGTAGAATGCCGCTTCTCCAAATCCAAGAAATCCGATCATCGTTAACCCCCTACGTGCTTTTTTTTGAAATGTTCATTGGTGTCGCTAGCATTTAGATTTGCTTTGGTCTATATGCAGAGAACCCCATTCTTTCATGGTGTCGCTATGTTTTTTAAGTCGTGCGACTCCCTCTTCCCCAAGGCGGAAACTAACCTCGGCGAGGAGCGCATTGATGATTGCTTGAGCGGCTACATTTGAATTGAAAAAACTAACGGACTCATAAGGGCAAAAAAAGGCGACTTTCGATGCAAGGGCCAGCGGGGAGGTTTCGTTGTCGGTAATCGCGATCACGTCGCAACCGATGGAACGGACTTTTTCTGTGATTTCAAGAACGAGTTTCGTGTACCGAGGAAGAGAGACGACAAAAAAAACATCTCCCGGTTCCATGTCGAAAACGCTCTCTGTAAGACATCCGTCGTCGAGATTCATATGGTGAACCTCCGGACGTATTTGAAACAGAAGAAGGTTGAAGAAATACGTTAGCGGATACGAGCTTCTGACTGCGAATGAGTAAACCCTCCGGGAGAAGGCCAGTAGTTCCACTGCTCGTTGAAAATTATCGGGATGATTCAAAGTGTACAACATTTGTAGAGAAGCGCTCTCCTTCCCCAAGGAACTCTGCCAAATAGGGGTTTCGGTATCCAGCGACGAGTTTCGTAGACGCTCGACCGGAGTGATGCCATTTTTTAACACCGTGCGCACCTCTTCCTGAAGTCCAGGATATCCATCGAAGCCCATTTCGGACGATGTTCTGCTGATAGTCGACGGGCTGACGCCTATCCTTTCGGAAAGTTCCAATAAATTTAAAAAGGCGGCTTCTTCGGGAGAGCCGAGCAGAAATTCGGCCACGGCGTGTTTGGCTTGAGAGATTTTTTTGCGTCGTAAATAATTGCGAATCTGCTCTTTATATTTTTCCATCTTTACGCTCCTCTGTTTTCTGCAAAGAGTGTATCATAAAAAATAAAACCTGCAATATCTTTTTCAAGTATTCTTTTCGGAAATCCACGAGCGCCCTGGACAACAGGACGCAGACGATGATCAGGCGCAGCCTCGAGAGCATCCAGGGGACGCGCATCGTCGTGGCGCACCGCATCTCCACGGTCATCGGCGCGGACCGTATCCGCGTCTTCGAGGACGGTCGTCTTGTCGAGGAGGGAAAGTACGACGAACTGATGACGAAGGACGGTTTCTTCGCCGAACTGGTCCGGAGGCAGACTGTGTAGGAGAAATCGAAGCGACTGGGAGCGTTTCTACGGTCCGTTTTCGCGAACGAAAACGTTATCGTCTGCGGAATCGCTGGAAGGACGTCGCCGCGCGCGGAAGAAGGCGCGCTTGGAGGACTGCGGCCATGAGTGCGGAGAGGAGCCAAAGGACGCCGATATTGAAAAACGGCGTTTGTACCTCGAACTTCCCGAGGCGTTTGAACGGAGCGAAAAGGTGCGCTCTGCCGAAGCGCGACTCGGGCTCCATGGCGATGGGGAGGACCTTCGGGACGAGGCGCGGCCCGGATATGATGATCGCGTCCTCGGCGGAGATGCCGAGGAGCTGTTTTTCGACCTCCCTGTTGAAATTTTTATTTTTGAACTCTTCGAACCTCTTGTGTCCGAGCGTTCCGCGAAGCGCGTCTTCGGTCGCGGCCCGGCGTTGCGCTGTCTCTTCGCGGAGGGTTTTGAGAAGTGCTTCCGCCTCTTTGAGCCGCGCCATCACTTTCCGTTGGACCTCGCGCGAGTATCTCTCCAAGGTCAGATCGCCGTCGTTCAGTCCCTCGCCCCGCCATCGCAGTCCCGTAAAGCGCTCCAGAAAATCGAGCTCGTTCCGCAGAATTTTCAACCGTTGTCGCGCTTTGTCGGCGTCCTCGGGGATCCCGGCTATGTCGAGCGTCGGCGAGAACGGGTAGCTCGCCAGGCCGCGTACCTCGGGGATGTATGCCCCCGTGAGGAAATCGAACCACTTCTCCCGCGTCTCGTCGTGAAAAAAAGCCTTTTGGAACGGGTTGTTCCTGTAGTGCTCCACCATGAGGGCCTCGTACCCCCACCGCGTCGGCATGATCTCCGCGATCAGGGGAACGTTTCGGTTTCCGGCGTCCTTGCGGAGCAGCTCGTCGAAGGGGATCGTAGGACCTCCGAGCATGATCTGCGGAGCCAGCAGCACGGGGATGAGGATATGGATCGCCGAGGACGAGGAGAGCGTGTCCGACAGGATCAGCCCGATCATGGCCGCGCAGTACGCCGTGCTGAAGAGGATAGCCCACGCGGCGAACCCCGACGAGGGGATGTGGAGCAAGCTGTTTCCCAGAAACGTGTAGATGCCTGTTTGGAGCGCAGCCGCGAGGAGGAGCCACGCGCATTTGGAGGCGAGATATGCGCCCCTGCTCAGTCGGAGGAGGCGCTCGCGTTCGAGGATCTTCCTGTCCCTGTTGATCTCGTCCGCGCTGAGGGCCATCCCGAGAAAGACGGCGATCACCGTGCTGATAAAGAAATACCCTGGAAGGTTGTTGTTGTTCCGCAAGACGTATTCGCCCCCCCACGAACCTCTGAAGAGGAGTCCTGCGGCCAGAGCGAGCAGCAGCGGCTGGAGGAGCGCCGAAACACGGTAGCTCTTGTTCGCGAGACGGCTTTTCATCGTCCGCAGGAAGAAGACGGAGAATTGCTCCCGCAGCGGCGGAGGGGTTCGATTCGTTTGGTCGTTCTCCGGCGTCGGCGGCGCGGGCAGTGCGGCGGGGAGCGTTGTTTTCAGATGAAGGAGGCGCCACTCCTCGGGAGAGACCTTCCGCTGTTTCGTCGGAAAACCCCGCTCGTCGACGGTTTTCTCTTCGACGATCTCGAAAAGCTGCTCCGGGTTGACGTTTCCGCAGCGGGAACAGGCGTACTCCTGTTCGCCCGCGCGGTAGGAGGCGCTTCGGAAATGGACGAGCGCGTCCAAGGGGTTGCCGTCGTAGATGGGACGCCCTCCGGTGTCGAGCATCCAGAGTCTGTCGAACATCTTGTAGACGTCCGACGAGGGTTGGTGGATCACGGCGACAACGAGTTTCCCAGCGGCGGCCTGAGCTTTCAGCAGCGAGACGACGTGCAGCGAGTCCGCGGAGGAGAGCCCGCTGGTGGGCTCGTCCACGAGGAGCACCGAGGGTTCCCGGATGAGTTCCAGCGCGATGTTGAGGCGTTTTCGCTGTCCTCCGCTGATGGTCTTGTCCAGCGGAGAGCCGACACGGATGTGGGCGACGTCGAGCTGGTTCAGGTCGTCGAGCAGGCGTTCGCAGCGTCGTCGGCTCTCGTCCTCGGGAGTTCCGTGCAGTCCCAGGCGCGCGCTGTAGTACAGGTTTTCAAAGACCGTGAGGTCCTCGAAAAGAAGATCGTCCTGCGGCACATAGCCTAGGATACCGCGGCGGAGCATCGCGTCGCCGGCGACGTCTCGTCCGTCGAGCAGCAGACTTCCGGAGCGGGGGCGGAGCTTGCCCGTCAGCAGCGAGAGGAGCGTCGATTTTCCGGAGCCGCTTCCTCCCATTATCGCGACAAGCTCGCCTCCCCGCACGGAGAAGCTGAAGTCGTGAAGGCCGGTGTCGGGGGCGCCGTCGTAACGGAAATCCAGATGTTCTCCCGCGAGGATGTGGGGGCGCATCGTTGCGGAAGAGACGGAAAACGCGGCGGCGATCTCGCCGAAGTGGATGCGGTCCCGTTGCCGGTTCGAGACGACCGAGCCCTGTTTCAGGAGGCGGATGCCGTCGTCGAAGGGGATGCCGTCCAGAAAAAGTTCTCCATGGGAAGAGGTCCTGATAAACCACGGTCCTTCTTCCTCCGCGCGGAAGATCGCGAACGTCCTTTTGAACTGCGGACGGCGGAGGATCCGGAACGAAGAGGAACGCGTTTCCTGCGCGGCGGAATCCGTAGGGAGGAGAAAGCTGTCGTCGAGTCCGGCCCCGTCCCACGGGAATGAAGCGCCGGAAAAGAGCGCGTATGCGTCCAGAAATTGCCGTTCCACGGCGAACGCCTCCGCTACGGTCCGAAGCAATGCGTTTTCGGAGGAGGCGTCTTCGGGAACTGCTTCCAGCAGCATCGCAAGGATCGTGAACTGTTCGTCGCGGGGAAGTTGAAGGCGCAGGCCGGAGGCGACGGCGGCGCTCCGTGAAAGCAAGAGCTCGGAAGGCGCTTCGTTCTGCAGGTCGAGAGTCAGGTCGTACAGCTCTAAATAGGAGCCTATGGCATCGAGCCCGAGATGTTCGCGCAGATAGAAAGTCACGCGTTCCCTGACCGCGCCCCGGAGGCGCGAGGACGCAAAGGCGGCGCGCAAGGCGAAGAGATTCAGAAGGGCATTCAAGACGATTTCGGTCATCGACATCGCATAGTCTCCTTGGCCGAAGTGAAGAGCAACGTTTCAGCGTTTACAGGTTCCGTCGGGGCGTCCGCGAAGGACGCCCCGACGCGTGAATCAGTTGCAGGGGGCGACCAAAGGATCTCGGACGGCTTTGACGATGGAGAGTATCCGTCTCAGATCGTCCTCGGTGAGCTTCCCCATCTCTTTCGTGATGATTCCCACGATGGAGTCGATGACGGACTTCCTGTTCTCCGTATCGAGCAGCTTCGCCAGTTCTCCGTTCTCCGAATAGGACTTGAGCATCTCCTGCGCGATGGTCAGCTGCGGCAGATGGGCGTTGACGAACTGAACGAACTCCTCCGTGACTCCGGAAGCGAGACCGAGGCTGGAGAAGAGATGGAAAAGCTCCAGCGTGCTGCCGTAGAAGCCTCCCACAAGCGTGTTGAGCACGGCCTGATCGGTCTTCGCCCTGTTCAGCATGGCGTGGATAAAGTCCACCGAACTTGCCGACTGCCCCTCGCGGCTTTTCGCGAACGCAAGGCTTTCTTCGCGGAGTTCCGCCCTCGGGAAGCCTATTCGCTCGTCGATCTCCCTTCCGCCTTCCAAAAAACCTTCCGGTTTTTTGTCGAAGAGCATCGCGTAGCTGAAATTCATTGCGGCGACACCCCAGAGTACATAGAGCTGTTCCTTGGTTTTGCAGGCGATGATATCCCGGAGCGGAAGAAGAAGATCTTCGTTCCACGAAAGGCCGATGTCCTTCATGCCGTCGAAGAGCGCGAAGAGCTTCTTCATCTCCTGGGGATTCATTACCTTTACAAGATGCTCGTACGCCGCGTCGAGCGTCTCTTCCCTGCTCTTTTCGGCGGCGGAAGCTCCGGAAGCGATCAGGAGCGCGAGGATGCACACGACCGTCAGTGAGAAAATTCTCTTTTTCATTGGCGTTTCTCCTTCCTGTTTTTTTCCTGTTTCCCGAAGTCTTTTTGCGTTTGTGTATGTATGCTGCTCGTCGTTTCGCTCCACGCCCCTTTTTTTTACGTTTCTTTGGATTTCGGTTCTTCCCGGAGAAGAGTATGTCACGAATCCTTGCAGTATTCAAGAATGCGCATACGCAACCACTGCGCAAGAGGAAGGGGATGGGACGTTGTGTGGCGAGCATCCGAACGCTGCGTCTCAAAACGGCTCTTGACATTCTGCATACTGTGTCCTATGATGAGTCTGCAATGCGGATAAAAAATCCATGGAGCGAAACGAAAATGGAAAACGGCGCTATCAGAGTTGTTTCACGTGCATTTTCAATTCTTGTGCATCTGGCGCAGGAGCGGCGTCCT
>Ga0334883_1004351_pt1 | contig 13763 bp, 10 predicted proteins | sample GraSluR1_MG_6_FD_207230 | JGI IMG/M metagenome (GOLD analysis project Ga0334883, IMG submission 207230) | Sludge microbial communities from methane-producing bioreactor in Wageningen University, Netherlands - Granular Sludge_09_05-R1 | ecosystem: Engineered > Bioreactor > Anaerobic >... | reverse complement strand
CACCAGAAGTATTGATCAATAAACTTAAAGTAGGTACAGTTCCTGTCCAGGGTGGTATTGCAAGAAATGCATTATCTGTTTCAGGAACCATGCTGACACTGGAGGGAGTCGGTTCCTTCAGAGTTAAAGATTTCAGGAAAGTAAATCCAACATCGGAAATGTTGTATATCAGAAGTTTATGGTTTGAGCCTGAAAGTATTATCAGATTTTTATCATCAGAACTGATATCAAAATCGGTTATAAATGTATATTCTTCCGGCCCTCTTCCTGTATTACTAATCTTATAAAGAAATTTGCCGTTCATATCGAAGCACATTATCTCACCCCCAAACCCGCTGTTTTTAACATAGGTTTTCTTATCTATGTTTACGATTTTTAATATAGAGCGGTCAATTAACGAACTCTCTGTAGTCTGCAACGGTATATAGTCAATATTTTCAGCAAACTCTGAAAGTTTTGTCACTTTGGCCTCAGCTTCCGAAAGCAGGTCGATTCTCAGGACCGAATCGGAAATATCTTTTTCATGAGTACTTTTTCTGCTACAGAAGCAGAAAATGATAATTGAGAAGATTAATAGCCTTGTCTTCATGATAAAAAAATGTCTTATTTGTGAGTTAAATTTCAATGAGTTAAATCACGAATCAAAAATCAAAAATCAAAAATCCCGAATCGGATTTCCCCGACATGTATGCTTCCGCCCCGTCAGTCCCATGTTATGAAACTGGCAAAACAATATAAATCAGCCGTTTCCGGCCAAAAAATTCAGCTAACTGTAAATATAGGCAATTTAAATGATATAACCTCACTAAAACAGTGAAAAAACAGGCGTAAAGGCGCAACGGCATAACGGCGTAACCGTTATACCTTTCTTCTCCCCCTCGCTCAGAATCAGTAATTTGTAGTGCCAGCGTCAAACGATCATTTGATAAATAGACTCAGCAGTAAAGTAAGTGCCAGTCCGGCCACTGCCACGATGGTTTCCATTACTGTCCAGGATTTAAGGGTCTGTTTTTCATTCATTCCCAGATATTTGCTCACAATCCAGAAGCCGCTGTCGTTCACATGGCTGAGTATTGTCGCTCCCGACGAGATGGAGATGACGATAAGAGCTGTGGCAGGCTGGCTGAGGCTGAACAGAGGGAGGATCGGGGCCATTATCCCTGCAGCGGTGATCATGGCCACTGTTGCCGATCCCTGTGTTATCCTGACAAGGGCCGCCAACGACCAGGAAAGCAATATAAGAGGTATGGATGATTCTGCTATCGACTCCGCCAGCATCTTACCTATCCCGCTGTCGACAAGTATCTGCTTCAGAACACCACCCGCTCCTGTTACAAGTATTATTATTCCTGCCGGTCCAAGAGCTTTGGTACTCAGGTCCAGTATTTTCTGCCGGGGCATCTTCCTGCTGATGCATAACCGTATCGACAGCAGGACCCCTATTATGAGGGCTGTAAAAGGATGTCCGAGAAAAGAGATTACATCAGTTATGATTGATTTTGCAATAATCTCCTGCTCGACTCCCACATTTACGAATGTGCCTGTAAGTATAAGAAACAGGGGAGCTGATATAACGAGTACGATTATTCTGAAAGAGGGAAGCTGTTTAGGCGATTCAGGTGACTCTTCTTCAGCCTTAAAGATATCCGCAGGTGCAGGTATATACATCCTTTTTGCAATGAAGCGTCCGAAAAGGGGACCGGCAATCGCAGCCACGGGTATTCCTATAATTATCCCGAACAGAACCACCCATCCCAGCTGCACTCCCAGTATCTCCGACACGGCTATCGGTCCGGGTGTGGGAGGCACCATGGCATGCGTTACTGCCAGTCCTGCCAGCAGGGGTATTGCATAATAGAGGATTGAGACCTTTGTATCGCGGGTGAGGGCATATACGAGAGGTATAATTATTATCAGTCCCACATCGAGGAATACAGGGATGCCTACAAGAAAACCCGTTAGCACCAGCGCCCAGGGCGCTCTTTTCTTACCGAATTTATTAATAAGATAATGTGCAAGAGAATCGGCACCTCCCGAGCTTTCAAGCATCTGCCCGAAAATGGCACCAAGTCCCACGACGGTGGCAACAAAACCGAGGGTGCCTCCCATCCCGTTCTGTATACTTTCAGAGATGGCCGTCAGAGGCATCCCCGTCATTATTCCAACAAATATCGAGGTGATAAGAAGCGCGAGAAAGGCGCTCAGCTTGAACTTAAGTACCATCAGCAACAGGAGTGTCACTCCGGCCAGGACTATCAGGATTATGTAGGGTGCGGACATAGGGCTGGATTAAGTTGTGAGTTATGAGTTATGAGTTATGAGTTATGAGTTATTTTAGTCACAAAAGTCCGAAGACCGAAGACCCCCGCCTGACCGCTGACGCAGTCAGTCGGGCAGGGAAGCCCGAAGCCCGAAGGAGGAAGATTGATTTGTGATTCGTAAGTCTGGATTTGTAATTTAAAATCAAAAATCACAATTCAAAAACCAAAGAACCTTGCCCCCAGCTCCCTGCTCTGAGCTGCGCGGGACTGCGTCGCTACGCTCCTTGTGTCTGTCCTCTGTGCTCTGTGCTCTGTGCTCTGTGCTCTGTGCTCTCCTGCTGCGCTGGACTGCGTCGCTACGCTCCATGTGTGCTCTGTGCTCTGTGCTCTCCCGCTGCGCGGGACTGCGTCGCTACGCTCCTTGTGTGCCCTGAGCTTTTTTGAGCTCTGCTTAAAGGCGTCCGTCCATGCCGGGTTCAGGGGCAAGAGGGAATTTTACGGGAGCGTTATCGCGTGTTGAGCGGTAGATGGCGGAAAAAAGTTCCACCACCCTTCGTCCATCCTCCCCTGTTACAGACGGTTGCCTTCCTGTAGCGATGGCATCCAGGAAATCCTCTGCCTGACGCTGCATATAGTATACCATCGGATCAATAGTGCTGAAGAGAGCCGTATCTTCCTCCTTCCACTTCTCAGGCAGTTTCTCCTCACCGGGAACACTCCATACATCGTTTACAGGCGGCTCGGCAATGCCTGTCATTCCGGCTATGAACATTGATCCGCCATCGGTCTGGACCCCGACCGATGCTCCGTTCTCACCATGCACATGAACCTTACCGTAAAGTCCTGGTTTCTGTGAGTTGCTGACTACTATATTGCCTATCGCCCCGCTTTTGAACTTAATGATTGCAAGAGCCGTATCCTCGACTTCGATATAGGGATGGTTAAGATTCCTCCATATCCCGTAAACCTCATCAATCTCTCCCATGTACCAGAGCATGATATCAAGCTGATGGGGCGACTGATTGACAAGCACCCCGCCGCCTTCATCCTTCCATGTTCCCCTCCAGGCATCAGAATCATAATAGGCCTTATCCCTCCATCCCAGCATGGTAACGGTTGCCAGTACAGGTTTCCCTATCTTTCCTGCATCGATAGCTTCCTTAACTCTCATAACAGGGGGATACCACCTTCGCTGACTGATTACTCCCAGCTTCACCCCTGCCCTTTTGCAGGCATTAATGATCACGTCGCAATCTTTAAGATCAGAAGCGAGAGGCTTCTCAATCAGAACATTCGCTCCTGCCTCAGCCGCTTCAACGGCAGGTTGCAGGTGGAAGGGGTGTGGTGTGCAGACCAGCACCAGATCAATATTCTTTTCCCTGACCATTCCTGGAATGTCAGAAAATGGAGAGGTCTTGTACGTGGCAGCAAAATCCTCTGCTGTTTTGGGAGTTCTGCTCCACACCCCTGAAAGATTAGCATGCGGGATGTTCTGGATGGCTTTTGCGTGCAGGTGAGCCACCTTCCCGCAGCCGGCAATCGCAATGTTAAAAATTTTATTTGACATACATAAAATATGGTAAGATGACAAATATAAGAAAAAGCGCTTAAATCGGGTTTCAGGGTTTACCTTCGGCTTCGCCTCCGGTGAGCTCGTCGCCTTGCTCCTCGGTTCAGGGTTCAAGGATTAAAAGGAAAATTCCAACTTTCGAACCCTGGAACTTTGGAACTTTGGAACCCACCTTCGCTCATGCTTCGGTGGGCAAAGCCTGGAACATGAACCGCAAAATCTATTTATCTATTCAACTATAACTATGGCAAGATCCATCACATTCGTCATTGTAGGTCCGGTGATAACAAGCCCGTCGGTGGCTTTAAAGAAGTTGTAAGAATCGAATTCGGCCAGGTATTGCGACGCATCCACATTAAGGGATGATGCCAGATGGAACGTTGCTGAATCAACGATAGCACCGGCAGCGTTGGTGGGGCCATCATTACCATCTGTCCCGGCTGTCAGTACAGTTATTCCTGAACACTCCTGAAGCTTCATGGCTGTCAGAAGGGCAAGATGCTGGTTTCTGCCTCCGGTCCCGTTACCGGCGACCCTGAGGGTCGATTCTCCTCCAAAGAGCAGACAAACCGGTTTGGGGATACCCGGGTCATTCTTATACCACATGGCCTTATCGATCAGGTATTGCGAAACATTTTCCACATCACCCTGAAGGGCGGAGTCAACAATAATAGTGTTAAAACCCAGCTCTTCAGCTTCCGCTTTCGCAGCTTTAAGCGCCGTACGGTTGGTCCCGGCAATAATATTTAAAGTGCGCTTGAAAGCCGGATCATCCGGCCGGAGTGTTTCGGGCCTTTTGCCTTCAATTCCGTCATTAAGGAAATTAAGTATTCCAGCAGTCACATCTCCGGTAAGGTTGTATTTTTCGAGTACATTCATCGCTTCCCCGAATGTAGATGTGTCAGGTGCAGTCGGTCCGGATGCAATTATTTCAGGCTGATCGCCAATAACGTCAGAAAGGAGTAGATTTAAGGATTTTGCAGGCATTATCGCCCTTGCAAGCTGACCTCCCTTTACCAGCGAAAGATGTTTCCTCACCGTATTGATCTCCTTTATGTCAGCTCCGCACCTTATCAGAAGGTTATTGATGATGATTATATCTTCAGGAAGTAGTCCTTTGGGGATATCTGTAAGCAGTGCGGATCCTCCTCCTGAGAAAAGACCTATCACAAGGTCTCTCTCCATAGCGTTGCCTGCAATACGGAGAATCTCCTCCGTTGCCATAAAACCGTTAAGATCGGGAAGAGGATGACCGGCTTCGGTTACCTTGATATTATTCAGGGAGCATGAGTACCCGTATTTAACAATTATGTGCCCACTCTTAATGCAGTCACCCAGCAGACTCTCCATATAGTGGGCCATTGCAGCACTCGCTTTCCCCGCGCCAATAACATAAATATTATCAATTTCACCAAGAGGTATCTCATGTCCCCCGGCTTTCAATACCTCTCCGGCAAAAGATAAGTGGCTCATAATCAGCCTTCCGGGCAGGACTCCCCTGATCCCGGCCATAAATATCTGTTCGGCTGATTCCCTGCTGGTCTTAGTGTTGAACATTAGATTTTAATTCAGGTGTATTTCACTTACCGATTTAATGGCTCTGTCGGAGAAAAAATCGGGAGTGGCAAACATCCGGAACAGGCCTCCGTCTTCGTCAGGCTGATATTTTAGCAGAAGAAATTCCTGCTGATCGTTCCGGTTGAATAGCTCGGAAAATGACAGAGTACTCCTGTATCCGTCCAAACCGGCGATACAAATCATACCCTCCGCTAAAGATTCCCTGTCAACAGGATAATATTGAAGAAGAATATCTCTCAGAATATATCCCTTGAAAGGCTGTGTGCTGTGAATGCCCCTTCCCCTGCCGTAAAATATCGTGTTATAGGCCATCAAAGGAAGCCCCCGGGGTAATTCGGATATCCTCGCAATCTCTTCTCCTTCCCTGAAGATTTTAAAATGGTCGGTATACATCGGGGATAATCCTCTCTGAACCTCAAAGGAGCGGGGAAATGACCGGATACTTATCTTTACGGGAGAAGATATGTTCCTTTCGGTTATCAGATCAACTGCCGCAACTATCTTGCTTTCGGAAGGCAAAAACCAGAGATCAGGCGACCTCGACGGTACTATTCTTGACACATCGGTTGCAACAGTTATCTTATGCAGGTTGTTCGGGTAGAAAATCTCACCCCAGCTGAAAACAGTTTTTTCACCATTATCATTCTCTATTTCAACATAGAGATCGATTATGGAATTGAATTCCTCCTCATTGGCTTTCTGCGGTATACGGTCATTAAGGATATCGAAAAGCGAATAGCCGTCGTACCTGTACGCTCCAAAAAACTTATCGGAACCATCATCCTGCAGCAGAGTCTCCTTAACAATCACCGATCTTTTTACAAGCCGTGAAAAATCGACTTCACCCGGATTGGCTACCTCGCCCTCAACAGTTATTTTCTGCAGGGGAAGAGGATATGTTTCGGTGTTGTCGTAAAAATTGTTGGTCACTTCCGCGGTATCGGGAGACTGTGAATAATTGTCAGTACAAGGCATATCCCTGGCCTGCTCTGTAACGCACGATGTCAAAACAAAAAAAGTAATCAGCAGGTTGAATTTATTCATGTCATTTGATTTAAATAGTTATTATATACTTTACGGTACAACAGTACAACGGTCCAGCGGTTCAGCGGTACAACGGTTGTTATTACCTTTTCGCCGTTACGCCGCTATGCCGTTACGCCCTTTGGCCACCGTAGCTTTAGCGAAGGTGGCGCTATACCGTTATGCCGTTAAACTGTTACTACATTAATGTACCCTGAGCCCAGCCGTCGCTGTCCTTCGTCCAGCTATGGCTGGCAAAGCCTGAGCCCTGCTTGCCAGCCGAAGCTTCAGCGAAGGCTGGAGCCCTGTGCCCTGAGCCTTCAATTAAAGAACAGGTACGCAATAAATATTGCCGCTATCGCCCCGGCCAGGTCAGCTATCAGCCCGCAGCCGACAGCGTGACGTGTATTTTTTATCCCCACCGATCCGAAATAGACAGCAATGATATAGAAAGTTGTATCTGTCGCTCCCTGGAGTGTACATGAGAGTCTGCCGATGAACGAATCGGCCCCGTGGGTGGTCATAGCGTCAATCATAAGGCCCCTGGCGCCACTGCCACTCAGCGGTTTCATAAAAGCAACCGGCAGTGCACCCGTGAACTGCGTATCAAAACCCATCCAGGCAAAGAAACGGGCCATGCCGCCGATCAGGAAATCCATGGCACCCGATGCCCTGAAAATACCTATCGCGACAAGTATAGCCACAAGGAACGGTATGATCTTAACGGCTATCCCGAAGCCCTCCTTTGCTCCTTCAATGAAGGCATCATAGACATTGACCTTCTTTATAAGGGCCAGAACGATAAAAAGCATTATGATGGTGAGAAGAATAAAATTGGCTGCAAAGGTTGAGATTTCGGTTATCTGCTCCTTCGGAAGGGTGCTGAAATAGTAAATAATGCCGGTGATAATAGCCGTGAGCCCGCCGAGGTATGCCAGTATCACCCTGTCGAACAATTTAATTCTCTGAATAATGGCAACTGAGATAAGTCCTGCGATCGTGGCAAAATATGTTGCGATAAGTATAGGGATGAAGATGTCAGCCGGGTTGACTGCACCCAGCTGTGTTCTGTAAACTATAATACTTACAGGTATTATTGTCAGGCCCGAGGCATTCAGCACCAGGAACATTATCTGGGCATTGGACGCACTCTCTTTATCAGGATTCACTTCCTGCATCTCCTTCATAGCCTTGAGTCCCATGGGGGTGGCAGCATTGTCGAGTCCCAGCATGTTGGCCGAGATATTAAGAATTATCGAGCCGTATGCAGGATGACCTTTAGGCAGTTCAGGAAACAGCTTCTGAAAAAGCGGACCGAAGAGACGCCCGAGTATCGCAACAACACCTCCCTTCTCTCCCACCTTCATAAGGCCCAGCCAGAGGGTGAGGACACCGGTAAGCCCGAGAGATATCTCAAAACCGGTTTTGGCGCTGGAAAAGATTGAATTAACAAGATCATTGAATATCTGAGTGTTGCCTGCAAAGATCAATTGTCCAAGTGCAACTATAAATCCAATCAGGAAGAAGGCGATCCAGATATAATTCAAGGCCATTGCGGAAGATTGTGGGACTAAGATAAAGAATTAAAAAGATAAAAGATAAAAGACAAAAGTAAAAAAGACGGAAGATTGTAGCGAAGCCTTTAGCCGAAGAAAGAATTATTGCTCTGAGCTCTGCGCTCTGAGCCCTGAGCTAAGAAGGTGTAACGGCGCAACGCCACCTTCGCCAAGGCTTCGGCCTTCGGACTTCCGTTCCGCTTCGCTCCGATCTTCCGTCTTCGGTCTTCGGTCTTCCGTCTTCGGTCTTCCGTCTTCGGTCTTCGGTCTTCCGTCTTCGGTCTTCCGTCTTCCGTCTTCGGTCTTCCGTCTTCCGTCTTCCCTGCCCGACTGACTGCGTCAGCGGTCAGGCGGGGGTCTTCCGTCTTCCGTCTTCGGTCTTCCGTCTTCCGTCCGGAGAAAGGTATCTTATTTGACTATTTTGATATATTTGTATAAACAACCAATTAAGTTATGGCAAGGTTCTCAAGAATAGATGTAGTCCTTAAGATGAGAGGAACAGGTATCGTTCCTGTTTTTTATCATAAGGATCCGGATATATGCAGAAGTGTGGTTAAAGCCTGTTACGAGGGAGGAATAAGGGTTTTCGAGTTCACCAACCGTGGCGATTATGCTCATGAGCTTTTCAGCGAGCTCAATAAATGGGCTGAGAAGGAGGCGCCTGAAATGATAATGGGAGTTGGCTCGGTGGTTGATGCCGGCACAGCCTCCCTTTATATTCAGCTCGGAGCAAACTTCATAGTCTCTCCGGTACTGAACCCGGACATGGCCAAAGTATGCAACAGGAGAAAGATCCTCTGGTCGCCCGGATGCGGTACGCTCTCAGAAATAAGTCATGCCGAAGAACTTGGTGCTGAGATAGTCAAGATCTTTCCCGGATCGTCGGTCGGTGGACCCGATTTCGTTAAAGCTATTAAAGGTCCATGTCCCTGGACAAGTATAATGCCAACAGGAGGAGTCGAGCCTACGGAAGATAATCTGAGTAAATGGTTCGGGGCCGGTGTCACATGTGTTGGCATGGGATCAAACCTGATAACAAAAGAGATCATCAGGGATAAAGAATGGGGACTGCTTACGGAAAGGGTCGGGGATACTTTAAGAATTGCCGGAAAGTATATTAGAAAATAGGCCTGCGACCATTGTGTCGTACTTTGTGTATTTAGTGGTAAAATAATATTTTTTTGAACCACAGAGCCACAAAGGATGTCACAAAGGACACTAAGGAAAAAGAGTATTATTAATTTCTATAATAACAAATATGAAAAACAAATCACTGAACTATACAATACTCATTATGAGCCTGTTGATATCTCCTGTAATTCTCTTAGCACAGGATATCACTCTTCCGGCTCCGGTGAAGAGCGGAGGCAAACCGTTGATGGATGCTCTCAATGAGAGGCAGTCCGTACGGGAATATAAATCTGACGATCTGACCCGGCAGCAGCTTTCCAACCTGCTCTGGGCCGGCTGGGGAATAAACCGCCAGGCCGATATGAAGAGGACAGCGCCCTCGTCAAGAAACATGCAGGAGATTGATGTTTATGTTGCCCTCAGATCAGGGCTCTACCTGTATGATGCTGTTAACAACAGCCTGAAGCAGATACATAACAGGGACATAAGAAAAATTACCGGTACGCAGGATTTCGTCGGAAATGCACCGGTTAACCTTTTATATGTTGCGGACATGGCGAAACTTGGTAAAAAGGAAGGAGATCAGATCACCGATTCCGATCTTTTATCTTCATGGGCCAATAGTGCTTTCATATCACAGAACATCTACCTCTACTGCGCTTCGGAAGGCCTTGGCAGCGTGGTAAGGGGACTTGTACCACGCGACAAACTGGCACCCGAAATGGAGCTGAGACCGAACCAGGTTATTATTCTGGGGCAGACGGTGGGAGTGCCGGTGAAATAGGTATTCGGTGTTCGGTATTCGGTATTCGGTAATCGGTTATGGATTAATTTTTGCGGCGTATTCTTCTATTCTGCGGAAGGCGAGTTTGGAGCTGATGATGACCATTGGCAGGCCTGTTCCGGGAATTGTGGAAGCACCGACATAAAAGACATTCTTAAAGATCTCATCGTAGTTTTTAGGGCGGAATGCTCCAATCTGCAGCATGTCGTGTGCGAGCCCCAGGCCGCTTCCCCTGTGAAGGTTGAACTGATTCTGCCAGTCGACAGGAGTATATATCGTTCTGGAAACGATCGTGGGCCTGATATCCTTTCCTGTGCGCCGTGAGAAATCATCTATTATGCTGTCAACAATTTCATCCCTGTCGCTCCAGTCAGGCTTAAACCGCAGGTCGGGAACAGGGCAGACAAAGAAAAGGCTTTCGGCTCCTTCAGGGGCACAATCAGGATTGTGTCTGCTCAGAACATTGACATAGTAATATGGTTTCTGAAGTGAATCAGGGCTCCTGAAAACCTTATCGGCATACTCCCTGAAATTATCTCCGAGGTAATAGTTATGATGATTAACCTCTGGCAATTTGCCGTTTATGCCGAGATATACCGTAAGAGGACCCATGGTCCATGATTTTTTGTCAAGTTTTTCAACAGAGAATTCAGGCCTTCTGAAAACCTGACCTCTGAAAACCGCTGCATCAGCATTTATCACAATGATATCAGCGCGCCACTCCCTGTTGTGTTGATCAACAACAGATTCCACCCTTCCGTCTGTGGCCCTGAAATCTTTTATCTCAGTATTATAAGTGATTTTAACATTTTCCTTTTTCAATTCATCCACAATTCCCTCTATAATCTTGTACATCCCCCCCTCAACATTAAAATATCCGTCGTGCATGAACTCGGTGTATGAAAGAAGAGTATAAACCGAAGAAGTATCGAAGGGAGTTCTCCCCAGGAAGAATGCAACAAGGGATAAAATCTGGACAGCATCCTCAGATTTAAAGTACCGGGAAACCTGTTGCCAGAAATTACGGAACATTACAGGCAGGTGAACCGGGTTAACTTTCATTAAAGTCAACAGGTAATGAAGTACAGAATCATAATTGCTCTTTATAACAACATCAACTGTGTCGTGAAACAGACGACCGCTCTTCCTCAGATAACGGCGCATTTTATCCTCAAAATCGGGTTCGGTCTCGCTGAACTGTTCTGCAAGTCTTGATATGTCCTTATATAAATAGTAGGTCTTTGGACTACTCCTGAAGTTAACCGTATACAACGGGTCAAGTTCAAAATATTTAAAAGGCATTTGAATATTGCAATCTTTCGCGAACTCCTTGAACTCGTAGGACATACTGAAAAAACTGGGACCCGTATCAAATGTGAATCCGTCTTTTTTGAGCTGGTTTACCCTGCCACCGGCATTATCATTTTTTTCGATTATTTCAACCTTGTACCCCTGTTTTGCCAGCCTTAAAGCTGTCGCAAGACCTCCGAGACCTGCCCCGACTATTATTACACTTTTTGCCATATATCAGTTTTGCATATTTTTCATTAAATCCTTGTACAATTGATCCTTAACCCAAATAAAACCAGGCTCTTTTTTAAGTATCTTATCGTAATACTCCTTTGCCGATGCCAGATCACCGGTCTCACTGAAGGCCTGGGCCAATACCGTAAGCAGATTAAGATAGTTCCAATTATTCTCAGCAAATTCCTCATCTGAAGCCATAAGCTCTTCTGCCTTCAGGTAATGCTTAATTGCTTCTTCCTTTGAACCACCGAACATTGCAGGCATGTAATACTGACTGTTGCCATACTGAATATAACCGTAAGGATTTGAAGGATCGAGCTTCATGGCCAGATTTGCACTCTCCACACTCTTTGGACCGATAAAAGGGGCCTGTAATACATTCAAACCGATCCTGTAACCATAAAATGCAGCCTTATAAGCATTTACCATTGATAACTTATATCTGTTCCCCTCCAGTACAGCAAGGTTTGCCTCAGCAAGTTTAAGGTACCGGCGGGCTTCGCTGTTTTGTTTTACTCCGATAGCCCAGGCAATATAACCATACTGGTAATTGACCAGTTCAAGAAGAAATGAATTGTCCCTGCTCTTTACCTCTTCCATCCTGTCGATAACATTTTTCCATTGCTCCATATCACCACTTATATAGGCAGAATAGATTTCAGCCTTATTTTGTGCCTCAGCACCTGCAGTGGCAGTAATCATCAAAAACAGTATCAGTGTACGTATCTTCCTTTCCATTGATGTTTTTTAGATATTTTGTTAATCACAGCTTTCATGATGAAGAGACCGCATGAAAACTGCTGGGGTATAAGTAGCAAAATGTTTTGTATAATTTTCTGTTCGCTTACAGATGAAACAAGCACTCTCGTTAATAAGAAAGCGGAGATATACAAAATGAAAACAAGAGGGGAAAATGAACTTATAACGAAAATAAATCCAAAAGTTGTCACCACCCAGAAGAGCATCGCAAGAACAAGTGAATTCCCAAAGAATGCTGCCACATTTTTTGAGAAACCGTTTACCGCGTCACTGAAGCCTGCATACATCCTGCACATTATTGTATCATCACCAGTCAGACATGCAATCTTTTGTTTCTTACTTTTAAGATACCTTGCCGTGGAGATATCTTCCACCATATCATTTTTCATTTTCTCGTGTGGTTCGAAGAGCCTGTAGGCCGCATATTCAAACATCATGAACTGGCCGTTTGCCGCTGCAAAAGCCGGATTTGCCGATTTCCGCACCAGAATAAGGGGAAGAAGAGAGAGCAGAATATAATTCATATTCGGCACCGTCAGCTTCTCTCCTGCCGACACCATAATCTGTTTCGGAAAAATCGTCAGAAGAACCGTATCGTGTCTCTCTATAAATGACAGAGAGTTGGCTATCAGTCCTTTGCCTATTCGAACATCAGCATCGAGAAAGAGAAGGTATTTGCCCTTTGCCTTCCTTGAGAGTGAATAACAGGCATAATTCTTTCCATACCAGCCATGTGGCAGACCATCTGAATTGATCAGTTTTATTCTCGTGTCTCTTTCAGAATATTGTTTTACCACCTCTGCAGTCCGGTCATCAGACTGGTCGTTAAATATTGCAACCTCAATATTGGTGTAATCCTGGTCAAGAATATCATTTAACAGATTGGCTATGTTATTTTCTTCATTCCGGGCCGGGATAAGCACGGATACAAGGGGTTTCTCCGAAGGTTGTCTTCTGACCAGTTTGGGCAGAAAAAGAGTATTTGCCACTGCTACCAGCAATTGGATCAAGGTAAAAAATAATATGATACCTCCAATATATAACATCAGTCATTAACACTTTTGATCTGCTTCGAAAAGCATTCTGAAAGAAACGCATTGTATGCTTGTTCTATGCCCTCAGCATGTTGGTTTTCCATCGTGTACTCTTTAAGATAAACATACAGGGAAGGCTTTGTCTCAGAAAGATAATCGACCAGGTTGACTACAAAAATAACCTGTGCCTTACCATTTATCTCAGAGGCTATCCGGGTAACACCTTTCTCAAAAGTGATTGAACTCTTATACAACGACTCCAGTCTTCCCTGCGGGAATAAAAGAACAAGGTTCTGTCTGCGGGACAGCAATTCTATCGTGTAATTTATTGATTCCAAAACACTTCTGGACCTTCTTCTTACAGGATATCCGCCGGTATATTTAAAAAACCAGAATTTCTCAAGCTGTTCCTCAAGCATCATGAAATGGAACCTTCGCCTGAAGATCTTTAAGTTCAGATACATTGCCCAGAACCCATCCCACCAGCTGAAGTGGTTGGAAATAAGGAGAATGGCTTTGTTGTTTTCGTTAAACTCACCG
>Ga0334883_1004348_pt1 | contig 13770 bp, 16 predicted proteins | sample GraSluR1_MG_6_FD_207230 | JGI IMG/M metagenome (GOLD analysis project Ga0334883, IMG submission 207230) | Sludge microbial communities from methane-producing bioreactor in Wageningen University, Netherlands - Granular Sludge_09_05-R1 | ecosystem: Engineered > Bioreactor > Anaerobic >... | reverse complement strand
GCTCGATTATAAATATTTGTGGCGTTAGCAAGTTCAAGATAAACATTGGCAAGTTTATTTAGTTCACGAATTACTGGCGCTCCGCCTGTTTCAGCCAGTTTTTGTAATTCAGCTGTTAAGTTTTTGACGGTTGTAGTAAATTCGTCAAACGGGTCAAGGGCGCTTTCCGCGCTACCGCCCGCCTGGTCGATCAACCGCCCGCCTGCTTCAAGCACCTCATTCAATAATGCTTGCTGTGTTTCAGCGGCGGTCAGTTCTGCAACGGTCTTACCAAGTGATTCTGCGTACTTCTCGTTAGCCTCGCCTACTCTTACCACGATACCTAAGTTATCCAGAATCAGGGGGCTGTTGCGCTTGATACCGCTGTTGATGCTTTCAAACATCCATGCGGTATCGCCTAATGTCGGGTTCAATGCGCTGGCGGCTTTGGCAATCTCCATCAGGCGCGGGCTGGATTGCAACATAGCATCGCCCAGCTCTTTACTCGTGCCAGCGGTCAAGGTCAGCACCGATGACATAAGGGTCAAGTCGTCAACTGTATTTCGTGACGCTGCGCGTAATTCATCTAACAGATTTATGTTAGGCCCAAGCGATGCCGCCATGCGCTCAAAAGATTCTGTGGTCTGGTTCAGGACCGCGCCCTGTCTGGCGAAATCAAACGCCGCCTGAAAAGCACGCGCGCCCTTGCCCGCCAATTCAAGCGCCTGGTTAATACCAATCATAGCGCCGGAAAAGCCCTCCATTATCTTGGTGGCTGTTCCTGTACTTTTGGCGGTGCTGGTCGTTTCCTTTTCCAGTTTGCCCATTGCTTTTGATACGCTTTCTAATTGCTTAGAAGCATCATCATTAGCCTTGATGTCAATTCGTATATCAGCCATTGTCCTCCTTCGCCAGTTGGAATACCAGTTCTACAATTTCACGGTTGTTTATCTGCCACTTGGCGAACGCTTCGCCGCCTTGTTTTCTCATTTGTTCATATTCGTTTAGTCTGCGGTAGGCGTTCAAACATATTTCCATTTGTAGCATTTCATTGGCGGGCTGGTCGTTGTACCCTCCCGCCTCTGGTAACGTTCCCCATTGCTGGCAACGTAGCGCCTTGGATAACGGGGCGGGCGGCTGTGTCTGTCGCTTTGTATCTTTCACATACCGCCACACCCCTAAGATTAGTTTTTTTCTGGTACTTCTCTGGCTTTATTGACGTACTCAACTATTTCTTGCGCCAGCCAGTTTATCATTGCCGGGTCGCTGTCTGGCACGTCAATCTTTTCTTTGAGAATCCCTACCTCGCACGCGATGGCTACGACCTTGCCGTCATTATAGATATGGCTATGTTTGGTCAGTTCAGCCTCACGCAAGGCTTCCCAGAACCCTTCGACATGGCGTTGCTTCAATGGTTTTTCTACGTCAATTTTTCCAAATACTTCATGTTCAAACATGGTAATCCTTTCTACAATGCCGCTACTTCATTTACCAGAACGGCTTCAAAGAACTTGGCGGCGGTTGCGTTGTAGTTAGCTTTGAATGTGCCGGTCACGATGTCATCACCGTCACGATCTCCCAGCGCGTCAAAGTTCTCCCACTTGCCCGCCATGTCAATCCTCAGCGTTTTGTAATCGTAGGTAGCACCAGTCCCCAGCGCAGAACCCTCCCACTGAATACGAATGAGGCGGGAAGTTCCGGCGCGCCATGCGGCTTTTTCTGTGATTGCCGCGCCTGCGTGTTCAAACGTCACCTGCATGGTAATTTCTGGCTTGACTTGTTTCAGGTCGCTATATTCAAGCGTACCGTCAGCGGTGAATAATGCCTGCCAGCCGGTTGTAATGTCAATGGTAACGTCACCCACAATGCCGGTAATCTGCGTAGTGCCAATCGTACCGCCCACAGCGTCAATGTACATTTTGGCTTTCGTGTGCAGGATTTCTTCCACCACCGGCAAGGTCGCGGTGGCATAGCCGTCTGTATCGCTGGCTACTTCACGCCCCTGCCATGTGATGCTGTTCATCACCGCGCCGCCAATCGAACCGGATAGGCTCAACTGGTTTACGAAAGAACCTTTCATGTACTCAACGGCGGCGTTATCCCCGCCCTTGAAGGCGTAGGTTTGCAGGTCGCTGGATGATTTCACGTCACTTGATGCAATGGGGAAAGTCCAGGTGCGTACATATCCTGACCCACCACCATCTGCCGCCGGTGTCGCTTCGTACAGCCCAGCATCGAACGCGTGACCAATTTGTTCAAACGTTGCCTCACCTTCCGCGCCAAGCTCGCCCATTTTCTGAGGCACGTACTGGCGGTCAGTTCCCGGCAAAATGCCGACGTCTTCCTCCGGTTGGTTCACAACCCGCTGATCTGTCAGCGTTCCTGTCCCCCGCCAAACGGTGTAGTCTGTGCTTGGTGTCCCGATGGCGGTCTCGCGGCTCATTTGGATTTGCCGCAATGCTTTTACACCATAAGTTGTCATTTTTGAATCTCCTTATCAATGACTTCTTCCTTTGGCGGTTTCACTTTTGCCGCCTTCGGCTCAATATACAATCCAGACGCTAATAGTCTGGTCTTCCCGAAATGGCGTACCTCTGCATGTGTCAGGTCACGCGCCGGTATGCCAATCAGGTACTTACCATTGCCAATATATTTCATTGCATCAACTCCTCGTCTAAGTAATTTCCGATATGTCTGGTATATCTATTTTCAGTTGTCAGGCGCAAATAACCAGCCTTATCAACTGCGTAATCAAACGGCTTTTCATCTGCCATCGCTTCATCATCCCACACGCAGAACGGCTTCATAACGCCAGCCCTGCCGACCCACTGGCAATGATGACCGGCGGCATATACACGCTTTCCCTTGTAGGTAATGAGCAAGTCATTGTCCTTGACTGTCAATTGTTGATGGTGAGCGTATTCCCTACCAACCGACACAGCAAAATCAAAATCCCACCTGTCAGGTATAAAACGCCCTACCTCTATCTTGGCGTTGTCACGCGCCCAGCGGATGGTCGAAGCGTTAGCCCAGCGCATTTGTGTTCTGACCGGATAACCGGATACCTGCCCGACATTTGGATAGGTAAGCAGAACATCTATACAGGCATGCAACCAATCAGGATAATAGTACATATCATCATCAGCAACCCCCACGATGGTGTTATTCGGCAAGGAGCGCACAATTGATGCGCGGGCGCTTGACTTGCCTATGTTCTGTGAAAATGTAAGGTACTCAGGCTTATAATCATGCAATAACCAATCACGCAACGCCGCGCATGACCCGTTATCCCAAACCCACACGGCGCAATCTGTACCGGCGTTGGCGCGCATGGTTTGGAGAGAAGTTTGGATCACCTCCATTCTATGTTGATGATAGCCTTCTTGATTCGGTAGGTAAGTGATAGCCGACACAACCACCGGCGGATAGCCGCTGACCATTTTCAGGCGGTTTGGATTTTGCCCCACTCTCATAGTTTCCGCCTCCATCCATTTCTTACAATTTCATTTTCTTCTGCTAATCGCTCCTTGTTTCTATGCTCTAAACTATCCGCACGCAGTTCATACGTTCCGCATATGTCAGATAGATAATAAAAACCAACGCCAGCCCGCGCCATGCGTAACCACATATCATAATCGCTGGCAACAATAAGCGATTCATCAAAGTATCCAATTACCTCATGCAGTGAGCGCCTCCACAATGGCATAGCACCGATAATACAACGATTGACCAGCACGTTATAAATGCCTTCAATCGCGCCTGTTTCGGTGTGTAACCTATACCAGGGTCTTATTCCTGACGCGTCTGCGATATTCACGGCAGAAAATACCAGCCCGATATCAAGATGTTCGTCAAGTGCCTGTTTCATCAATGTCAGCCCGCCCACAGTAAACATATCATCACAGTTGGCGGTGGTGATGTAATTGCCCTCCGCCTGCGCTATGGCTAAGTTCCACGCTTTGCCGATGGTAGGAATGTCCGGCGTTGTGATGATTTTTACATCATACTGTCTGAGCGCTTCATGTTCCCTTGACCCTTCCTGACACACGGCAATCACTTCAAGCGGCTTGGCTTGTGAAAATAAATTCATAATCCTGCGCCCGATATATTCATGGGCGTAGTAGGCGCTCATTATGGCAGTGACGGTACTCATGCTTTCCTCCGTAACGCATAGGTGATACCGACTTTCAAGAACTCGCCCCATTCTGGATCATTGCGGGCTTCTTCGCATGCTCTCATTACATCGGGGTGTATTTCGTCATGGTTGTCAAATACCACAAAATGGCTGACGCGGTCTTTCACGTTGCGCCAGTCAATCGTAGGCGCGTTCCCCCAATGGTCGCCGTCTATGTAAGCCACACTGAACTTGATACGCTTGTCTACCGGATAGGGGTCACTTTTCGCTTGATAGATTTTCACCTGTTTTTCAAGGTCGAATTTCCTGACGTTCTCCATGAGAACATCCATGCTAACGGGCAGGCGCGTAATCGGGTCAATCTCACAGCCGCGCTTTCTAACGTTCAAATAATCCATGTAGTAACCATTCAGGGGGTCAATGGCATAACACTTGCCCTTATGCCCCAATTCTTTTTTGTACAGCGCAACGGCGCATAGCGTGCCGCCGTGAAGCGTGCCAATCTCTAAGTAATTGCCATCGCCAGCCTCGCGTACAATTTCAAGCAAATAGCGCACGTTATTCTGTTCATCGCACATGCGCCCCGCCATATTATTTTTGACGTATTTCAGGGTATCCATGACCGCCAACTTTCTTTTCTGAATACTTCTAACCGTGTAAAGGTGGACAGGTTCACGATTTCACCGCCCACCGCTTCAAATTCATCCTTTGCCAGCCGGTATGCCTTTTCGCACTCTGCAAGGTTCGGCGCGTCCCATTGTGCATACTTGAAATAATCGGCGCTGAAATGATAGTGATCTTCGCCTTTGATGACCTTCTTTGTGCCATCAGTTGCGCCGTAGAAGTGATCACACCCGACCAGTCCGACTTTGCGGTAGCCGAAATAATACGCCAGTTGCAGCAGTGTGTAGGTAACCGTCCAATGTTCGCTGATGGCGTCCAGCGGCGATTTTGAAAAGTACAGCCGCTGTTCATTGTGTAACGGCACTGCGCCCTTTATCTGGTGCGTGTCGGCGATGAACTTGTGGCAACCTCTAAGCGCGGCAATTTCTGCGCCGTACTGGTCTAATACCTTGCCATTGATGCAGGCGTAATAATCAGGCACATAGCGCAGATACACGCGGTTGCTGCCGAAGGTGTCAAACTTCATCAGGAAGTCGTTGGGGATGTCTTTCAGCCCCGTGCCGTTGCAGATGACAATTGCGGTGTTCACGTTGCCCCCATTTCGTCCTTGACCATGCTGAACGCTTTCTCGCCGCCCAGCATACGCACCAGCCGCGCGTTGGCTTCCAGCAATGCCTGGTTCTCAACTGCCACGCCCTGCAATACGCCCAACTCACCCGATGCCTTGAAATACTGCGATAACACCGCCTTGACCTGGTTGACGACATGACGGCGGCGGTCTTTGTTGGTGGCGTCATCCATCAGCTTGGTGGCGTTTTCTAACTGCAAGGCTTTATTGACGAACTCAACTTTCTTGCTGTCATGCTGCTGCGCCGCGCCTCTCATTGCGCCTTCATACACCTGCCCGACGATGATATAATCACCAGTTTCACCAATCATGGTTTCGATGTTGGCAATGTAACGCTCGATGGCTTGCAATTGACCGTCCATGATGCCGAATTCCTGCGCCATTGTTTGCAATTCCATGATGACTTTTTCCATGCCGTCATAGCCATTTTTGTAGTCGTCGATAAACGCATCAAAGATACCGTTCAGCACGTCCAGCTTTTCGTCGAACATTTGTTCTTTGTGCGCGGTCTGTTCTTTCAATATATCACGCCGTTGCTGGAATTTTTCAAGCGGGATGGTGTGGTTGCCTTCGTAGCCATAGATAGGCGATACAAAAAAGTTTTTGTTATGGAACTCAACTTGAATACCGCGCCCGATGGCGATGCCGATCCAGAACGCCACGCCCTGCCGCTGCTCTCCGTATTCGCTGTCAGTTTCCATTTCAACGCCGTAGATTTCAATTTTGCGGTAGCCCTTATGGATGGCTAACCCGATGGCGGCGCTGATGGATGATGTAATGTAGCGGATACCCTGCGCCAATGACAGCACTTCTTCAAGCGGGTATTTTTCTGCCTGCGGTACTTCTTCATATTGTTCTTGCATGAATATGGTTGGGGTGTTGCCAGACATGAGCCAATCGCTGTGAAATGGGTCGTTGCGGTTGGTTTTGCTGCGCCAAATGACGGGCTTGTGCAACTGGAAAACGCCGTCTGCCCGCTTCGCCCAGCCTTGTGACATGGCTTCATTGAACAGCCAAATATCACAGTCGGTGCGGTCAAAATCAAACTCCAACCGCGTGCCGGGGTGTGAGCCTACAATTGCTACTGTCGGTTTCATTCTATGCTATCCAATCTGAACTTGCACGGGATGGTAAAGGCCGCCATGATTGTCTGTTTGTCTGACCACGCCGCCGCGTTCACTTCAAAAGTAAATGGGTAAACGATTGTCGTAACTTCGCTATTCAATGTCGGGTCGCCGCATAACCGCTGCATATAGGCGGGGATGATGGCGTCTAATTGTGTATAGGCGCTTTTTAGCGGGGTCATGCTAACATGGATGCCGACATGGATATTCAAGATCAATTGCGCGTCGCCCCTGACGGTAGCCATGCCTTGACCGCTGGCAATCCTCGCCTCAGCCATTGGCAATACCGCCGCGCTTTCAGGTGGTGTTTGGGGGGCAGACTTTACGCCTGCAACCTCTAACGCGATCTGTTGCAGCCTGGTGATGGTGTCGTCAATGATGCTCATAAGAACACGCTTTCTACTCTGTACGGTTGCAATAACATCTTCACATCCGGGTCAAGTTCTTTCATGTACATAACCTGCCCGCTGGCGGCGCTGGCGCTTGCATCTTGATAGGCGCTTTTGGCACGCATGAACCAGCGCAGCACTTGTATCCTACAAGCATTGGCAATGTCGTCAGGAACGATGGCGCTGTAACCAAATTTGCCAGTAACCTTGATTCCCTTCTGGTAACGGTAGAAATTGCTTTTGTTGCCAAACCGTTCAATCTGCAATCCGCGTTTTGGCAGTCGGTTATAGGGGATGGTGATGTAATCGGTGTTTTCCGTCCACTCGGTATAATCGGCAGCCGCCACACCGCCGCTTTCCACTACCTCTAATTTTGTGATGGATATAAACGGGTCAATATATAGTACCTTATCGCCGTTGCCGTCAAAGTATCGGATGGTGTCGGCGCTATCTGCGATGAAATAGTTATCCCAGCCGCCCACAAATTTATCAATCATACGGCTGGCGGATGTAATCAGAACGCCCAGCATACTATCGTAGCTGGTGTCGGTGGTCATGTTGCTATCAGTGACCATTGACCGCACGGATGCGGCACTTGTGTAATCTGCCATCTGACGCTCCTTTCTTCATCGGGGGGCGGTTGTTATGCCGCCCCCCTTGGTCTAATTAAGGTTTAGGTGCTGGAGGGAATGAGGTTCTTACCGTAGCGTGGTTCTAAGAAGGCAACCACGTCAAGCGAGTAAGCGGTCACGATGTCGGCGGTACAAACCACGCGCAAGAACTTGTGGTCAGTGTAGCCGGTCAGCGCTGGAATGGCGTCAAGGTTCACGTCTACCAGCAACAGTTTATTGTCATCCTCGGCGGTGATAGCATAGCCAGTTGCGGCGGCTGCCGAACCAATCGCGCCCCAAAGGTCATTGCCAGTTATGGCGGATAACCGATACTGGAATGGCACTTGGATTTCGGTGGCGTTGGATGACGCGGCGGTGGATGCCTCAACGGTGATGGTGATGGTGTCGGTGCTGTCTGAGGTCATCGCGCCAGCATACAGAAGGAAGGATGCCCAATGAGCATTTTCGATGTTAATGTAGGCGCTTGCGCGGCTGTCGGATGATGCCGCCGGTGCTAACAGCGGGACAATGTGTAATTTTTCAGCGAAACGAATCATTTTGAAATCTCCTTATTTCTTAGGTGGTCGCCAGCAAAGCAACGAACGGGGAAACGGTATCGCTGCCCTTGAATGGTGTCACTGGGGTGTCCCAAGCAGGCTGACCGTCCATGCGGTACACGAAGCGGAAGGCGGTCTCGTCAGTCACGAATTGCACGTGAATGGATGATGCCGCTTCAATGCCGCCTTTGTTAATCATGGCGTACTGCGATGGTGACACAAGCAGGATGTCGCCTACTGAACCAAGCGCCGGGTTGTACTCTGTTTCGATGACGGGGCGACCCATGAGCGTGCCATACATCGCGCCGGACAATCCACCAGGCGGGAGGTAAATGGGGTAGTTGCCAAGCGTCATGTTATAGAGCTGCGGTGCGATGGATGCGTTGCACAGCCAGACGTAATCATTCACGCCAGGATAGCGCCGCGCCCACATGCGGGTGATGTCGAAGCTGTCAATCTCGTTGGCGTCGGTGCGGGCGGCTGATACCAGCGCGCCAGATTGCAGGATGCCCAGCGGCATACCAGCGCCAGTACCATTGATAATGGCGTCCTCTGCCACGAAGCGCAATTCGGCGGGTACGTTGTTCACGATCCACGATTCCAGCGCGTTAGCGTCCGCCAGCAATTCATCGGTGGCATACATCAGCGCGGCAATCTTTTTAAGCCGCAAGTTGATCTCGCGGAACTTCGGTTTCGATGACACTTTCGTGCCAGCTTCAGCAATCCAGTAACCACGAACGCCGCCCATGCGCGAACCGTTCACGCGGCTGGTTTCGTCAATGGCATTGATAACCAAACCATTGCCAGACACGCTAACAGGCGACATGAGATTCAGCAATGAGCCAGTACCCCACATATTCTGCAAAATACCGGGGGCGCTGTCCTGCGGAACGATGAACCCACCCTCTGACGGTACGGCCTCATTCAATCCGGTAGCCTTCATCGCAAACAACCGTTTGTCGGTCATGTGCGGGGCGTACGCGGCATTTTTGACGGCGGTCAGGAATTGACCGAAGGTGAATGGGTTGCCTTTCACGGCGCGGTCAGCCTCGTCGTCAACTTGCATCTTTTTGACCTCGTCGGCAAATCCGCCGCGATGTTCTTTGATGGATGCCTCAAATTCTTTACGTGCTTCGCCTACCGCTGATTTCACGATGGCTTCAATATCCACCGGCGCAGTCTGCTGCACTTCTTTGATGTTTTCTTCCATTTTGTTTTCTTCCTTATCTAAGTTGAATAATGATTTTACAGGCATAACATGATTGCGCGGTTCGGCTGGTGTTGGTGTCAATGATGCTTCTGCCAATAACCACGACTTGATATGCCATGCTTTGCCAATTTGTTCACGTGCTACCAGATGACCAGCCGCGCCCGATGACCAGCCCAACTTGCCCTGTTCAACCAGTTCATAGACCGCCTTCTCGTATTCGTCACGCATTGATAACTGCGCCTCGAACCAAAGACCGATGTCATCTAACCTGGCTGAGCCTGACCCGATGGAACGCCCTTTCAATTGCGAATCATAGCCATGCTGGTAAAACACAGGAGTTTTGTTTTCGGTGACAAAGCCGAAGTCGGTATCTGCGGTGAAGAAATCGCCTTCGAGGTCAGTTTCTTTTGGAGAACCGAAATGAACCAAATAACCGGCAACTTTACCATCGCCAACCGCCTTGACCTCACCACCAAAATAAATCAAATCTTCCATGTGATGCTCCTTAAAATACAAAAAGCCAGACGCGAACGTTATGTTCGTTTCTGACCTACTATACCCATAGTCCAGTCACAGGCTCTTATGTCGCTGTACCCACAGCCCGCATAATACCTATGTCAAGTATATTAGCACACTTTTTCTATTGTTACAAGGTGTCAAAAGGGGAAGTTACTTCAAATCCTCCAAGAACGCCTCAAACACATAGTCGGGTACTTTGTGTCCGCGCCTTACATGTTCCACCAGGTGCATAATCATCTTCTTTGAATCGTTACCGTCCTGCCATAGCCAAGAAGCGCCCTGCTCCCCGGCGATCTCACAGCGTATTCTGTCATTGTACACCCCCATGAGCGCAACTCAACCAGGGGGGCAGGTTAGGCGGGCATGGCGCTTGCGGTTAGCATAATTGCTAACAAGATAATGGTTAGTTTAGTAATTGTTTTCATCGTTCGTCCTTTCACTATATCCAGATTGTAGCACAAGCGCCGGATGGTGTCAATCAAATCGCTTGGCGATCTCCTCTACCAGCCTGTCCCATATCTGCGTTATCTTATCCTTGGCGTTTTCTGCAATCTTGCTCATCGTCCACCAGCGCCCTCTGTGTACCCTCGCCTGCTCAACGTCACCGATGACATACGGCGCATAGCGTAGCTTCGTGCCAAATTGCCCCTCGAATTGTTCTGCCCTGTCAATCACGCGGTAAATGTCGGGCTTGCCCGTTCCGCCTACGCCGATGCTGCGCCCAAGCGCACCGGTTCTGCGGTAGGTACTTTGTGGCGGGGGGGCTGGATAGGGTGGTATGTTCTCCTGAAGCGCAAGCAGTGAGGCATCCATAGCCACCTTCATACCACGTTTCAATTGGCGCGGCGAATCCTTCATCTTCTCGATGCTTTCTTCCAGCCCGTCTACCGTCATTTCAATCGGCATCTAACGCCTCCCCAATGCGTTCACCTACCATGTCAACATCGACAATCGGTTGTATCCAGCAACGGCAATTGTGTGTTATAATATCGTTACAGATGTATAAACCATAATCATCACACTGGAGGTCATAGACATGCCCCGTAAAATCGTTATAAGTAATTTTGGTGACTTTGCTGAGCGTTATATCGCTGGCGAATCTGAGAATAAACTGGCACGCGAGGCAGGAGTTTGTAGAGAATGTTTTCGCGGGCATTTGATAGAGGCTGGAGTAAACCCACGCAATCAGTCTGAGTCCGAAAAGGTCAAGTGGCAGAGAATGACGCAAGAACAGAGAAAACAGCAGGTGAAGTCCGCGCATGATGCTGTTCGTGGCGTTCCACTTAGCCATAACGATAAAATCGCGCAGGCGCTTGGAAAGCAAAAGAAGAAACCCAATACCGCGTTTGTTGAAACCGTTCTTGCCAATGCGCTCCGTTCCTCTGGTTACAGAATTACGCAACAAAGAGCCATAGGGTACTACAATGTCGATGTCGCCTTTGATGCTTTTCCCGTCGCCGTTGAAATCTTCGGCGGCGGCTGGCATTCTTATGGTCGCCATGCCGACAGATTCGCTAAGCGCACTATAAATATTTTCAATCATGGCTGGGCGCTTTTGATCGTCTGGGTTGATGGTAAAAGATTCCCCCTTACTGATGGTGGTATAAACAAAATCATTTCCTTCTACGAGTTCTGCCGCCTTGACCCATCCCCTTTGTGTAAGTATGGCATGATTCGGGGTAACGGTGACGCAGTTCCCATCAATGGTAAGTATTTCAACGACACGCCCACTATAAAAACTCTTAGCAGCAGCGGAAATTTCACCGACAGGCAACACATATTGACCTGGTAGAACACAGCGCGGGTGGGCTGGCGGGTGATTGGCGGTATCGGTCAGGTCGTACACTTTTCCGGCGTGACCGTCTGGTCTTCCACATATCGGGCATACCAATTCATCTTCAGCCGTCATCCAGCGTACTTGTCCGACCATGCCAGACGATTCCCACGCTATGCGGTTGCCCTCTGCATACAGCCTCGTTACCTCCGTTGCCGCTATCATTTCGGCGCGTACTTTGTCAAACTTTGGTTTCAACATTCTCACCAGTTCGTCAAGCGGATCGCCTGATTGTATCCAATCGGTCACGGCTTCCTGTACAAATTCTCTCGTTGTGTCGTCTATGTTTTTGATGTCGCCATAACGATATTCACGGGCATAGCGCAGTACGTCATTGTTTATTACATCCCAATTCACCAGGGCGCGCACCTGCGGCGGCAAGCCGTCAATGCCGCCCGCTACGCCGTTGCTAATTAGTTTGGCGTACTCCTCTGATATGAATAGCCAAAACAGGCGGTCTTCGTTATCCCAGAAGGCAGGTTGATAGATGTCAGACACGCGGCACGCTCCTTGCGGCTTCTATGATTCTTTCCAGTTGTTCATCCAAGAATGATTGTATCAATCGTTGAAATCTACGTTCGTCCTTGCGGCGTTGGTCATCATCCGGCGCTTCGCCTGTTTTGAAATCATGGGCAAGCACGGCGGCGTAGCCTTTCAGGTGTGGTTTCACCTGCGGATACTTGGCGATGATGGCTTTCAGGGTGTCATCCATCAGGTCAAGTCCTCATGCCAGCCGATAAAGCCGAATGTGGCGGTTGCGCCCGCGTCAACTGTTAGTGCATTGCTCATTTTGCCTCCATTTCTCTTTCGGCGGCGCGGTTCAATGCTTCAACCAGCGCCATGATGCCTGTATCCTGCTGTTCTTCTTGCAGGTCAAATACCGCTTTCAATTCTTCAACTGTTCTGCATCGTTTCAGCCCTGCCCGTATCTGCGCGGCGGTGCTTTCGCTAAGATGTTTGCAGACGAATGGAAATTCTAACCCGTCGCCCCGTTTCAACTTGCGGGCGGCGATGTCTTCCCACAATGCCAGCTCCCTGATCTGCTCTGTGTTCAGCGCTACGCTGCGGGTCGGTGTGTTGTTATTTGCCGCCTGTTCTACCATCAATGGTGGCTGGTTTGTCGGTTGTGGCGGGGGCGGTGTCATTGCGTCAAGGTCTTGGTACTCTATCTCTGCGGGTAGGTCAATGCCTACAATCTGCGCGGCGATGGATGGCTTGATGCCGCTGCGGATATATTGGCGGTAGGCGATGGCGCGTTCTTTTTCTTCTTCCTGATCTTCGCTCTTTAGCTCCGGTCTAAACTCAAACTGGTATCCGGTGGGCAACATCAGCTTCAGGTTGATTTCTTCTTGGATGAATTGACAATCAGGTACGACCTTATCACGCAACCACGTTATCTTTTCTTCTTTGGCGGTAGCATAGTTGGCGCTGTTGGCAAGCAATAACGATAATGGCATACCTGCCGCCATTGCGATTTCTTCAATCTTGGCATCTTGTAGCTGTGAATCTTTCAAGTTCTCCAAGCCTTCACCAATTGTATTGACGGTCATGGTTTCGGCGTTGATGACCTTGCCAAGATATTTGTACGCGCCGGTGACGACCTTCGTCCAGATATTTTCAATCCTGTCCCTGTCCTCAACCGATGGGGCGCCGGTCACGCCCAGCAATGCCGGTTTGATGCCGCCACGTTGTAAGAATTTCTCTGTGTAGTAATCGGCATAGAATAACACGCCAGCGGCGGACATGAGCGCCCCCATTTCTGTATAGTCGCTTGGCAGCAGTTCGGTGGTGTGGTCAAGCCGGTACATCCAGAAGATAAGGTCATCGTCAAGGCTGTATTCTCTGACGCTCTCGCCCAATTTGCGCTGAAAGCCGGTCAAGCCGTCCCACTTATCAACCACCGGCGTGATGCTCTCCGGCAACAGGTAGCGCAAGGTATAGTTCATGCGGCTGCCTTCTTTGAAGCCATAGGCGGCGTTGCTCATGAATAATGACAAGCGCCATTGTTTGAGCAATTCGTGTGGTTTCGGCAGGAAGCCTACCACGTTCTGCCAACTGTCGCTGTCGTCTATGGTTTTGCCCGCGCTGTTTATGATGGCAAATGGCATATTTGACACGGCATCGGCGGTCATGTTGGCAACACGAAACACGGCGGATACA
>Ga0334883_1004336_pt1 | contig 13795 bp, 11 predicted proteins | sample GraSluR1_MG_6_FD_207230 | JGI IMG/M metagenome (GOLD analysis project Ga0334883, IMG submission 207230) | Sludge microbial communities from methane-producing bioreactor in Wageningen University, Netherlands - Granular Sludge_09_05-R1 | ecosystem: Engineered > Bioreactor > Anaerobic >... | reverse complement strand
AAACTTGGATAAGCAATACCAGAAAGAACACCAATGATTCTCAAATTCAACGCATTATCCTGGAAAAGCGTTCCCGATAAAACAAATAAACTTATAATGAAAATTATCCATTTTCCTGGTAAAAAGTAACTATAGAGCAGCGCTATAGCTATTGCCACCGAAAGTGAAAATAATACCGAGGCAACCAAGGGAGGTTCAAAAGGCATAAGGGGGTAAACCGTTCCGCGGGTAAATCCACTGGATTCAATATCAGAAAATAACGCAATGAGATAGGAATGATTTTTCTCCCAAAGGTTTATTGACGGTTCGGTAAAAAATCGCACGTAAAGAAGACGGACCGACCGTTCTTTTACAGCTCGAAGAAATCTTTCTCGAGCCTCAAGAGGAGTATAGTTCTTTATTTCATCGGGTGGAATACTATGAACTCGAATGGTTTGAGCTGGAGCTAAACGAGCAAGGATGGTTTCTCCTTTTTGTCCTACGAACTCTGTGTATCCCCAGAATAGCTTTTTCTTTTCAAGGAAGTTGGCCATTTCCATCAAAGATTCTGAATTTCCGTTTCCAAGTACTTGGTCACCAAAGAATATTAAACCATCTGCTTGATCATAAATCGGATCAGAAAGAAGGTTTTTTAAGATTTCTGGAGTAATTCCTTGCCAGTTTCTTGGACGAAGTATAATTCGAAATCCCTTATCTTTTAAAAGCTGCACAAGGTTATTATCCCAACCCAAACCTATCTTATCTTCTTCTTCATAGGAAATATTTAAGCCAATAATATTCGGGGAAATTTCGATCGGAGAGCGACCTAAAATGCTTAACTGGTGGATAATCGATTCTTTTAAAGAATTATTAGAAACATAAAAATAACGAAGAAGAGATGGATATTCATGATCAACAGCAACTGGTAGTACTTTTCCTAATTGCTGAAGATTTTTTAAATCATAATCGCTTACACCAATAACGCTTACCCCTGCTTGTTTCAACTCGTCTAAGGTTTCATCAACTGATTTTCCTAAACGGAGTGATATGACTTCAATATCCTGCCAATCGCAAACAACTTCGATTTCTTTCATGGCTGCTTCGTTTTTTAACCGTGTAGGGAGTACCATCAGCGCTCCAAGCAAAGCAGATATAATTGCTATAAGAAGAAATAGTTTAGAAAATTTCATGAGATATCCCTCGGATTTTCCTCGCATTCTAATAATGGATCACCGGTGTCAACAGTATCGTTTTCTTCAACAAAGACTTGGGTCACAATCCCTTCATTTTCAATTTGAATTTCATTTTCCATTTTCATTGCTTCTAAAATTATAGCGACATGCCCCCCAGAAACTCGTTCGCCTTTTTTTACTTGCACCGATAAAACTCTTCCTGGCATGGGAGCTCTAAGAACTGTTGTCACTTGCATAGGAGCGTTTGTCGGAGTAATTTCACGAGGAATTCTTTTGATCTTTTCGACTTGAATTTTCCCATCTTCCCTGGATTCATTAACTTCAGAGACTTCAACTTCAAACTCTTCACCATTGACCCGGACTTTGAATTTACGCATACCGAAACTCCTCCCCATTAGAAATACAATACCTTCTATCCTGAAAAGACATGAACGATTAATATGAGCCCTCTCTTTTTGAGGGTGTGAAGACCTTTTCTGACACCGCAGGTGTCATCCTGAGGCTTCGCTATATGAAGCCGTGAGGACCTCATCTTTTCATTATTTTAAAAAATACTAAATGAGATTGCCACGTCGCTGCGCTCCTCGCAATGACGGGGCGGGTGGATGAGATTGCCACGTCGCTACGCTCCTCGCAATGACGGGGCAGGAGGAAATAATTCAAATCCCCCTTACCCCCTTTTCTAAAGAGGGAGATTGTTTCCTGAGTATATATTTTCATCTTCATCTGGTGCTGTGAAAGTGGCATGACGGTCTATCCTGAAAAGACCGGAAAGTTTTTTATAAGTCATGTATTTATAGCAACCAACCGTAATCTCATTCTGGACTTTCAACCTCATCCTCACCTTCTCCCATCAAGGGAGAAGGAACCAAAAAGTCGTCCCTTCTAGTCTTTATTGCGCCCGATTAAGCTAGCGGCATACCATGGCATGTCGAATCCTTGGTTTTTCATCCTTATTTAGCGATTAGAAATAACGGAATCATTCTTTCTAATTTTTGAGATTGTACTTTCATGACTATGGAAATTAATATCTAAAACGCGATAAACCCCAACAATTTTCTTGCAGACACAAACTCTTCCACCCTTTATTTTTTTGTTGGATATAGCTATTTTCCACAATTATTTCCCCCGGTTGTTCGTCATGCTCATATTGGAGGATCGCAGCTATAACTGCGGCTATTATTTGAGGATTAACGTCGGGTTCAATCTTAAACTGGGATATTCCCATGTTTTTTTCCCTTTCCTGTAACTCTTTTTGACCAAAAAATTTCAAGAGCTCGAATAACTTTTAGCCGAGTTTCTTGAGGATCAATAACTTGATCGACATACCCTCTTTTGGCAGCTTCATAGGGATTATAAAATTCCTGACGGTATTCCTCAAGCAATTTCTCTCTTTCAATTTGAGCATCTAAGGCTGCTTCTATCTCTTTTCGAAAGATGATATTAACCGCCCCCTCGGCGCCCATTACAGCAATTTCGGCAGTAGGCCAGGCCAATACCAAATCGGCTCCAAGATCGCGACAACACATAGCTAAATAAGCACCACCATATGCCTTGCGCATTATTACCGTAATCTTTGGAACGGTGGCTTCTGAGTATGCATAGAGAATCTTTGCTCCATGTCGGATGATTCCTCCAAACTCTTGATTACTTCCCGGTAAAAATCCCGGAACATCGACAAGGGTAACCAGAGGAATATTAAAAGCGTCGCAAAATCGAATAAACCGAGACGCCTTGTCGCCCGAATCGATATCCAAGCATCCAGCCAGATGATAGGGTTGATTTGCTACTATTCCCACAGTATGACCATTCATTCGAGCAAACCCAATGATTAAGTTTTTTGCAAAATCTTTTTGGATTTCAAAAAAAGAATCTTGATCAACTAAGTCTTCAATGATTTTTTTAACATTATAAGGTCGATTGGGATTGGTAGATACAATATCCAAAAAGGAGGAATTTTTTCGATCAACTGGGTCTTGGCGCTCGCCAACCGGTGGCTCTTCGACATTATTGGATGGAAGGTATGAAAGGAGCTTTTTCACTTCAAAGAAACACTCTTCTTCGTTTCTGGACACGAAACTAGCAACCCCGCTTTTGGTAGCATGAGTATGGGCACCACCCAATTCTTCAGCAGTGACTTCTTCACCGGTTGCAGCTTTTACAACTTGAGGGCCGGTTACAAACATCTTGCTTGTCCCTTGAATCATAAAAATATAATCCATAAGAGCTGGAGAATATACTGCCCCTCCTGCACAAGGACCAGCTATTATTGCTATTTGGGGAACAATGCCCGAATTTAAAGTATTCCTATAGAATATTTGACCGTAACCGGATAGGGAGTCAATACCCTCTTGGATCCGAGCTCCTCCTGAATCATTAATTGCAATAATAGGGGCTCCGACTTTCAATGCCATGTCCATAATTTTACATATTTTTTGTGCATGCATTTCGCCTAAAGATCCACCCATAACGGTAAAATCCTGGGAGTATATAAATACCGGCCTTCCATCGATAGTTCCATAACCAGTTACAACGCCATCAGCTGGTGGCTTTTTTTCATCCATACCAAAACGGGTTGAACGGTGCTCGATAAAAAGATCGGTTTCTTCAAAACTATTTTCGTCAAGTAAAAGAAAAATCCTTTCTCGGGAAGTTAGTTTTCCACTTTTGTGCTGCTTATCAATTGCAGATTTCCCTCCACCCAGAAGAATCTTTTCTTTTTTATTTTCTAGAGAGGTAATGAGTTCTTCCATTTTTTTTCTGGACATAAATTTGACCCTACCAGTTTTTTAAATAATTCAGTAATTTTATAACCAATCCCATTTTTATTTTTAGAAATGATTCAGCTTTATTTTTGAGAAGAAGCAATTCTTACTTTCTCAGACCGCGATGGCTTTTTAACCTTCGTTATCTGTTTCACAACAACATCTCCGTTTTTAACCAAAGTGATTTGATCGATGTCGATATTCACTTCGATCAGTTCAACCCCACTGAGATGTTCTACTTTCTCCTTTAAATACCTCTGTATAAAAGCACAGATTTGGACTAATTGAGAATAATTTTTAAAAACACAACCTATCCTAACATTAACATGAGACTCAACTTTATGTAACAAAATATCATTAATTTTTTCAATCCAGGGGAGGTTGGTTAAAAGAACTAAAATGATGGATCGTAAAGCACTTTCTGAAACAATCAACTTACCTAAATAACTGAAAGGTGGCCGAACCACTGTCTTTTCTTTTGAAGAATAAAACCAACCCCAAACTTTCACTGGAATAGTATCAACAATATTTCCCCACAAATTTCTCTTAAGTTCAACCAAAGGAACAGGAATGGTATGTTTCCCTTCTCCAATCCGAGCTTGAAGGGCATTTTCTATTTCTTCAGGACTGGCTATGTCTTCAATCATTACAACTTCAGATGGATTAGGAAGCTGCAAACGCTCACATATTTTTTCCACCATAGCCAGAGAAATACCTAAAACCATTATTTTAGGGGGATGAATTTCTTTTAGGGCGTCAATAATTTGTTGCCGATGATCAGTAAAATAAAAAACCGCAATTTTTGCTGCTTTAATCTTACTTACCTCTGCTTTGGAGGATTTTCCAGCGATAATGCTCCCCTGAGAAATTAATAATCCATCGTCAATAATGCAGTCAATCCCATATCTCTGAGCGATATGAGGAGCTCGATAGCTTTTACCTGTTCCGGTTGGACCTACCAAAGCGTAAACTTTCATGATATTTACACCTAAACCTGTCCTTGCCAATCCATTCGAAGATAAGCATCGATAAAATCATCAATTTCTCCATCCATAACTCTTTGAACATTACCAACTTCATAGTTAGTCCGATGGTCTTTAATCATACTATAGGGCTGGAAGACATAACTCCGAATTTGATTCCCCCAAGCTATTTCCTTTTGCTCGCCCTTCATTTCCAAAATTTTCTCGTCATGCTCTTTTTTCATGAGTTCATAAAGTCTAGCTCGTAAAATCCTCATCGCAACCGCTTTATTTTGATGCTGTGATCGTTCATTCTGGCATTGAACAATCAAACCACTGGGAAGATGAACTATTCTCACCGCCGAATCGGTTGTATTCACATGCTGCCCACCACGACCTCCAGCTCGGAAAGTCTCAATTCTTAAATCCTGTGGGTTAATTTCGATGTCAATTTCTTCACTTACCTCGGGAATAACATCCACCAAGGCAAAAGTTGTATGACGCCTTCGGTTGGCATCAAAGGGAGAAATCCTCACCAGCCGATGGATCCCACTTTCTGATTTAAGGTAACCGTAAGCATATTGGCCCTGCACTAAAAAAGTAATGTGTTTTAAGCCAACCTCTTCTCCCTCTAAAACATCGGTCACGTTTACATCAAATTTTTTTCTTTCACAGAAACGACTGTACATTCGAAACAACATCTGAACCCAATCTTGAGATTCGGTTCCGCCAGCTCCCGAATGAATAGTTATAATCGAATTGCTTTGGTCTTCTTGATTTCGGAACAATAATCGGATATCCAGATCTTCAACTTTTTCCGAAAGGTCATGGATATCTTTTTCAAGATCGGAATACTCCTCATCATCAGGAGTGAGAATCTCTTGGAGCTCAACTGTCTGCTGATATTCATTTTTCAAGCTTTCGTATTCCTCTATTATACTTTTATATTTTTTATAATCTTGTAATTCCCTTTCGTTTTGGGTGTTACTCCAAAAATCAGGGGAAGTCATTTTTTTCTCAATTTGTTTAACTTTTAATTGTATTTGTTCTTCTTCAAAGATATTCTCCTATTTCGTTAAGCTTGTGTCGAATAGTACTGAATTCAACAGAAATGTCAATCGCCATTATCTAAAACCTCCTAAAAAATTATCGAATCTTAATTTTTCTTTTAGGGAAAAAATCCTTCTTTAATTCCCTTTTAGTAAATATAAACCAAATAAGACTTTTTGTCTTCTGATTCCTGTTTGCTTTCCAACCATCACTCCATTTACAAGACAGAATAAGCAAAAATTGTTTCAAAATATTCTTGAACAACCAAGTTTATTTTCCACAGCAGTACTTATACTTTTTTCCACTCCCACAAGGGCAGGGATCATTGCGACCAATTTTTCCCTTTTTTGTAACTTCTGTTTTCCGGTTTTCCGAAGATGGAGCCTGATTAGTCCGAACCGTTGAAGGTTGAACCGGACGATGGGAAGCAGCTGGTTTCCCTCCTTCAGGTACCAGTCGAATCCGTAAAAGATATTTGACAATATCCTCTCGGATCTGCGCAATCATATCATGAAACATATCAAAAGCTTCGATTTGATATTCAACAAATGGGTCTTTTTGACCAACCGCTCGAAGCCCAATACCCTCCCGAAGATGGTCCATATTATGTAATTGTTCTTTCCAATATCCATCTACTACTCGTAAGCCAACAAATCTTTCCACTTCACGAAATACCTTATCATTTACCTCACTTACTTTTTGCTCATAAATCTCTTTATAACGAGCAATTATTATTTTTTCTAATTCTTCTGGCTTGGCTTGGGAACGTTGTTCCACGGGAATTCCATGACCAAAACCAAAAAGGTCAAAAAGACGGTGATCAAAACCATCCCAATCCCATTCCTCAGGATAGGTTTTTTCTAGAGCATAAGTTCTCACACATTCGTGAACCACGTCATTTAACATCTCAAAAATTAATGGACGCAGATTATCTTCGGTTAAGAGAGTTCGTCTTTGATTATAAATGACCTCTCTTTGTTTATTCATGACATCATCATATTGCAGAAGAGTTTTTCGGATATTAAAATGATACCCCTCTACTTTCTTTTGAGCTCCTTCAATCGCCCGAGTGACTAACCCATGTTCAATGGGAACTCCTTCCTCAACACCAAATTTATCCATAATGCCAGATATTCTTTCAGAACCAAAAAGTCTTAAAAGATCGTCTTCCATGGAAAGAAAAAAACGTGACGAACCTGGATCTCCTTGTCGACCCGCTCGTCCGCGTAATTGATTGTCAATGCGCCGACTTTCATGACGTTCAGTACCAATGACGTGCAATCCTCCTTTTTCAACCACAAAAGTATGTTCTTCTCCGGCAATTTTTTGGAATTTTTGAACAAGTTGTTGAAGCTGATTCTGTTGGTCAGGATTGAGATCAAATTCCAGACTGTGCCCTTGGCTAGTTAACTCTTCTCGAGCTAGATATTCGGGATTACCACCTAGAATAATATCAGTCCCTCTCCCCGCCATGTTGGTTGAAATGGTTACTGCCCCTTTTCTTCCAGCCTGAGCAATTATTGCTGCTTCTCTTTCATGATTTTTCGCATTTAATACCTGATGAGGAATTTTCTTTTTTTCCAACATTCGACTTAATTTTTCAGATTTTTCTATAGATATGGTTCCGACCAACATCGGACGTCCTTCTTGATGCCATTTTTCAATCTCTTCAACCACGGCTTCAAACTTCTCTTTTTCAGTACGATATATTACATCCGGGTAATTGGTCCGTTTAAGAGGCATATTGGTAGGAATAACTACAACTGGCATACCATAGGTATAAACGAATTCATCTTCCTCGGTCTTTGCTGTTCCAGTCATTCCGCAAATCTTGTCATACATACGAAAATAATTTTGGTAGGTTACCGAGGCGAGTGTTTGGTTTTCATTTGCTACTTGTACATTTTCTTTCGCTTCTATTGCTTGATGGAGACCATCGCTATAACGCCGACCCTCCATAAGCCGTCCGGTAAATTCATCAACAATAATCACTTCACCGTTTCTCACAACATAATCTACATCTTTTTTATAAAGATGGTGAGCCCTTAAGGACTGTCGAACTCGCTGTTCAATTGAGTCTTTCCCCGCAGTATCATAGAGGTTGTCAACATGAAGAAGCTTCTCTACTTTGCTGATTCCTTCTTCGGTCAACCAAATGGATCGAGTTTTTTCTTCAAAGTCAAAGTCAACCGAGTGGGAAAGCTTTCGTGATACTCGATCAATTTTATAATATATTTCGGTCGAATCCTCTGCTGGTCCGGAAATGATGAGAGGTGTCCGGGCTTCATCAATTAAAATGCTATCTACTTCATCGATGATTGCATAATTGAGCTCTCCTTGTACTATATCTTCCCGACGATGTGCCATGTTATCACGGAGATAATCGAACCCGTATTCAGTATTGGTTCCATACGTAATGTCACCGTGATATGCTTTTTTTCTCTCCTCAAAAGTTGAGGCATGTTGAATTAAACCAACTGTTAAGCCAAGAAATTCAAAAATTGGTCCCATCCAATATCGGTCACGACGGGCCAAATAATCATTTACCGTTACGATATGAACTCCCTTACCAGTCAGAGCATTCAAATAGGCAGGCATCGTAGCAACTAATGTTTTACCCTCACCAGTTTGCATTTCAGCAATTTTTCCTTCATGTAATACGACTCCCCCGATAATTTGAACATCAAATGGTCTCATACCGGTAACTCGACGAGCTGCTTCCCTCGCCACCGCAAAGGCCTCAACTAAGATATCGTCTAAGTTTTCTCCATTTTCTAAACGATTTTTAAAATAAGGAGTCTTATCGGCAAGCTCTTTATCGCTGAGGCGCGATATTTCCTTTTCAAAAGAATTAACTGGATCAACAAAGCGCTCAGTCACTTCTTTAAGAAATCGATCTTGAGATATTTTCCCAAAATATTCTTTGATCAAACCAAACATTGAATGCCTCCTTGCCAATTTAAAAAGATCGTAAGTTGGCCGAAATGAAAACCCTCTTTTTCAGATCTCCTGATAATCATACGAAGGCGAAATCATTATATCATACCCCCTTAGGTCTTCTAGAGTTCATTCTCTGAGTATAGCCCACCATGCGACTTGATAGCATAAGAAATGAATTAAGGTTTTTTAATGAAGTCTTTATTAAAAAAGTTAGGTATCGTAGCAAGGCTATTTTAAAAAACTTTTGTAAGGACTTAATTTAACGAGCTCGTAGATGGATTTTCAGGATTGGAGAGTTAACTGGGATATTCCTTTCTCATATAAAATATGATGAAAGCTATTAAACCAATGCCTAATAAATAATCACCAATACTGATTACAAAAGGGCGGCGCATGATAATCGAATAATAGGGAAGAGTATCACCCAAAAAAGGAAGTCGGGTAGACGCTTTGAGGAGAGTATAATCGAGATAAAGGCCACTTTCTAAATGAGCTGCTAAATCATTGAGTTGAAGTCTTTGAACCATTGGAAGCCAAACCGGCATCATCCCTCGATTAAAAACAATAACCAGGATATTGAGAAATGCCCCAACTGAGACAATTTTCATTCCATAAGATTTATAACTAAAAAGGGTCCCAATAAAAACAATAATCATACCAATAATATTGAACCATTGAAAAGATGATTCGGAGAAATACGGGCCAATAAACTTCACAACAAAGCCCAATACAATAAGCCATAAATAAGGAATGTTGGCTTGCTTTAGATTACGGAAGTTTCCATGACTGATAAAACCTACGATGATACCAATTAAAACAAAATCAACCAGCAACTTCAAAGCCCTCCTGCAAAATCTCTTTTAGAGCATTTATGACCTTCATATCATAATACTGGTTTCCTTCATTTTCCATGATAGTTAAGGCTTCTTCTACTGAATACGCTTTACGATAGGGCCGGTCGGAAGTTAAAGCTTCAAAAACATCAGCCACAGCCAATATAAGAGATTCAATAGGAAGGTCAGTCTGCTTCTTTCCATCGGGATAGCCACTTCCATTACATCTCTCATGGTGAGATCGAATTAAACCGGCGATCTCCTTTAAAAAGTCGACTTTGGAAACTATATCAAAACCTATAACCGGATGCTGTTTAACAATGATATACTCTCCTTCAGTAAGAGGACCAGGCTTTCTTAAAATTGCGTCTTCAATTCCAATTTTCCCAACATCATGAAGCAAGGCTGCGTATTCAATCGTTTCACGCTTTTTATCCGATAGATTTAGTTTTTCAGCAATCGCCAGTGAAACTTTTGCTACTCGATCAGAATGACCTTGAGTGTATGGATCCTTAGCATCCAGTGCTGCAGTGAGAGCCCGTAATAACTCAAGATGGACTTTTTTGGTTTCAACATAAAGTTTAAATGAGTATCTAGCTATCATCAGAGGAAATAAGAATAAAAATAATCCCACGTAACCAATTCGTAAATATATCAAGTAAAGCAACAGCGAATAAGGGAAAAGTCCAAAATACTGTAGGAGGATTCCATTGACATCTTTTTTCCATAAAACCGGAATCGGTATGCCAGTACTTAAAGAAATGACCATGATGACCAAGAAAGCATTGCTTAGGAAAAAAACTAATATGGAAATGACAATGGCTATATAAAAAGTAAGCTGATTCCAAGTATAAGAATAACCCCCAAGGAGTTGAAAAACATACCCAGAAAGAAAAGCTGATATAGCAAATTGAGCTCCATTAAAGAGACTTTTTTGCCAACCTGTTTTCATATAAATGATAACATTTCCAATAAAGGTAACAATCATTACCAAATAAGGGTTGGTTAGTAAAATAAAAGCATAAATTATAGCGAAACTAACCGATATTGATGTATGGGGAGAAAGATGAATCGGTAAAGCTTCGGTAACTATTATTAATACCAGGAAGGTGATGATCTTAGCAAGAGGAAAATGACTAAAATTAGTGGTTAAAAGTGAGTATAAAAATAATGCAATACCACAAATAATAACTGAATAAATATATAAATTTAATAGTTGCTTCTTTTTATCGGACTTCATTCAAAATTTTAAAAAAGACGGCCAGGGCATTTCTAATGCAGCTTCAGCTTATCTCCAATGGAAGCCAGCACCACTGGCTAACACAATGGCCAAAAGGCCAAGAAGAATGCTCAACAGTTTCTTCATTCACAAGCCCTCCCTGCGATCATTCTCCATCTTTCTTCGCTATTTAAAGATGGGAAGGCCGCTCCGCTCTCTATTGACTCCTGGCCGCCTTTTCTTCTCCTTATAGTTCTATATCCAGAACATATGGACTGATACAAAATCGGCTATCAGCGTTTCTTTCTTTTTAGATTGCATTGAAAACTATTTTTGCTTATAATCACTCCTTTTTAATGCTCAGAAACGTTTTTTTCTAAATTTTCTTGATGGAAGGAATGATAATAATTCACCTTCCTATTTACGGCATCCAACGCTGATCGTGCAACGGTTTCATAGATTTCATCTCGAAGTAAAGCTGTACCTATCAAGGTCCCTTCGGTTTTTTCACAGTTTCGATAATCAACCAGACAAACCGCCACATCAAATTCACAATAATTATGAACTGTAACTCCACGTATGCAAAACAATGGGGTTGCAACAATTTGATTTATACAATCTATAACTGCTTGGGCAACTAACGAACACCGCTCTCTCTGGTCCCAGGCTTTGCTAGTCAGACAGGAATGATAAACCTTGTCAACGAGTTTGATTTCTACATCCGCCTGAAAATTATCACCGGTTTTTTTCCATCCAACCCCCCATAAAATAGGTCGTTCTTGGGTTACCGCCGTTTCGTGAGACGGTTCTTCTAAGTCGAAACTCACAACACTGATTTTTTTATGATCAATTTCAATGCCAAAGCGAGCCTTTATAAGGGTCTCAATATCTCTAACTAATAATTTAGGCCCTTTGCTCCGATTGGATAAAACATGAATCTCAGTAATATTTGAGCCTTCTCCAACAATTTTTACATTTATAATACCGTCAATACAACTTATCGAGTCCTCGATAGTTTTAAAATCAACACGTTCGTTCATAATTTCCCCACCTAAAAATTGTCTTTTTTATACTTTTTCATCAATAATGTTTTCCAATAATTGATAAATTTCCCTGGCTTATATTTTAACAATTAAAAGTTAATACACAGGATCAATTAAGCCGTAGTCTCCATCATTTCTTTTATAGAGAATTTGAACTTTATTATTATCCATATCTTTATACACGAAAAAAGAATGGCTGAGAAGTTCCATTTGTAAAATGGCATCTTCAACTGTCATAGGACGAAGTATAAATTCTTTAGTACGCACCAACTTGCCAGGAATTTTTTCTTCGCTCTCAATTTGAGGAAGAATCTCATTGATTTCGATAGCCGAAAGAGCTTCTCCTGATTTCAAAGCACCTCGGCGAGCCAATTTTTCTTTATAACGTTTTACCTGTCTTTCCAATTTATCATCGACAGTTTCGAAAGATGTCCTCCAATCGGGACCTTCTCCTTCGGCTCGAAGAACAATCCCACTTGCTGTCATAGTAACTTCACTTTTAATTCGTCCTCGTACCAAACTGAAAACAACAGTTGCATCGATAAGCTTATGGAAAAACTTATCAAGTTTTGACAACTTTTTGGTCACATAATCTCTCATGAGGTCGTCGACACCGATATTTTTTCCTCGAACCACCACTTCCATCGCAGCTACCTCCTTTTAGATGAGTAATATTTTTCAATGAAAATGTGCTCCATAAACTGGTGTGCCATATCCAGGTTAAACACCCCCGCTCCTGAACAAAAGGTATTGGCAAGCCCGCAGGCGGTTCCAAATAGAATGGCATCCTGTACATCAGCTTGTTGAGAAAGTTGAGCTACGACTCCTCCAACTAAGGTATCTCCCGATCCAATAGAAAATCCTCCACCCCTTAAAGTATTATCGGCTTTTACAATAAAAACTTCATCATGATATCCAACTACTAATCCTTTTGGCCCGTCGGATAGAATAATTAAGGGAATTTTCAGCTTTTGGAAACAATGTACTGCTTTTATTTTATCATCCAATGATAGAATAGCAAATCCTAATGCTTCTTCGGCTTCCTTTACATTAGGTTTAATTAAAAAAGGAATTGACTTTAGAGCCAAAGAAAAAGGCACACCAGAGCTATCAAGCACCGAATAGGCTTTTTTTTGCTGAGCAATATGGATGAAAGCCGAATAGAAATCTCTTCTTACTCCTCTTGGCAGCGAACCAGATAAGATGAGATAATCATCCGCTTTGAGTAGTTTTTCTATGCTATGAATTAAATTGAGTGAAGATTCAAAAGGAACCAGAGGACCGCTCTCGTTAATAACCGTATGCCGATTCATATTCTCTTCATGAATAACTGTGGTAAGGCGAGTTTCTCCAAGAGTTGGCCAAGCATCGTAAGGAAGACCATCTTGGGACAATCCACTCGCAACCTTATTTCCATTGTCACCGCCAAGAAATAGGTAGAGATGACTGTCAAACCCCATTGTCCGGAGGGCTCGAGCAACATTTATTCCCTTTCCAGCAACCGTTACTTCAACCTGGGAAGCTCGATTAACCCCATCTAATTTGAGTTCGGTTAAAATGAGTAGTCGATCCAGGGCAGGATTGGCACAAACCACCAAAATCACAAAGGATTCTCCTCGATAAAAATTTCAACCTCTTCTTGAGTTGGAAGAGCTGGAATTGCCCCCTTTTTTAAAGTCGTTAGGGCTCCTACAGCGTTGGCACGACGACCTGCATAACGAAGCGTATCATCTGGGATTGGTTTCCTTTCTCTCAGGTCATTCCAAAACATATAAAGAGAACTGATCAACCCAGCAACAAAACCATCTCCA
>Ga0334883_1004335_pt1 | contig 13804 bp, 5 predicted proteins | sample GraSluR1_MG_6_FD_207230 | JGI IMG/M metagenome (GOLD analysis project Ga0334883, IMG submission 207230) | Sludge microbial communities from methane-producing bioreactor in Wageningen University, Netherlands - Granular Sludge_09_05-R1 | ecosystem: Engineered > Bioreactor > Anaerobic > Unclassified... | reverse complement strand
GCCCGAGCTGGCGGCGTCGAACCAGGAGCGGCTGCAGACCTTGCTCTCGTTGCTGCGGGTGTCGGCCTTGGCCCACCGCCGCCAGGATCTGCTCAACGCCTTGAGCCGGGTCTTTCGCCACGTCTTTGACCGGGCCTCGAGCGCCGAGGGCATTCCGTTGGTGGACGCGGTCTTTGCGGGCTTCGAAGCGCTGCGCCCTCAGCACGCCGACGCCATTCTGGACGGGGTCGAGCAGCTCGGCCGGACCATCGTCGCCGAAGGCAGCCCCGAGCTGGTGGCCCACTTCATCGCCCGGCTCATCGCCTTTGGCTTTGAGTTTCCGCAGTGGCGGGGCGTCTCGGACGAATGGCGGGTGATCAGCAATCCTGCCCACGTCCATGCCTTGCGGAGCTGGCTGGCGATCATCGCCGTCCACCCCGAGCGCTGCGCCCGCCTGCTGGCGGCCTTGGTGCTCAACTTGCGGCTCGGCGGGGTGCTCCTCTCCGACGCCGATCTCTTCCACAAGAACGTCAGCGCCCTGCTCAACGCCCCCATCGCCCCAGTCTTTAGGCGCGTCATCGAGGTGTGTCGTCCCCTACCGGTCTTCTATGCGACGGTCGGCGCCGAGGGGGCCCTGCGCGACGTGAGCACGCGCCTCGACGAGCTGAGCCAGCGCAAGGACCGCCTGATTCACTTTCTCCGCAAGCAGATCCACGCCGAGAGCAACTCGACCCACATCGACCTGTTGCGGGACATCGCCGCCTATTGGGTCAGCGGCGACGCGGCGGCCCTCTTGCCCCAGCTCCCGGAGGACGTGCGCGCCAGCCTCGACCCCGAGAGCCCTTGGGTCCGGGGGGTGCGCGCCTTGCTCACGGCGTTGGCTGCAGGCGAGAGCGTGCGCGCCCTCCTCGACGCCAGCCCCGAGGAGCAAGCGCGGCGCTGGGATCACTACCGCGGGCAGGGTGCTGGCGCGGCCGCCGTGAGCGCCCTGGACGAAGGGCGGGTCGAGCTGCTCCTGGAGCTGGATCGGCTGCTGCGCATCAAGTATGGGCTCGACGCCCACGCGGCCATCCCCCAGTTGCGCGAGGCGGCGCGCACCTCGGCCCTCATCGTCGACACCGAGGTCGACGCCTTGGTCCTCGCCCTCGAGAGCGGCGATGACCGGGCGGTGCTCGGCCAGATCTTTGCGCTCTTGAGTCGGATGCGGGGCTTGGTCTTGGACGCCGCGCCCACGGAGGCCCGTGAGGAGATCCACCACAAGCGCCACATCGCCGCGGGCATCCCCTCGGTCTACGGCCGTTATTTCGAGCCCAAGCTGGCCGCCATGGGCTTGGGCTTCAGGCTGGAGGCTCTGGCGCGGCTGCACTTCGATAGGCTGCGGCACCGCATGGCGACCCCTGTGGTCAACCGCAAGTCTTTGCGGGATACGGTGGCTTTGCTCGACCTACTCGGCGAGGGGATGGCCTTGGCGGGCTTGGTATGCGAGGGCCTCCAGGCCCACATCGACATGCTGCGGCACAGCCTGCAGACCTCGTCCTTCTCTCTGGCTCAGTTCGTCAACCTCTTCGAGTTCATGGCGGACAACGTCAAGGATCTGATCCGCACGGAGTTCCTGCTGCCCTATGAGCAGGACTTGAACACGGTGCTTCACCGCTTGCGCGACGAGGGGCTGCTCCAGGCTCCAGAGCACCCGGGCGAAGGTGAGGCGGGCCAGGCCGGCGAGCGCGATGAGGCCCGTCTCTTTCACATGACGGCCGAGTCCTTTTACCGGAGCTTGCTCAGCGAGGCCTTCTTCGTCACCGAGCTGGACAACCTGGTCAGCGAGACCTTGGAGCGTCTGCGCCAAGTTCAGGGTCAACTGAGTCCTGAGCTGGCGCGGCAGGTCATGAGTTTCGACCTCGAGACCATGATGACCCACATCGAGCACAGCGCCCCGGGGCTGGACAACCAGGTCTTCTTGGGCTCGAAGGGCTTCTACCTCAAGCGTTTGAGTGCCTTGGGCTATCCCGTGCCGCAGGGCTTCGTGTTGAGCACGGAGCTCTTCCGGTTGCGTCACGTCGTCGCCGCCTGGCCCGAGATGGCCACCCTGCTCGAAGACCTGGTTCGCCAGGGCATCGCGCACCTCGAAGCGCAGAGCGGCCTCAAGCTGGGCAATGCGGCGCTGCCGCTGCTGTTGTCCGTGCGTTCTGGGGCGGCCATCTCCATGCCTGGCGCCATGAACACCTTCCTCAACGTGGGCATCAACGAGGAGGTGGCGGCGGGGCTCAGCCGGCAGGACAACTTTGGTTGGACTTCATGGGACTGCTACCGGCGCTTTCTCCAGACTTGGGGGATGAGCTTGGGGCTGCCCCGCGATGATTTCGACCGCATCATCATGGACTTCAAGAAAGCCCACGGCGTGGCCGAGAAGGTGGAGTTCAAGCCGGCCCAGATGCGGGAGATCGCCCTGGCCTATAGGTCCCACTTAGAGGAGCAGGGCATCGAGCTGGTCGACGAGCCCTTCGCCCAGGTGATGTTTGCCATCCGCGCCGTGCTCTCGTCGTGGGACACGGATCGGGCCAAGGTCTACCGCGATCGCCTGGAGATCGCCGACGAGTGGGGCACGGCGGTCATCGTTCAGATCATGAAGCTCGGCAACATCGGCCTGGATTCGGGCAGCGGCGTGGTCTTCACCCACGATCCCTTCGTGCCGGAGGCCCAGATCTGTCTCTACGGCGACTTCACCACCACGAGCCAGGGGGAGGACGTGGTGGCCGGGCTGGTGCACCCCTGGCCCATCTCCCTCCGCCAGCGGGCGCGCGAACCCGGGGAAGGGGGACTCGCCTTGGAGTCTCACTTCCCGGAGATCTATGCCGAGCTGCAGCGGATCGCCGAGGAGCTCCTCGAGACCCACGGCTTTCCCCACCAAGAGATCGAGTTCACCTTCGAGTCGCCGCGCCGGGAGGACCTGTTCATCCTCCAGACCCGGGAGCAGTTCAACACGGGCGCCGAGACCTTGATGCACTTCGCCAAGGTGGACGAGGAGCGCCTCTTGGGCAGCGGCATCGGGGTCAGCGGCGGCGCCATGAACGGGCGCGTGGCCTTCGACATGGAGGACCTGCGCTGGCTGGAGGAGCGCTACCCCGGCGAGCCTCGGATCTTGTTGCGCCCCGACACGGTGCCTGACGACATCAGCCTCATCTTCGAGAGCGAGGGCTTGCTCACGGTCAGGGGCGGCGCGGCGTCGCACGCGGCGGTGACGGCCAGCCGCCTGGGCAAGACCTGCGTGGTCAACTGCCGCGCCTTGGCGGTGTGGGAGAGCGAGAAGCGGGCCCTCCTCAACGGGGAGGATCTCAGGCCGGGCGACCTCCTGGCCCTCGATGGCCAGCTTGGTCACATCTACCAGGGGCATCTGCCCTTGGAGGCGGAACGCTTCAGCCCGCGCCGGGCCTTGGTGGGGAGCGTGTTGCGCGGCGGTCGCTTGCGCGATGCGTGAGGTGGGGGGGATGGTCAAGACAGCAGGCCCAGTTGACTGGACAGCAGGAGCTGTTGCGCTTGCACTGGGATGGGACACGGTCTAAATCTGGAATGCCGGCAGGGGACTTCCTGCACACCGCATCGGGAGGTTCTGGAAGTTCAAGCGCGTCGAGGTCGACGAGTGGGTCCACTCGGGGAAAGCCGCCGACGAGCAAACCAACGAGAACGACGAATGAGCACGAGGTAGACGAACCCATGGCCCCGCGACGCCCCCCGAACAGTGACCGACCGAGCAGTGCAGGACGCCCGAACGACGTCGCCTGCGTCGACCTGTTCTGCGGCGCGGGAGGGCTGACCCATGGACTCATCGCGGCCGGGGTGCCGGTCGTCGCCGGAGTCGACCTCGATGAGGCTTGTCGTCATCCCTATGAGGCGAACAACCGGGGCGCGACTTTCTACGCGCGGGACGTGGCCAAGCTGAAGACGTCGGAGGTCGAGTCGTGGTTCGGCTCGGCGGCGGTGCGAGTGCTCGCTGGGTGTGCTCCGTGTCAGCCGTTTTCCAGCTACGCGCAGCGCTACGAGACCAAAGGGACGGAGCGCTGGGGCCTCCTCAACCACTTCGCGCGTCTGGTGAAGCAGCTCGAGCCCGACATCGTGACGATGGAGAACGTGCCCACCGTCACGAAGCACGAGGTCTTCGACGACTTCGTCGCCACGCTGAAACGGCGGGGCTACGAGGTGTGGTACGGCGTCGTCGACAGTGCGAACTACGGCCTGCCCCAGCGCCGTCGGCGAACCGTCCTTCTCGCTTCTCTCAGCGGCCCCATCGGACTGCGGGAGCCGGATTCGTCGCCTCCGAAGACCGTGCGAGAGGTGCTCGATGGGCTTCCACCGATCGGCCATGGGACGAGCCACGAGGCCGACCCGCTCCACACCACGTCCCGTCTCTCGCCGCTCAACCTGAAGCGCATCCAGGCGTCTCGGCCCGGGGGTTCCTGGCGCGACTGGCCAACGCGCCTCGTCGCAGAGTGCCATAAGCGGGACACGGGTCGGAGCTACCCCGGGGTTTACGGTCGCATGGTCTGGGACGAGCCCGCACCGACGCTGACCACTCAGTTCTACGGCTTTGGGAACGGCAGGTTCGGTCATCCGGAGCAAGACCGAGCCTTGTCGCTGCGTGAGGGCGCCATCCTTCAGGGCTTCCCGGAGACGTACTCGTTCGTGCCCGAGGGCGAGCGGATCCAGTTCAAGGTCCTCGGCCGACTCATCGGGAACGCGGTGCCGGTCGAGCTCGGACGGGTCATCGGCGAGAGCATCTTGGACCATCTCGGCCGAGCCCCGCGGGCTCAGTCGACAGCACGCCGGGGGCGGAATGGTCGCAGCGACCGACCGAGCAGCGCCGTCCACGCCTGAAACCAGCCGCAGGATGCGGCGGGTTCGGCAGAAGGACACGGCAGCAGAAGCGGCCCTTCGCAGGGCGCTCTTTGCTCGTGGTCTCCGCTATCGCCTCCAGGTGCCCGTGCTCTCGAAACCTCGCCGTGTGGCTGACCTCGCCTTCATCGGGGCTCGCGTCGCCGTGTTCGTCGACGGCTGCTTCTGGCACGGCTGCCCGGCCCATGCGACCTGGCCCAAGAACAACGCCGAGTTCTGGCGCGCCAAGATCCTGGCCAACCAGCAGCGCGACCTGGACACCAGCGCGCGCCTCCGTGCCGAGGGATGGGAAGTCGTTCGAGTCTGGGCCCACGAAGTGCCAGACCTGGCGGCGGCGCGAATCGAAGAGATCGTTCGTTCCCGCCGCCCGGCGAAGGAGTCCGCATGACGAGCCAAGCCACCAGTGCCGTGGAGCCGGTCCCCTCTGCCACTGCACCTGAGCCAGGGCAGCTCGTCGAAGTGCGCCGCCGCCAGTGGATCGTCTCCGACGTCGATGCGTCTTCGGTGTCGCCCGAGCAGCCGAGGCGAAACCTCGTGAAGCTCGCGTCGATCGACGAAGACGCGCTCGGCGAGGAGATCGAGGTTCTCTGGGAGCTCGAGCCCGGCGCCCACGTCATCGAGCGCGCCGGCCTGCCGACGCTCTCGGCGCTGGACGACCCCTCGAACCTCGAAGCCTTCCTCGACGCCGTGCGCTGGGGTGCGGCGACCAACGCCGATCGCGGCTACCTCCATGCGCCGTTCCGCAGCGGTGTCAGCATCGAGGATTACCAGCTCGATCCGCTCGTGCGGGCGATCGACATGGCCCGCACGAACCTGCTGATCGCCGACGACGTCGGCCTCGGCAAGACCATCGAGGCCGGGCTCGTCATCCAAGAGATGCTCCTGCGCCACCGCGCACGAACGATCCTCGTTCTGTGCCCCGCCTCGCTCCAAGAGAAGTGGCGAAGCGAGATGGCCGAGAAGTTCGGCCTCGAGTTCCACATCGTCGACACCGACTTCGTGAAGCGCTTCCGACGTGAACGTGGCCTGCACGCCAACCCGTGGACCTCGTTCCCGAGGCTCATCGCCTCCATCGACTGGGCGAAGCAGGGCGAAGGCATGCGCCTGCTCCGCGACGTGCTCCCTCCGCAGCCCACGTTCCCGCGTCGCTTCGACATGCTGGTCGTCGATGAGGCCCACAACGTCGCGCCCACGGTAGGAAAGTACGCCGTCGAGAGCCTTCGTACGCGACTCGTTCGTGTCCTCGCTCCGCACTTCCAGCACAAGCTCTTCCTCACCGCCACTCCGCACGACGGCTACACCGAGTCGTTCACTGCGCTCCTCGAGCTGCTGGACGACCAGCGCTTCTCCCGAAACGTCCTTCCGCCCGAAGACCAGCTCGCACGCGTAATGGTGCGGCGACTCAAGAGCGATCTCGTCGATGCGAAAGGCAAGAAGCTCTACCCGGTGAGGCGGCTCGAAGCGCTGAACGTCGAGTACACCGCAGACGAGCGCGAGGCGCGTCGCCTCCTCGACGAGTACATCGCCAGCCGCGAGAACGGAGACGAGCGCGACGGCATCGCCTCGCACTTCGTCCACCAGCTCCTGCGCAAGCGTCTCGCGTCCTCGCCCGCCGCGTTCGCCTCGACCCTGGCGCGACATGTCACGACCCTCGAGGGCAAAGGGGAGACGCGGCGCACATCGAAACTGGACGAGCGCATTCTGCGTCGCGCCATCTCCAAGACCGAGGAGGACTACGCCGACGACGACACGCGCGAGACCGCGGAGGTCGAGGCCGTCGAGGAGGCCACCCGTCGTCTCCGACTGCTCTCCAGCGAAGAGAGGAAGCTCCTTGGGCGCCTCCGTTCGTGGGCCGAGCAGGCGAGCCACAAGCCCGATTCGAAAGCCTCGGCGCTGCTCGAATGGCTAGAAGAGAACCTACGCCCCAAGGGCCGGTGGTCCGAGACGCGCGTCATCCTCTTCACCGAGTACCGGGCGACGCAGAAGTGGCTGCAGGAGATCCTCGCCAGTCACGACTTCGGGGGCGACCGCCTCGCGTTGCTCTTCGGCGGGATGGACCCGAAGGACCGCGAGGGCATCAAGGCGGCGTTCCAGGCGGACCCGCGCCAATCCCCCGTGCGCATCCTCCTCGCGACCGACGCGGCATCGGAAGGCATCGACCTCCAGAACCACTGCAATCTGCTGGTCCACATCGAGATCCCCTACAACCCCAACGTGATGGAGCAGCGGAACGGTCGCATCGACCGGCACGGCCAGAAGCAGACCGAGGTCGTCATCTGGCATCCCGTCGACACGAGCGGTGGCCACGGTGACGACATCCTTCGCGCGCTCCGGAAGCTCGACGCCATGCGAGCCGACATGGGCAGCGTGAACCCCGTGATCGCGCCCCAACTGCCCGCGCTACTCGAAGGTCGTCGTCGAGACCTCGACACGGGCCTCGCCGAGAAGCGCATCCAACGTGCACGTCGATACGTGAAGGCCGAGCGCGACCTCCGAGACCGCATTGCCAAGCTCCACGAACGGCTGACGACGACCCGGAGCGAGCAGCACCTGACGCCCGAGCGGATCGAGCGTGTGGTGCGGGTCGCCCTCGCGCTAACGGATAGACCGGACCTCTCGCCGGCTGAGCTTCCGGACCTTCCCGAAGCTCGCGTGTTCTGGATGCCCGCACTCGCGGGCTCCTGGTCGCGCTGTCTCGACGGGCTCGAGCACCCGTACACGAAGCGCATCCGTCCCGTCACCTTCGACCACGACGTTGCCAAAGGTCGCGATGACGTGGTGCTCGTCCACCTGAACCACCCGCTCGTTCAAATGAGCCTCCGGCTCCTACGCGCCGAGGTGTGGGCGCGCGACGACGTGAAGAAGCTCCATCGCGTCACCGTCCGCGTGCTCCCCGATGCGGCGCTCGAGGGACCCGCGGTGGCCGTCCTGTCGAGGCTCGTGATTACCGGCGGTAACCACCACCGCCTCCACGAAGAGCTCACGGAGGCGGGGGGATACCTGCGCGATGGGGTCTTCAAGCGCGAAGACCGGGTCACGAAGCTGCGCGAGTGGCTCGACTCGTCGAACCCCGGGACCATTCCGGACTCTCTGCTCGACGCCCTCCGCACGCGCTTCGAGAAGCACACCGAGGCGGTACTGAGCGCGGTGACCGCCCGGTCCAAGCGACGCCTCGAGGTATTGGGCGGGACCCTCGAGACGCGCATGCGTCGCGAGCTCGAAGACATGACTCAGATCCTCGATGACCTGGCCAAGAACCTCGAGGCCGAGCTGAGGAGGGAGGAGCCTAAGCAGCTCTCCCTCTTCTCGGACGACGAGCGCACGCAGCTACGGCGTGACCGCATCGCTCTCGAGGCGCGACTGCGACGCATCCCGGAGGAGCGCGAGCGCGAGCGGCTGGCCATCGAGGAACGCCACACCGGTCTCGTCGACCACACGTTCCCCGTCTCGGTGATCCTCCTGGTACCCGAGTCGCTCGTCGCAGGGACCCGTTCGGTGAGGAGGCGGGCATGAGCGCGAAGCACGAGTGGCTGAACTTGCTCGAGATCTCGGGCCCGTTCCTCGCGATTCCCGTACTGCGCGAGGTCTTCCCGCAGGGACTCGAAGAGCTGGACTCCGCGCGCGCCAAGCGCCTGCGCAGCGCCTACGAAGAGTGGCGCGATGCGGTGGACGGCGACGACGTCGCTCTCGATGCACTGCACGCGGCCTGGATCGACGAGGTGCTGCGCACCGCGCTCGAAGCCGACGATCAGTTGCTGAAGACGGGGACAGCCGTGCCGGCAGTGACCGTGGAGCTGCCAGAGCACGGCGCGACGATCTCCGCCGAGCGCGTGCTCGTCGACCCGACGCACGGCGGTGCCGTACTTGCCCCAATCCACGTCTTCCCACCGGACACCGACCTGTCGGCGTCAAGGAAGTTCGACGGCCTCTCGTGCTCGGCGGGAGACCGGATGGCGCTACACCTACGCGCGCTGAACCTTCCATTCGGCCTCGTGACGAACGGCGAACGTTGGATGCTCGTCCACGCCCCCTCAGGGCAGGTGGCGAGCTTCGCCAGCTGGTACGCGCGCCTCTGGGGGCAGGAGCCGGAGACGCTGCGTGCGTTCGCGTCACTGCTGGGCGTGCGGCGCTTCTTCGCACCCGAGCAGGACCGGCTCCCCGCGCTTTTCGAGCGCTCGACGAAGCACCAGGACGAGGTCACCGACGCGCTCGGGGACCAGGTCCGACGAGCGGTCGAGGTGTTGGTTCAGGCGCTCGACCGTGCCGACCAGGACCGGAACCGAGAGCTGCTCCGCGACGTGAAGGCCCAGGATCTCTACGAGGCGGGCCTCACCGTGATGATGCGGCTCGTGTTCCTCCTGGCCGCGGAGGAGCGTGGGCTATTGCTCTTGGGCGAACCGCGCTACGACTCGTTCTACGCCGTCTCGACGCTACGCATGCAGCTCCGCGCGGAGAGCGACGAGATCCTCGAGCGCCGGCGATCGGCGTGGTCTCGCCTCCTGGCCGTGTTCCGCGCCGTGTTCGGCGGCATCGACCACCCGACAATGCGTCTTCCCGCGATGGGCGGCTCGCTCTTCGATCCGGACCGCTTCCCGTTCCTCGAGGGGCGTATGAAGGGCACGTCGTGGCGGCACCATCGCGCCGAGCCGCTGCCCATCGACGATCGCACGGTGCTCCTGCTGCTGGAAGCCATTCAGACCTTCGAGGGGCGCACGCTCTCGTACCGAGCGCTCGACGTCGAGCAGATCGGCCACGTGTATGAGGGCCTGCTCGAACGCACCGTCCAGCGCGTCGAGGACGTGACCCTGGAGCTGGAAGCGGGTGCGCAGGCCAAGGACGCACGCGTCACGCTGGGCGAGATCGAGTCGGCGCGCCTCGATGGAGGTGACGCGGTCGAGCGTCTGCTGGTGGAACGCTCGAAGCGATCCAAGTCGGCCATCTCGAACGCATTGGCAGCGGACGTCGAGCCTCAACAGAGCGCGCGGCTTCTCTCGGCATGCCGCGGCGACGTGAAGCTCCGAGAGCGGCTCGAGCCCTACGTCCGTCTGCTGCGGACCGACCCCTGGGGCTACCCGCTTGTCCACCCGAAGGGCGCGTTCGTCGTGGTGCTCGGGACCAACCGACGCGAAACGGGCACGCACTACACCCCCAAGAGCCTCACCGAGCGCATCGTCGAGGAGACGCTCACGCCGCTGGTCTATGATGGCCCGGCAACCGGCGCACCGCGCAGCGAGTGGAAGCTGAACACCCCGGAGAAGCTGCTCGACCTGAAGGTCTGCGACCCGGCAATGGGTTCCGGTGCCTTCCTCGTTCAGGTCTGCCGCTTCTTCAGCGCTCGCCTCGTCGCGTCCTGGGCAATCGAGGAAGCGGCAGGGCGTGTCGTCGACCTCACCGGCAAGACACACGACGCGGGCACCAACGTCGAAACCATGCCCCCTGGTGACGAGGTGCGTGCCGAGAACGCGCGGCGCATCGTTGCCGAGCGCTGCCTCTACGGCGTCGACGTCAACCCGCTCGCCGTCGAGTTGGCGAAGCTCTCGCTTTGGCTTGTCACCCTCTCGAAGGGGCGACCCTTCGGTTTCCTCGACCACAACCTGCGCTGCGGTGACAGCTTGCTCGGTATCAGCCAGCTTGATCAGCTCACAGCTCTAACACTCAACCCGACGACGACGCGCCAGGGGCGGCTTTTCGGGAAGACCATCGAGAAGGCGGTCGCCGAGGCCGTCGAGCTACGTCGCAAGCTGCGCGAGATCCCCATCCGCGACATCCGTGACGTGGAGGCGATGGCCACGCTGGATGCGGATTCGCGTAAGAAGTTGGGCGTTGCCGAGTTGCTTGCACACGCGTTTGTCGGCGTCGCTTACGCAGCGGGTTCACCGAAGGCTATAGAGGCGCGGCTCGCGGCGCTGGCCGCGCAGGCTGACCAGGTGATTCAAGGGGACGCGCGCGCTGCCGCATCGATGCGTTCAAGTGTTGACGCTGATCTGGCAAGCACATCCGGTGCTCACCGTCTCTTTCACTGGCCCCTTGCTTTTCCCGAGGTCTTCCTCGCGAGAGGCTTCGACGCTGTTGTCGGCAATCCGCCGTACGCCTTTGGGGAAACACGGCCCGAAATCGCAGGCATTCCATACTCCCTGAAAACCGGTCAATGGGACCTCTGCTGGCTCTTCGTCGAGCGTGCCACGGCCATCCTGTCCCACCATAGTCGATTGGGGCTCGTGCTGCCGGACGCCATCCTTGCACGATCCGAACCTTCGGTTGTCCGAAGATATGTCCTGGAGAATTTCACGAAGGCATCAGTCGCTCATGTCGGGGCCGTCTTTCAAGCAGGTGTGAGCGTGTTTGCGCTAACCGCCGAGCGTCGCCCGTGCGGCTGCGGGCCGACCGCAACGCCAAATGATGAGCTGAAGTACTGGTCGCCTGAGGGAACTACGCGTCAACTGCCGACTGGTTCTATCGCTGATGGTCGCCACCCCTGGAATGCGCCTCTTCCGGATAGTGAGGCTGCCACGGCGATGGCGTCGTGGCAGTGCATCGGAGACTTGGTTTCGATGAGCCGCGGAGAGGAGGTGGGAAAGAAGGACCTGTCTCCGGTCGGTGCTATCACCCCCATCCCTGGCGGCCACGTCCCTGTGCTCGCTGGCGCGGGCATCATGTCCCTCCTGATGCAACCGTGCGCTACGCACCTGATGCCAAAGCATCTCGTTCGCAAGAAGGCATCTCTGTACAAATCTCCCAAGATTGTGATCGTCAAGACTGGGGCCCGAATCCGCGCAGGCATCGACCGTCAGAACCTGGTGACGCTCCAGTCCGTCTACAACCTGCAACCGAAGGCTACGTCCGCATACCGCATCGAGTATCTCGCCGCAGTACTTGTTTCGGATGCTGCGAACGAGACGTTCATTACTCCTGTGACTCAGGGGAAGAAGCTCTTTCCACAGATCACGCAGCAAATGGTCAAAAACGTCCGGGTGCCGCCGGCCTCAGCTGCAGAACAAGCGCTCATCGCCGACGGCGTTGCGCAAGGTCGATGCGAGCACGTGAACGAACTCGTCGGTGCTCTGTTCGCGGGCCGGAGGATCGCATGACGAGGCCAAGTCTGGATTTCGCACAAGCGAGTCCGACCAAGCAGTTCTTCGTGTCGATGCTCACGCGCGACATCAGTCTGGACGACGCCATCCTCGACCTGCTCGACAACTGCCTCGACGGCGCCATGCGCATCGCCGATGGGGACGGCGTCGACTACGCCCAGCACTTCGTGAAGATCAGGCTGGCCAGGGACGAGTTCTCCATCGAGGACAACTGCGGCGGCATCCCCCGCGAGGTCGCAATCAACTACGCTTTCAAGATGGGTCGGGAGCCCGACGACGAGCGCGACTCCGACAGCGAGACCATCGGCATGTACGGCGTCGGCATGAAGCGCGCGATCTTCAAGATGGGCAAGAACGCCTTGGTGCGGACCCGGCATGGCGACGACACGTTCGAGGTTCCCATCACTTCCGAGTGGCTCGAGGCGAAGAACTGGGACCCACTGCCCATCAACGAGCCGACGGAGTCGAGCGAGCAGCTTCAGGAGCCAGGCACGAGGATCGTCGTCCGAGACCTCTACGAGGGTGTTGCTCGGCACTTCGATAACGAGGCGTTCGAGAACAAGGTCCGGACGGCCATCTCCGAGCACTTCACGATGTTCCTCCAGTGGGGCTTGAAGGTAGAGCTGAACGACAGGCTCGTGGAGCCGGTGCGGGTCGAGGTGCTCGTCTCGGAGCGGGAGGACGGTCCTGCACCCTACGTCTACCGCAAGACCATCGATGGCGTGGTCGTCTCGATCACCGTCGGTCGGAACACGAACCGCGCTCTCGGCAACGACGACGACGAGGACGCAGGCTTCGAGCGGGACCGCTCGTCGGCCACGGCTGGCTGGACGGTGCTCTGCAACGATCGCGCGGTCATCGTCGGTGACAAGGGCCGGCTCACGGGTTGGGGGGACGGCATCCCGCTCTACCACCCGCAGTTCGCCATCATCACCGGCATCATCGAGTTTCGCTCGAAGCGCGCCGACAAGCTCCCCGTAACGACCACGAAGCGTGCGCTCGACACGTCGTCCAACGTCTGGCTCGAGTCGCTCGTGAAGATGAAGGAGGGCATGCGGGTCTGGATCGACTACACGAACCGATGGAAGAACCAGGCCAGCTCCGAGCAACTGCAGGCGCGCCACTGGGAGGACGCCCGGCCGATGCCGCTCAGCAAGGCGATCGCGGCCGTCTCGCAGCGCGCGGCTGCGAAGAAGTCGGAAGACGAGGGCGTCGAATTCAACCCGAAGAAGAGTAAGGTGCTGCCCGAGCCGGAAGCCAAGAAGCCGTCCGACCGTCGAGTCACCTTTACGAAACCCATCGAAGAGATCCGCCTCGTCGGCGTCGCGCTGCTCGACGACGCCGACGCACGCCCAAGCGATGTCGGTTCGAAGTGCTTCGACCTCGCGCTGGCCATGGCCAAGAAGCGGAGCACCTGACCGATGAGTACCGGGTCCTCACTGCCGTACCGGTTGCGGCCGAACAAGGCCGTAGATCGAGAGCTGTTCCTCTCGCTCCTCACTCGTCTCGCGCCGAAGCTGGCCCTCGAAGGGCACCACTACGTTGGGCTCGGCGGGCCGTTCCTCGAGGATTTTCGCTTGATCCATGCACGGCTCGGCATCGCGAAGATGACGTGCATCGAGGTCGAGGAGGAGGTCCATAGGCGGCAAGCCTTCAACCGGCCGATCGCCTCCATCGAGTGCGTTCACACGACGCTCGAGGACTACCTCGACGAGACCGACTTCGACACGCCAGCCATCATCTGGTTCGACTACACCGAGCCCAAGGGCATCACGACGCAGATCGAGCGCTTCGCACGGACCATCGGGACCGTGCCGATCGGCAGCGTCCTCCGGGTGACGCTGAAC
>Ga0334883_1004330_pt1 | contig 13815 bp, 20 predicted proteins | sample GraSluR1_MG_6_FD_207230 | JGI IMG/M metagenome (GOLD analysis project Ga0334883, IMG submission 207230) | Sludge microbial communities from methane-producing bioreactor in Wageningen University, Netherlands - Granular Sludge_09_05-R1 | ecosystem: Engineered > Bioreactor > Anaerobic >... | reverse complement strand
GTTTTCTGGTGAAATACCTTTTCTGGAACGAGGTCTCTCTTTTCCTGCTTGTTTTATATCTCCCCGCTAAAAAAATCCCGCTTATATTTTACTCATAGCAGGAGTGCGTAAAAAGTTTTTAGCTGAATAGTAAAAAGAACTAAAGCCCAGGCGCATTAAAGACAGATCAATTATTAATAAACTTCTATATTAAGAACAAATACTTTAAATTATAAAGAGTGGGGCGTGAAGGTTTACCATTCACGCCCCACCCACATTACATTTATGCTATTTATCCCAAAAATATAGACCAAAGTTCAACCTGCTTTATTAGAAGTCTATTTTTTCTGCTGTTTGCGCTTCTGTGCAATTTTATAAACCTCTTCGTCTGCCCTGGCTGATACTACAATAATCCTCATAGTTACATCATCTCTCTGGAGACGGTAAACTACCCGCAGCCCAAGTTTCTTCAGCTTAATCTTGCAATAACCAGTTAGTTGCGCAATCTTTAAGTTACCTAAAGGCTCGCCATAACCACCTTCATTTTGCGGCAAAGGGTTCTTCGCGATCCGGTTTATTTTCTTCAAAACCTCTATACGCTGACTATGATCTAACTTTTTTAGATCATCGAGCGCGGCTTTTAAGTATTCAACCGTCCACATTAACTGGCACCCGCATTAACTGGTTGTTGTTTTAAGCTCATCTTCAGTTATACCCAGCTCCTTCATTGCTTCTTCGGCTGAAACGAAATCCGACTCACATGTCTCTTTCAAACGCTCTTCCGCTTCGATTAAAAGACGGTAGTCTTCTAATGCCTCCTTAATTTCTTCGAATGCCTGCGGTGACAATAAGATGCATTCAGGCCGATTATTCTTAAATACAATTTTAATTCCATCCTTGTTAACTTCTTTAAAAACCTTGCCTGCTTCTCCTCTGTTAAAGCGTGAAATTGAGACGCTGGCATTTACAAACTCTGCCGCTGCAATAGCGCCAACCATTTATAAACCCTCCTTGTTAAATACGAAGCCTCTTTCTATCTATAAATACACTGTAATATATATCAGTAAATTTGTCAATAATTTATATGATATATCTACAACTTACCAACGCTAATATTCAATCACAAACGCAGGGGGTCAGGTCTTGAATTATCACTTTTCTTTCCCCCGCACAATCTTACTCACTGTTGTATAGTGGACTCCAATCGAGTCAGCAATCTCCTTCAGAAAATTTTCATATTAATTGTAGCGTTGAGTATAGATGCCATTTAGCTGCCGCATACCATATGAGAGGTTAGCGTCCGGGGTTTCAATAAGCAGGTGATAATGATTGTTTATTAGACAGTAGGCGTGACAGTGCCAGTTGCGCTTTTTAACAACTTCACTCAGTAGATTTAGAAATACCTTACGATCCTGATCATTTTCGTAAATATTATTCCTTGCGCTACCACGAGAGGTAACATGATATACTGCGCCTGGGTACTCAATCCGTAGAGGTCTGGCCATTTTTGAATTCTATTATTTCAAATCTTATATTTCAAGACATGACTCCATTTCTTTCCAGGTTGTATTTCATGATGCTATTCCCATTCTTTTTTCTTGCCAAATCTTTACTTGTTAAATGAACCAATTTCAATCAGGTTTCCTTCCGGATCAGAGATATAGCATGTGCGTTGCCCCCACGGCTCGGTAGTAGGCTCCAATATAGGTATTGCCCCTTTGGATACGACTTCTTTAAATGTCAAATCAACCGCTTCATAGTTATCGACGCTTAAGGCAATTTCATAATGCCCATTAATATTATTCGCATAACCAAAGGTTCTGTTTGTCATCTTCTCAAAGTCTGTCCGACGGTATAATAAAAACAAGGTTCCATCCTTGACCAAATAAACATTCGACGCATTTTCATCTTCCCGAATTTCAAAATTCAGAATATCCCTGTAAAAGCGGACCATCGTTGCCATGTCTTGTACGAAGATCCCAAAACCATCTAATTTCATAATGTGTCAACCTCCAATCAAACTTGATTTAAATTGATAAGCGCTCACCTATTGTCGTTACAAATTTCTCCACCCCTTGGTCGATAGTGTCTATCAACGAGGCTTGGTCCTCAAAATCTGGTTCGGGTGTCAAGATGCACTCAATTATAGCATCCGGATTATTGATATCATGAAATAGATTTACATCACCTGAAATATCACTGTTAAGTAAAGATATGTAACTTTTTGCAATATCTCTGTTCCGGGCAGAAAGCCAAACTTCAAAGTTTCCTTTTTCGTGCAGGTAGACTATGGCTATCTTAAGCCCCTTACCCTTTAAGAGCTTTGTTGTTAATGAAAAATATGACATATCCATATAACCCTGGTATATGCCACTTGTGTCGTAATGCGGATATTTTTGAATGAAATCAGCCCGCAATTTACCAATGAACTCCAGTATTCCTTTATATGCTAGCTGTATTTCTCCCTGCTCCAATTGGTAAGTGTAATTGCTTATAAGCTCATTTAAAGTTTTCATAGATATCCTCTCCGTCAAATTCAATCAATTTCCTTTACCCTGTTCTTTCAATCTCGGAAACACCCGTATTCTAAGAATTATATTCTTTTGCCTGAGTGGCTTCTTAAAAATTTCTCAGCGTTTTTTGCCACCGCTTTTCGGCGACTTCCTAGTTGTCCTTCTGCAAAATTGATCATCGCAGCTTGATTCCCTGAGAAGTCAAAATAATGCTCAAAGCATTCCAGCACCTGCCCACATACTATGCAATTGCACTCAGGCGAAGGCTCGCCTTTATTCAAATAAATATTTTTTGGCACTTCTAATAATCTCCTGGTGATGTCACTTTCCAGTTCAGGCTTGGCAAGTACAATTTTCCATGCATTGCCAATAACATTAGCTGCCGTAATCATCTGTGGATCTTGAATCAATGCAAAATAGTCCTTATAGATGGCCCCAAACTTATTTTCATAGTCGACCGCTGAGAGATTAGAGAGGGTCAGGATTCCGTCCCATTTAATGAAACTGTTTTTGTGATGGAGCCATTTGAAAATATCCTCAAAGTAGGGATAGATGAGTTCTGGTTTTTGCTCACTCACCATGCGAATGATTTTTGTACACACATATTTAATACTGGATGTCTCTGTTAAGACAATCTCAAACAAGGAGTTTAAGACTGTTGTATCTTCAATGGCTTCATCGATTAATAGATTCAAGTCCGGTTTTGCTTTTAGACGATTTATCAGTGTTTCTTTATCCATAATACCCCTGTCTTTCAAATTTTTTGTTTAATCTTGTTATTTTCTTTTTCCTGTTATCGAGATAAGATTCAGATACTTGCCATTATCGGCTTTCATCATGTCTATATCCTGCTTTGCAATTGGATTATCGGCAGCAAGCCAATCATTCCACGCCTTGTCAGTGCAGTCCATTTCTTTGATCATAAAGTCATCTAAATGCTTTTCAAGAATTTGTGTCCACCAATCAATGCAATGCAATGTAGCAAAACCCTCGTCGTCTAAAAACGGCTTTAACTCATAAGGTATGATGCCGTTCAATTCCTGCTTTGTACCGGGAATGGCAATTGCAACCGGTGCGCCCTTTTTTATCAGCGATTTCAAATACTTTTCAAAATAGTCATCTTTGTTTCCGTAATAGTGGTAAGAATCAACGCTTATTAGTGCATCGAAGTACTCGTCTGCAAAAGGCAACTCCACCGTTGCATCGGCATGGATAGGGATAACCAAGCCATCAATACCCATTTGCAGAAACCGCTTATAGTTATCGGTAGCCGAAATCCATAAATCAACAGCAAATGTTTGTACGCCGTATTCTTTTGCCAGAAACACCGAAGTTAACCCCGTGCCGCAGCCCAGATCTAAAACACGCATTCCCTTCTTGAGCTCAATATTTTGGGTTATCTCGTCAAGCATAAGAATTGCGTTTGGACCCATAAAATTTTGCGATAGAAAGCGCTTATCATACTTTTCTGTACGATAATAGTCATACATTATTCTCACCTCGTAGATCACGTATAATAAAGTGCGCAAAATCATAATAAGATGAAGGGAAACCATCAGTTTCTACGAATTAGGTAAGTGACTAACAAACCTGAGAGGAGTTAAGATCTGATGCCCCCCCTTAATTCTACTGGAACACAGGGGACAGTTCTTCTGTGTTGTTTTTCCTTTAGCAACTTGATTATCTCATTTCTTTTTTGTTTTAGTAAGTCTGGATTTCTGCGGGGTTCTTTGCATTGGCGATGCTCTCAATCAGTGCTGTAGCCTCAGTAACGTTCAATTATGCTCCATCATCATATTCTAAACATCAGGCAGTAAGCATATATTTCATATATAGCTCCGGTAAGTAGCCCAACTATACTGCCAGGGATAACTGCAAGCATTCTTTTATTCATTGAACGCTATCTCTATTTTTGATTCAATATAATTTTACTCTAAACCCTGTACTTACCTTACCCCGCAAATATAGACACGGCAGATAACAAACCATTATTTGTCTGCTACTTAAAGCTTTTTTCAATCACCTTATCAAATCTACTATCCATACAGACACTTAAATCTGTCGTTATAAACCTGCCATTATAAAACAAGCTGAAAATCGTTGCTGGTGTTGGTGAAGATTGTGCCTGTTCCATCGTCTCCAGTTTAACTCTCTTTAATGGCAACCCTCTTTTTTCTGCAGTTTCAGTTAATGATGCATTAACATGATACTCCGAATATGGACAACGATTTGAATAGTAAACTACTAATCCATTTTTTTCCTCACATTCACCGCTTTTCACCGTATTCCTAAATCTTGGATCTTTCGCCTTTGGATTTAATTTATTAACAAGTAAACTAAAACCTGATGGCAGCTCCTCACAAGTATTAAACCCTTGTCTCAAAAGCCATTTTGCATCACTCATAAAGTGAAACTTCTTTGTTCCAACTACTGTGACCAACCCTTCTTTCTCCTTTGCCTTAGCATCTTCAATGGCAAGCCTTAACAGCTCTTTCCCATATCCTTTTCTATTGTATTTTCCAGATACCCAAAAGCAATTAACTAACAAATAATTTGGTGCATCAGTTGGAACCCAGCCATTTTCTGCTGGTCCATATTCTATAAAAACTTTAGCCCTGGCATCTATCCTACGGAAAACATATCCATTGTCAAACTCCTTTTTCAGCCACTCCTTTTTTAACTCATAGCTGTCCTTACATTTCTTATCAGAAAAGGCACAACAAATATGTTCACTATCGATGTTTCCTTTGTTAAGTGTTATTATCTTTTCCATTGTTTCACCTCTTGGTTACTTCTTCTTTAACAACAATCTATATTCCAGTTACCCTGGTTATTAATACTACTTAACAGGCACCATTACATAAAGCTCAGTTTGGCTTCGATAATATTCAAATTCCCCTGCTCCAAGGCTTTTACTCTTATTTTATCAATAACGATTGCGTCTACTGGAAATTTTTGTTATATATGCCTTGACCAATGATTGAGTGTTGCTTCTAAGCGTTTCAAAAGATCATCATACGTTATTATATCTATGACATTACTGTATTTGCGTTTTATCACTTCAAAATCTTGATGCTGATCTGCTGAAAGTTCATTATCACGCCCCATAATAATTATAGCCTTAGAGAAGAATAATTTGAAGAATCTCCTCTTGCCACTGTCGCTCAGTATACTTCATTTCCGTTTCAACCGGCTCACTTCTAAAGCGATCCTGAAATAGGTGGCCGTTTCTACTGTATTTCCAATTGTACCAATAAACATAGCTTGCACCTAATCTACGAAAGGCTATACTTAATGGTTCCTCCCCCTCTTTCATCAGTAAATGAACATGATTACTCATCAGGCAGTAAGCATATATTTCATATCCGCTGATAGCGTTATAGGTTTTAAGTATTTCTAGGAAGTATTGGTTATCTTCATCATCTTCGAAGATCCTTTGTTTATTGATACCTCCGAGGATTATATGGTATATACCGGAGCTACTTTTCTTTCTCGCGCTTCTTGGCATGTAATCACCCTATTTAACAATTACAGAAAGGTAACCTTAATTCAACACAAAAGAACCGTTCCCCTGTGTTTCAACAGGAATGAAACCGAATATTCTGTGTTAGACGCTCTTGCTGAACCACTAGAGTTCCTTTATGAAGATTAGCTCTAAGGGTTCTTTTGGGAGAGTTAATGATCCTTTATCAGCATATCCCAATTTCCTGTAAAAGTGTTGAGCTTCTTCATCTGATTGAGAGGAAGTCATCACAACTTTATGTTTTTTCTTTTTCATTTCAGTTTCCCAAAATTGCACAATTTTCTTGCCGACGCCTTTACTTTGATATTCTCCTTCTATGAAAAGCATATTCATAAATGGAATTGAGTCCCAAAACAACCCAAACCGTAGCCATCCGATAATTCCACTCTCTGATTTTGCTAAAATAATCTGTTTATCAGCAATTTTCTTTTTAAGGGTAATAGCATCTATGTGATGGTCTTTTTCTTTTAGCCACTTAAAGTATTTTTGGGTGGCGTAGGTAAAGGTAATTTTCATATTATTTTTCCTCTTAGAATATAATCAATTTCAACTGCTATTGATTGTTGGATAAGCAACGGAGGCAGTGGTAATTGTTAACTTTATAAAGTAGCGACAGAAGCAACTTTTTTATTGCTGCACCATTCGTTGCATTAATTAATCAACACAACAGAACCGTCCCCTCGTGTTTATACCCTCGTGTTTAAAGCATTACAAAAATGCTTTTCATTCTGCCTTATTGTTTCTTTTCCCACTTGAACTTTGCCGCAGCATCTTTAAACCCTGCCGATAAAGATTCCCAGGCCCCATCAAAACCTTCCTTCAATGACTCCCAGGATTCTTCATTTGCATCAGCAATTTCTTTTATTTTTTTCCTTCCTTCTTCCACCTTACGTTCCAGGACTTTAATCTGATCAGGCATGTTTTCCATAGCCCTGGACCCTCCAACTTTTGCTTTTTCTTTCAGCTCTTTTACTTCTGCAAGCCATTGGTCCAGTTGCTCCTGTAAATACTCAAGATAACTTTCTTTATCACTCATTTTCACTTCCTCCTTTACACAACATGCTGATATTCAAACAAAACAGATAACACAAGGACAATACAGTTTTCCGTCCCCTCGACATTTTTTGATACCGCTGAGGACATTATTGTGCGTTGATGGGGTCAGGTCTTGAAATATCACTTTTCTTTCCACCTTATAATCTTACTCACTGTTGTATAGTGGACTCCAATCGAGTCAGCAATCTCCTTCAGAGAATTTTCATAAATATTATTTCTTGCGTTACCACGAGAGGTAACATGATATACTGCTCCTGGGTACTCAATCCGTAGTGGTTTGGCCGTGCTGGAATTCTATTATTTCAAATCTTATATTTCAAGACCTGACCCCACCTTGTGTTAGCTCTCTATTACGGGGCATACACCTTTACCATGTCAACCCTGGTAAAGGCCCGGTCTATAGTGGCAATCGTATCAATACCATTGTTTAACATAACGGCAAGATGAATAAGATCACGTGGCGACAGGCCTGCAGCCGACTCAGTTTCAGCAAGCAGCCTGGCCTGATTCACATCCCGGAAAGTAACAGGCATAACATTACCATCCATTATTACCGAAAAAAGATCAAAGACCTGAAAACCCTTATCAATCTGGTTTATATGATAATAGCGGTAAAGTATTTCCTGGAATACCTCGGAATCAGTATATGCTTCCAACTCACCTGATGCTGCCGCTTCCAGAACCTTAAGGCAGTCATCCTTTAGAGTATGTTCCTTACCAGCTGCATACATCGGTATATTTGTATCGATAAATATTTTCATCAATCTGGTTTATATCCTTCTTCAATTTCTTTCTTCATTTCATCCCAGGCAGCTACAGGTGCCTTAAGCTCTGCCAGTTTTCTCACTGCTGCCAGTTTTTCTTCAGCAGAAACAGCGCAATAGCTGTCTATTGCCTCACGTACTATTCCACCAACTGAAATATTCCTTCTCGCCGCTTCATCCTTAAGTATTTGTAATTTTTCAGGAAGAAGTCGAATCTCGAGCCTGGCATCTAAGCGATTTTCAGACATTAATATCATCCTTACGTAATATTATTACGTAAATTATACCGTAATTTCAATATGCAATCAAACTTATTTTTGTATTATATTTTCAATTACCACCATATAATCTATTTAGATTTTAAATTGATAAGCGCTCACCTATTGTCGTTACAAATTTCTCCACACCTTGGTCGATAGTGTCTATCAACGAGGCTTGGTCCTCAAAATCTGGTTCGGGTGTCAAGATGCACTCAATTATAGCATCCGGATTATTGATATCATGAAATAGATTTACATCACCTGAAATATCACTGTTAAGTAAAGATATGTAACTTTTTGCAATATCTCTGTTCCAAGCAGAAAACCAAACTTCAAAGTTTCCTTTTTCGTGCAGGTAGACAATGGCTATCTTAAGCCCCTTATCCTTTATCGGTTTTTGTTTTATCTTGTTATTTTCTTTTTCCTGTTATCGAGATAAGATTCAAATACTTGCCAAGGTTATCTGACGTTGTCAAACCCCCGTCCCCTGTGTTACCAAGAAGTAATATTTATTTTTCCTTATAGCCATTGATGATCAACACATGACTATTATTATCTTGATCTATAATTTCTATCCCCTTAAATAAATCCATATCATCAATTTCTTCTTTTGTTTTCCCCTCAGTAGTAAAAACAAATCTTCCACTGATTTCAAGATATGGCCTATTCTCATTTACTATTTTAGACTCATGAGGTCCGTTTTCTACCAACAACTCCATATAGTCTGGATTTACCAGAGGCTGTTGCGCATCTATATTATTGATATCTTCTACAGAACCTGTAATAGTCATTTTGTAAGTAACTATAGTTTTTTCAAGACCACTATTATCAGCAGCGCCATAAGCTACCGAACCGTTCATTACATATTTTTCATCGGCTTTGTCTTTGTTGCCATTAGAACAACCAAGCAATATAAGTATTAAGATGCATGCCAGTAATATTAAACTACTTTTTCTCATAATTATACCTCCACCTTATGCAAAATACCTGTAATTCGCAGCCCGGCCTCAGTTGAACTTAAACATTTTCCTAATGCTTTAAATGGTTATCATTTGTCAGCCTGGCTCGCATCCCCAACTGCACCCTTTACCATAATAAGGATACCAGCTAAAATTAAAATGGTAGAGATTATAAAGAATACACCCAAACCCATGCCCTGGCTAATATCACGGCTAAAAATAGCGTACCAGATTTTAAATCCAACCCAGGAATTCAGAGTAGTTGAATATGCACCTGCAGCAATTATTATCGCTGCATTAATTATTGCGCCACACAGGGCAATAAACCCTCCGGCAATTACCTGTTTCATTTGAAGCGCCTCCTATCCTTGAATGCAGTTCTTATAATATATCCTTAATCAGGCTAACAGCATTTTCAAGGCCGGTTTCTGCGCGGATTAATTCACCGAGCTTTGCCGATTTTGCCTGCATTTCTTTATTATTCACAGCCTCTTTTAAAGCTGCGGCCAGGTTATCTAAAGTTGATTGGGTCAGGTCTTGAAATATCACTTTTCTGCAGAATTTGTTCTCAGCTCTAAGTAATAATTTTATATTTCAAGACCTGACCCCATTTCTTTCTATGTACAACAATACCCTTGCAATACATATATTTTCGATGACAAACTTTGATAATTATTGACAAGCTTACCAAACAGTTTTACTATATACATATAAATGCATATAGTTGTAAAGAATTTATCAATGTATGTTGGGGGAACTGATATGATTAATAAGCAATTTTTTCTTAGAGGCTGATTATTTTAAAGCCCTCGCCCATCCAACACGTATTTAGATACTGGAATTTTTAAGAACTGGAACTTTTAAGAACCGGTGAATAATTTGTTTGTGAGATAACTCCCGTTTTAAACATTATTCAGCCTAATGTTTCTCGCCATCTTGCGATCATGAAGAAAGAGGGGCTGGTCCAGTCACGAAAAGATGGCCTTAAGGTAATTTACAAGATTAGTGATCCTAAAGACTATACTCTTATCGATATAACAGCAGAGCTAATCCGCAATTTTCTGGAGGAAAAGTCTGTTATGGCGAAGTAGATTATATTTTCCATTTCCCGGGCTTTTTCATTTGTACTGGAGGTCATTGGGTTGTCAGTTTACTTTGATAATGCCGCTACATCTTACCCAAAACCTAAAGTTGTTTGCGAGGCGGTGGATTATTTCCAGCGCTGCGTAGGAGCTAGCCCAGGGCGTGGCACATACCAAAAATCGCGTGAGGCAGATCGCATTATCTTTAAAACCCGAAATGCGCTGGCCAATCTATTTAATATTCCTGATCTTTCACGAATTGTGTTCACTGCTAATGCTACAGAATCAATAAACCTTGCCCTTAAAGGCTATTTGCAAAAGGGAAATCATGTAATCACTACTGCTATGGAGCACAATGCAGTGTGGCGCCCTTTAAAAACGCTTGAACAAAGAGGTGAGATTGAACTCAGTCTCCTGAGGTGCCCTTTCGGTAATGCTTATAACCCTGAGCAACTAACGGAACTAATTAAAAGTAATACCGCTTTGGTCATAATTAATCATGCTTCAAACGTTACTGGAACGATTATGCCCCTGAAAGAAACCGGTAAGTTATGCAGAGAGTTCAATCTTCCCCTGCTTGTTGATGCCGCTCAAACAGCCGGAGTATATCCAATTGATGTTCAGTCAATGGGAATCGATCTGCTCGCTTTTACAGGCCATAAAGGCTTAATGGGTCCACCGGGTACCGGAGGGCTCTATATCAGAGAGGGCTTAGATTTAGTACCGCTCAAAGAAGGAGGGACAGGCAGCGAATCGCTGCTGGAAGCGCAGCCTGCTCACCTGCCGGATCGTTTTGAAGCAGGCACCCTTAATGCCCCGGGCATTGCCGGTTTGGGAGCAGGTGTGCAGTTTATACTCGATCATGGATTGGAAACAATCAGGCAGCACGAGGTTGAATTAACAGAATATACTTTGGAAAAGCTTAAACAGCTTCCGGACCTCGCCATTTACGGTCCCCGGGATGCCCAATCAAGAACTGGCGTAATCTCATTTAACTTTACCAATATTGCCCCGGAGGAAGTAACTTATGTTTTCGATGAAGTATATAATATTATGGCTCGTTCCGGGCTGCACTGTGCTCCACAGGCCCACCGGGCGATTGAGACCATAGAGTTTAACGGGACGGTACGCATCAGCTTTGGCTATTTTAATACTCAGGATGAAATAGATATTCTGATCAACGCTTTAGAGAATTTAGCCAATGCCTGAAAGCAGGGAGGTAAAAGCAGGTGGAAAAGAAAGTATTTGTTACCTTGGATGATAAGGATCAGGTAATGCTGCAAAGTATCTGTATCGATAAAGATCCAGAGGAGGCGCTCTATTTTGTCCTGAAAAGGATTGCCCCTAAACTCCACAAGCAGGTTCCCTGTATCGCCCGGGAAGTGATGAAGACGTGGAAACTCTAACAATGTATTTACAACATATCGATATCTATCATACATCCCCTTGCTTTGCAGAAGCAGGCAAGATAAGAGTCAAGGCACGACTCTCGCACGATGTAAGCGAGATTATGCCCTACCTGAATCGTGTGATCAAAAACGCCAACTATAATGAGCATGCGCCTAATTTGACCATGTTTAAGGAGTTTCGCATGATCACCCTTGAACCGCAAAATCTGATTCTGATTAAGGCCCTTAATGATACCGATGCCCGCCAGATTTTAGCCTGGTTGCAAGATTTAATCAACGAAACTGCTGAGCGTAAGGCAGAAATTGAACCACTCTACGCTTCAAAAAAGAGGCCTCACCCACTGCAGCTTTACAGATGGTTGCCGCGCATCAACTGTGGGCAGTGCGGAGAAAAATCATGCCTGGCCTTTGCATCCTTGTTGTCAATAGGTCAGCAATCGCTAAGTCGTTGCCTGCCGCTCTTTACTGAAGATTATCAAGAGCAGATGTCTGTGATGATCGATCTGGTAGATGCTCTGGGCCACGATATCTCGCAGTTTAAAGAATCAGAAAGGAGTTGAATTAATGGATTGTCCGACCTGTGGATTGCTTGACAAACAGGATTCAACCGATTACTGCCTGCGCTTCAAAAAAGTTGTTAAAGATTCGAGCGCTGGTGAGAATTGTATCTATTACTTTAAAAAACAATATGAAGATGGTGAACTGCTTTCTCCGCAGCAGCATCTACTGCTGCAGAATCAGGATCAAAGAAGTAAAAAAATGCAGGGCCCGATGCGCTAACCTGTAAAACAAAACACAGGGGGTCAGGTCTTGAAATATCACTTTTCTTCCCCCCGCACAATCTTAATAACTGTTGTATAGTGAACTTCAATCGAGTCAGCAATCTCCTTCAAGGTATATCCATGTTATTGTAGCGTTGAGCATAGATGCCATTTAGCTGCCGCATACCATATAGAGAGATTAGCATCCGGGGTTTCAATAAGCAGGTGATAATGATTGTCCATTAGACAGTAGGCGTGACAGTGCCAGTTGCACTTTTTTACAACTTCACTCAGTAGATTTAGAAATACCTAACGGTCTTGAACATTTTCATTGATATTATTCCTTGCGTTACCACGAGAGATAACATGATATACTGCTCCTGGTTACTCAATCCGTAAAGGTCAGGCCATTTTGGAATTCTATTATTTCAAATCTTATATTTCAAGACCTGACCCCATTTCTTCCGTCCAGCAAGACTGCGCAACAAATCTGTGATCTACATAAAGAGTGGTTGGGTTACTTCTGGGACCATTACACAAAAGAAGCGCATCTTGGAGTGGCGCAGACATATGTCGAAGACCCTCGCTTCATAAAGTACTATGATTCCATAGCTGTAGGATGTGCGGATTTTTTATTTGAGGCAATTAAAATTTATTGTGAATAGACAAAATCCTATTATTCACAAGCTTCTATGTACTGCCTGGCAGCCATTACTTTTACACCTTCTAATTCAAGCTTTGCATTCCATTCTTCAATGGTTTTTTCAGCGTCTTTGGTCCATGTGCTATGTGCATCACTCAGCAATGTTACTGTTAAACCTTTTTCCATTCCATCCAAACAAGCAGCCTGAACACAACCATTCGAAACCAGCCCTGTAACAACGATGCTCTTAATATCTTTATTACCCAGCAGCTTAACAAACTCTTTTTCATTAAAAATGCTGCTACGTGATTTGTTAATAACTATGTCTGTGGTTGAAACTTTCAAGTTGCTGTCAATTTGCCAGTCAGGTGTGTTGATCTTAGAAAAACTTTTATTCGTGTGTCGGACAAAAATAACAGTACTATTTTTTGCATGAAAAATTTCTAAAACAAGGTTTATATTGTTTATAAGTTTTTCTTTGTTTAATACTTGCCGCTTTAGCAAACCAGTTTGCATGTCAATTATGATTAATGCTGCATTATCCATCACACTCCACCACCCGCAATATTATACTATATCTTTAACACGGCAAACTAAAGCAACTCAATAGAACCCTACCCTGTGTCCCCCCTGTGTCAAGAAGGATCGCTCATGCTATCTTACCTGAACTCAATGTAACAAACAGTTTATAGCCAACTGAACAACCGCCGCCAACAAATTGATGCCGTTGTGTAATATGATTGCAGGTATCAGGCTCCCTGAATAACACGAAGGTAACACGAAGGGACGGTTCTTCTGTGTTGTTCTTGTAGCAGATCATATTCCCCTTATAACCCCAAAACTTACACCGGTTAACCTTTCAATTT
>Ga0334883_1004326_pt1 | contig 13822 bp, 12 predicted proteins | sample GraSluR1_MG_6_FD_207230 | JGI IMG/M metagenome (GOLD analysis project Ga0334883, IMG submission 207230) | Sludge microbial communities from methane-producing bioreactor in Wageningen University, Netherlands - Granular Sludge_09_05-R1 | ecosystem: Engineered > Bioreactor > Anaerobic >... | reverse complement strand
GCAAGAGCTGGATCTTGATTTATCCACAATGAATCAATCAAGTTATATTAGATACCTATTGGGGAAAATACCTAAGAACAACTATGATCATTTTATTAGTGAAATATCTAAAAAAATAAGTAATAATTTTATTCAATTACTGGGAGAAGGGAAAAGTGAAGCAAAAATTGTAATCATATGTTTAAAAAAAGATATTGAAAAAATGACAGAAGTTGCGCAACAACACCAAGTTGAAGTTTATAAATATAATCATCCTTTTTCTGGAACTCCGGAGCAGATACTTAAAGAAATATCAAAAAACAAGAAAGAAATTTCGGAAAAAAGAGCCCAAATAGAATTAGAATTAAAAAATATTTTTAAAAAAAATAAAGAAATATATAAAATTTTTGATTATTTATCCATTAATAAAGAAAAAGAAGAAGCGACGAATTTTTTAAAAAAAAGCAAGAATACATTTGTAATTAAGGGGTGGATAAAGAAAAAAGACATCTCTTATTTAGAAAAAATGTTAAACGAAAAATTTAAGGCTTATGAGGTACATTTTACCGAGCCAGAAGAAAGTGAACAGGTTCCCGTTTCTTTAGACAATCATAAACTGGTTCAGCCTTTTGAAGTTATTACTGAATTATATAGTTTGCCCAATTATTCTGAAATGGATCCCACTCCAATTCTTTCAGTTTTTTATTTTATATTTTTTGGGTTATGCCTATCTGATGTTGGGTATGGAGCTGTATTGGCTATTCTTTGTTATTTGGCAATAAAAAAACTCGCACTGGAAGGTAGTGCAAAAAAATTTTTTACTTTACTTTATTACTGTGGTATTGCTGGAATATTAGGAGGAATTATTGTTGGTAGTTGGTTTGGTGATATTCTAAGTTATTTACCATCCCCTTTGGGCGGTGTAAGATATTTTCTTATAGATAAATTGTCATTATTTAATCCAACAGATAACCCATTACCTCTTTTAATTTTAAGCATTGCTCTCGGTATAATCCAGGTCTATACTGGAATCATTCTAAAATTTTTAGATAATCTCAACAAAGGTAAATTAGCTGATGGAATAATGGATCAAATATCATGGTTACTATTTTTAACCGGTATAATTATGGTATTAGTTCAAAACATGATGGCACCTTTCTTTGGGAAAATGGCATGGATTCTATTGATAAGTGGCATAATAATACTTGTTACCACACAAGGGAGAGCAAGTAAAAATATTATCATGAGAATAGGTGGTGGAATTCTTTCCTTATATGATATTACAGGATATTTTAGCGATGTCCTTTCTTATTCCAGATTATTCGCACTTGGTCTAGCAACAGGTATTATTGCTACTATGTTTAATATGCTTGCTAACATGGTAAATATGCCTTATATAGGGATATTTTTAACTCTTTTAATATTACTTATTGGACATGTTTTTAATTTGTTGATAAGCGGACTGAGTGCATTTATTCATGATGCTAGATTACAATATGTAGAATTTTTTACAAAATTTTATAAAGCTGGTGGAATTTCTTTTAAACCATTCGGCTTAAAAACAACCTATACAAAAGTTATTGATAAAGAATAGATGTTTTAAATTATTTACAAACTCATAATCTTCTTGTATTTCACAAAGAAGAAAAAGATAGAAAAGGGGGATTTGTTTAATGACAGATGGTATTGTTCTTGCCTATTTAGGAGCAGCATTATCGATAGGATTGGCTGGGTCCGGATCTGCAATAGGCGTTGGAATTGCAGGAACTACCGGTACAGGTATTATGACTGAAGACCCGAGTAAATTTGGCTTAGTTCTATTATTACAAGCATTACCGGGAACGCAGGGTATTTATGGGTTGTTAGTGGGTTTTTTAGTATTAACCAGAATTGGTATTTTTGCAGGTGTTCCGGCACAATTAACGATTGACCAGGGATGGCAAATATTATATTCGTGTCTTCCTATAGCAATAGCTGGTTTTTTTTCTGGAATCTATCAGGGCAAAACCTCAGCTGGCTCAATAGGGCTTATTTCCAGAAGACCTGAAGAAACTGGTAAAGCTGTTGTTATGCCTGCGATGGTGGAAACTTATGCAGTTTTAGCCTTATTGGGTTCAATCTTATTATTAAATGGTGTTGTTATCTAAGCTGTTAGTCTATTATCTATAAAAGCACAGGAGTATTGCAAATGTCAATTAAAGATATTAAAGATAAAATATTTGAGAGTGCTACTCATGAAAAAAATAAAATTATTGAAGAAGCTAATAATAATATCAAAGCATTTAAAAATAATTCGCAAAGTGAGATTGACTCCATAAAAAATAGCATTATAGAGCGTTATGAACAGGAAGCAGAGTTGGAGGAAAAGAAGATTATCACTGAAGCAAAACTACAAGCAAACAAAGAGATACTTTCAGAAAAACAAGCAATACTCGAAGATATTTTTCGAGAAGCAGAAAAGAAAATAGAAAATTTAGACAAAGAAAAATATTTACATCTCATGGAAAAATTAATTCTTGATAACGTTGAAAGTGGAGATGAAACAATATACTTAAGCAATAAGGAACGCAAGGAAATAAACCAAGATTTTATAGACAGTATAAACCATAAATTAAAATCAAAAAGTAAAAAGGGCGACCTAAAATTAGCAAAAAAAACACTTCCTATAAAAGGTGGGGTTGTTTTAGGAACAGAGGAAATAAGAAAAAATGCTTCTCTTGATATAATTTTTAATAAAATTAGAGATGAAATTGAAACAAAATTAAGCCAATTTTTATTTCAAGAGAATAAGGATTAGTATGCTTAAATATATTAATGAAAATACAAATACTCAAGAAGAATATGGTTATGCTTGTGCTAGAATTAGAGAACTGGAGAAAACCCTTTTAAATCAGGAAACATTAGACAAAATGTTAGAAGCAAAAGATTTAGATAATGCCTTAAAGATTGTTTCCGAAAGTTCAGCTGATGAATATATTTTTGAAAATACACAAGATACATCAATAGATAATCATTTAACAGGCATCTTAAGCAAGACTATTAAAATAATTAAAGATATTTCACCATACCCATATTTGTCTGAGTTAGTTAACTGGAAATATGATTTTCATAACCTGAAAGTAATTCTAAAATCAAAATTACTTACAAAAAAAGAAACACTACCCACATATGACATTGGTAACATAAAACAAGATTTGTTGGAAGCAGCAGTTTTAGATGGTAAATACCAGGTTGTCTCTATGTTAATTGAAAGATTTATAAAGCAAGCCGAGGAAGAATATGCGAAATCTGAAGACACCCAATTAATAGAAAGTTTATTAGATAAAGGATATTATGAAACGATTTTCAAATTGCTAAAAGAGTTTAATCAGCCTTTTTTATATTATTTTTACAAAAAAGAAGTTGATTTAAAGAATATAATGACCGCTTGTAGATGTAAGATTAGAAATATCAAGAAATCAAAACTATCTGAATTTTTAATAAAATATGGCAATTTCTCCACTCAAAAAATATTAGGAATCTATGAGAATTCTGTTCATTCATGGCCTAATTATTTTCAAAAAACTGATTATAGTGAACTGATTGAAACCGGGGTAAAATACTGGCAGGAAGAAGGTTCTCTGCTTGAACTAGAAAGACTAATTGATAATTATATTTTAGATTTATTAAAAATTGGTAAATATAATTCTTTTGGCTTAGAGAGTATTGTTGGTTATTACTATGCTAAAGAATTTGATATTAAAAACATGCGAATACTTCTAAATGGTAAAAGATATCATCTACCAAAAGATATTATCAAAAATATTTTAAGGAATTGCTATGTCTAATATTGCATTAATAGGAGAAAAAGAATTAATTATCGGGTTTAACTTAGTAGGAATGAAATTATTTCCAGTAGTTAATTCAGAAGAGGCAATAAAAGCTCTTAAAGATTGTAATAAAAATAATTTTGCTATTGTTTTTATTACAGATAACATAGCTCAAAAAATAATAGATAAAATTGAGGAATATCAAAAAATATCATCAATATCTATTTGTATCCTTCCAAACCGAATCAAAGATACTAACCTGAATATAAATATACTAAGAAAAAATGTTGAAAAAGCTGTGGGTACAGATATTTTGTTTAGAAAAGAGGGATAATATGCAACAAAATACGGGCAAGATTGTTAAAGTCTCAGGGCCGGTAGTTATTGCAGATGGCTTAAGAGGGGCCAAAATGTATGATGTGGTACAAGTTAGTGAAGGAAAATTAATCGGTGAAATAATCGAATTAAATGAAGACAAGGCAACTATACAGGTTTATGAGGAAACTTCTGGAATTGGACCAGGCGAACCAGTGTACACTACCAATTTACCATTAAGTGTTGAGCTTGGACCAGGATTAATCAAATCAATTTATGATGGGATTCAAAGACCTTTAGATGTTATTTTTAAAAATGAAGGCGCTTTTATTGCAAGAGGGGTAGAAGCTGAAAGTCTGAATAAAACAATAAAATGGGATTTTAAACCTTCTGTAAAAAAAGGAGAGCAAGTTAGTCCCGGTGATTGCCTGGGGACAGTACAGGAAACTTCTATTATTACCCATCATATAATGGTGCCAATTGGCATAGAAGGAACAGTTGAAAGCATCAGCGAAGGAGGCTACAAGGTTACTGACACAATTGCAAAAATTAAAGATAAATCTGGTGAATTTCATGATATAACAATGTTACAAAAATGGCCTGTACGAAAGATGCGACCTTATAAAGAAAAAATGCCTCCTAAGGAACCTCTGATTACCGGGCAACGGGTAATTGACACCTTTTTTACAATAGCGAAAGGTGGAACAGCCTGTATCCCTGGGCCATTCGGTAGTGGTAAAACCGTGGTTCAGCATCAGCTTTCAAAATGGTGTAATGCTGAAATTATCGTTTTTATTGGTTGTGGCGAAAGAGGAAATGAGATGACTGATGTTCTTCAGGAATTCCCCGAACTGATCGACCCAAATTCTGGTAAGCCCTTAATGGAAAGGACAGTATTAATCGCCAACACCTCCAATATGCCAGTCGCCGCCAGAGAGGCTTCGGTTTATACAGGAATTACTATTGCAGAATATTATCGAGATATGGGATATAATGTTGCTTTGATGGCTGACTCAACGTCCAGGTGGGCAGAAGCAATGCGGGAAATCTCCGGTCGCCTTGAAGAAATGCCAGGCGAAGAAGGTTATCCTGCTTATTTGGGAACGAGAATTGCTAGTTTCTATGAAAGATCGGGTAGAGTAAAATGCCTTTCTTCAAAAGAGCAAGAAGCTACTATAAGTGTTATTGGTGCAGTATCCCCACCTGGTGGTGATTTATCTGAACCGGTAACACAAAACACTTTACGTACTGTCCAGGTCTACTGGAGTCTTCAAGATAAATTAGCCTATAAAAGACATTTCCCAGCTATTGATTGGTTGAAAAGTTATTCTCTATATCTTGATCAACTAAGCAGTTATTTTAAAAGTGAAATAAATGAAAATTATATCCAAACTAGAACTATTGCTATGAGTATTCTCCAAGAGGAATCGGAATTAGAAGAAACAGTTAGACTTGTAGGGATTGATGCTCTTTCCAAAATGGAACGCCTTACCCTTGATACTGCCCGTTCTATAAGGGAAGATTTTTTGCATCAGAATGCCTTTGATGAAATCGACACCTACACTTCTATGAAAAAACAGTTTTTAATGTTAGATTTGATTATCTTTTTTCATAATAAAGCCAGAGAGGCGATTAAAAATGAAAATATTTCTAATGAACAATTAAACCGATTATCAGTTAAAAATAAGATTGTACGTTCTAAATTTATTTCAGAAGATGATTTAAAAGAATTCCAAAAAATAAAAGACGAAATAGAAAAAGAAATTAAGTCCTTAGCATCCAACAAAGCTGGAAAGGATGATTAAATATGATAAAAGAATATTCAACAATTACAGAAGTAAATGGTCCATTAATTATTGTAAACAAGATAAGTGGTGTTAAATATGATGAGCTAGTAGAAATAGAATTGTCTGATGGTGAAAAAAGAAGAGGACAGGTATTAGAAGTTTCCGAGGATAAAGCAATTGTGCAAATGTTTGAAGGAACAACAGGCATAGATGTTTCCAATACAAAAGTACGTTTTTTGGGTAGGGTAATTGAAATACCTGTTTCTACTGATATGCTGGGTAGAATATTTGACGGTTCTGGAAGGCCTATTGATAATGGGCCAAGGATAATTCCTGAAAAACGACTGGACATCAATGGCAGTCCATTAAATCCTTATGCAAGGGATTACCCAAATGATTTTATTCAAACAGGCATTTCATCAATAGACGTCTTAAATACACTTGTTAGAGGACAAAAATTACCAATATTTTCCGGTTCAGGGCTACCTCATTCTAAGGTTGCCTCACAAATTGCCAGGCAAGCCAAGGTGCTAGGTAAAGAAGAATCTTTTTCGGTTGTATTTGCTGCAATGGGGATTACTTTTGAAGAAGCAAACTTTTTTATAAATGACTTCAGGAGAACTGGTGCTATTGAAAAAAGCGTAATGTTTATTAATTTAGCTAATGACCCGGCTATTGAGAGAATTATAACACCAAAAATGGCTCTAACCACTGCAGAGTATTTGGCTTTTGAAAATGATATGCATGTTTTGGTTATTTTAACAGATATGACAAATTACTGTGAAGCCTTAAGGGAAGTATCTGCTGCCAGAAAGGAAATACCAGGAAGACGAGGATACCCTGGTTATCTTTATACAGATCTGGCAACACTTTATGAAAGAGCTGGTCGCATAAAAGGTAAAAAAGGTTCCATTACAATGGTCCCAATTTTAAGTATGCCTGAAGATGACAAAACGCATCCTATCCCAGACTTAACCGGCTATATTACAGAGGGACAAATCATCCTTGCCCGTGAATTGCACCTGAAAGGAATTTATCCTCCTATTAATGTATTACCATCATTATCCCGTTTAAAAGACAAAGGTATTGGTAAGGAAAAAACAAGAGAAGACCATGCAAATGTTATGAATCAGCTTTTTGCTTCCTATGCACGTGGTAAAGAATCAAAAGAACTGGCTACTATTTTGGGAGAGGCAGCTTTAACTGAAGAAGATAAAAAATATGTAAAATTTTCAGATAAATTCGAAGAAATATTTGTCCAACAGGGGGAAGATGAAAATCGCGACATCGAAAAAAGCCTTAGTATTGGCTGGGAAGCACTTGCAATGTTGCCTTTAAATGAACTAAAAAGAATAAAAGATGAATACATTGAAAAATATCTACCAAAATCTTCAGATGATGCTAATGAAAAATAATCATAATACATGATACTGGCAATTAATGTTAAAATTAATATGGTATCATATTAAACATGTAAAGATACTAAGAAGGAGTATTTTAGGATGATACTAGCAGTTAACCCTAACCGAATGGAATTGCTAAGGTTAAAAAGAAGATTAGCGCTAGCCAAAAGAGGTTATAAGCTGTTAAAAGATAAAAGAGATGCACTTATTCAAAAATTTATAAAACTTGTACACGAAAATAGAAGATTAAGAGAAGAATTTGATAAGAAAATGCGTGAAAACATGAATAATTTTCTTCAGGCAAGCCTTTCTATGGGAAATAAAGATTTAGATTCAATATTTTTATTTCCAAAAAGAACAACAAAGGTCAAGATATCCCATCAAAATATAATGAGTGTCCAAGTGCCTCAGTATGAACTTGTAGAAGAAGGTTACTTGTATACTTATGGTATGATTAATACTAACCCGGGATTAGACAATGCTTTAAAAAAATATAAAGAAATTATTCCCTTAATGATTAAAATGGCAGAATTAGATAAAACGATTGTTCTTTTAACTGAAGAAATAGAAAAAACCCGAAGAAGAGTTAATGCATTAGAATATGTTATGATCCCAAATCTGGAAGATACAATTAAATTTATTACCATGAAACTGGATGAAATGGCAAGATCAAACAATTCTGCTCTAATGCGCATCAAAGAAATGATTCGTGGGGAATAGACTTCCCTTATTAAAATAACTTACTTACTACCATTAAACAAGGTCTCAACAAACAATTGTTATCATATATCTTGCTATTTTTCGCTTCTCATTTTAGTTTTTTACAAAATAATTAACATAAATCTTTTTTAATATCTACCTAGACGTATGAAAATTCTATTAAAACAGATTTATTACTTGATTTATAATAATATTTATAGAACAATTAATAAAAATGATGGTATCATAGTGTAAGTAGAAAAGTTAAAATAATTTGTGCCCGTGGCTTAATTGGATAAAGCGACGGCCTCCGGAGCCGTAGATTGGAGGTTCAAGTCCTCTCGGGCACACCTGAAAAATTTTCAAAAATCACATATTATTAAAAATAGATGAGTGTACAAATGTTTTATAAAATAGCAAGATTTATGGGATGCATCTTAAGTTTTTTATTTTGGCCAATAAAAACGAAAGATAAAAAACATCTAGATAAAAAAGGCCCTTTAATATTAGCGGCCAACCATGTTAGTTATCTGGACCCAATTGTATTAGGAATTGCCATTAAAAGACAAATTCATTTTATTGCAAAGAAAGAAGTATTTGAAGTCCCGATTCTAGGGCTTATAGTAAAATCACTTGGTGCTATTCCGGTTGATAGAGATAGGGCAAATTTAGCCTCAATAAAGAAGAGTTTAAATATTTTAAAAAATGGCAGTATTCTTGGTATCTTTCCTGAAGGAACTCGATCGTTAGACGGCAAACTTCTGAAGTTGAATGCCGGGTTAATAAAAATAGCTTTGATGTCAAATGTACCAATAATACCAGTAGGAATTAACGGAACATTTGACATTTACCCACCCGGGGCAAAAATACCTTCTTTTTTGAAAAGAAAACATATTTATATTAATGTTGGTAAATCAATATATCTTGATAATACGAGAGAAAAAGATATAGAATATCAAAAAGAATCTTTGTCATTAATAGAAAATAAAATAAAAGAATTGAGCAATCCCAATTCATAGATAGTACAACACAAAATTAATCTCAAAAAATGCGAGGTAGAGTATATGCTTTCACTATATAAAAAAATAAAATATCTGACACTGTTGTCTTTTGCTACTATTTCTTTTTGTTTTCTTATATTTACCATAAATATTTTTGCTGGCAATAATGATTATGTCATTGAAAAAACCTTTGGTATCTTTGGAAGCAGGGAAGGTGAATTCAATTATCCTGTTGGTATAACATTAGACAGGGATAACAATATCTATGTCACTGACTGGGAAAATGACAGAATACAAATATTCGATAGCAATGGTGAAATAATTAACATCATTCCTGAGGAAAATGCTGATTTTCAAATTGATGGCCCGGTAGGTATAGCATTAGATCAAGAAGGTAATATTATCATAGCAGAACAACATAATAACCGTTTGCATAAAATATCAAAAAACGGTAAATCACTGCAAATCTTTGGACAGAAAGGTAGTAGCCCTGGAGAATTTGACAATCCCAGGGGGATAGCTCTTGATAAAGAAGGAAATATATATGTAGTCGATACTAATAATAACAGAGTACAGGTATTTTCTAAAGATTTTGATTTCTTGTATTCTTTCGGTAGAGAAGGAATGGGAGATGGAGAGTTTTATTATCCCAGGGGGATAGCTCTTGATAAAGAAGGAAATATATATGTGGCTGATACCTTTCATCATCAGTTACAAATTTTTACCAGCAATGGCCAATTTATCAGGCGCCTTGGTACTGCAGGAAGTGGTCCTGGTGAATTTAATGGCACTCGATATATCGCCATTGACAATGATGGGAACATTTATATTACTGATTATAGGAATAGCAAAGTGGTTCAATATGATTATAATTATAATTTTGTAACTGAATTCGGACATGATGAAAAAGATATTTCTCTAAACTACCCCGAAGGAATAGCTGTAGATGATAGAGGTTATATATATGTTGCTGATGCCGGGAACAATCAAATTGTGAAATTTTGCATTTCAGAAATTATTATTAACAAACAATTGGGGCTGAATTATATTGAAAATAACGAATGGATAAAAGCTATTGATTCGCTGGAAATTGTTTTAAAAGAAGACCCTAAAGACTATGAATCAAGAAGGGCCATAGCCTTTGCATATTTTGAAAATGAACAGTTTAAAAAAGCAATAGAACAATATAGCATGATTTTAGAAGAATTTCCGAATGACCATAATGCAGAATCAAAGATATTTGATTCTCACTATAAATTAGCTTCAGAATACAATGAAGCAGGTAAATACAAAGAAGCAATTAATCATTATAAAGTTATTACCGCAAGCCAGGGTGATTATCCAAACCTAAAAATAAATTATTACTTAACTTATCTTAAATACATTTATAACTCATCAATCTTTAAGATAATTGTTATAATAATTATTATTGCTGTTATTGCTTTATTTGTCTTACCAAAAATATCTGCCAGAAAAAAAAGGGGCGGCAAACACTATCGAGGTAGAAACCGGTTTTAATAATATACCGTCTCCTGTAAACAAAACGGAGGTTTGATATGGAACACAGAAGAAAAGCAATGGTTGCAGGTTCGTTTTATGATGCAGATAAAGAGTCTTTATCTCAACAATTAAAAGCATGTTTTCTCCATGAAATTGGTCCTCGAAAACTACCTAAAAGTATTCCAAATGAAAGAAAGGTAGTAGGAATTGTTTCACCCCATGCAGGTTTCATTTTTTCAGGACCTATTGCTGCACATCATTTTTTAAATCTATCTAATGAAAAAGCTCCGGAAACAATTATTCTTTTCGGACCTAATCATCGAGGTTTGGGTGAATCAATTTCTTTAATGTCATCCGGTTACTGGGAAACACCATTGGGAAATGTTGAAATTGACGAACAGCTCGCGAAAGATATTATTGATTTTGACAAAAACAATCTTATTAAAGATGATTACCAAGCCCATTTCTTAGAACATTCTATTGAGGTTCAACTACCTTTTTTGCAATTTATTTATCATAAATATCAGTTTAAAATAATTCCCATATGTATTGCGAATCAACAGTTGTCAGCCATGGAATACCTTGCAAATATTATATTTTCAGCTATAAAAAACAAATCATGTTTATTTATTGCCAGCTCTGATTTTACCCACTATGAAGTTCAGGAAAGTGCAAAGCGTAAGGACTATGAGGCAATAGAAAAAATATTAAATTTGGATTCTCAACTTTTTTATAAGACGATTAAGCAAAACGGTGCATCAATATGTGGACCTGGACCTATTGCAGCAGTTATGGAGATCTGCAAGAAATACGGTATCAAAAAAGGTGAATTACTAAAATATGCCACTTCTGGTGATGTATCAGGAATGAATGAGCAGGTGGTAGGGTATGCTTCGATTGTTTTTAAACAGTAATTTTTATAAAAATATTAAAATAAGATTATGAGTTTTATTAATAGATACCAATTTGGCAAAATAACAATTGACGGTAAAACATATACTTCAGATTTGATTTTGTTTCCTGATAAAATACTTCAAAATTGGCGCAGAGAAAAGGGGCATACACTTAGCATAAAAGACTTAAGTAATATAATTGAATTCAAGCCTGATGTTCTAATTATAGGAACAGGCATGTTTGGATTAATGCATGTTAGCGATAACACCATAGCAAAACTAAAACATTATGGTATTAATCATATTTCAATACAAAAAACAAAAGATGCTTGTGAAAAATATAACCAAGAGAAATATATAAAAAAAGTAGCTGCTCTACATTTATCCTGCTAGCTTTATTTGCCGGCTAATTGATAAAGCAAATATAGCACCCTCATAGCGAGTGGCCTTAAGAACCACTGAAAGAGATTTAACTTTTTATCATGGTGCAGCGACTATCTTAAGTAAGGGTATTGGAGATTTTCTAGATATACTTTCAGTCAACTTGCATAAAATTATTCAAAAGTAAATATAACAACCGCATACAGGTGTGATATTTACTTTCTTGAAGAAATATTGAAAATAATTGAAGTATTTTTGACTAATTTTTATTATTATTGAAAATAACTTGAAATAATATTGAAAATTAATTCATTTTTATTTATCTATGAAAAATATTAATTTGATCTAAAGCTAACGTAAGAAGTTTTTTGGAATATTAATATTATAGTTAAAACATATAAATATTATTTTAAGATGAAGATGGTGATATTATAATTATTAACTTATTGTACATGAAGAATAATTTTTAAATAACGATAATCATAGGCGAGAGTGAAGATGTTAGGGTATCTTTAAATAAATAAGATAAATTGGCCTTTTAAAAAATAATTATTACTTTACATAAGATACATTATCGGACGAAGATAATTTTTTATAAAAACCCGCTCTTAATATCTTCAATATTTATTAATATCCTACGCTTTTCATGATATTTATAATTTTTTCCGAACATTCATCCAGGTCCTTATATTCATCAATATCTATCCAATAGTCTACAGATATTTGATTTCTAAACCAGCTTAATTGTCTTTTTGAAAAATGACGCGTTTCTTTTTTTATAGATTCAATTGCTTCTTCTTTCGAAACAAATCCCTGTAAATATGAAAATATCTGCTTATAACCCAAACCTTGCATTGCGGTGCATTGTTTTGGATTGATGTTTATATTTTTACATTTCTCTATTAATAATTTAGTTTCTTCAATTAAACCATGTTCGATCATTTTTTCTACTCGCTCATTAATTTTTTGATAAATATTTTTTCTTTCCATAAAAAGACATATTATTGTGTAATTGTATTTAGTGCTATTCTTATAATTATTATATTTATCCCTTTTATGAAAATAAGAAAAATTTTTACCGGTCAAATAATAAACTTCTAGTGCCCTGATAATTCTCTTTATATCATTTTTATTAATTTTATCAGAGTATTCAGGATCAATTTTCTCCAGCTCACCATATAAAAAATCATTTCCTTTAACATCTGCAATTTCTGTTAAATTAGCACGAATTTTACTATTTTTCCCAGGTCCGCCAAAAATAGGCTTTATAAATGATTTTATATAAAGACCTGTTCCTCCTACAATTAAGGGCTTTTTATTTCGTGAAAATATATCTTCGATACACTTTTGCGAATATTTTAAATATTGCATTACATCATAGTTTTTTGTAGGGTTAACTATATTTATGCCATGATGGGAATATTTCTCTAAAATATCGATTTTAGGCTTATCTGTTCCAATATTAAGGTTCTTATATATCTGCATTGAATCAGCCGAAATTATCTCAATTTCGGGGATATTTTTAGCGATTCTGATGGATATCTCAGTCTTGCCTACACCTGTTGGCCCTGTGAGAATAACAACATTATTTTTTTTTAACATTGATTAGCTCTCCGTACAATGTATAAGAATCTACTTTCAGAATTCTAATGTCTGCAAATTTTCCTACTAAACTATTATCAGAACTCATTAAATTGTCATATATATCATTTAAAAATACCACTACCTTATTGTTTCTTGTTTTACCCCAATATTGATGTTTCACACCTTTTTTCGACGTATTTTCAATCAAAATTTCTACAGTTTTTCCAATCATTTGCTCATTTAATTGATATGATATATTTTTTTGTATATCTATTAGCTCCCATAGTCTTTCTTTTTTTATCTTATAATCAACCTGCATATTATATAGTGATGCTAATGTCTTTTCCCTATTTGAATACATGAATGTATAAGCAGAATCAAACTGTATTTCTTGAAATGCCTTTACAGTACATCTAAAATCTTCATCTGTTTCTCCCGGAAAACCAACCATTACATCTGTTGTGATACTTG
>Ga0334883_1004319_pt1 | contig 13854 bp, 10 predicted proteins | sample GraSluR1_MG_6_FD_207230 | JGI IMG/M metagenome (GOLD analysis project Ga0334883, IMG submission 207230) | Sludge microbial communities from methane-producing bioreactor in Wageningen University, Netherlands - Granular Sludge_09_05-R1 | ecosystem: Engineered > Bioreactor > Anaerobic >... | reverse complement strand
TGGATGAAATTGATCTTGACCAGCTGGGGAAAAATATACTGTATCGTTATAATCTGAATGATCAAGCCTATGCCCAGGCAATTAAGACAGTCGTCCCTGCCATGTTGCAACAGCGGACCACTGCCAGTGCCGATATGCTTGAGGCCGAATTTCATAACGCAGTGGATCGATACTGGGAATACTACGTTTTGCAGCCTGATCCCACCAGCTGTTTTACAGATGACCTGGAGCAAATGATCAAAGACCGGATACCCAGGATTAACCTGTCCTTGACGGTGATATATATGCTTGATTTCGATGACCTTTTCAATAAATATTTCAAACAAAGATACAATAGTAACCAGAAGGAAGCTCTCTTGATCGAGGGAAATATACGCTTGATATATTCCCTGGCTGAGGCCACTGGCTTTGACCCGGGGGCTGATCACCAGCAACGCATAATTGAGATGTGCGCCTTTGTCTCCGAACATCTGGATTAAGATAACAACAGCTATATAGCGTAACCAAGCACATTGGCTGATGACAATAATCGATAATTGGTTGTTGATTGGTAAGTTATGGGCAAATATAATGGAATTGGATTAGTCCAACGAGGTGGTTTGGTATGCGGATTATAGTTGACAGAGAAGCTAATACACCCATATATATTCAAATATTTGAACAAGTACGGCGCCAAATCTTATCCGGGGAGCTGCCGCCCGGTTTTCGCCTGCCCGCAGAAAGAAAATTGGCGGAAAGCCTGGGTGTTAATAGAACAACCATATTAAATGCTTACCGGGAACTGAAGGCTGAAGGCTTGATTGGCTCCCGAGTTGGAAATGGCACTATTGTGCTTTCATATCTGGATGAGGAATTGAGTGTTGACAACTCTCCTCGGGAACCTTCGTGGAATCAGATCTTCAGCCAATATGCCAACCGACTTGATTCTTATTTGGTCCAGGAGCTGCTGGTACTGGCAAACAGGACCGACGTTATATCATTTGCCACTGGTATAGCCTCCCCCGAAACCGGCCCTATTGAGGCTCTTGCAGGAATTGAACATGAACTCCTTAAAAGCAGAAACCACAAGGCTTTGATTCACACTCCGACGGAAGGCCTTCTGTCTCTGCGCCAGGCTATTTGCCGGCTTATGCAAAAAAGAGGCATCTACTGCCAACCCGATGAGATTATGATGCTTTCCGGCTCCCAGCAGGGGATCGACTTGGCCGCCAGAGTAATACTCGATCCGGGAGATATAGTTGTCATTGAAGAACCCACATATTTCCCGGCCATTCAGGTTTTTAGAGCAGCGGGAGCAAGAATAATCACTGTTCCCATTGATGACCAGGGCATGAAGGTCGATGGGCTGGAACAGTTATTGCACCGGTACCGGCCCAAACTCATTTATACCATACCTACTTTTCAGAACCCATCCGGAACTGTTTTAGAACTGGGAAGAAGGAAACATCTGGTTGAACTGGCCTCTAAACATAATGTCATTATCCTGGAGGATGACGCCTATGGCGATCTATGCTATGAAGGCCACCCCGTTCCTATGCTAAAATCCATGGATAACGATGGATATGTTATTTATTTAAGTACTTTCTCCAAAAACATTTACTCCGGCTTGAGATTGGGATGGATGGCAGCCCATAAAAAGATGGTTAAGGAATTTGCTTCGGCCAAACAGTTAATGGATCTGCATTCCAACAGTCTATCCCAATGGATTATTGAAAGGTTTATCGAGAGCGGCTCCCTTGAATCGCATTTAATTAAGACTTGCAGTGAGTACCGGAACAGAAGAGACCTCATGCATCAGGCTCTGTCAAAATATGCTCCTAAAGATCTTATTTGGAATATACCCACAGGCGGCTATTATTTATGGTGCCGACTGCCTGATGGTGTATCGGCATCAAAGCTGGTATCAAAGGCCGGCGATTACAAGGTGTCTTTTGTCCCGGGTTCTCCCTTCTTTGCTTCGGGGCAGGGGGATGATTATATCAGACTGAACTTCACCTTTGCCCCGGTGAATGACATTGATAAAGGCATCAAAAGGTTATGTACAGCCATGAATGAACTGCTTAATGAAAAGCAGCATGAGGATTATTCAATCACTGAGATCAATCCTATTGTATAAGCAGTCTCAAATGAATTTCATTTATTATGATGAACCCTAAAAAGGAGGCATTAAAATGGATTTTAAATTTGCCAACCGAATGTCATATCTGAAGGCTTCGGAAATAAGGGAGATTTTAAAAGTAACTGAGAGGCCTGAGATCATCTCATTTGCCGGCGGTCTTCCTGCGCCGGAGCTTTTCCCGATAGAAGAAATTATGGAGGTAAACAGGCAGGTACTGGCAGAAGACGGTGCATCTGCGTTGCAGTATACCACCACGGAAGGATATGCACCACTCCGGGAGTGGATAGCAAACAGGATGAATTCCACCCGGGGAACCAATTTTGATGCTGACAACATCCTGTTAACCAATGGCTCACAGCAGGCCCTTGATCTATCCGGCAAGGTGTTTCTTGATGAGGGTGATACTGTACTTTGCGAAAGTCCTACCTACCTGGCGGCGATCAGCGCGTTCAAAGCATATGGCTGCAATTTCCAAGAAGTACCCACCGATGATTATGGAATGATTCCCGAAGGGCTGGAGCATATTCTGGAAACTGCTGAAAGGGCAAAAATCATATATATGATTTCTGATTTTCAAAATCCCACCGGAAGGTCCTGGAGCCTGGAGAGAAGAGAGCAGCTGGCCAGTATTGCCGCCAAATATCAGCTGGTGGTTATTGAAGATAATCCCTATGGCGAACTTAGATTTGAAGGCCAAGCCCTGCCGTCTGTAAAGTCGTTCGATAAGACAGGCTGCGTGTTTTGTCTCGGAACCTTTTCCAAAACCTTTTGTCCCGGATACCGGATTGGATGGATTGCAGGTGACAAAAGGGCCATCGCCAACTATGTACTTGTAAAACAGGGCGCTGATCTCCAGTGCAATACCATTGCTCAGAGGGTTATAAGCAAATACCTGGAACTGTACGATATTGATGAACATATCGAAAAAATACGGGCAGTATACAAAAGGCGCAGAGATATTACTGCTAAAACCATGGAAGATGAATTCCCACCCGGGGTTAGATTTACCAGGCCCCAGGGCGGTCTTTTCGCCTGGGTGGAACTCCCTTCTGATATCAACGCCCGGGATGTTCTGGAAGAATGCCTTAAAAATAATGTTGCTTTTGTTCCAGGCGGCTCCTTCTTCCCCAATGGAGGGAAAGAGAATACTTTCCGGATCAATTTCTCCAACATGCCGGAAGACAGGATAGTCGAAGGCCTAAAGTGTCTGGCAGGGGTTCTGAAAAAGTTTATATAAAAGAGACTCACAACCATTAAATGGTTTGAATCAAAAATGCCGGAATGTTTTGGGCTGATCCGTCTTTTCCTGTACAGATTTTAGTTTCTGTTCTATAGATGCAGATTTGTCCCGGCGATCATCGATCCGAATAGTTGTTGTTACCCGCATAGCCCCATTATCAAAGGGTACCTCATGCATTTTTCTAACTGCGGCCAGGATGATATCCAAATCACCTTCTAAAACCGACCCCATAGGGGTTAATACTAGTTTTATCCTCTTTTCGTATTCCAGGACTTGGTGGCAGTCGGCAACATACTGGCTGACACTGGTACTGCCGGTTCCTATAGGTATGATTGCCACTTCAACAATGGCCATAAAAGATCACCTCTCATAAAGTACCAGGTAAATATATTATCACAAAATGGTTATAACTATATCCAGCGTAAAATTACAAGAATATTTTAGCAGCAGAATTAATTAGCACGTGCAGGATTACTGCTAATATAAAATATCTTATCCTTTGCGTGGTTACAGCTTTAAAGTTTATCAAACTAAGACCCAGGTGCAATGCAACAGCCACCAGTCGAGTCAGGAAGGGGATTATTAACGCAGTAATTAATATAATGCTGATCAAATGTATGCTATAATTCACCTTATAAATTGTCCCAATTGAAAACAAGGATGTATATATGAACAACTTAGGGGCCAGATATCTAGAACGCTGCGAACACTTTTTAGCCAGGAAAATGCAGTTGGAAAAGTCATCAAATGCAATAAGCAACTTGCGCTTGGCAACTCTTCTCAGTGGAATTCTTTTGACGGTGCTGACTTATTATTATGCATCGAAACCATTATCATATGGTCTGTTCTGGGTTATACTGATATTTTTCATTTTCCTGGTGGTTCGCCACGATAGAATAATTAAAGAGATTAATATTTATAATAGTTTGGCAGAGATAAATAAGGCATGTCAGCAGAGAATTACAGGGGATTGGACTCATTTTGCAGATGATGGCCAGGAATTTATAGATTCCAAACATCCATATTTAAATGATTTAGATATTTTTGGTCATGGTTCACTGTTTCATTGGATCAATACCGCCAACTCCTACCACGGGAGAGAATTCTTAAAGGATATGCTTGCCAACCCTCTGAAAGATGTTGACAATATTAAAAGAAGACAAAAAGCTGTTAAAGAATTGGCAGTCAAATTAGATTTTTGCCAGGGTTTGCAGTGCAGGGGGGTGGCCGGCAAGGATATCTCAAATAATCCTGAGAATTTAATAATATATGCAGAAAGCAATAGCAGCTTGTTTCCTTCACATTTGCTGAATTACCTGTTATATATACTGCCGGGGATAACTATAGTTTCCTTTGGTCTGTACCAGTTCTTTGGATATTCATTATATATTTCCCTGGGCAGCTTACTCCTTCAGATAATTATAAATATCGCAGGCTCCTTTAAGGTAACCCGTATTATAGCCAGCCTCTATTCCCATAAAAACAAGATCGAAGTGTATCAGAAAATGCTGGAAGTCATAGAGAAAGAAGAATTTGATGATGAATATTTATTAGACTTACAAGCAGTTTTGTTTCATAATGCTAAAGCCGCCTCCCGGCAAATCAAGATTCTGGACAATATGGTGGGAGCACTATCTATCCGAACCAATCCCTTCATTCATGTCATTATCAACAACATCCTTTTTTGGGACTTTCACTGGGTCCTGGCCCTGGAGAGATGGCAGAAAACCTCCGGGCGTTCCTTCAGAGGCTGGATTCTTGCCATAGGGAATTTCGAAGCTCTATGCAGCCTGGCTTTGGTTGCTCAGCTAAACCCGCAGTGGAGCTATCCCACTTTCTATCTGAATGAATTATTGATAAAAACAACGGATATGGGCCATCCCCTTATAAATTATAAAGCTAGAGTTGTAAATGATTTTGCAATTGATAATCAGATATGCATTGTCACCGGCTCAAATATGTCAGGCAAAACCACTCTTTTGCGTACTATTGGTATAAACCTGGTGTTAGCCTATGCCGGTGCTGCTGTTTGTGCCAAGGATTTTAAGTGTTCAATCCTGGATATTTACACTTCAATGAGAGTAACCGATGACCTTAACGCCGGAATATCAACGTTTTACGCAGAATTATTGCGTATTAAAATGATAATTGAGCATAGTCAAAAAAAGCAGCCCATGCTGTTTTTGATCGATGAAGTCTTCAGAGGAACCAACTCCCGGGATAGAGTAGTCGGAGCCAGAAATGTGCTGATGAACTTGAATAAAAGCTGGATATTAGGACTAATATCTACCCATGATTTTGAACTCTGTGATTTTGAAAACGATAATAGCGGCAGAATTATTAATATGCATTTTACTGAGACCTATTCCCATGGAGAAATCGCCTTTGACTACCAGTTAAAGCCAGGAAGGTGTCAAACTGCCAACGCCAGGTATTTAATGAAAATGGTTGGCATAGAAATCGAAGATTGAGACACGGGCATGTCACGGGGACGGGGGTAATGACACGCTCTAATCGTTCGTGTCATTACCCCCGTCCCCGTGACACGTTTTATATACAACGAAAGCGGTATAGTTTATATTCCTATTGCATACATTATGTACATAATGTACGATAGGGGTGGAGGCTGGTGATTTATATGGAGACGATAAATGCAACTGAAGTCAGAAACAACTTTAGTTTCTATATTGATACCGTAGTAAGGGAAAAACCTATTGCAGTAAAACGCAACAGGGATATATTGTTATTTTTCTCGGATCAAATAGTAAAAGATTTGGTGAAAGATTTGACGTTGCATGCTGAATTGACTTACGAAGATGGTATTATTGTAGGGACTATAGCCGGGTTTGATCTAGTAGTTGAATCCAAATCGGAACAAGAAGCTATCAGAAAATTAGCGGAAGATTTACTTGAATATGCTCAGGATTACGTTAATGATTTTAAATTATTTTATAATGCTCCTAATCGGAAAGACCACTATCCTTATGTATTAAAAGTGCTTTTAGCATCCACAATAGATGAAATTATGGGGTATATTAATGCCAAAGTGGTCTGAGCTTAAACGGTTTTGCGAGCATGATGGTTGGGAGTTATACAAACAAACGGATCACTACTTTTATCGAAAACGTATGCCGGATGGAACATTAAAATTGACAAAAATATCAAAGGGTACAGGTGATATTCCTAAACCAGTTTGGAAACAAATCAGAAACAAACAGCTTCAAGTAACACAAGAATATTTTAATAAAATGAAATAAGGAATGGGTAAAGCTCAGTCACCGGCTCAAATATGTCAGGCAAAACCACTCTTTTACGTACTATTGGTATAAACCTGGTGTTAGCCTATGCCGGTGCTGCTGTTTGTGCCAGGAATTTTAAGTGTTCAATCCTGGATATTTATACTTCAATGAGGGTAACCGACGACATTAACGCCGGAATATCAACGTTTTATGCAGAATTATTGTATTAAAATGATAATTGAGTACAGTAAAGAAAATAAGCCTATGCTGTTTTTTATCGATGAAGTCTTTAAAGGAACTAACTCCCGGGATAGGACGGAGCCAGAAATGTGCTGATGAACTTGAATAAAAGCTGGATATTAGGGCTAATATCTACCCGTGATTTTGAGCTCTGTGCCTTATAATTAAATCATATTTAGAATAACAGAAGTAAATTTTAATACATGGATTATAAAACCACAGAGGTAGGTAAATATTGAGCAAGAAATTATACATAACCGAAAAACCATCCGTGGCTGGCAGCTTTGCCGGCGTGTTAGGAATAGAAATATCCAAATCCGATAAAAACAGGGGATATGCCGAAAATGGCAAAGCCATCATCAGCTGGTGCTATGGTCACCTGGTGACTATGGCTTATCCAGATACCTATGATCCTGCCTATAAGTCATGGCGGATAGAGCATCTGCCAATAATTCCCCAGGAATATAAATATAAGATTATTGATCATGCCGGTACGAAAAAACAGTATGACGTGATAAGGAAACTGATGCATCGCGATGATGTTGATATGATTTACTCCTGTACTGATAGCGGACGTGAAGGAGAGTATATATTCCGTTTGGTCTATCAAGAAAGCGGAACCAATAAACCAGCCAAACGAGTGTGGATATCTTCTCATACTGAAGATGCAGTGAAAAGAGGCATCGATGAAGCAAAAGATATCTCTGAGTATGATTCTTTATCCCGGGCTGCCTATTGCAGGGCTAAAGAGGATTGGCTCTTTGGTATGAATTTCAGCAGAATATACACCTGTCAATATGGCAAAGATTTAGCAGCTCAATTAAAAGAAAGCAAGCGCTCAGTTATTGCCATTGGGCGCGTAATGACCTGCGTCCTGGGTCTGGTGGTGGAAAGAGAACTGGAAATCAGGAATTTTGTTCCCCGGGTTCATTATGGGATCATAGCCAGCTTTATGTCTCAGGAAAGCAGCATTGCTTATAAGGGCAAATGGCAGGCTAAGAAAAAAAGGGGACCCGCGCCAGCTGATGAATCTGACAGCGAAGAAAAATATCTCAGCCAGGAAGATGCCCTGGCAATTATAGAAAAGTTGAAAGGGCATGAAGCCACTATAAAAAAGGTGGATATCAAAGTCAAGAAAGAACCGCCCCCCCTGCTTTTCAATCTGGCCGAACTGCAATCGGAAGCCAATAAAAAATATAAACTTCCCGTTGATAAAACTTTGGAGATAGCTCAGATCCTTTATGAGAAAAAACTTATATCTTACCCCCGAACTGACAGTAGGGTATTGTCCACGGATATTATTCAGGAGATACCCAAAATCCTTAATGGCTTATATAAAAATGCCGATTTCAAGGACTCTGTTATCAGAATAAAAGATTTTGGCAAGCTGGCCATTGATAAATCCAGCAAGAGATTTGTTGATGACAGCAAGGTTACTGACCACTATGCCATTATTCCCACCTATGTGGCAACGGATTTGTCCAGGTTGGATGCAGACAGCCGGAATTTATACAGTCTGATTGTTAAAAGGTTTCTGGCCATTTTCTATCCGGCTGCAGAGTATAATACCGTAAAGGTAGAGACAGAAATTACAGGTGGAATCTTTACAACCAATTCCAAAACACTAAAAGAGCCGGGTTGGAAGGAGATCTATGAAGTTACCCCTGCTAAAAACGAAGAAGAGATGTCCACCTCGCCTATTCATTTGCTCGTCAAAAAAGAAAAGTGCAACGTGACAGCCCTGGATTTAGAGCAAAAAGAAACCAAACCACCCTCCCGATTTTCCGATGCGGCATTGATCCTGACCATGGAAAAAGCGGGGAAATATATCGAAAACGAGGAACTGCGGGAGCAGATCAAAACATGCGGTATAGGTACTTCGGCCACGCGTTCCGGGATTATTAAGAAGCTTACGGATATTGGCTATATTAAAATTAATTCCAAGACCAGGATTGTATCACCCGAGCCTAAAGGAGAGGCAATTGTGGAACTGGTCCGCCTCTCAGCCAGGGAATTGTTAAATCCGATTCTGACTGCCAGTTGGGAAAAGGGTTTGTTTATGATTCAGAACAAAGATATCACCGAAGAAGTATTTGAAGAAAAGCTGAACAGCTACATCACCCGAACCATTGAAAAGGTAAAGAATAATAGGAGCGTGTCATGGGGTCGGGGGTAATGACACGCTCTAATCGTTTGTGTCATTACCCCCGTCCCCATGACACGCTTGACTGCACTTACCTTATTTCTTCCACTTTTTATAAACTTCATCCGGGAGGGGCATATAGAAATCTATGGCCCCGGATGGATTGTCCATTGGCGCAATGTCATCGTTGGTAATCGGAATATTACCTGGTTTTTTTTGTTTTTTCATTAGAATTATCACCTCCTGATTAGTTATGTTATTATTTTGCCCGTGTATTCTCCTTTATCTCACCCACTTTTTGCCATCCCCAACGGAGCCGTTAGCCTTGTCACCCATGATTCATTAAAGGATTCCCAGGTCATTGATTATCACGCCCGGCAATGGTATTATATCCTCATCCTCTTAAACTAGTTTGTTTAAGATTGCAGACAATCTGCAACAGATTATTCTGCTCCCAGATCCCATCCAAACAAATCTTGCCGATTCCTTTCGTCTGAGAAGGTCGGGAGATATTACCTTAGCCCAGGGAGCAACCAGGAGCCGCAAAAGAATACGGCAGTCTATTCTATCTGCTAAAAAAGAGGTGAGCCGTTCTGAACAACCTATGGCGAGTTGCAGGGGGAATTATATTTGCTGTTCTATTTTTCTGGATTCCGCTGGTCAACATTTCCCTATGGATTCTGCTGCTGATCATTGGCAGTGTCTCCTTCATAAGCCTTCATCTTCGTGAACAGAATAAATGTTCGGGGAAATGGGTGATGCGATGGGATATATTTTTACAGCATCTGCTGGTGGGATGGGTAGTTATATCCTGCTTTACCCTCTACATATTCCGGGGACTGACCTTGTTGCCAACAATAATGGCCGGCATGCTAGGGGCCGTGGCCGTTTATGCCGGTTTAATGGCCTGCCAAAAGGGAAAATAATAAACCTGCCCAGCTTTTATCTTGTGCTGGTGGTTTTGAGGAGAATATACATGGATATTACCCTGCGAACAAAAGTAGATCAAGGGCAGATTCTTGCCTGACCAGGCTTTCCATATCAGGCAAGAAGAGCTCGATTTGTTTGACCAGGAGTTCCCGCCCAAAGAAAAGATGGTTACTGATACCCAGCTGTTTTAAGGGCCTAAATCGGGTTGCCGGAAAGCGTTATTGGCTTCGTCACGTTAATAACATTAAGAAAAGACCGGAATGAATGAAACAATCCGGAAGTATAAACTCATTCGCAAAATACGGCTGGGATTATTGATGATATTGCGATAATTACCCTCAAATAATAGAGGAATAACCAATGCCCATGTGTTTTCCGGCGGTAAAACCCAAGACAGTTGTTTGAATAAACCTATTTTGTGGTACAGTAAAACCATGTCAGCTAAGAAGGCGGATCAAATAATAGCAAGGTGGAGATGATTACATTTGTTAAATCCAAGCGCAAGCATATATTGGAGCGAATTAGCCAAAAAATTGAAGCCCTACGTTCCGGGCGAGCAGCCCAAAGATAAGAGTTATATAAAACTCAACACCAATGAGAACCCTTATCCGCCTTCGCCCAGGGTTTTGGAAGCCATAAAAGAGGCAGCCGGCAAGGATTTAAGACTATACCCGGACCCGGAATGCACTCAACTGAGAAAGGTTGCTGGCGAATACTACGGGTTGGCCATGGAAGAGGTTTTTATAGGCAATGGGTCGGACGAACTGCTGACTTTTTCTTTCCAGGCATTTTTCGATCCGGGCAGAATCGTACTTTTTCCCGATATTACCTACAGTTTCTACCCGGCTATCTGCAAGCTCTGCCTTATAGACTACCAAACTGTACCTCTGGACAGGGATTTCAATATACCAGCACAAGAATTTTGCCGGGAAAATGGCGGAGTTATAATCCCTAATCCCAATGCTCCAACCGGAAATTACTTGCCTCTTCATAATATCCGGACCATAGTTGAATCCAACCCCAACCGGGCAGTAATAATTGATGAAGCCTACATCGACTTCGGAGGAGAATCTGCTGTCAGCCTTATAAAAGATCATTCCAATCTTCTGGTCATACAGACCCTGTCCAAATCCCGTTCTCTAGCCGGTCTGCGGGTAGGTCTGGCACTGGGCAGCCAGGAACTTATAGCCGGCTTGACCCGGATCAAAGATTCATACAATTCTTATCCTGTGGATAGGCTGGCTATGGCCGGGGCTATAGCTGCTTTCCAGGATGAAGGATACTTCCAGGAGACCAGAGGGAAAGTGATTCTTACCCGGGAAAGAACCTCTATGAGTTTAAAGCAAATGGGATTTAAGGTTACTGATTCACAAGCCAATTTTATTTTTATCAGTCACCCGGAGGTCAAAGCTGATATTCTTTTCGGAAGACTCAGGGAAACAGGCATTTTAGTCAGGTATTTTCCCAGCCCGGGAATTGACAATTATCTAAGGGTCAGTATCGGTACCGATAAGGATATGGAAACCTTTATTGATGCACTGACCGAAATTCTTTCTTAGCGGTTAGTTAATCTCACAGGAATTTATGAATTGATACGCTGGAATCATGCCAGGAATTTCGTGATACTTGATCAATAGGCTTGGCTAAACAAGCCCGCCTTAAGAAGGAGGTCTTTTATAATGATTGATTTCTACAAAAGGGTTATGAGTGCGGCACGAAAATATACAGTGGCGGATTATGGTTTTTTCAAATTCCTGATGATTTCTTTTGGGATATTGCTTGGTGCCTATTTACCTCAATTCTTCCAAAGCTTCATCTGGCTGATATGGATAATATTCATGGTATCTGCCATCTGGATGATTTGCAAGATCTTCAAATATACCGCCGGGTAAAAACATCAATTGGGTTGTTTCGAGCTTCTTAGAGGAGGCAGGTAGTACAGTTAATTGCCACATGACATAGGGATATGTGGTGGAAGCCTTTTAGGTATTTCTTCCATAATCAAATATTGACATTGTATTATCAGGCCCATATAATGTATACAATATTCAAAAATAGCGATGACAGGAATCAGTAGGTTTCCCACCGGAATCAGAGAACCGCCGGACGGTGCAAGGCGGTCACAGTGGTATACCGAACTCTCCCTGGAGCTGCTGACCGAAATCATATGAAAGTAGGCTCGGACGGGAACTTCCGCCGTTAAAAGGAAGGGGATATCGGAACTGCTTTCCCGTATCCTGCAGAGTGGGCGGCTTATGGCCGCTAAATTGAGTGGTACCGCGGAGTAATACCCTTCGTCTCATAGTATGAGCGCGGAGGGTTTTTTATTTTTCCAAAGGAGGTGGTGTTGATGCAGGACGACCTAAGTGATCTACTTGACTGGCTGAATAGAAAGAAGGAGGACAATAATGAGCAGATTATTTGTATTCGATACTACCTTGAGAGATGGAGAACAGTCCTTGGGGATAACCCTTAATGTAAAAGAAAAAATGGAGATTGGCCGTCAGTTGGTTAAACTGGGGGTTGATGTCATAGAAGCTGGTTTTCCGGCATCTTCACCAGGTGATTTTGAATCAGTTAAAACCATTGCCCGGGAAGTAAAGGGGGTAACCATTTGCGGTCTTACCCGGGCTGTAGATGGTGACATCGATATTTGTGCCGAAGCTCTTAAGAAAGCCGAAAGCCCACGGATACACACCGGGATTGGGGTTTCTCCCCAGCATATGGAAAAGAAGCTGGGCATGTCTCCTCAGCAAGTGCTGGATGCTGCTGTTCATGCAGTCAAAAGAGCCAAGAAGTATATTCACGATGTGGAGTTCTATGCCGAAGACTCCTTCCGCAGTGATTGGGTTTTTCTGGCCCAGGTAGTTGAAGAAGTTATAAGAGCCGGAGCCACGGTAGTAAACCTGCCTGATACGGTGGGCTACGCCACCCCCTGGGAATATGGAGATCTTATCACTTACATGTTCGCCAAGGTCCCCAACATTGATAAAGCCATCATCAGTATTCACTGTCACAACGACCTGGGTATGGCTACCGCCAACTCTTTAGCCGGCGTCAAAGCCGGGGCCCGGCAGGTTGAAGGCTGTATCAACGGGATCGGGGAGAGAGCTGGAAATACTTCCCTGGAAGAAGTGATTATGGCCATCTACAGTCAACCGGGCATTTATGGAGTTGAAACCAAGATAAATACCCGGGAAATAGCGGCCACCAGCCGCCTGGTGTCACGCATAAGCGGAGTGCCGGTTCCAGCTCATAAGGCCATTGTGGGAGCCAATGCCTTTATGCATGCTTCCGGCATCCACCAGGATGGGGTTTTAAAAGAAAAGAATACCTATGAAATAATTGATCCGGAAGTAATAGGAATTCCCCGCAACTTGATTGTGCTGAGTGCACGTTCGGGCCGGCATGCCCTGAAACACCGTTTAGAAGAGCTGGGCTATGAGGTGTCCGACAACCTGGGCCAGCTGTACAACAGCTTTTTAAGCCTGGCCGACCAAAAGGGGGAAATATTTGATGAGGACCTGCACGCACTGATGGGCAATGAACAAAATGGCAACTGGATAACCATCAAGAGTCTCTCCGTAGCTACTCATGGCGCTGCCACTTCTTCGGCCACAGTCACCCTGGATGTGAATGGGGAAGAGATTAGCGAAGCTTCCTTTGGCAACGGTCCGGTTGATGCCTTGCTCAAGGCTATAAATAAAGCTGTGCGACTCCCCGTGCATCTGGACGATTTTTCTATTAAATCCCTGACCCAGGGTTCAGAAGCTCTGGGGGATGCCCTGGTAAAAATACGCCATAATAACAGTATAGTAGTAGGCCGCGGCATAAGTACCGATATATTTGAAGCCAGTGCCCGAGCCTATGTGAACGCCCTTTCCAAGGCCAGTAGTATGAATGGCCAGGAAACCAGTTCTTCGGTCAGCTAAAACCCCGGGAC
>Ga0334883_1004318_pt1 | contig 13857 bp, 20 predicted proteins | sample GraSluR1_MG_6_FD_207230 | JGI IMG/M metagenome (GOLD analysis project Ga0334883, IMG submission 207230) | Sludge microbial communities from methane-producing bioreactor in Wageningen University, Netherlands - Granular Sludge_09_05-R1 | ecosystem: Engineered > Bioreactor > Anaerobic >... | reverse complement strand
CGCCGCTTCCACCCCGCGGGCCTCTTTCCCAAAGATCTCCACAGCCTTATCCTGAAATTTTTTCTCCCAGGCCCGGGCGATCCGGTCAAACCGCTTCCACACGATCTCGCCGTTCAGATTTTTCACCTGCCCAGCCCCTTTTTCTCGTTTCGTCCGAACAGGGATCACGTCGTATCGCTTTGAGGCCGCGTCCCCCGGCCCGTCGTCAATCGCCTCCACCATCAGCGGCCGGTAAAGCACATCACCAACGCCGATCGGTAATGGCCCCAGGCCCACTTCCCGCCGCGCCTCATTCACCGTGATCCACCCGCCCAAAATCGCCTGGTTGGACCGGGCAAACCGGTTGGTGCGGTCGTCCTGCAAAGCCACCACCTGGCTGTAATCCGGCAGGATTAAGGTGTCCGCCTCCAGCTCACCCAAAAAAGCCCGGGTCAGTGCCTCCGCCAGCTTGGTCGTGGTCGGGATGATGTTGTCCTCCCACAGCGCCCGCCGCGCCAGCGCATAGTTGCTGTAGGTCGCCGCATCCAGCCCCGCCTTCACGCCGATCAGCACCGGCGGCACCTTAAAAGCAGCGCAGATCCGGGTCTCAGAGATCGCCCGCAGGTCCGGGAAAACCATCTCACTCAGGTTCAACCCCGTCTGCTGATATTCAGCGTCCGCGTCCAAAACCATCACCTTATGCCAGTTCTGCTCCCCGGCATACTGCTCCGAGATCCGGTTCTGGATCCGCTTGACCTCGCTGTCATCCAGGATGTTGCGGCTCTTGATGATCCCGCTGGGCACCGCACCGTTCTTAAAAAACTGCTTGATGAACGTGGTCTGGCTGTTATCGTTATCCGCGTCATATGCCGCTGCCATCAGCGGCGGGATCCCCCGCCCCAGCCCGTGATACGGGTCGTTAGGGTCCGGGTACTTGATATGGATCACCTGCTCCGGCATAAACAGCACTTTTTCACCATTTTGCATCATATAGCTGTACCCCAGCAGAGCGCCCTCGTCATAAACCTGCCTGCGCGTGTCGATCACGGGCGTCATCTTGTCCGGCCTGGGCAGCCACATCGCAACGGTCTCACCCCGCAGCCCGTCCCCCCGCTCCCGCAAAATGAACGCGTTCCCGTCCAGGTTGAGATAGGTCAACAGCATCTCGACAAAGTCATAGTGGCTCTGCCGGGGGTTGGGCATGTCCAAAACGGTCTGCAAAGGGCTGTCCTCAAAAATCTCGGTCTGCCCCCGGGTCAGCCGCCGGTGAACCTGCAACCTCGCGCTGGGCGCCGTCCGGGCGATCTCCCGCACGGAGGCATACACCACCGCGTTGCGCTTATAGCCCTCCTCGCAGTACGTCCCATAATCCACCAGGCGGACCACCTCCACCCCGTTGGAGTTGATCGTGGTCACGGAATAGCGCTGCCCCCGCACCGCCTTGCCCCAGATCCGCAACGTCCGGAAAACATCCGCGCCCGTCCGTGTCAGCCAGTTAAGTTTCGCCATCAATACACCCCGCTCCGCCCGCTCCGGGCCAGTTGGTTAAACGCCCCTGCGGCCGCGTCCACCTGGTCGTCATGTTTGCCCCTCGGGAACATCATCAGCTCGTCAATAAATTCCCGGTTCCAGTTGCTCTTCACCAGGTGCACCAGTTGCGCTTCGCAGGCGTTGGCCAGCGCGCTCGCCCGCACTTCCTTGCTCTTGTTCCCCACCGGGTCAGGTTGGATCGGCCGCCCCTCCATCTCCTTCACCAGGTTGATGGCCGCTTCCGGGCCAGCTGAGCCGCCCTCCAGCTCGTGCCAGGCTCGGGTCGTCGGCCCCGGCAGCGTCAAATCCATATCGATCATCTTCCTGATTTTTTTGTTGCGGCGATAGATCGAGAGTTGCTCCCGGACCACATGCTCAACGTAATACCGCCCCTCGGCGGTCTTGCTCATCAGCACGCCCGCGGTATAGTCCCCGCCGCCCTCTTTCCCCGCCTTGTCCCAATATCGCACCCGGGCGACCACCTTTTCGGGCGGTTTCTCAACAACATCAAACCACTCCGGCTTAAACATCGCCCCCTCGCGCCGGATCGGGCTCTGCCCATACAGGGATGACCAGTCATGCGGCCCAACGTTCGCCTCGATCCTCGCCAGATCGGTCACGTCATATTTTTCCGGCCACAGCGCCTCCCCCTCTGCCCGCCCCAGTTGATCCGTCTCATCCGTCCAGATCCCGTTGAGCAGCATGTCGTTGTGGTACTGTTCAAAATCCTTGCCTTCTGGGGTACTTGGTCTTTCCCAGGTCGCCGGAAGGTTGATCACGGTATATTGGTCCGCCATCGGGTCAGACACCATCTCGGAGAGCAGCCGCCCTGCCAGGTCGTCCGGATGCCACCGGGTTAAGATGATCACCACCGCCCCGCCCTGCTCCAGCCGGGTATAGGCCGTTGAGGTCCACCACTGCCAGACATAGTCCCGCCGTACCTGGCTCTCCGCTTCCTCCCGGTTCCGCACCGGGTCATCCACCACCAAAAGATGCGCGCCCGTGCCCGTGATCCCACCGCCCACGCCCGCCGCCACCACCCCGCCGCGGTTGGGTTTCGCCAGATCCCAGGCCGTCACGCTCCGGCTGTCATCCGAGATCTCCACCGGAGCATCCATACTGGACATATCGCCAAAAACACAGCCGTACCGCTGGTCCATCACCAGATCACGAGCTGCCCGGCTGTTCGCGTTGGCCCGGTCCCCGTTATACGAGGTCAGGATGATCCGGGTATCCGGCCGCCGCCCCAGCAGCCAGGCCGGGAACTGCCTCGAGACCAGCTCGGTTTTCCCATGTCGAGGAGGCATAAAGACCATCAACCGCCCGATGCCCTCCTTGCCGCCGGTCGCGATATATCGCCCCACCTGCTCCAGAGCCTCAGCGATCCTAACATGGTGAGGGTAGGCCTGATACCAGGTGCTGACATACTCGGCAAAATCCACCAGATGCCGCCTGGCCTGCTCCCGCCGGATCCGTTCCAGTTCCGCCGCCTCAGGGGTCACCATCACAGCCTGCTCAGTCACGAGACCCTTCACTTTCAAGCTGAGGATCATCATCCACCATTGTGTCATTGCGAGGAGGCAAAGCCGACGAAGCAATCCCGGTTTCAGGCGGATCTAACTGGGCAGCATCAAGTTGCTCCAGTGCAGTGCCGCCTTCATGGGAAGGCGGATCTAACTGGGCAGCATCAAGTTGCTCCAGTGCAGTGCCGCCTTCATCGGAAGGCGGCTCAGGCGCATCCGATCCCTTCAGCGCTGCCGCCCGCCTGGCCAGTTCCTCGTCGCTCAGAGCGCTCAGGTCATCGTCTTTCAACGCCCGCTTGTCATTAAGGCTGACGTCCTTCCGGGGGGTATAATCCCCGATCATCTCGAAAAACAGCCTGCGGTCCTTGTGCGCCTTGTAGTCCGGGTCCATCGCCACAGCGACCAGCGCCTCGATCACGTCCCGCCGGTGCGCATAGAGCGGTGCGCTCTGCATCATCGAAACCACGTTGTCAATGTCAGGATTCTTCTTCCGCCAGGTATAGATCACCCGGGGACTTTTCAACCCCAAAACCTCGGTCGCCAGGTCGGTCACGCTCCCGGGCCACCGGCTGCCCTTCGGGCTGGCCTCCCACGCGATATAGGCCGCCACCCGCCAGTCATAGCCCATCTCCCGCAGCCGCACGTAATCATCCAGCCAAAGGGTGGCATCGTGGCGAGCTGGAGCGTCTCCAGACGCACCAGCGAAGTGCCAAGGGTCAGGAGACCCCGGCCCAGGCGGAGCAACCCCATCCTTCCGCGTCTCGACCAGCGCATCCAGCGCCCCCATCGCCGCCATACTGACGCGTTGAACCTCCTCCGGCGTCATCCCCTGATGTTCTTCAGGGTCCGGAAGGTCCAGCCGCAAAGCCAGCTGGATCAGTTCCTGGGGGTCATGCTTCCTGATCGTCACCCATCGCCTCCAACCAGTTTCTCAAGTTTCCGCTCCAGTTCGGTCACGCGGTCCCGCAGCAACCCGTTCTCCGCCTCCAGATGGGCGATTTTCCCGTTCCGGTCCGCAAGCTGTCGTTTAAGCGCCATAATTTCTTCGTGCATCCGCTCGGCTTCAGTGCTCTTCATCGCGTTCTCTTTTCTCAGCTCGTTAACCACCCCGTCCAGCCGCCCGATCTCACAGATCAGTCCGGCGTTCTCGGCCCGCATCTTGTTAAAGTCCTGCTGCAAAGCGCCGATTTGCGCGTTTTGCGCCTCAACCAGTTTCCCGGCCGTCGATGAAAACAACTCCGAAAGCTGGGCATAGTTCAAGGCGCTTGCATGGTCCGCATCATCCTGCGCCTTCCTGGTCTCCGCCTCGCGCAGCGGTCTATCAATCCGCGCCTTGATCAGCAGGCTGATCACGCTGCCCGCGCCCAGCGCCGTCAACAACAGCCCAACCGTTGCCCAGTCCATCGCCTAAAAAGGCTCTGTCCGGCTGTAAGACGTCCCGATCAAGGGCACCTTGCCGCTGGCCAACACCTCATGCGTCCCCCGGCTGACCCAGTTCTGCACCACGTATGCAAAAACCAAAGTCAAAATTTCAGCCAGTTGCGAGAAATGCGCATCGATGCCCGCGATGTTAAGGTCGGGCGAGACGATCTTGGTCACATACAAAGCGATCAGTCCCGCCAGGTTGATCCCGGCCGCCCATGTTCCGGCCGTGTCGTCTTTAACCACGCCGATGGCCTTAAACACGTTGATCACGATTGCAGCCAGCGCCGCAAACCCGCCCAGCGTCACAAACTGAGCCACCACCGCCCAAAAATCCGGGTCCGGATCAAGCTGTGCCCCCTCGAGGGGCAACGGCGCAGCCGCCGTCAGCAAGGGCGTCACCATAATCAGCATCAAAAGCGCCAGCAGCATCCATAACTTTTTAGGTCTCACACTTTTCACCACACACCTCCATCTTTTTTTGTCACCGCAAAGGATTGCGAGGAGGCAAAGCCGACGAAGCAATCTCATCCGGCTTTACCGTCTCTCCAATTGCGGGCACAGGAATCGAACCTGTTGTCTCTGGGATATGAGCCCAGCGAGTAAACCATTTCTCCCGCCCGCCTCCTTACCAACCACCAATCACCAATCACTACTGTTAAACAACAAACGCCCCGTCACCGGAGCAGGCGATCCTGCGGGTCAGGCGGTGCCTGAAACATCCACCGGTGACGGGGCGCTCATCTCCCGTCGGGGCCCGAACTGCATCGGGCTTGCACTTTAATCCTATACCTCCCTCAGCGCGCCGTCAATTGACAGAGCGTTCAAGCCGAAGGGCCCTCAAGGCCCATCGGCGCAGTGCCGACCTCACGAGAGGTCGGCCATTTGTTCACACGCCTCCTCAGTGCAGTGCCGACACCTGTCCCCGAGGCGTAGCCGGAGTGGGATCATGGGAGGTCGGCCATTAACTCACGCCTCCTCAGCGCAGTGCCGATCCCACCCGAAGGGTGCTCTTCGAGCAACGAGAACCCGGCCAATGCCCCCCTTTAACGCACAAGACCCCCGGTGCCGCCCAGGGGTCTTGCTCACCAAACCCAATACCAAAAAGGAGATTACTGATAATGCCTGATGGCGGGAGACGAAAATTCCCCGCCATCTTTTACGGAGGATATACCATGTCGCAGAGGGTTACGACACCTACACAATACAATATTCGGCCTGTCCCTGTCAATCGACCGAGCGTTCAAACTGAGGAGGTATCACGCCTCCTCAGTGCAGTGCCGACCTCATGGGAGGTCGGCCATTTGTTCACAAGGCGCCCATCGAAGCACCCACGACACGAGTTGTGGGTGCATTAATCCCCCGAGGCGTAGCCGGAGTGGGATCATGGGAGGTCGGCCATTAACTCACTCACTCATCTGCCGGATCTTGCCCAGCAACTCCGGCAGGTACTCCCTGATCGTCTGCCTCGCCAGATCGGTATCCTGATCCGCCAGCTGCCAGAGCAGCATCGCAGTATCCGCCATCTCTGCCAGCGCCGCAGCCTCGCCGCCCTGCGCCTTCAGTTCCCGGATTGCCAGTTCAAACCCCTCCACCGCCGTCTCTCTCACGGTCTCCGCCGACAACTCGCCAGCCACCATACCCTCAGCCATTATTATCACCTCCCTTCTAATAAAATTTTCTCTATTTTAATCTTGTTTGTTCTCGACCTTTGATTCATTTTCTTTGGATTCTTTTGACTCAACCTTAAGCAATCCCTCCAACGCCTTTTTCAAGCTAAGCGGGGAAAGAGACACGGGCTTTTCAGATGTTGTTTTAGAGATTTTATTTTCCGCATTTAATTTCATAACAATTTGGGTTGGTTTGCTTTTGGCTCTCTAATGACTAAATTTGTCAAGTTTTCGAAATATCTGTAATGCTTTAAATTATAGGTGTTTAATTCCTGAGCTCCAGCCCATTCAGCGGACGCAAGATGAATCGCATCATTTGTTGCTAGTTTTTTTCCGCCTCTGCTCATGCCGTCACGCATTAATTTTCTTGCCAATAAAGCAATTTCGTCATTAAATTCAACTGCCGTCATTACAGAATAATCTTCAAATAAATCATCAATTTTTCGCACCTCAACATCAGATAGGGCGCGATTGTTTTTTTCTATCGCGGTCCAACACACTTCAACTTTGCTGATAGTTGATGTAACAATAGTTTTTGAATCGTCTTTGCTGGTTGCTTCTAATATGGCTTCCAAAATGGGAATGCGTTCAGGGTTGTCATTAACGTAACTAATTATTACATCAGCGTCCCAATATATTTTCGTAAGATTAGAAACCATTACGCAATCTCCTGATCATATTCTCTGGTTTTTCGTCCCCAACATTCCAGGGAATAACGCCCCGCGCATTGCGATAACTGCCTGGCGTAATATCAGACAGCAATTTCACATTGAAAATATCTCTAATCGTAATAGGATAACCATTCTCTGGATTTCTCCCAATCCGACCAGATACCTCTACGCGTTTTCCCCATATTTCTCGCATGGTTTCCTGTTCGCCCTGAGAATAATAGCATTTTACAGCCTTATCAAACAAGGAGTCCCACAAAGTGAAATACAGCTTGGTTCGCATTGTTAAAGACTCAACAGTGCCTCTTATGGATCCCAAACTATATTTTATAGATTTGACATTTTTGCCCTTTAGAGATGCGCTTGTGATGTAATTGTCCTTGTCAATGGTGCTAAACTGAATTGCAGTTATATTCCCATTGAGAATCTTGGTAATAGCCTTAGCTTTATCAGATATTGTTTTTGGATACGGAATCTCTTCCCCTTTTTCCATTTTGCTTCCCATAATTTCGTAGGCATCAACGGTTCTCTCTACGAATATCATATCTTCACATACACCACGCACCGCCGCAGTAGCACTTCCGGCACTCAATTCTTCTATATGCCAATCAATTTTAGTGTTCTTTGCAACTTCCTCAGACAGTGCGGTAACAAGTGCGTTAAATCTACGCATGGTTATAGAGAAGTCGTCTAAAGAGACTTCTCCTTCTAACGAAATAATTAGAGTATCTTTTTCCACGGTTTTAATCCTTTATAAGTTTAACCGCATTATATATTCTAATTGTTTTGAAGCTTCAACACAAGCTTAGAATTTTATTTACTCACCTCGTCTTTTTTAGCGACTAGGTGATTTATAATATAAGCGCTTCCCATCAATAATATTCAGCATATTTATAAACCGTTCACCGTCGCTGGTTTTCCTGTTATCCCACCGAAAAGCAAATTCATTGACATAGCGGTCAAGGTGCTTTTCACTCACATGGTGGAAAGTTCCAATCACACCACGTTTGAGTAAGGCAATCCAGGATTCGGCTGTATTGGTGTAGGCGTTTCCTCTCACATACTGACCTTTATTGTGTTCTACTACCGAATGGGATTTGAACTTGCGATCAAGGCCTGCGTAAGATCGCCATTCGTCAGTCATTAGGTCAGAGTCGGGGGATACATTCCGTTCAATGTTTTCTTGTAAGGTTTTCATGCCTACGTCAGTCAGCTTCTTAGCCCTTGCCCTGCCGCCACGTTCTACCAGAATGGCTACGGGGGTTTTGGTCTTTGTTGAACGACCTTGATTGTTTTTCGTGCGTTTATCAGCGTGTTTATTTTTCTCTTTACCGCCGATATAAGTTTCGTCAGCTTCGACAATGCCATTCAGAAGCATCCCCTTTAGTGGCTCTTCGGTCATGGCATGGCGAATCCGGTGGCACATAAACCAAGCGGATTTATAAGTAATGTCAAGTTGGCGATGTAATTGATTTGCGGAAACGCCCTTTTTGCTGGCACACATCATGTAAATCGCTACCAGCCATTTGTTCAGGGGAATTCGAGAACCTTCAAAAATCGTACCGACTGTAACTGTAAACTGTTTCCGGCACTCTTTGCATTTGTAAAGACCCTTGCGGTGTGAACTGCCTTGCAGATCATATGCGCCCTTATCGCTTCCGCATTTGGGGCAGACAATCCCATCAGCCCAGCGAATTTCTTCAATCATTTCGCGGGCTTCATCTTCTGTCATTTGTGCTATTTTTAGAAAGTTTACGTTTTCGGTAGTCATTTGCGAGTCCTTTGCTCTCTGAACTACCTATATTTTAGCACTTTTATTTGGGTTTGTCAAGTATATAATTCCCATGGCTGAATATCGTAGGCGGAAAGACAAAGATACCTGGCACTGGTGCAGAAATTGCAGAAACGATCCGAAATCAGACTACATCGTCTATTCTGGTGCGGGCAAACCAACTTACGGCGAACTATGTAATGAATGTCAAGCAAAAGTGCGCGACCTGAACTGCAAGCAATACTAATCTCTATCGCTCATCACACACGAAGAAGAGATCGTGCGAAAAATATAGTTCGCACGATCTCCTGCAAAATAAAGTTCAGTTATATAGTTTGAATAGTCAAAATTTACTTCTCTTGCATATCTATCAAAACAATTAAGACAAACAACATGGTTCTGCAGAACCGGTGGTATCACGGCTTCCCAGACTTCATCTGGTACGTGAAAATTAAATCGAGTAATCCGGCCACATGCTTTACAAATCATAATATACTTTTATCATTGGGTTTGCGAAGTATATAAGCCCCAAAGGAGATTACTGATAATGCCTGATGGCGGGAAATTCGTGTCTCCCGCCATCTTTTACGGAGGATATACCATGTCGCAGAGGGTTACGACACCTACACAATACAATATCCCACTGCCCCTGTCAATCGACCGAGCGTTCAAACTGAGGAGGCATCACGCCTCCTCAGTGCAGTGCCGACCTCCCATGAGGTCGGCCAAACACCCTCACTCACTCATCTGCCGAATCTTGCCCAGCAACTCCGGCAGGTACTCCCCGATCGTCTGCCTCGCCAGATCGGTATCCTGATCCGCCAGTTGCCAGAGCAGCATCGCAGTATCGGCCATCTCTGCCAGCGCCGCCTCATCCGGGAACCAGGTGCGCGTCGTCCCGCAAACCGAACACCGAATGTCGAACACATACCCCTCCAGGATCGCCATCACCTCCGGAGCCGCCGGTTCCTCATCCGTCAGGTCGATCGCCTGCCGGTAGATACACAGTTGGTTAACCCCGGACCCGTTCCGGGCGACCATGCCCAAAACATGCCCGTTTTCGCACTGCCAAATCCGCATCTCAGTCATTTTTCACCACCTTCCCGCCGAACGCCTACCCCAATCCCCGCCCTTGGCATCCACAATCCGGTCACGATCTCAATCCGCCGGTCATGCACCCGCACGGTCTGCCCTGCATACTTGGCCAGCCGCTCCCCCGCCCAGGCCGTGTCCGGCCACACCCCAAAATGCGCCATATACCGCCAGGCGGACATCTCAACCGCCTGGCTCAACCGCCCCACCCGTCCCCGCTTTTCGTCATCAGCCCGCTTTTTCCCGGTCGCCATGATCCACAGCACGATCAGATCGTCCTTCGGCAGCGGGATCGCCCCCGCCGTCTCAGCGCCATCAAGTTTTATCCTCACCGGCTCCCCCCGCAAGGGCCAGTACAGCCACAGATGATGGATCCCCGCCTCTGTATAGGACTGTATCCGGGCCGATCCCGCGCTCTCCCAGGGGACCTGCTGCCACAACCCCGCCTTGGCCCGCTCGATCGCGTCCACCCGCCCGCTCAACACGTGCACCCGCCGCAGCCCCTCCCGGCTCAGATCGTCCTGCACCACCGTCACATCATCCATCAAACACCCTTTTTCTCCGGAAAATCAAACAGGGGCAATCTTGCCGCCATAATAGCGGAGCAAAGGCCGGGTCACTAGCGGCATCTAATCACTCTCCATTTTCATTCTTTTGTAAATACATTTCATAAAACACAACCAAAGCACGGTACACCCTGTTTTGCACTCGGATCGGCTCGCCTTTCCGGTGCTGGGTGAACAGCCGGTAAAGCCCGGCTGCGGACAATCCGAGCATTTTTGCCATCTCCCTCACGCTCATCCCCTTCCACTGGCGGTACTCCCGCAGCATCCCAACGATCTCCGACGCGTCCGGCCGTCCTCGCTTTCCCTTGGCGGGCTGCTTCGCCTCCTCCCTCGCCAGGCAGGCCTCCCCATGTGTCATGATCCCCAGCATCTGGTCATACGCCCCCTGCCGCCCCAAAACCACCCGCAAGCCCTCCGGCGTCATCAGGATCAGCCCCTCCGGCAGCTTGCCAAAATGCAGGTCCTCACGCAGCTCCCGCCTCGTCCAACTGCACCCAAACCAGTCCGCATAGCTCTGAGGACACTCAAAATGCAGCCTGTCGCCCAGCGACAAAAACCCCGCCACCCGGTAAGCGGCCGCCTGAGCATTAATCATCATCCCTCACTCTTTTCCTCAGTCAAGGCACTAACAAATCGCAAGTGATCCACTATTTGGGCTAATGTTTCCGTATCACCGTCAAGCGTTTCCAACCAGCCGACCGCTTCTTGAATTTCAGCAACCATCAAATCGATCAGCGCACACAAAAGCATTGCGCGCCCCCCAATCAGGCACATATTGTTTAATTCACCCATACTTGATAGTTCCTCATTTTCTATCTCAAGGATTAATTTCTTTATTCCGGGCCGGGCGAAGTGCAGGTCAGAGAGCGTCTTTGTCTCAAGGATGCTCTCCATCAATTCGGCCCAATTTTCAAATTTCTTTTCCATCATTCCTCACACACCTTTTTCCCTTTCGATATCCTCCAGTTTCAGATACAGCTCGTCAATCTCATCATGCAGCCGTTCCATCTCCCTTTCCATTTTTCGATGCTCGATCAGACGCTCGATGCTTTTTTGAAACAGCTCCCGATATGCCTTTTTCCTGGCCGCGATCTCCGCCATGACCCGTTTCCTGTCATCGACCCAGATCGGCACGCATCCATGACGACCTCGAAAATCCATACTATTCCTCCCTCTCTTTCGGATAAAACTCACCGCACCATCCCATCGGGTTTACCTCAGGCCACTCGCCGAAGATCTGATTGACCTTCAGATCATGCGGATAACGGGCATCCTTGTGGATGGGCACCAAAATGGGCGTGGGCGGAAAACGGCGGCATTGCCCGTTCTCATCCATGGGGATATTTATAAAGTAGACGCACTTCCTGCAGCTTGCATTTTCAGGCCTGAACATCATGCCTCCCTCTCTCCGGCGGCGTCCACCGGCCACCCGGCACCTCGATCACCCGCGTATTCCCCTGCCGGTTCGGCCGCCGGATCAGCCCCTGATCCTCCAGAGCATCCAGATGATAGGCCACCGCCGACGTCGACCTCAGCTCGCAGGCCCGCATGATCTCCCGATAGGTCGGCGAGTTTCCATCATGCGCCCGCTTAAACGCCACGATCATCCTCAAAACCGCCGCTTTCTTATCCATAGACCATCTCCCTTTCCATTTTTCGATGCTCGATCAGACGCTCGATGCTTTTTTGAAACAGCTCCCGATATGCCTTTTTCCTGGCCGCCAGCTCGTCATATCCGTCCCCCAATACCCCCGGTCCCGCATCTCCAATGGCACCCAGGGCACCCCCAGCGCGTGGAAAACATGCGGCTCCTCCGGCGTCGAGAGCGGCTCAGCCTCGCCCATCGCCCACACCCGGCATCCCCGCACGAACCGGTCCACCCGCCGCGCCCCGCCCTGCAGCCGGGAGGTGACCAGCCACTTCGAAAAATCAACGCTCCCGGTCCGCAGCGTATACACCACGCCCCACTGCGCCTCGTCCGTCAAAAACAGGTCAACCGGAAACCCACGGTACAAAAACAGCTTTTTCCGCGGCCCATCCTGGATCAGCTGATACTCCGCCGGGCTTTCTCGCAGCAGCATGTCCAGCCAGGTCTCTTTTTCCTCCGCCTCGCCGAAAAGCGCCTGCCGCCACCGCTTACGCGGGATGGCCACCAGCTCGATATCACCGACCACGGCCCGCCGCCGCCGGATGCTGCCCGCGATTTCGATCCGCTCGCAGGCCGATCCCAGCATCACCTCCAGCTTCATCGCCGCCTTCAATCCCTCGATATAGGGCCTTTTTTCCTTCATTCTTCACCCACTTTCTCTTCCGCGAGCTGAGCGAGCGGTGCCATCGTCGTCTCCCAGAATTCCGCCCTCGCCTCATCAACGGTATCAAGCTGAGGCGCCTGCCGCTCAACTCTGATCCGCCAGGCGGGCCGCCAGAGGGCAAGCCCGCCATACCGCGCCCGGTAAGCAGCCATAAACTGCTCCCGATTGACAAACCCCTCCCTCGCGGCCTCGTCCGGCCACATATTTCCTGGGTTCGGGTCCACCTCCAGGTTCACCACAGTGATCAGCGGCTCCCCAGGCGAGTTCCGCATCTCCTGCCCCAGCGCGTAAAGCGGCTCCCCGCCCCGCAGGATCCTCGTGATCAGCGCGCCCTCATGCTCAAACGTATCCCCCTTCTGCACCGGCTCCCGGAAAACAGTCGCCCACCCCTTCAACACCCGCCCAACCCCGTCATATGTCTCGTACCGTTTGTTCACCTTCTTTTTAGCCATTTCATGCCTCCATTTCTGTCATTGCGAGCCCTCTTCGAGGGCGTGGCAATCTCTCTTTATGCCCAATTATCGATCTCCGTGCACCTCACGTGTACATTCGTGTATATCCGTGTATATCCGTGTATATTTGTGTAGGTTCGCGGTCAGATTCCATGGCATCAGCAGCACAAAGCAGCCAGCCCGGAATCCCCCCAAAACTCCCCATGGCAAAAAATTCCCACGGTCGCTTAGGTAAGTTCAATATCTTACATATATACATATATAAGTAAATTAAATTAAACCTTCGAAGCCCATCCCCGCCCGTCCTGACCCGGTTGCAGTGTAGGAGTGTAGGTTGTGTAGGTTTTCCCGGGTTGTGGGAAATATTTTGTTTTGTAACATCATGCACTTCGGCATGCAAAACAAATTTATTGGGGCTCTCCAGGGGCCAAAAAAACTTCATAACATACACTCCTTCACTCATCATCCCTAAAAGGGGATGTCCTGTTGTTCCGGGTCCCGTTTGGCCAGCGCTTTTCCGTGCATCTCCCGGATCCCGTCCACGTCCACGCCATACCGTTTGGCCAGGCCCCTCAGCCTGATTTCGTTCTCGTCGAAAAAATAGGCGATGCCGGTGTTCTTCCGCCCGCCTGGGATCAACCCCAGATCGTTTTTCATATACCGGCCGGTGCCCGGGCTCGTCAATCCTCGTTTTCGCCGGGGCATTTGCGCGTCATCTTCCTCGTCGTCCAGCGCATTCTCGCGGTCCATCAGCTCGTTTGCGATCTTGGCCACATTTCCCGGATGGGTATACCCCCGCCCGTCAGCGTCCTTAAAATGATGTTCCGGGTCCTCATAGAGGTAAATCTTCCAGACCGCCTCGACCACCTTCG
>Ga0334883_1004317_pt1 | contig 13859 bp, 12 predicted proteins | sample GraSluR1_MG_6_FD_207230 | JGI IMG/M metagenome (GOLD analysis project Ga0334883, IMG submission 207230) | Sludge microbial communities from methane-producing bioreactor in Wageningen University, Netherlands - Granular Sludge_09_05-R1 | ecosystem: Engineered > Bioreactor > Anaerobic >... | reverse complement strand
TTGGATCTTTGAGGTACTTTGGTTACGTAGGAGGCTCTCGTGCCTACCCAAGTCGATGAACAGATGGCTCGCCGGGGTCCCATCACCTTCGTGGGCCGCTCGCAGGCCGATGCCAAGCGCAAGGCGTTGAATTTCTGGTACATGAATCAGGAGATGCTCCAGCTTTCGATTCGCGATTTCAGCGCCTGTCTCGCTCTCCTGCCCGATGGCAAGACCATCGCTTTTAGCCCCCACCTGTTGCGTAAAGGTTAGCCTCGTCAGGACCATGACTTCCCATGAGCAGTGAAACCAGCACCGTCTCCATCGAACACTTTCAGGCGCTGCGTCTGCGCAAGTACACCCTCACCGTCGAAAGTGAGCCGCAGCTCAAGGTTCAGCTCGAGCAGCGCTTGGTGTTTTTGGGCACCAACCCCGACAACGACGTGTGCGTGGATGATGCTTCGGTGTCGCGGGTGCACGCCAAGATCGAGGTGGATGACGTCGGCTACCGCTTGGTGGATCTGGCGTCCAAGAACGGCACCTTCATCGGTTCCCTGCGGGTGCGGGAAGTATATCTCGAGCCAGGGACCACTTTTCGCTTGGGCCGGCAGGCGCTGCGCTTTGATCTGACGGCGGACGAGGTCGAGCTGTCTTTGGCCAAGAGTCATCGTTTTGCCAACCTGATCGGGCAGTCTTTGGTCATGCGCGAGATTTTTGGGCTGCTGCAGCGCGTGGCCCCCATCCCGGCGACGGTGTTGATCGAAGGGGAGTCGGGTACGGGCAAGGAGCTGGTGGCTGAGGCCATTCACCAGTTTTCCGGTCGCAAGGACAAGCCTTTCGTGGTTTTCGATTGCTCCGCCGTGTCGCGGGAGCTCATCGAGAGCGAGCTCTTTGGCCACGTCAAGGGCAGCTTCACTGGGGCCGTGGGCAACCGCAAGGGCGCCTTCGAGCAAGCCCATGGGGGTACGCTCTTTCTCGACGAGCTGGGGGAGCTGGCCTTGGATCTACAGCCCAAACTGCTGCGAGTCATCGAGAAGCGCGAGGTGCGGCCAGTGGGGGGCGAGCGGACCATTCCCGTGGACGTGCGGGTGATCGCTGCGACCAACCGCTCTTTGGTGCGCGAGGTCGAGCAGGGGGCCTTTCGCGAGGATCTCTACTATCGTTTTGCCGTGATTCGCGTGCAGCTCCCTCCCTTGCGGAAACGTCCCGAGGATATCCCCCTCTTGGCGGAGCATTTCCTGCGTGAGGCCGCGGCGCGCTTCAACCGGCCCAACTTGCAGATCTCCTACACTACCATCGACAAGCTCAAGCGCTATACCTGGCCCGGCAATGTGCGGGAGCTCAAGAACTACATCGAGAGGGCGGCGCTCTTGGCCAAGGACGAGCGCTTGGAGACGCGCTTTCTCAACGCGAATGATGCGGCGCCAGAAGAGGTCCGGGTGCCCGATGCGGTGGCCGATGAGGCCGACGCCATCGTCAACGCCGCGCTCGACGAAGCGTTGCCCTTCAAAGATGCCAAGCAGCGTCTGGTGGAAGCCTTCGAGAAGAGCTACTGGTCGCGCCTGCTGGAGCGCACCGACGGCAACGTCTCGAAGGCGGCGCGCATTGCTGGGGTGCACCGCAAGAGCGTGGAGTACATCCTGCGCAAGCTGGAGCTGACGCGGGACGACATCATCGGTTGAGGGGATTTAGGCCTTGGGTTCGGGGGTGTGGGGCGCGGCGTCGGGTGGCGCGGCGTTGGGCGCGGCAGCCGTCTCGCGGTGCGGCGCCGCGGTGGCCTGGGGTGGCGGTGTGGTGAGGGTCGCGCCGCGCCGCAGTAGCCGCTTTTGCCGTGTCAGGTAGGCTTGATAGCGGGCTTCTTCGGCGCGGCGGAAGCGTTTGCGTTCGCGGTGCCACCGTTGGCGTCGGGTTGGGCTGAAGCGGTTGAGGAGGCCGTAGGGGCCTTCGAGGGTGGGTGGGCTTGGGGGCAGGAGGCGTTCGTCGCCTTCGTCCATGGTCTGGAGCGTGGGGGCCGCGTGGCCATCGGGCATGGGGGTCGGGAGGAAGTCAGCGGCCCGCTCCTCGAGCCACTCTCCGATGAGGGGGAAGCACTCCGTGGCGGCGTCGCGGCCGATGAGGAGGTCCGTGTGTCCGTAGTCATCCACCTGCCCATGGCGTCGTCCGAGGATGTGGAGGGTGGCGTTGTCTTGCATGTGCTCGAGGACGCGGCGGGCGTCGCTCGGGGGGGCGACGGGGTCGGCTTCGCCGGCGATGAGGAGGGTGGGGGTGCGGATGGTGGCGAGGCCACTCTGGACGTCGTGCTGGTCCATGTCCCACTTGGCTTCTTGGACCCAGCGGCTCATGGTGCGGACGACCCTGGTGCTGAGGTTGGCGAGGGCCAAGCTGAGGAAGCGGCGCAGCACGGGTCCTTCGACGTTGCCGACGTGAAGGAAGGTCAGGCGCAGGCGCATGGAGAGCGCCATGGGGGCGAGCAAGCGGGCGAAGGTGCGGGTGGGGATGGAGCGGCGCCAGCGCAAGAGGTGGCTGAGGCTGAGTAAGCCCAAGAGAGGGTGGCCGACCTCGAAAAAGGCAGGTGCGGCGATGGCGGTGAAGGAGCGGATGCGTTTGGCGCCAGGGCCCTGGAGGTAAGGGTACATGAGGAGGGCCCCCATGGAATGACCGATCCAATGCAGGGCAGGGCTGTGGGTGCGCTGGCAGACGTATTCGATGGCGGCGGGGATATCGTGTTCGAGGTAGTCCTCGACGTTCCAGGACCACTGGCGCTGGTTGAAGGGTGTGGGTTGCTCGGAGGTGCCAACGCCGCGCAGGTCGAGGAGCCAGACGTCCCAGCCGCGTTTTTTGAGGTAGCGCGCCAGCGAGACCCGGGGCGCGACGTCGAAGATGAAGTGGTTGGCACCCAGGCCATGGCAGAGCAGCAGGGGTTGGCCGCGGGGGGTGTCGCCGCGATAGCGGGTCAAGGCGAGACGCCAGCCATCATCGGTGGTGAGCCAGTGGACTTCGTCGACGGCGCTGTCGTCGTGGGCGTAGTAGCGGCTCCAGAACCAGAGATGGAGTGCGACCATGAAGCCAAGGGCGGCGATGGCGATGACCAGCAATCCCACGTAGAGCATAGAAGCACACCAGGTGTGAGGCAGGGCGAGGCAATGGGGGGCAGGCCAGTGAAGGCCTGGCGTCGCCTCGGAGCATAGCGCAGCTTGCTCTAGGGGGCCAAAGGCGGACCTAGGCGATGGTTGGGTGGTGCAGGGCCGTGGCGCTGTCGCGGGTCGAGGAGGTCTTTGGCCAGCTCATGGACCCTGGGCGGAGGGCCGCGCACGCCACTGGGGCGTGGCTCCTAGTCGAACTTGACGCTGCCGAAAGCTTGGCCACAGGTGTTGATGCGGTCGTCGCGGCGGCTTTTTTCCATGGTGCAGGTGAGGACGAGGGAGTTTTTGGGGCCCGACATGAGGGCTTGGAAGAGCACCAGCTCGTAGTCGAGGAGCTTGTAGGTGGCGAGGATTTTGACGGCAGAGTGGGGGCCGTACTGGGCCATCTCAAAGGCTTCGAGGTTGAAGCTCTCGAACATGGACTCGTACTGTTGGGTGAGGATGCGTTGGAGTTCTTCGACCAGCTCCGGCGAGAGGGGGATGACGTCGTCGAGGACGACGACGTTGAGGTTGTCTTTGAAGGCGTCGTCTTTGCCACTGAGGTCCATGAACATGGCGTCGGTGGTGTTCGGATCGTAGTGCTCGCGAATGGTCTGAGGCAGTCTCTCCAGCTCTGCTGGCTCGAGCTCGCCCGTGACCCACTCCCAGCCGCTGGGAGGCTGGACGGCGTAGCCCTTGTTACTCTTGTAGGGCGTCGCGTCTTGGGCGGTGGCGGCCGAGACGACACAGAGAAGGAAGAAAAGCGCCAACCCAACAGAAAGCGTGCGTTGCAACATGTGAGGACCCCTTTGGTAACCAGAACACCGTTTGCTGCGGAACGCCGTGGGCGACGCGCGGCCGCCCCCTGTACGTCGTTCCGAAGAAAAGAGGTAGCAAAGGGCGGTGGTGGCGTCAACCCGTAGCCTTTGTCCGTGAGGTGGGCAATGGGCCGGCGCAGTTGGGGTCAGCTCGGGAATGCCAGGCGATGCACCCGGTGGTCGGCGGTGAGCTCGGGGTGGAAGGTGGCACCGAGGATGTGATTGCTGCGTACGAGGATGGCTTCATCCTGGAAACGGACGAGGACCTGAACGTCGCTGCCCACGCGCAAGATCCTGGGGGCGCGGATGAAGAGCAGGGGGAGCTGGGCGAGCTCTGGGCAGCCTGGGGCGGCCTGGCCGATGGCTTCAAAGCTGTCGATTTGGCGTCCCCAGGCGTTGCGAGCGACGTCGACATCGAGCAGAGCGAAGCTCTCTTGCGCAGGTTGGGTCGCGTTTGCGGCGATGAGGATGAGCCCGGCGCAGGTGGCGAGCACTGGCGCGCCGGCGCGCACCAAGGCGCGCAGGTCCTCTTGGAGTTCGGCGCGGGCCAGGAGTTTGAGCTGGGTGGTGCTCTCACCGCCGGGAAGGATGAGGCCGTCGACCTTGGCCAGCGCGTGGCGGTCGCGCACTTCGATGGGCTGGTGTCCGATCTCGCGCAGGACTCGCATGTGGGAGGCGAAGCCGCCCTGCAAGGCCAGGACTCCGATCCGCATCACCAACCTCGCTCAGAGAGACGCTGGGTTGGGCTGAGAGCCGCCATCTCGATGCCGGGCATGGGGACGCCGAGGCCGCGGCTGATCTCCATGAGTTTGGCAGGCTCTTGCCACCAAGTGGTGGCTTCGACGATGGCTTTGGCGCGCCGAGCGGGATCTTCGCTTTTGAAGATGCCGCTGCCGACGAAGACCGCCTCGGCGCCGAGGGCCATGCAGAGGGCTGCGTCGGCAGGGGTGGCGATGCCGCCGGCGGCGAAGTTGGGGACGGGCAACTTGCCCGTCTTGGCGACTTCACAGACCAGCTCATAGGGCGCTCCGTGGCGTTTGGCTTCGGCCATCAGCTCATCGGCGTCGAGCAAGGTCAGGAGGCGGATGCCTTTGCGGAGGGTGCGCAGGTGGCGCACGCCCTCGACGATGTTGCCCGTGCCTGCTTCCCCCTTGGTGCGCATCATGGCCGCTCCTTCTCCGATGCGGCGCAAGGCCTCGCCGAGATCGCGGCAGCCACAGACGAAGGGCACTTTGAAGGTGTGTTTGTCGATGTGGTGTTCATCGTCAGCGGGGGTGAGGACTTCGCTTTCGTCGATGAAATCGACGGCGAGGGCCTCTAGGATGCGGGCTTCCATGAAGTGGCCGATGCGGCACTTGGCCATGACCGGGATGGAGACGGCGGCTTGAATGGCCATGATCATCTCGGGATCGCTGGCGCGGGCGACGCCGCCGTCACGGCGGATGTCCGAGGGGACGCGTTCGAGCGCCATGACTGCGGATGCGCCCGCATCTTCGGCGACCTTGGCCTGCTCAGCGTTGACCACGTCCATGATCACGCCGCCTTTGAGCATCTCAGCTAGGCCGACTTTTGCTTTGAATGTTCCACGATCCATTGCAGACCTCCAAATTTCGCAGGATGGCGCCACCTTCCGCGCTGTGCCCGGAGCGTAGCTATGTCTGGGACAGACCTTTACTCCTGAACGGCGCTGGCGACAAGCTGAGATGGCTGATTCGTTTGGCCGAGGGTGAGCCCGCGATGGCGTTGTCAGGAGAGGGTTGGGGTGACTAAAGTGGTGGGGTCGGCGCAACGACGCGCAGTGGAGGAGAGCTGATGCCAAGGTGGATGGGTTTCGTGTGGTTGGTTCTGATGGGAGCGGTCTTCGTTGGCTGCACTGAGGGGAGCAAGCACCAGGCAGAGCTCGGGGAAGATGGGACCGAGCTCAGCGACGGTGAGGTGGATGTGGCCGCGCTGGATGCCCACGATATGGAGGACGTGGCCGATGTGCCAGCGGAGAACGACCTGGGGGTCGAGGTAGAGGTCACCGATGCGGGCGCGGACGGCGCGGATCATATTGATGAAGAGAGCGCCTCGGACTTGGAGGAGGACACGGTGGCGCCCTGTGAGCGCGTTCCCCTTGCTGAGGATGCGCCGCGTTTGGTGGTGGTGGCGCAACCCTACCGGGCGGATGCGAGCAAGGGGCAGAGCTATCGGACCTTCTGGTTGTCGCCTGAGGGGGATCTGTCGGCGGAGGTGCAACGCTTCGAGATGGGCCGTGCCATGTGGGGCTCGATCGTGTTTACGTCGGATGGGCGTTTGGGCTTCGTCGCCCAGGAGGATGGCAGCGTGGGGGTTTTCCGGGTGGGGGACGATGGCGTGGTGACGGTGGTGGATGCTGGCTATGCGGGGACCTATACGGGGGAGGTAGCGCTGTCGGCGGATGAGGAACACCTCTTTCTGTTGAATCCCAACTGGGTGGAGAACGGCGGCGCCATCTATCAGGTGCGCATTGGCTGTGATGGTGTGCTCTCGGATCTGCACAAGGTCAGCGACGCCAAGCTGGCGCGTGCCATGACGGTGGTGCCCAACGCGACGGAAGGCGGGCGTTACGCCGTGGCGGCAGCGGGGCTCTCTCCGGCTGGTGCAGAGGGGGCATCAGGTCACCTCGTGCACATCGACGCGCAAGGCTCGCTGACCTATTTGGGCGGCGTGGATGCCTTTGGTGACGATGAGGCGAGTGTGAGCGCCGCTGCGGTGACGCCTGACGGTCGCTATTTTTTGGTGGCCGACAACTCAGGCTTCGCGTCGGTGCCCAACCGGGTGGCGGTGGTGGCCTTGGATGGCCCGGAGCCGACGGTGGCGCAGACGCTGACGCCCTTTGACGATCCCGCGGCGGTGGTGGTGTCTCCGTACAACAACGCCGCCATGGTGTTGGCGCTGCAGGAGGATGCGCTGTGGTCCTTTGCCTATGATCCCGCTGCGGCCCTTCCCTTCGAGGCCCGTGGCCAGGTCGCCTATCAGGGCCCGCGGCCCCAGCTTCCCGGCGGCGCGGCGCTGCTGTCGCGAGGACCTTTGCGGGGGTTGACGCTGGTGACGGAGAACGCGGCCGTGCGGCGGGTGCGCTTCACCGCCGATGGGGACATCGAAGACTGGGGCCCGACCTCCATGGGTGAGGGTTATGAGGCGATCTGTGGGGCGATTGGTGTGCAGCCTTGAGCTGATGCGGAGGACGGTGATGAAGATGGGTTGCCCTTGGCGGTTAATGGGTGGGTCTTTGCTGGTGCTCTTGGGGGTGAGCTTGGCTTGGGGGGCGGAGAAGCCGCGCAGCGGCGTGCCTGCCGATGCTCCCCGCTTGGATTTCGAGCCGCGCTTCGTGAGCAAGGCCTTCGTGCGCGTCGACGGCGGTATCGATGAATGGGAGGGAGTGGCCGAGGTGGCGGTGACGACGCTGACCGCAGGTGAGTATGAGTATGACTGGTCGGGACCGCGGGATCTGAGCGCCAAGGTCCGGGTGCAGTATAGCGAAGAGGCCTTCTTCGTTTTGGTTCAGGTGCGGGACAACGTGGTGACCGGGCCCAAGAAGAAGTGGGGCGGCGACAAGGTCGATCTGTGGTTCGACACGGGCGAGTTGGCGCTGGTGAAAGGCGGCCCGGTGATGTTGTCGGTGGATCCGTCGCCTTTGGCAGAGGGAAGAAAGCCCACGGCGCAGTGGGGCGAGCCAGCGGCGTGGCGCAAGCGCAGCCTCGGCGAGGTGGCGGTGGCGGGCTTCCGCACCGAGGACGGCTACGATTTGGAAGTGAAGGTGCCCTTTGCGGAGATCGCCAAAGCGTCCCCGTTGATGGAGAGCATGGGCTTTTGCGTCGTGGTGCGGGACTGGGACCACGATGATCCCAACGAAGCAGAGGCTGCGGTCTCTTCTTGCCCCTTGGATTTTCGCCGCAACAAGAAACGCAAGACTGAAGACCTGGGCCGGGTGAAGTGGCAGATGCGTGAGGCGATCTGGGCTGGGGTGCTGAAGACCTATCCCGAGCTGGCTGAGGCGCCGCAGTTGCGTGCCCAGGGCAATGTGGGCGGGGACGAGAGCCGCGAGGAGGTGGTGGTGGTGGGTGGCAAGCTCATCGTGATGGGCTTGGGGCTGGGCCCAGGTGCTTGGTTTTTCTCAGCCCTGCCTTTTGGGGAAGCGCACAAGGTGACAGAGCTGCTCCTCCAGGACGTGACTCATGATGGTTTCGCGGACATCATCGTCGTCAGCCGTGGCCCCTGCGGCACGCACGATGCCTGGGAAGTGGAGCATTGGACCCTCTTTGGCTTCGACGAAGGGCTCACGGAAGCGCTGGCCATTTTCGAGCGGGGCCGTTTCTCGACCCAGAGCGACGCTCGGGTGGTGAACACGCTGAGCTTTGCCAAGGGGAAGCTCAGCATCAAGCCCGAAGCCCAGGGCGTGGACGCCTCGTCACTGCCGAGCTGTATGCCCCTCGACTCGGAGGTGCTGCAGCCCTTGGTCTTGCCCTGGGAGAAGGGGCGGAGCCGGGTTCTGACCTATGAGGATGGAGCGTTTCAGTAGATGTTGGGCCAGGGTGCAGCAGCAGAGAGGGCGAGGCGATGGCGCTGACCTATCCTGAGATCGCGTGGGTGGTGTCCTCTCTCCAGGGGCTTCTCGCCGGTGCGGTATTGCGCAAGTGCCACGACAGCGAGGCGGGCGTGTACCTGCGTCTGTGGCAGCCCGGTGCTGGGGAGTCGCTGCTGCTGCTGGCTTTGAACGAGGGCGCGACGCGGCTGCACTTGGTCGCCGAGCGCCCGGCGGCGTCAGGGCCACCGAGCGCCTTTGTTGGCTTGCTGCGCAAGCATCTCATTGGGGCCCGGTTGCGGTCCCTGGAGGTGGCGCCTGACGATCGGCGGGTGAGCCTTGTTTTTGTCAGTTCTCACGGGGAGTGGAGCTTGGTCCACGAGTTGGTGCCGCGGCGCGGCGCCCTCTACCTCCTCGATGGCGCAGCAAAGGTTTTGGGTGGTCTTGGCGCGGGGCGCCGCCACCAGGTGGGTGAGGCCTACCGGGCGCCGGCGGTCGAGGCCGGGCGGGTACGAGGTCAGAGGCATCGCTTCATCTCGCAAGCCGATGCCGGTGAGGTGGCGAGTGCGGTCATTGCTGCGGCCTATGCGGCGGTGGGCGGCGACCAGATGCTCGCCGAGAGGCGGGCGGAGTTGTCGCGTGGGCTGCGGCGCGAAGGGAAACGGGCGGAGCGCTTGCGGGAGGCGCTGGAGCGGGACGCGGCCCGGGCTCGCGAAGCGCAACGCTTCAAGGCTTATGGGGATCTGCTTTCGGCGCACTTCTCCATGCTGGTCAAGGGTCAAGCACAGATCGCGTTGCCTTGCTTCGAGCGGCCAGAGGAAGATGTGCACATCGCGTTGGATCCGGCGCGCAGTCCTCGCGAGAACATCAGCCACTATTACCGCCAATACAAAAGGATGAGCGGCGCGCTGGCACAGATAGAGTTGCGTCTCGCGCAGGCGGTGGAGCGGGCGACACGCTTGGCCCAGTCTTTGGCAGCGGTGGAGGCTGCCGGGGAGGTGGAGGCGCTGGAGCGGTGCGCCGCGGAGATAGCCGCCCTGGGCCTGCGGGCGCCCGTGGGGGGGGCTGGCGAGCGGGGCCAGCGCGGGCGTGGCGAGCAGCGGCCGAAGCTGCCCTATCGCATCGCCACGACGGCGCAAGGTTTGGCGATTTGGATTGGGAGGAGCGCGCGGGACAACGACTTGCTCACCTTTAGGCACGCCAAAGGGGAAGACCTGTGGTTCCACGCGGCAGGCTACGCTGGGTCGCATGTGGTGTTGCGCGTGGTGAACAAGCGCCCGCCGGATTCGACCTCGGTGATGGACGCGGCCCTGCTGGCCCTGCACTTCAGTCAGAGTCCGCGCGCGGCGGAGTTCTTGGAGGTGCACACGACGTCGTGCAAGTACGTGCGTCGTGCCCGCGGGAGTGGGCCAGGAGCGGTGCAGCTTGCGGGGGCCAAGGTGCTGCGGGTGCAGGTAGACCGAGCGCGTTTGGCGCGTCTGTTGGAGACCTTGGGATGAGCCTCTGGTGGGTGCTGCGGCGGTGTGGGGCTCAGGGTATGGTTGACCAAGATCGCCGAGGGGGGCTATCTTGGCGCGAGAATCGAGTTGAGTCGTTGCGCTACAGAAGGCGTCGGGCTCAGCTCCACCATGAGCTCATGCGCACATGAGTCGAACACCGTACAAAGTCCATCACTGGACCGTGGGCTCGCGCTTCTCCGTGCCGCTTCCGGCGACGCACATCGATGATTTCACCATCGAGCGGGAGCCGAACAGCGGGCAGATTTTTTGTGCTTGGGTGGAGGATCGCGGCGATGGCCGGATGTCGGTGCGTTGGTCGCGGGCGCCGGAGCTCTATGCGGCCTGGCGGGCGCCGAGCTCGGTGGCGCACGTCCTCGGCGAGGTCTTTGCGCCAGAGCTCCACTTCTCCAAAGATCGGGTGCTGCTGACCTACTTGCTGTCTTCTGGGCCGGGGGGCGTTGGTCAGGGGGTAGGCGAGTGTGTGCTGCATTGGAAACGGATCAACGGGGGGCCCTGGAGCGAGGGTGTTTTGGTGCGGCGCAGCGTGGCGCCGACGCCGGGAGAGGCGAGCTTTCCCTATGCCAACCGCCTGCACTGTGCGACCAGCATCGACGGTCGCACTTGGGCGCTGTTGGCCACGGAGCGTTTCGTCGAGCCGACCTATGGCCTCTATCCGCTGAACGCGTTGGAGCGCTCCCTGATCCCGGCCAACCCGTGGGAAGACGAGGTCATTTACACGGGTGTCATCGCGACGCCAGCGGACAAGGCGCGCCTGGTATGCGAGAAAGACACGTGGCACATCGTGCGTCGCTGTTACGATGACCGTCTCAATGCCTATCAGCTCGAGGCCATCGCCTTGGACCTGTCCATTTTGCGACATGATTGCAACGACGACGGGCAGAGTGATGTGGTGGACGCCATCTTGGATGTCTACAACACGGATCTGACCTATCTGTTGTGGGCCGAGTGCGACTACCGCCAGCTCTTCAAAGAGGTGGGGACGGTGGTGGCGGTGCGCTCGCCCAACCAGCGTTCAGGGCGGGTGGATCCGTCAGCGCGTCACGTGTTTGAGACCGCCGCGAGCTTGGCCCATGTGCGCCTGGATCATCCGCGGGGCACGCCACCGCTGCTCGAGGTGGTTGGCCATGGGCAACAGATGCCCATCGAGTCGATTCGCATGGCGGCGAGCCCAGTGGCGGAGGCGACTCAGTGGCAGCAGCGTCGCCCCGATTCGGTGACCTATGCGGTGGAGTGCAGTGTGCGGGCCGACGGGCGCAAGTGGCTGCAGCCAGGGATGATCATCGCCGAGGCGGGTGTCTTTGCCAACGCCTTGCGATTCGAGGCCTTGGTCGAGTGGCACGGGGCGCCTCTCGATGCCGGCTGGCGCGGGCACGTGCACTCTCTTGGGAGCACTGTGGCGGCGCAGATCGCGCGGGTGGACGTGCTGAAGCCACCGTCGCGCCATCGTTCTGCGACTTGGATCGGCAAGCTCTACACCCACCGGATCAGTGTGGTCTTGGTAGAGCCACTCCCGCTGACCCCGTCTCTGCGGCTTTCGTTATGCGTCTTCCACGATGGGAGCCAGTTCAGCGTCTTGGGCTGCGCCAAGGTGACTCGAATCGACTAGTCCTCTTCATCCGCATCGGGGAAGGTGAGGCCCGTGTGCTCGGTGTAGCACACGTAGAAGGAGCTGTCGGCCTTGATCACGGCCAGAATGTGGTCATCACCGACGGCTTCTTCTTCGGTCTTGGCGTCATCGCCTGCTTCCGTGCTGAAGACATGGTTGAGGGGCATGTATTGATTGAGCAGGTGCACGACGGAGATGGCAGGTAGCTGGGTGCCACTAAAGGACAAGCGGCCACTGGAGATGATGGCGTAGCGTTCATCGTAAGGGGTTTTGCCGAAGATGGTGTCGATGAAGCGCAGAGAGGAGGAGGTGGTAGAGCCGTGGTGGCCCACTTTGAGGATGTTGGTGTTGAGCCTTGGCTCAGCGGTCCTCTCGCTGAAATCTCGCAAGAGCTCAAACTCGACGTCTTCCTCGGCGTCGCCCATGAGCATGATGGAGCGTCCGTGGTAGACGAGGCGGAAGACGAGGGAGGTGTTGTTGATCTTCGAGCCCTGGGAGGAGCCTAGGCGCAGGGTGCTCTCTCCGGCCAAGAGCCAGGCTTGGACATCGGGTCCGAAGACGAAATCGGGCACTCTTCCACCGCGTTCGGCGACCAAGGCGTTGGATGTGCCGATGGCAGGGCGGAAGACGCGCTCGGCGTTGTTGGTGAGTCGGGTGACGAGGGAGTCGTAAGAGACGGCGGCACCGTTGACGCCGGGGTCAATGTAGGTGTGATGGCCGTAATTGTTGGTGAGCTTGATGAAGCCGCCGTAGTGATCGGAGTGGGGATGGGTGACGACGATGGTGTCGAAGGTGGCGCCCGGTGGGAAGCCGTTTTTGGTCAGGTAATTGGTGACGATGGGGGCTGCATCGGTGCGGCCGAAAAAGCCGCCGTCGCCGGCGTCGACGAGGATGTTGCGGCCGTCAGGGCTCTGTACCCAGATGGCGTCCCCCTGGCCGACGTCGATGAAGTGGACCCGCAGGGCGTTGGCCGGCGGTGAGAGTTGCTCAGGCGTGCAGGGTTGTCCTGCTTTGACGGCGGTGAGGCCGTCTCCGTCGGGCAGGGGTGGCAGGCCGGAGTCACGGCGGAACCAGGAAGGCTCGGTGGTATCGAGGCAGGCGGAGACCGCGAAGGTCATGATGCCCAGGGCGATGATCAGGAGCCAGCGGGAGACGAGATTGTTGCGCATGGGATTCACCAGCAGGAGGTTGGAAGGGCAGAAGCCCTCACCCCTACAATATCAGGCGTCCCGGTGTTGAAGTCAATTGCCGCTCGGCGGGCGGCCGCAGCCAAGGCAGCGCGCCGGCTGGGGATTGGTGAAGACGACCCCAAGATATATCGGTGGTTTACAGGAGTTTCGGACAGTGCTAGTCTGCGCAGAACCTTTGGACTGGGGCGAGCCCCATCAATGGTGTCGGGAAGGCGTTTGCCGCGTTGGGTGGTGCGCGCCGGGTTCAATCGTGCAAGAGGCGTGGAGGTAGCTTATGTCTGAGTTTTTCGATGAGTATGGCCCAATGCTCGTTGGTTATGCGCTGCAGGTGGTGGGCGTGGCGGTGGTCTTCTTCGTCGCCTGGCTCTTTGCCGGTTGGGCGCGACGTATCGTGCGGCGTTCGTTGATCAAAGCCAAGATCGAACAGACCATCGCCAAGTTCATCTCGAACGTGGTGCGGTGGGTCATTCTGGCGGCGGCGATTCTCGGCTGCTTGGGCTACTTTGGGATTGAGACCACGAGCTTCGCGGCTCTCATCGGTGCCGCCGGCTTGGCCATCGGTCTGTCCTTCCAGGGCGCGCTGTCGAACCTGGCGGCTGGGGTGATGCTGCTCATTTTCCGCCCCTTCAAAGTGTCGGACGTGGTGAAGATTCAAGGTGAGCTGGGCAAAGTGGATGAGATCGACCTCTTTGTGACGAGCCTCGATACCTTTGACAACCGTCGTTTGATTCTGCCCAACAGCCAGGTTTTCGGGGCCAAGATTGAGAATCTCTCGCACCATGCCCAGCGCCGGGTCGATGTGGATGTCGGGGTGTCCTACGGCGCTTCGATGCAGGAGACGCGCAAGGTTCTCACGCAAGCGATCACCAAGGTCGACAACGTCTTGGAGTCGCCCGAGAGCCAAGTGCTGCTGACCAACCTGGGCGATTCTTCGGTGCAATGGCAGGTCCGGGTGTGGGTAGAGTCTGCCAATTTCCACCCGGTGCGTGAAGCTTTGGTGGGGGCGATCAAGAGCTCCCTCGACGAGGCGGGGATCGAGATTCCTTTCCCGCAGATGTCGGTGCATTTGCCCAAGGCC
>Ga0334883_1004306_pt1 | contig 13910 bp, 11 predicted proteins | sample GraSluR1_MG_6_FD_207230 | JGI IMG/M metagenome (GOLD analysis project Ga0334883, IMG submission 207230) | Sludge microbial communities from methane-producing bioreactor in Wageningen University, Netherlands - Granular Sludge_09_05-R1 | ecosystem: Engineered > Bioreactor > Anaerobic >... | reverse complement strand
CATCCTCGCTGCTTGAACTCCTGCGCTTCGCTACGAAGTCCAAGGGTGGAAGGCATGCTCGCTGCTTGAACTCCTGCGCTTCGCTACGAAGTCCAAGGGTGGAAGGCATGCTCGCTGCTTGAACTCCTGCGCTTCGCTACGAAGTCCAAGGGTGAAAGGGTGTCCACCTTTGGAGTTAATGCCGCTTGATTGATTCAGGTTTGCCGATGAATCCTGAAGCTACAGCTCAGTTCATAGTAGCCCTCAATCTTTGGGCGGCATTGACTTCAAACAGCGGGGATGGGGGAGTAAAGGGTGAACAGTGAACAGAGAACAGAGAACAGAGAGAAGGCATCCTCGCTGCTTGAACTCCTGCGCTTCGCTACGAAGTCCAAGGGTGGAAGGCATGCTCGCTGCTTGTACTCCTGCGCTTCGCTACGAAGTCCAAGGGTGAAAGGGTGTCCACCTTTGGAGTTAATGCCGCTTGATTGATTCAGGTTTGCCGATGAATCCTGAAGCTACAGCTCAGTTCATAGTAGCCCTCAATCTTTGGGCGGCATTGACTTCAAACAGCGGGGATGGGGGAGTAAAGGGTGAACAGAGAACAGAGAACAGAGAACAGAGAGAAGGCATCCTCGCTGCTTGAACTCCTGCGCTTCGCTACGAAGTCCAAGGGTGGAAGGCAGGGCGCCACGAAAAAGGCTGCCCAAAGGCAGCCTTGATTGTATAGTCTGAATCCCGTGTTAGGATTCGATTACTTCCACGTTTGCGCGCGGGATGCGGATCTTGATACCATCATCCAGTTCGGCTTCCAGGATACGCACCAGAGTTTCGGATTCCACTTTGGTGAGCTCTTCCGGCAGGGCGGTTACCTTGGCTATGCGTCCGAAATGAGGTTGACGGATCACGCGCACCAGAGTGCCGATTTCCAGGAAGGGCAGGCTGGCTTCTTTAGCCACCAGCTCACTTTCATCAAAGTCAAGCGGGATAATGATTTCGGGGCGGATAACTCCCGCGCGGATCTGGGTATGACCATGCACGGAGGCTCTTTTGCCGTCGAATTGCTTGAGGAGTTGGAAGGTCTTTTCGGCCATGGTGATCTTGCCAAAACCTTCGGTACAGATGATGCTGAGGCCGATCTTTTCGTGACCGGTGATGGCCACACCGATGTCATAGCCCAAGAGTTTTTTGATATCCTGGTCATCAATACCGCCGGTGATTATCGCTTTCACGCCGTGTTTGCGGGCATTTTCGATCACATGGTAGCGGATGAAACTGCCGGCGATGATGATCTTGCCTCGGCAACTTTCGTCGATCTTGCCTGCGTCCAGCTCATCATCAGGGGTTTCTGCCAGCATTTTGAGCTCACCGGTGGTTTCGTCACCAATGCCGAAGATGCCCTGGATATAGGCGCTTTTGTTTTCGATGACCACGCCTTCGCCTTCGATGACTTCGGTTACCATGCCATCCAGGAAGGCTTTCACCTGCACCGGGATGCGGGGTTCACGCAAGAGCACCTGTCCGGTCACGGCAGAGATGCTTTCCACTTCTCCATCAACGGGGGAGCGCACTTCGCTTTTGAAGAGTCCCAGTCCAAAGAGTCCTTTATTCACGGCCAACACGGTCTTTTTGGTGATTTGATCACCGGGTTTTATCTTGATGTAAAGCTCGAGCTGGGAGGGGGTTACGCCCAGTTTATTGGCCAGGTTGAAGGGTACGACTTTTCCGGGTAGGAGGGTTTCTGCCACCACGTCTTCGCCTTTGACCTTGGCACCTTTCTTGACCAGAACCTCTCCTTTGAGAGGCAAAATGCGCTCTTTGCGCAGGATGATGCTATCGGTTACGGTTAATCCGGCTGAATAAGCTTGTCCCATTTTTCCTCCTAAACCAGAATATCTTCGGGATACGCTTTGAACTCACGCATCCACTTTTTCAACGCGCTGATACGTTCTGCCTTGTCTTCTGGCAAGGCAAAGGGTTGGCGTCCACGGGTGTCGAGCACGATGCCCACTGTGCCGCCATGCAGATCGATTGTAAGCTCTTTGGCCTTTTCGCTGTTCAAAATCAGTCCACCATGAGTCTTCAGAGTAGCCTTGGCTACCTGGCCTACTTCGCAGGGGATCAGACGAACTTCGCCAAAGGGAATCTCTTCTTCAAACTTGGTGCCATTGGGTAATTCCAGCTTCGCGGTCAAGGCCGGTTTGCCATATTTGCCTTTACCCACAGGGGCTACGCAGGTTCCCAGATACACCATGCAGTCTTTGCGGAACACTTCGGTCGCGGCGCGGGCACTGATCTCAGAAAGCACGCCCAAATGCGGCATCATGAAGATGCTATCCACGGCCAGACGTGTGATCCCTTCCGGCAGGAAGGCATCGATGAGCATCATCACAGTCTGATTCCGGCGCGGAGCGTGAGATAGCACGCCACCGCTGCCCACCAGCAGGCTCAATGTCATCAGGTTCACGATGGTAGCGCCGGAAGTGGATTGACTGAAGGCTTCGGAGATGTCACGTTGCTTCTGCATACCCTTCAGGCTGCTGGCAAAATCCTTGTGTTGCTCAAAAGCCAGACGCAGAGCTTCCTTGGCGATGGCTTGTTCCAAGACCAGTTCCTGCAAAAGCGAAGGAATCGTGGTGGGACGGATCATCTTGTTTTTGATCATGTTTCTGAGCTCGCTCTCATCCAGATCAAAGGGTACCCAGCGCATGATGTTCTTCAGTCCGCTGGAAGCCAATACATTGGAGATACTGTAGCTCATGCCCAGGTTCGCGCTCACAGTGCGGTTGAAGACGTATTCTTCGGTGAACACACTGAACACGTCAGTGGTTGCACCCCCGATATCCACGCCGACAACTTCGATCTGTTCGTCTTTGGCAATGGTCTGCATGATGTTGCCCACGGCAGCAGGAGTTGGCATGATCGGAACTTGTTTTTTGTCCGGGCCTTGAGTCCATTCCATCAGCTTGTTATAGCCGGGAGCTTGTTTCATCACGTGTTCCATGAAGATGTCATGAATCTTGTCACGCGCGGGCCCGAGGTTTTCGGTCTCCAGCTTGGGACGAAGGTTATCTGTCACGATCAGATCAACCTTCTCAGACAGGGTCTTTTTGATTTCTTCCTGAGCCTGTTTGTTGCCGGCATAGATCACAGGAATCTTGTAGGAAGCCCCCAGACGTGCTTTGGGATCAGCACCGGAAACGAGCTCGGCCATTTCCACCACGTGCTTGATGGTTCCGCCATCTTCACCTCCCGCCATCAGGATCATGTCCGGACGCAGGTGACGAATGCGCTCGATCTTCTCATGGTTCATGCGTTTGTCGTTGCTGGCGATGAGATCCATCACGATGGCTCCGGCACCCAAAGCAGCGCGCTCAGCGCTTTCACCGGTCATGGATGCTACCACACCGGTAACCATCATCTGCAAACCGCCGCCGGCAGAGGAAGTGGAGACATAGGCATCCACACCAATGTCGCCGTTGCGAGGGATGACAAACTCTCCGTTTTCCATGAACTTGATATTGGGATTATTGTACTTCAGACGTACCAATTCTTCCAATTCCTGAGTGGCGTTGATCACGCCTTTGGTGACGTCATTCAGAGGAGCTTCCACGGTTGTGGGAGCTTCTCCACGGATGGTTTGGCGATATTCGCCATCAACGTATTCGATCAAGATCGCCTTGGTGGTGGTGCTGCCACAGTCGGTAGCAACAATGCGCGTAAGGCGTTTTTCATCGTATTGCATATATCCTCCGCTTCTTCAGCTTTTATTCTTGTGTTTAAATATCTTGTTGATTCTGGCTTTCCAGAGGTTTCGATTGCGCTTGCGTTTGAGCCTGGCTTCCGCTCTCTTTTCGCGATTGATCTCTTCGTCCAGTTCGTCGATGCGTTTGACCAGGGCCTGAAGGTTTTCCCGCTTTTGGATCATCAGGGCAAACCGCTGATACTTCGCTGAATCGAAGATGATTTCAGCAAAAGGCAGCACAAAATACATGGCCTGACTGCCAATGCTGTGCAAGGGATGCAGGGATTCGATCAGCATAATGCCGGCCGGGGCAAGACCTCTGATGGCAATGAATTGCGCCACTTTCTCGATGAGTTCGCGGGTTTCTTCTTCGCTGATACTGGTGCGGATTTCCTGATACTCGTGTTTCATCTCTATCCTGCCCTGCATGCGGTGAGTCCCAAAACCCTGGCAACGCCAGCGCTATGCAGGCTTTTGCTGATCTCGTTCAAAGTGCTGCCGGTGGTAAACACGTCATCCAGGAGAATCACGCTGCTACCGTTTAAAGCACTATTTTTCATGGGCTTGAAGGCGCCACGCAGGTTCTTCAGACGTTGATCCCGATGCAAGAAGGTCTGGCTGGCGGTATAGCGTCTGCGGCTTGTGGCCTTGATGTATCTGATCCCTGTAAGCTTGGACACTTTCCGCGCTATCAGTTCACTCTGGTTATATCCCCGTTCCCGTATTCTCACGGGATGCAGGGGCACTGCTGTGATATAGTCACAGGCTTTAAACTCTTTATTGTCATTTATATATGCAGCCATGGCCGTAGCCAGAAAGCCTGCAGCTTTAGTGTGCCCGCGGTATTTGAGCGCGTGAATCATGGTGGGCAAAGGCTCTTCATAATGATACACCGAGCGGGATAGCTCGAAGTCAAACCTGGTCTGACGGCAGGTCTCACAAGCACCATCTTCCAGGATGGAGCCGCATTTGGGACAAGAGCCGGGTTCCACGGGCTTGATCAAGCTTTGGCAGCGCTCACAGAGCATATCCTTGCCGTCATCAAGCTTTTGATGACAGGCCACGCAGGCCGGCGGAATCAACAGATCAATTACCGCCATCAAAGTATCGCTCAATTGCCTCAAAAATCTTCCTGCCATCTTTGCTGCTCACACTATCAGTGGCTGCGCGTTCGGGATGGGGCATCATGCCTAAAACGTTGCGTTTGATGTTTACTATGCCGGCGATATTTTCCAAAGAGCCATTGGGATTGGCTGTGAAATCGCCTTCGGTATCGCAATATCTGAAGAGAATCTGGTCATTGTCTTTGAGCGCCTTGAGCCCGTTGTCGTCGATGAAGAAGTTGCCTTCTTTGTGGGCAATGGGGATGTCCAGGACGGTGCCGGGTTCGATGCCATTGCTAAAGGGGCTATTGGCGGTTTCCACTCTGATGTGCTGGTGTTTGCAGATGAACTTCAGATGGGAGTTCATCAGCAGCGCGCCGGGCAGCAAGCCTGATTCTGTAAGGATCTGAAAGCCATTGCAGATGCCCATCACCAGGCCACCCTTGTGGGCAAAATCGATCACTTCTTTCACGATGGGTGAGAAGCGCGCCAAAGCTCCGCAGCGCAGATAGTCACCATAGGAAAAGCCACCGGGAAGGATCACCAGATCGGGACTCATCAGATCATGATCCTTGTGCCAGATCATCGAAGCCTGATGCCCCCTGGAGGCAAAGACCTCGTAGGCATCGTGGTCACAATTGGAGCCGGGGAAAGTGATAATGCTTACGCGCAAACTAACACTCCTCCAGTTCAAAATGGTAGCTTTCCGTATTCGGATTTGCCAATAGGCTCTTGCAAATCTTTTCAGTTTCTTGCGCGGTGCGCGCTTTGTCTTCGCTATCGAAGCTGATCTCAATGTATTTGCTGATGCGGGTCTCAAATACGCTGCTGAACCCCAGATTGTGCAGGGAATTGCTGACTGCTTTTCCTTGCGGATCGAGCACGCTGGGCTTGAGTTGGACAAAAATCTTGGCTTTTAGCATGGCACTTCCATCAATTATTTCTCTAAGAAACCAGCATTTGAAGCGGCAAGTTTTAGTCAACTGATTTGTTAGCCGCAAATCAAAGGCAGCCACAGTGAGGATGTCCGTGGCTGCCGGGGGGATACAGTGTGTAAGTTTATTTATCTGAGCAGGATCATTTTCTTGCCGGCACTGTAGCGTCCGGATTTCACTTTGTAGAGATACACTCCTGCCGCGCAGCGCGCACCGGAAGAGTCTCTGCCATCCCAATCAATCACGTATTCGCCTGCGCTTTTGGCCGGTAAATCAAGCTTGGTGACCAATTGGCCTTTGATGTTGAAGATCATAATATCAGCATCCCGGGCTTCCTGCAATTTTACGGTGATAGAAGTGCTTTCCCTGAAGGGATTGGGATAGTTTTGTTCTAACAGTACAGGCACAATCTGCTCCTGCAAGGGATCATCAATGGAAGTAGGTCCCGGAAAGGACGAGGCGTATATGCTAAACAGGGTTTTGGATTCCCAACCGAAGACGTCCGAGCTGATCTCGGAGCTGTAGATGTGTGCGGAGTCGCCATTATTGACACAGCGGATTCGGGAGATATTGCCACTATGGATCACCTGGGGATCATGCAAGCTGCCATCCGGATATACGTAAACATGTTTCATGGCCATGGGCATGCTGTAATGTTCGCCATACTCTACCCAAAAGAAGGAATGGCTGCCACTTTCATACTCGATCAAGCCCGACATATCGCCATTTGTCACATTTGCCCCTAGATTTATCCCCCAAGGGCCCCACACAAGGTCACCATCAGAATTGATTCTCTGGAAAAATGAGCCGACCTGAGGGATGTGGTACGCAATGCTGATGTTATGACTGAAAATCACCGGGGACACATCAATAAAGTTCCAGGTATCTGCGGTAACTGTGGTCCCAGCAATTCCCCAGGGCAGATCTCCGGATGAGAGTACTCTTTGCATTACCAGCTTCACGCTCTCACCATCGATCACCAATAGGGCAGCATAGAGATCATCATCGATCATGCCAACCCCGTGAACAAGCATCAGAGAATTCCAGCCTTCTGTGTCCCACAAAGTGACGCCGGATGCATCCCAATCGCTCGCAACACTGCCGTCGGATTCCAGACGCAAGGCTTTGGCATGCGCGGTTCCGGCGCTATTGTTATCACCGGCATATACCAGGTATGGACCACTGGCAAAAAGCTGGCTGCAATAGGTATTCGGTTGATCATAGATAATGATCCCGCCCTCTTGCCAGAGGGGGGTTCCTCCGACAATCTTTTGCCCTCTGATGATAGTGTTGAAATTGCCTGTAGGGGAAAACTCTGTCCAGTAGATATATGTAGCTCCGTCATGAAAGGCCAGAGCGGCTTGATCAGTAGAATTGTTTGACTGAAACAGCATTAAGCCGTGACCGGGATAAGTGCGAAGTCCATTGGCATCAATCTCTTGCAGATATGTAGTAAAAGTGTTGTCACCATTGTAAACTTTGTAGCAGACCCATAGAGTATTGTCCTCACTCACCGCAGCCCTGAGGAAGATTTGAGGCCCGCGTGCGTCTCCGCTGATGGCGAGTCCATGCGCAGGTAGCAGTGGCGACAGTTGCGTGTCCAGAATCTGGTAGTACAGCTCATTGCCCACAAAGCGGTCATCATCCCACAGGCTGATGCTGCGCTCGCCCAGATTGTAAACTTCATGCAGCCATGTGGTTCCGGATATGCGAGAGCTGAGATCAACGCCATTTTGGGGCAATTGAGCCTGGCCAAGGGGGGAAAGAATCTGCCTTTTCACAGCCACTTTATCCGCGTAATTTTCACCCCAGGCAAGCATCATCTGATTGGTAAGGGTCAGCAGCCTTGGGCTGTTCTTTATTTGTGTGTCGCTGCTGATGGGGATGGCGTTCAGGATTATATTGCCACTCATATCCAGTTTTGAGATCCTGACAGTGGCGTTGTCATAGTATCCATCCATAACCACGAAGCTGTACCAGAAGTTTCCAGATTCATCCACCACCACATCAGAATCCAGGATGTAATCCTCAGTGCAAAACAGCGCGACCTGTTCAGACCCCCACAAGGGCTGCATATTGGCGTCCAACCTCAGGGTGTAAAGCTCATTGTTTTGTGGCCCGCTGTAGTTGTTGCTATTGTAACACATGATGTAGCCCCCATCATCCAGGGCCTTGATCTTCAGGTCACCCCAATATGTTCCCAAAGCGGGGATCACGGCCATTTCATCCCAAAGCAGATTGCCGTCTGCATCCATTTTTTGGAAATAGAAGTCACTCATGCCATAAGTATTTTGGGAATGTATCAGATAGCTGTCATTAGTGCTTTTCACCAGCATCGGAAAAGCTGGCAGTTCCACCCCTTCACTGAAGAATGGGTTATTGCCGATCACGGCACCGCTATTGTCCACCTTCATCATGTATGAGGAGTAATTGTGACCCTGGAAATTGAGCAAGAGCTCATGGGCATCGGTTAGTAGCAATTGGCTCAGACGATAAACTTGGGGTATCGTGATGTTTTCAGGGGCAGTCCAGACGTTATTGCCTGCTCCGTCTAAGTTCAAACCTGCGTAGATGCTCTCCGGGTAACCAGATTCAGCGAGATAGACCACGAATGCTCCCCCCAGATTGTTAGCGCAGATCACAGCGTCAGGATCCTTGATATCAAGAACATTGGCCAGGATGATCCCGCCCTCGGTCCATTGGGGCATTCCGGCAGAATTGATCTTTTGCAGGCGCAGTTCTGCTCCACCTTCGTTCGTTTGCAGCATGAAGAGGATGATGATGCCATTATCGTCGGAGGCTTCTGTTTGCAGCAGTTTGATATTGCCTTCAGCTAAGGGGATGTGGATCGGATCAGCAAACATTGCCTGCCCATAGCCATTGTATTTCGTGCCCCACAATTGGTAGCCGGAACCCTGTTCCTCTTCCCATAATACCCAGTTTTCGCCAGCGCTGCTGCGAAGAGCAGAGCCTGTGAATCTTATGTTTTGGGCGATTCTCACGTCCGCAAGTGGCTGAGCCACAAGCATCAAAGAGCACAGTAAAAACATTGTAAAGACCAGACAGCGTTTCATGTTTCACTTCCTTTTGCCCTTAGGCAGCTAAATTGTGGGATTATCGGCTATCGCCGAAACCTGCTAACCGGATACGCAAATATTGTTCCAATAGTATGAGAAAAGTAATGGCTGCTCGCTTGGCCTCCCACCCTTGGACTTCGTAGCGTAGCGCAGGAGTTCAAGCAGCGTGCACGCAGATCACTTTCCCCATCCCGCTGCTCGAAGTCCATGCTGCCCATAGTTCTCGAGCTTGCATGAGTTTAATCCTAACCCCAGATATTTAAGGCATACAGACCATCATTAGCAGCAAGAACTCCGAGGGAGTCACCCATCCCCGCGGAAGTCATTGCCGCCCGAAGATCAATGGCTTTGATGAACTGAGCTGTAGCTTCAAGATTCCTCAGCTTACCTGAATCACTCAAGCGGCATTAAACCAAAGGTGGAAGCTTACTCAAACGTCATGATGACGGTCAGATCATGAACTGCGGGAAGAAGATCCTGGGTGACAGCCTTCTGTTTTTGCTCCATGCTATCTCTTAATCTCCTCTTGCCAAGTGGAGATTATGAGGTGATCTTGAACTGAAACTGAGTTCATGCACTCAGTTTGCAGCCTGATGGAGCACTTTGCCCGTTGCGCAACGTATTCATATATAGCACATTGCGCATTTGAACTTGACAATTATCGGTCTTTATGACTTTAATCCTCCATGATAATGAGCCGGACTAAAATATATTGTAAACCATCAGTCGGCACAGAACAAAAATCACTGCCCGTAACAACAATGGGCAAGAAGGATAGAAGATTAATGAAGAAAGGTGTGGGACTGTTTACCCTGATGGCCATGACACTCTGCTTATTGATCCTCAGCGCTTGCGGAGCGCGGCAAAAGGACGATGCGCAACGCTATGTGGTGTTATCCCCGGAAGTGGCTGAAATCCTGGCCGAGTTGGGGATTGAAGACCGCATTGTGGGGCTCACCACGGAGTGCACATATCCGCCTGCTTTGGCCGATATTCCCAAGGTAGGAGCTTTTGGCGCGGTGAAGCTGGAGAGCGTGATCTCGCTGAATCCGGGCATTGTGTTTGTCAGCGGTCTGGAGCAGGATGGTCTGGCGCAAGATCTTAGCCGTCTGGGTTTTAGAGTTGAGCGCGTGTATCCCGAATCCGCGGCGGAGATATTGTCCGAGATCAGTCGGATTGGCGAAATCACCGGCAGCGAGGATGCCGCTAAGACATTGGTGCTCAATATGAAGGCCGAAATGGACTCCATCCGGGCCGCCAACTCCGGCAAGAGCATCCCCAGGGTCTATCTGGAGATCTATCGTGATCCTTTGATGAGCGTGGCGGATAATTCCTTTGTGGGAGAGCTGATCGAGATCGCCGGCGGGGACAATGTCTTTGACCGTTTGGAGCGGGATTATTCGCGGGTCAAGGCGGAAGACGTGATCCTGGCCAAGCCGGATATCATCATCTGTTATTCCCAGGACAGCCTGGCCAATATCCTTTCGCGCAAGGGCTGGCAGGTGATTCCGGCGATTCAGAATGGCATGATCTTCTTTGAAGCAGACCTGGATCCTGATCTCATCCAAAGAGCAGGCCCCAGGGTCATCGAGGGCTTGCATGGGCTCAGCATGCTCTATGATCAATGGCGGGAAAAAGTCCGGTGAAAGCCCTCAAGCGCTATCTTCCGGTTCTGTTCGTGCTGATCAGTTTGGGCATCTTTGCCATCTATCTCTTGTGGGGCAATCCGGACGCGAACATCCTCTGGCAGGTTCGCGTGCCCAGGCTTACTTTGACCATCATCACGGGGATGAGTCTGGCCGCAATCGGCTCCGTGTATCAATTGATGCTCGCCAATCCCCTGGCGGAGCCTTATATCCTGGGGATTTCTTCCGGTTCAGCCTTTGGCAGCATCTTGATGGCCAGCCTGGGCTTGATCTTGTTGATGCCTTTAGGCGGCTTCATCGGTGCCATTTTGACCATGCTGCTGGTCTGGCGTCTGGCTCAGAAAAGAGGGGTCTTTGATCGCAGCAGATTGATCATCGCGGGAGTAATCGTAGGGATGTTTTTCTCCAGCGGGATCTCGCTGATGATGTATCTGAATCGGGAAGATACCGTGCTCATTCTCAGCACTTTGATGGGCAATCTGGGGCGCATTTTCAGCCATGGTGAGTGGCATCTGTTTTTGGGGCTCAGCGTGCTCTGTGGGGCAATCCTGATCTGGATGTATCTAAAAAGCCGGGCTTTGGACATCATGAGCGCTTCAGATCACTATGCCGTGAGCGTGGGCATCGATGTGCATCGCTTGCGGCGACAGATATTTGTGCTAAGTTCGGTGCTCATCGGCATCGTGGTTTCCTACGCGGGCATCATCGGCTTTGTGGGACTGATCACTCCGCATATCATCAGGATGATCATTCCCGGCACTCAGAAGCGCGTGTTTGTGGCCTGCTTATTCTTTGGCGCGAGCTTCCTGGTTTTGGCGGATTTTATCGCTAAAAGCATCAGCATCCTGGAGTTACCGGTTGGAGTGGTAACCGCGGCAATCGGCTGTCCCTTCTTTATCTGGCTACTTTTGAGGAAGGCTAACTAAAAGCAGTTCATGATCTTATCCCATGCCTTTGTGTGAAATGTGCTCTGGCTACCCCGTAGTGCAATTTATGCAATTTTTTGTGTTGACACAAAGCAGAGCCCTGAATATGATGCTCTTGTTATTGATTAAGGAGCTACATATATGCTTACAGACGCGTTCACAGCAGTGCTGCACCAATTGATCCTGATGGCTCGGGATCCCCTGATCTATCTCGCGATCAATGAAGAATCCGCGGGTTTCAATGCCGATGAAGTTTTAGCAATACGCATTGCCAAGGCCTATGCTTATCTCAATGTGTATAAGCTGGATGAAGCTCTGGAGCTTGCCATAAAGAACCGGCAGCAACTTGCAGAAATGCAGCTTTCTGATTGTGCCACTCTGAACTTGAATGTGATCATCAATATCTACGCGAAGCTAGGCGATATTCCGGCGATGAAGAGTTACATCGAAGAGGCTGCAAACCTGATCAGCAAAGACAGTCCTTCCGAGTTAGCCTTGATGATCGATTGCGCGCGGCTCAACTCCGGCCATGGAAATCCGGCTGCTGCGCGAGAAGCTCTTGATACCATCGCGGCTGCCATCGATAAAGTGGAGCATCCCTATTGCCGGGTTAGCGTATTGCGCTGCCTGGCCATCGCTCATAGCCAGAATCGCCGCCATGATCTGGCGTTGACCTATTTCAGCGCGGCCTATGACGTCGCGTCTCAAAATCAGATCAGCATCCAGACCCTGGATATCGCGATTGAGATGATCCTAGTTTGTGCCCATTTGAAGAAGTTTGAAATGGCGGAGCGCTTTTACAACGTGGCAGGAGGCTTGATTGATCAGCTTCGCTTGCCGGTTTATCGGGTTGGTTTATACTTCAAACTATGGGATATTGAGAACCATTCAGGAAGATTTTCGGGCCTCGGTGCTGTTTTATCAACAAAGCCTGAAAGCGCTGAGCGAAATCCCGGTTAAGCTGCCCCATACCAAGTTCAAAATCTACAACAATCTGGCCAATACCCTGAACTATCTGAATGAAGCCGAACAAGCCCTGAGGTATCAACTGGAAGCAGAAAAGCTGATTGCCGATAATGGCAGCCCGGAGATGAAGACAGACCTCAGCTCCAACATCGCTCTCACCTTTATCGCATTGAAAAAGTGGGAAGAGGCCATTTCCAGACTGAAGGAGGCAGTTCGCTTTTACAAAAAACATGGTAAGAGCGAGAAGCTCATCCGCACCACCAGAACAATTGGCTATTTCTACCAGGAAAAGCAGGATTACTTAAGGGGTTTTGCGGTGCTGAGTCAGCTGGATCAATTGAATCAAGAATACATTCAGGAGCTGCAAGAAAGCCTCAGCAAGACAGGCGAGCATAAACTCCTGGAGATCATGGCGGATTCCAAAACCCTGCGCGATAAATATAATAATCTCTTGGGAGAAGTCACGCGGAGGCAGGCAGCGCGCTTCACGGGCAATTCCAAAGCCGCAAAACGGGTCACGGATAGCGCTGTGCTGGCTTCAATGCATCTGGAAGCGAACGTGCTGATCCAGGGAGAAAGTGGTACCGGGAAAGAAGTGCTCGCGCAGATGATCCATTACAGCTCCGAAAAGAAGAATCAAGCCTTTGTGAGCGTAAACTGCGCGGCCATCTCGACTTCGTTGTTTGAGATCGAATTCTTTGGCTCCGCGGCCGGGCCGCTCACCGGGATGGCGGAAGAACGCGTCGGCTGCATAGAAAGGGCGGGAGAAGGCACCCTGTTCCTGGATGAGATATCCGAAATGCCGCCTCAATTTCAGCAAAAACTACTGAGTGTGCTCGATGCCAAAAGCTATACTCCCGTTGGTAAATCCAAGGCTTTGGATGTCCGTTGCCGCATCATCTCTTCCACCAATCAGGATCCGCTGGAGCTGCTGAGCCAAAACAAATTCAGGATGGATCTCTTGCATCGCTTGAACACCTTGGAAATCACGGTTCCTCCGCTGCGCGACCGCATGGAGGATATCCCGCTTTTGGTGGAACACTTCGCGCGGGACTTTGCCAGAGAAACCTCCAAACGCTTACCGCAGATCAAGGATTCCTTTTATGAAAGGCTGGCGGGATACCAGTTTCCCGGCAATGTGCGCGAGCTGAAGAACATCATTGAACGCATCTTTATCCTTTATTACGTTCCGGTGTGGACAGCCGATATTTTGGATAAAATCGATGCCTTCAAACGCAATAAACATCTAAGCGACAGCCTTTTGGAACACAATATCAAAGAGCTGGATAAACAGCGCATCCTCGAAGCTCTGCGCAAGACAAACGGCAAACAAAAAACAGCGGCCAAGCTGCTGAATATGACAGAATCAACGCTTTGCCGCAAGATTAAACGGTATGGGATTAAGTAGTGGTTAGGTGTTAGGTGTTAGGTGTGAGGTGTTAGGTGTTAGGTGTTAGGTGTTAGGTGTGAGTGAGGTATCCTGAAAAGCCCGGACTAAAATTAGGAGATAAAATGGATACCAAGACCCCAACC
>Ga0334883_1004302_pt1 | contig 13917 bp, 10 predicted proteins | sample GraSluR1_MG_6_FD_207230 | JGI IMG/M metagenome (GOLD analysis project Ga0334883, IMG submission 207230) | Sludge microbial communities from methane-producing bioreactor in Wageningen University, Netherlands - Granular Sludge_09_05-R1 | ecosystem: Engineered > Bioreactor > Anaerobic >... | reverse complement strand
ATATAGAAAAATGTCTGCTGCTCATTTGATGCAATTTCGTAAGCCTTGACACCAACTGGCATTCTGTTACTATATTGGGGTTGTTGAGGATGGGGTGTAGCCAAGCGGCAAGGCAGCGGACTTTGGATCCGCCATCGCTGGTTCGAATCCAGCCACCCCAGCCATGCACAGGGGGTAGAGGGGGCCTGAAGCGGATCCCCTTTTTTTGTGTTGCGGAAAATTCATTGTAAAGGTGTTGATTCACGTGTCCGCTTCTCGTTGTGTCACCGGAGCGCTGGTCCTCGCCGCCGGAAAGGGGACCAGGATGAAAAGCGATCTTCCGAAAGTCCTCCTCCCGGTTCTGGACCAGCCGGTGCTCTATTATGTGCTCGACACGCTCCGGCGGTGCATGGCGTCTTCCAAGGGGTGTGTGCAGTCGCTCGCGGTCGTCGTCGGCCACAGGGGGGAAACGGTTCAGGAATATCTTTCTTCGAATTGGCCGGAAGCGCTTCCTCTGTGGCAGCATGAGCAGCTCGGGACCGGACATGCGGTGCAGATAGCAAAAGAGTGGTGGACGGGCCTCGATCATCTTCTCGTGCTCCCCGGAGACGTCCCGCTCCTTACCGAGGGCAGCCTCTCCGCTCTTGTCCAGGACCACGTCGCTTCCGGAGCCGACTGTTCCTTCATCAGTTTCCACGCGGCCGACCCCTCAGGCTACGGAAGGGTGGTGCGGGAGCGCAAAGAGATCGCGATCATCGAGGAAAAGGACGCCACAAAGGCACAGAAAGCGCTCACAGAGGTCAACAGCGCCATCTACATCTTCAAAACATCCTCTCTCCTGCCCCATATCTACAGACTGGACAACGAGAACGCCCAAGGAGAATTCTACCTGCCGGACATCATCGCGATGATGGTCCGCGCAGGCGGGAAGGTGACCGCTTCGCTCGCCCCGGAGGAGGGAGAGTTCGCGGGAATCAACACCCCGTTACAGCTTGCGGACGCGGCGACGGCGCTGCGCAGGCGTATTCTCCGCCGTCATCTCTCCGCCGGAGTCCGTATGCAGGACCCCGATTCCGTGTGGATAGGGCCGGAGGTCGTTATCTCCGACAACGTGCTGCTCGAGCCCTCTGTTCAGCTGTGGGGGAGGACGAAGGTGGACAGAGGCGCCCATGTCGGCAGCTTTTCGATTCTCCGGAACGTCGTCCTGGAAGAGGACGCCTGCGTCGTCAGTCATGCGGTGCTCTCGGACAGCGTGTTCCGGAAAGGCTCTCAGGTTGGTCCGTTCATCGTGGTCCGCGACGGAGCGGTTTTCGAAGAGGACTCGCGGGGCGGGAAGTTCGTAGAGGTGAAAAAAAGCCGCGTCGGCAAGGGGAGTAAAGTGCCCCACCTGGCGTACATCGGCGACGCGGAGATCGGCGCCGAGACGAATATCGGCGCGGGGACGATCACCTGCAACTACGACGGAAAAAACAAAAACCCCACGACCATCGGCGACCGATGTTTCATCGGGAGCGACACGATGCTCGTAGCGCCCGTCAACGTAGGCGACGACGGGTTCACCGCCGCAGGTTCCGTGATTACGCAGGACGTTCCCGAAGGGGCGCTTGCGGTAGGCAGGGTGAAACAGAGAAACATCGAAGGCTGGGCGAAACGCGCAGGAAAAAAGTGAAATGATTGAAGGAGGCATCCGTGATGATGGGAACCATCGGGCGTGAGTTGAAGGTCTTTTCCGGAACAGCCCATCCCGCCTTCGCACGAAGGGTATGCAGCGAGCTTGGCATTGAACTGTCCAGAGCGAAGCACTTCCGCTTTTCCGACGGCGAGATAGGGCTTTCGATCGAGGAGAGCGTTCGGGGCGCGGATGTGTTCGTGGTGCAGCCGACGTGCAACCCCGTCAACGAAAACCTCGTCGAACTGCTGATAATGATCGATGCGCTCAAGCGGGCCTCGGCGTACCGGATCAACGTCGTGATCCCCTACTTCGGGTACGCACGGCAGGACAGGAAGACGAAACCCAGGGATCCCATCTCGGCGAAGCTTATGGCGAACCTGCTCACCGAGGCGGGATCGACGCGCGTTCTCTCCGCGGATCTCCATGCGGGGCAAATTCAGGGCTTTTTCGACATCCCGGTGGACAACCTGACGGGGATTCCCCTGCTCGCCAGCTACTTCAAGGAGATCTTGGCGGAGTGCGTCGAATGCGGTTCTCTTACCGTGGTGGCGCCCGACGTGGGCGGCGTGGTGCGTGCGAGAAAGTTCGCCGGAACGCTGAAGGCCGATCTCGCCATCGTCGACAAAAGGCGTTCGCACGAGGTCGCGAACCTGTGCGAAGTCATGGATGTCATCGGCGACATTCGCGGCAAGGCGGCGATTCTTGTCGACGATATCATCGACACGGCCGGGACGATCTGCAATGCCGCGGCGCTGCTCAAAGAGCGCGGCGCCGTGAAAATCTACGCCTGTTCGACCCACGGCGTCCTTTCCGGGCCGGCGCTCGACCGTCTGGAGCACTCCGAGATAGACGAAGTTGTGTTGACGGATACAATCCCATTGCCTGAGAGCAAAAAATCAGCTAAAATTGTTCAATTGTCGATCGCACCGCTTTTTGCCGAGGCTATTCTCAGAGTGCACAGCGACCGCTCGGTGAGCAGTCTTTTTGATTAACTGCGGGGAGATGTCAAGTTTTCCGATTCCGTTCAAGGAGTCGATTTTCAAGGAGGATGTGTTGGGCATGTCGGAAATGATGAGTATCGTACTGGAAGAGCGCAAGGAAACTGGAAAAGAAGTCTGCAAGAAAATGCGCCCCGCGGGGTACGTTCCCTGTGTGTTCTACGGACCGGAGTATGTGAAATCCGTTCCCGCGAAGGTGAAGACCGCCGGAATCTCCAAACTGCTGAAGTCGGGTCAGTGGGAGACGGTGACGTTCGATGCGACGCTGCCGGACGGCAAGAAGGAGATGTGCCTTATACGGGAGGTCCAGAAGGACTTCCTGAACGGCGACATTCTGCACATCGACTTTATGCAGCTTATCAAGGGGCACAAAATCAGCGTGAACGTCCCTCTTCATATCACCGGGCGCGAGACGTGCAAGGGCGTCAAGCTCGGCGGGGTTGTCGATCAAATCCTCCGTGAAATTTCCATGGAAGTTCTTCCCGGACAGATTCCCGATTCCTTCACGGTGGACATCTCCTCCCTCGGGCTCGGCGAACAGATCCATGTGCGCGACCTTTCGCTCCCCTCCGATGCCACGCTGCTTGTCGACAAGGATGATGTAGCGGTTGCCATCATTATCCCGCGCGGCGTCGTCGAGGCCGAAGCCGAGGAAGAGCAGAAGGAAGTCGAAGTCGTCGCCAAGGGCAAGGCGAAGAGCGCCGACGAGGAATAACGCCGGTTGAAAATCGTTGCTGGTTTGGGAAATCCCGGGCCGGAATACGTCTTCTCCCGTCACAACGCGGGGTGGCTCGCGGTGGACCATCTGGTGAACCGCTTTTCCTGCGGAACGCCGAGAATGCAGTTCTCTTCGATGGCATGGTCTTTTTTCGTGAACGGCGAGAAAATCCTGTTCCTCAAGCCGCTCACCTACATGAACCTCAGCGGAAAGGCGGTCGGAGAGGCTGTGGACTATCTGTCCGCCGGATGGGAGGATGTTCTCGTCGTATACGACGACGTCGCGCTCCCCTTCGGAAAGCTCCGGATGCGCGCCAAGGGAAGCGCGGGGGGGCACAAAGGATTGCTCTCGATACTCGGCCGGGCGGGAACGCTCGAAGTTCCCAGGCTGCGTATCGGAGTCGGCGCCGCCCCGGATGCGCGCGGGATTGTTTCTTGGGTGCTCGGGAACTTCGACAAAACGGAACAAAAAGAATTGCCGTCTCTTCTCGACAAAACAGCGGAAGCCGTTGAAGAATGGATCTCCGTCGGAACCGAGAAGGCGATGAATCGTGTGAACGCAACTCAATGACGGGAGGTGGCGGAGAAACTCCGCCACCTCTTCGCGCAAAGCCTCCCGGAGCGGAGCGGATTCCGGAGTCGAACGTATGAAAACCCCTGGGGAAACAAGAACGAACAGAGTGTGGGACATCGAGGAAGCGCTGTGGAAACAGGGCGCTTCCGTTCACCTTCCCGTCGACGGCGCCGCCGGATGCTGGATCTGCAGGGCGCCGCAAGGGCCCGTTGTCGCCGTGTTTCCGGATGCGAAACAAGCCGGGACGTTCCTCGGCGACTGGAAAGCCCTCTTTCCCGAGGAGCCCGTCGCATACCTCCAGGAGATCCCCCTCACGCCTCAGGGAACCGTGAATAAGGCGCTCGCCGTGCAAAGAGGAGAGACGCTCTCCCGTTGGAGGGAGGAGGGCGGCGTTCTCGTCGTTACCGGAGGAGGACTGCTCGGCCCTGTCGCTCGCGGCGGCGGCGAGATTCTTCTCGAAGCAAAAAAGGAGTACGAACGGAACGCCCTTCTCGACTGGCTGGTGCATTCCGGGTACGTCCGGTCCGATCTCGTCTGGGCGCCCGGGCAGTTCGTGCTGCGCGGCTACATCCTCGACGTGTACGACCCCGCCTACGCATACCCTCTTCGACTCGAATTCTACGACGATACCCTGGAAAGCATACGCAGTTTCTTGCCCCGAACACAGAAGAGCGTCGCCATGCTCGACGAACTCCATATTCATTCGCTCTCCCTCACTCGCGACGCAACGGTGCTCGACTTTTTCGGAGACGACCGGACGGGCGCGCCGGCCAAATCCGCCGGAGAGCCGTCCTTTCTCCTCTTCGAGCCGGTCAGAATCGAATCGTCCGCGGAGACCTACGAACTCCTGTGGAAGGAGATCGCTTCCTCTTCCGGAGCGCAGCCTCTTTCCTCCTGGCAGAATCTCCATCTTCGCCTGGCGTCCTGGCCGACGCTCCGCATCTCTTCCGGCGTGGCATACACCCGCGCGGCGCTCGCACTCGAAGAAGCGCCGCTCTTCAAGGGGAATCTCGAACGCTTTCAATGGATGTGCGACGCATGGAGACGCGACGGCTACCATATTCGCCTGTTCACTGCGAACCCGAGGCTTTCGTCTCTCTACGACGACGATCTCTCCGTCATCGAAGGCGTTCTCTCCAAGGGCTTCATAGATCCGCTCAAACGCATCGTGCACATCTCCGACCTTGAACTTGCCGGAATCTCCGACAGAGTAGCCTCCGCAGGAACGGTCTTCGCGCCGCCCCGGGAATGGAGCGAGCAGCTCGTCGAAGGACGCCTTCTCATCCACGAGGACTACGGCCTCTGTGTTTTCAAGGGGTCCGAAGAAGTCTCGATCGCCGGAGAGGTCATGGACAGTCTTGTGTTGGAGTTTGCGGACAACAAGCGTCTCTTTCTCCCCGTGCTGCAACTCCACAAGATCACGCCGCTGTCCGAGCATGCGGACGACGACGTCCAGCTGGACTCGCTCCGGGGAACCAGGTGGAGGAAGAACGTCGCAAAAACAAAAGAGCGCGTGCTGCAGGAGGTGCGGGCGCTGGTCGAACTGTACGCGAAGCGTGAGCTCGTCGAGGGGTTCGCGTTCCCTCCCCGTGACGACCTTTTCGACCAGTTCGAGCATTCCTTCCCCCATGCGGAAACGAAAGACCAGCTCGTTGCCATCTCCGAGGTGCTGGAGGATATGGAGCGGCGCTTCCCTATGGACAGACTGCTCGTCGGCGACGTCGGGTACGGAAAGACCGAAGTCGCCCTGCGCGCTGCGTTCCGCGCGGTTCAGGGGGGAAAACAGGCCGCGCTCCTCGTGCCCACCACCATATTGGCGCAGCAGCACTTCCTCTCGTTCACCGCTCGCTTGACCGGTTTTCCTGTCCGGATCGCGTTTCTCTCGCGCTTTCTCTCCCGCAAGGAACAGAAGGACGTGCTCGGGCGCGTCGCGGCGGGAGATGTGGACATCCTCATCGGGACCGTACGGATGCTCAGAGAGGACGTCGAGTTCAAAGACCTCGGACTCCTCATCATCGACGAAGAGCATCGTTTCGGCGTCATGTCGAAGGAAAAACTGAAACAGGCCAGGGAGAACGTCGACGTGCTCATGCTCTCCGCAACGCCCATTCCCCGGACGCTCGCCCTTTCGCTCAAGGGGCTCAGGAGCATCTCCGTGCTCAACGAAGCGCCCCACAACAGGATTCCCGTGGTCACCACCGCCGGCCCATGGAGCGCCTCCATCGTGAGGGGAGCTCTTTCAAGGGAGCTCGAAAGGGGCGGCCAGGTCTACTACGTCACCAACCGGATCTCCCGGATGCCCAAACGGCTGGCTTTTCTTCGGCGCCTCTTTCCCGACGTTTCCATCGGCATGGCGCACGGCAGAATGAAAGAAGCGGAACTTGAAGAGACGATGATGGGTTTTTACAACGGGAAAATCCAAATTCTCCTGTGCACGACGATCATCGAAAGCGGGCTCGATATCCCCGGCGCCAACACGATCGTGGTCGAAGACTGTCAGGAGCTCGGGCTTGCTCAAATGTACCAGCTCAGAGGGCGCGTCGGTCGAAGAGAAGAGGCGGCATACGCCTATTTTCTCTACCCCGAGGATCGTCCGCTTGCCCGCGAGACGCTTGAGCGCCTCGACGCGATCACTACGCTCAACGACGAGGGGGCGGGGTACGACCTGGCCTTGCAGGATTTGCGAATCCGCGGCAGCGGCGATCTCCTGGGAACCTCGCAGCACGGAAGCGGGCGGGGAATAGCCGATTCGCATCTGTACTGCGCCCTTCTCGAAGAGGAGATCGGCAAACTCAGGGGAGTCGTTCCCTCCGCCGCCGCGGTGAGCGCCGAGATTCCCTGCCTTGTGCCGTCGTTCTACATCCCTCAGGAGGGCATCAGGATCGCGCTCTACAGGAGATTGTTGCGCGTCGGGAGCCTCGAAGAGCTGCACGAGCTCGAAAAAGAGGTCAAGGATCGTTTTGGAACCCTTCCTGAAAGTCTTGAAAATCTTTTTTCCATATCTTTTTTACGTTCACGGGGCGGTTTTTATGGTATCTTGTCTATGGAATGTACACGAAGGGAAACAACGCTGACCGGCGAAGGTCCCCTCTTCGATTCGCTCCGGGCATGGAAGCGCTGGTCCGGGAAAGAGGGAAAACTCTCCGGCCCCGGAGGGACGAACGGGTTGCGCGACGTTCTCCTCGGACTTCGACAAATAAAGCAGGTGCTGTAGAATATGGATACTCGGTCCGGACATGTTTTTGAAGAACTTCTGACTGTTATGGCGCGCCTTCGGGGAGAGAACGGATGCCCCTGGGACAGGGAGCAGACGATGGAGACGCTCAGGACGTACATCGTCGAAGAAGCGTACGAGCTTGTGGACGCGATTTCACGGGGAGAGACGTCGGATATCGTCGAAGAAGCGGGCGATCTTTTGCTTCAGGTCGTTTTTCTCTCCCGGATTGCGGAAGACGAGGGTCGGTTCCGCATCGACGATGTTCTCCGCGGCCTGACGGAAAAACTGGTTCGCCGTCACCCGCATGTCTTCGGCGACGAGAAAGCCGATACAAGCGGCCAGGTGCTCCGGAAATGGGAAGAGATCAAGGGGTTGGAGAAGGAGCAACGGAAAAAAAAGGACACGTCGCTTCTCGCGGGAGTCCCGGAAGGATTGCCGCCGCTCGCGAAGGCGGCGCGTATTCAGTCGAAGGCCGCGCATGTGGGTTTTGACTGGGAAAAAGGGAATCTTGCTCCATTGTATGATAAAGTAGACGAGGAACTGGAGGAAATCCGGAACGCCGTCGAGTCGGGCTCGGCGGACCGGATCGAGGACGAGATGGGAGATCTGCTCTTCGCCGCGGTGAACCTGGCGCGGCATCTCGATGTCAACCCCGATTCAGCGCTCGGAAGGACGAACCGGAAATTCACGGATCGTTTCCGTATCGTCGAGTCCATGGTGCATGACAGCGGACGCCCCTGGAGCAGCTTCTCTCTTGATATGCTCGACGCATTTTGGGAACAGGCGAAAAAAGTCCCTTCGAAGGGAAACTGATCGTGTAGAGGATTACAAAAATTGATCGTATGGAGGAAATGCGCACATGACCACCCCGAACAAGAAAAAGAGCGAGACGGCCTCCGCAGCATCTTCCACGTCGCATAAGGAGACTGCTATGGAAAATAAGAACGAACCGCAGCCGAAGAAAGAGACGCAGCAGATCAGAAAAGTCGGCATTACCGACACGACGCTTCGCGACGCCCACCAGTCGCTCATGGCCACCCGCATGAGAGTGGAGGACATGGCGGACATCATCGAGCAAATGGACGACGTCGGCTTCCATTCGATGGAAGTCTGGGGGGGCGCCACCTACGACAGCTGCATGCGCTTCCTCGACGAAGACCCGTGGGAGCGTCTGCGCACCATGCGGAGGCTCTTCAAGAAGACGAAGCTCCAGATGCTCCTGCGCGGCCAGAACGTCGTGGGCTACCGCCACTACGCGGACGACACCGTGCGCGAGTTCGTCAAGAGAGCCGTCGGGAACGGGCTGGACATCATCCGCGTCTTCGACGCGCTCAACGACCTCCGCAACATGGAGGTCGCGGCCGACCAGATCAAGAAGGAAGGGGCGCATCTTCAGCTCGCCTTCTCGTTCACGCTCTCGCCGGTGCACTCGCTGGACGCTTTCGGCAAGCTCGCCAAGGACATGAAGTCCATGGGCGCCGACTCCATCTGCATCAAGGACATGGCGGGCATCGTCAGCCCGGTGGAGACCGCCGCGCTCGTGAAGACGATCAAGAAAGAGACCGGGCTCCCCGTACAGGTGCACTCCCACTACACCAGCGGCATGGCCTCGATGGCCTATTTCGCCGGGCTTGAAGCGGGAGCGGACGTCGTCGACTGCGCCATCTCCCCCTTCGCCATGGGAACGAGCCAGCCGCCGGTGGAGTCCATGGTGGCCGCGCTCAAGGGCGGCGAGTTCGACACCGATATCGAACTCGAAAAGCTCGTCCCGATCGCGATGCACTTCAAGAAAGTCCGCGACAAGTACTCCAAGATCTTCGTGGATTTGGGCGGCGTGGACATCAACGTCCTCATCTACCAGATCCCCGGAGGCATGTACTCCAACCTCGTCAGCCAGCTCAAGGACCAGAACGCCCTTGCCCGGCTTCCCGAGGTGCTGAAGGAAGTTCCCCGCGTGCGCGAGGAGATGGGGTACCCCCCGCTCGTCACGCCCACCAGCCAGATCGTCGGCACGCAGGCGACGCTCAACGTCCTCGTCGGCGAGCGCTGGAAGGTTGTTCCGAATGAAGTGAAGAGCTACTTCCGCGGCGAGTACGGCAAGCCTCCCGCGGAGGTCGACCCGGAAATCCGCAAGAAAGTCATCGGCGACAAGGAGCCCATAACCTGCCGTCCCGCGGAGCTCATCAAGCCGGAGCTCGAAGACGCGAAGAAGGCCGTCGCTCCGTGGATCCTCCAGCCGGAGGACGTGCTCAGCTATGTTCTCTTCCCCTCCGTCGCCAAGGACTTCCTGATGAAGAAATTCGCGCGGGAGATGAAGGTCGACGTGGGCGTCGCGGAACTTGTCGACGGCGCCGGATATCCTGTCTAAAGGGAGCGTGCATCGGAGAAGAATGTACATCGATGTTGAAAACGAAGCGGGGGAGACCGGTACGTTTCTGCGCGAGCTCGATTTCGCCGACATGGAGACCATGTCGCGTTTCGCCGGGAACAATGACGAAAATCTCTCCGAGATAGAACAGCGGTATCCTGTGAGCCTCCTCGTACGGGGGAACAAGGTGGCGGTGCGCGGACCGGACGAGGTCGCCGTGGACGTAGCGTACCGGCTTCTTGAGCAGCTCCGGACAATAGCCTCGAAAGGGCACTCTCTCCACCTGGCGGATGTCCGCTATGCGATGGATATGATAGCGGAGAAGGGGGCGGTCGATCTGGCCCCCCTCTTCTCCGAAGTTATTTGCACCACGGCCAGGGGAAAACCGATCCGGGCCAAGACCGAAGGGCAGCGCGCATATCTTGAGGCTGTCCGGAACAACCATGTCGTCTTCGCCGTCGGACCCGCCGGAACCGGGAAGACGTTTCTCGCGGTCTGCCACGCGGTGACGCTGCTCAAGGCGTCGGCGATCAGCAGAATCGTGCTTGTGCGCCCCGCCGTGGAGGCGGGGGAGAGTCTCGGCTATCTTCCCGGCGACCTCCGCGAGAAAGTGGAGCCGTACGTGCGCCCCCTGTACGACGCGTTCTACGACTTGCTCTCTCCGGAGCGCTTTCTGCGGTACGTGGACAAGGGGGTCATCGAGATAGCCCCCCTGGCGTACATGCGCGGACGGACGCTCAACGACAGCTTCATCATCCTCGACGAGGCGCAGAACACCACGCCCGAACAGATGAAGATGTTTCTCACCCGTCTCGGCTTCGGCTCGAAGGCCGTCATCACCGGCGATATCACGCAGATCGACCTGCCGAACGGAAAGAAATCCGGACTGATACAGGTCAGAGAGATTCTCGAAGGAATCGAGGGTATCGAGTTTTTCAATCTCACGCATTCGGACGTAGTCCGTCACGAGATTGTCCAGAAAGTCGTCAGGGCGTACGAACGCTACGAGCAGCTGCGGGAGCAGCGCGCATAAAGGCGGCGTATACATGGGAACCGGCAAACGAAAGAACTCTTTCCTGTTTTTCACCGAAGACGCTACTCCGGACCTTCGTTCGCTCTCCCTGTTGCTTCTTGTCGCTTTCGCGCTGACCGTTATCTTTCTGAAATGGTTCTTTGAAGACCGGATATCCGGCTTCATGCCGGGAGAGGCCTCCTCGCGGACCTATTTCGCCCTGTACCCGATGAAGTACGAGGACGAGGACGGGACGGTCGCGCTCCGCTCCAGGGTGGGAGAGACCGTCGCCGGAGTGCTTGTCCGCGACGGGGCCGCGATGGACCGCCTCATCTCCAAGATAGAGATCATGGCGGGGGGGGACGTTGCTCGTCTCTCCCTCTCTCCGGGATTGACCGAGTTGATCAAAAGCTATCCGGAAGAGGCGCGGAAGAGATTCTTGCAGGCGAGCGCCCGGCTGGGCAGCTTCTACCTCCAGTCCCAGGGGGAAAAGGACGGCGGTTTTTCCTGGTCTCCCGAAGTCCTCTGGAAGGAGATCGAGCGCCTGGATCTCCCCATGGAGGAGAACAACATCGTCTACCAGATTCTCGACGAGATTCTCCAGCCGCTTTCGCGCGTGGACGAAGAACTCACCGGGATGCTGCGGCGAGAGATGGGGGCCGCGCTTCAGCCCGTGGAGCGTACCATTGCTCCGGGCGACGTGCTCGTCGAAAAGGGACAGATCATCACCGACCAGGCCGCCAGGATCCTCGAATTGCAGGGCTACTCCAGGGTTTCTTTCCCGTGGAAGCAGATACTCTTCGCACTCGCGGTCATCCCGTTCTGGCCCCTCTGGCTCCGCATTCAGACGCGGACCCACGGCAAGGAGGAAAAGAACGAACTGCCCTGGGTCTATCTTGCCTTTATCGTCGGCCTCAGCTGGCTTGCCGAGTACGTCTCCTCCCTCTTTCAAGCCCAGGGAATGGGGAGCCTCTTCCTTGCGGGATGCGCCTATTTAACGCTTCCCTCCCACCTTGCGCTTCAGCTGGTTCTGGGGGGAGCTATCCTCGGGGGGCTTGCGGTCACCGGATTTTCGACGCTTCATGTGCTGCTCGTCGCGCTCATGGGCATAATCAGCGCATTCGGAGGGTATTTTGTCCTGATGGGCGTCCATTCCAGAGGACACCTCTGGAAGCAGCTCTTTCTTCTCGGCCTCCTTCAGACGTTGGCGGGGCTTTCGGTCAGATGGGCGTTCAACATCTCTTTTTCGGCGGAGATACTCATCCCGCTCATGCTCGGAAGCGCGCTTTGGAGCAGTCTCGTCATCGCGGCGCTGCCTCTTCTGGAGGACACCTTCGACGTCCTCTCGCCGCTTCGCCTGATGGAGCTGAGCCACCCGTCGAATCCGCTGCTCAAAAGGCTGCAGATGGAGGCTGCGGGAACGTACCATCACTCGCTGATGCTCGGGACGCTTGCCGAAGCCGTGGCCGACAAGCTCGGAATGAACGCGAACCTGTTGAAAGCGGGCGCGTATTTCCACGATATCGGAAAGCTGCGGCGGCCGGACTTCTTCGTCGAAAACCAAATGGGCGGAGAGAACGTCCATGACGAACTCAAGCCCTCGCTCTCCGCGCTCGTCATCATCGCGCACGTCCGCGAAGGGCTGGAGCTTGCGCATGAATACCACCTGCCCAGGGTTATCCGTTCGTTCATCGCGGAGCATCACGGAACGACCTCGCTTGCGTACTTTCTTAGGAAGGCGAGAAATATGGGACTCACCATTCCGCGGGAGCAGTTTTGCTACCCCGGCCCGAAACCGCAGAGCAGGGAGACCGGGCTGATGATGCTGGTCGACTCTGTGGAAGCTGCTGTCAGGGCGGAATCCAGGGCGGGTTCCGAGTCGATGCTCGACGTCCGGGATACGATCAACCGGGTGATCGACTCGAAAATCGCCGAAGGACAGCTCGACGACGTCGATTTTACCCTGCGGGACCTCTCGGTGATCCGCGAGACGTTGCTCTCCGCGCTGCGGACGGTGTATCATACCCGCAAAGTCAAAGAGATCAAGGAGAAAGAGTCTCCTCGATACAACACAGAAAAACAGGAGGACGATGTCAGTGAAGGTTCACTTGTGTCTCGATAGCGGCGAGGACGCCGATCCGGCGAGTACCCCGTTCGGCTATCCCGTAGAAAGGGCGGAGGCCGTGTTCGGGCGCGCCCTTGACGATCTTCTTCCGGAGGGAACTCATCCCGCAAAGATCGAGATATCCCTTTCCTTCCTCTCCCTCGGTGAAATGAAGGAACAGAACCGGAAGTACCGCGGACTGGACGAACCGACCGACGTCCTCTCCTTTCCCCTATGGGAAGAGGAGGGCGCATTCCGGCCGGAGCGGTTCCTCCCGACGCTTCCGCTGGGCGATATTCTGATTTGCCCCGAGTATGTTCGCGTCTCCGTCTCTTCCGAAGAGGAGTTTCAAAGAGAAATGGCCCTGATGCTTGCGCACGGCTTTTTGCACCTGCTCGCGTGGGATCACGACACCGATGAGCGGACCCGCGTCATGGAAGCCCGGCAGGAACGAATACGCGAGGAACTGCTGGCCGCTCCGGGAGGTTCGTCCTCCGGGGCGGGGGAGGAGGATTCCAGGTGAGTTCTCTTGCAGCGCAATCGGCTGCGCTTCTGCTGGTGCTGCTCTTTCTCTCCGCCTTTTTCAGCGCATCCGAGACGGCGATCACATCCTCGGGCAGAGGAAAAATTCTTGCCCTCATAGACCGCTACCCCTATCAGAAGCGCTTCTTCGAGTGGCTCCTCAAGGATGTGCAGCGGGCGCTCACCATCGTTCTCATTTCGAACAATCTCGTCAACATAGCCGCGAGCGCCGTCGCCACCTCGCTCGCAATTTCGGTGATAGGACAGCACGGCGTCTTCCTGGCGGTGGGCCTGATGACATTGCTCATCGTCGTCTTCGGCGAGATATTCCCCAAGAGCGCCGCGATACTCCGTTCCGATACGGTGCTCGCCTTCTCGCTCCCGGTGCTCCGGCTGCTCGACATCGTGCTCGCTCCCTTCCTCTGGATCATGCTTGCGGCGGTCCGGCTTCTCGGCGTCCTCTTCAAAGTGGACCTGAAAGCCAGACACCCCTTCGTGACGAGGGAGGAGTTCGAACAGATGGTCAACATAGGCGAGGAATCGGGGGCGCTCGAAGAGGTTGAGCGCCGGATGATTCACGGCATCATCTCGTTCGAGGAAACTCGCGTCTACGAGATAATGGTTCCGCGCACCGACATGGACGCCGTCCCCGCGGACTGCACGGTCGGCGAGGCGATGAAGGTCTTCCAGGAGCACGGGCACTCCCGCGTTCCCGTTTTCGAAGAGAACCTCGACGACATCGTCGGCATTCTCT
>Ga0334883_1004298_pt1 | contig 13932 bp, 8 predicted proteins | sample GraSluR1_MG_6_FD_207230 | JGI IMG/M metagenome (GOLD analysis project Ga0334883, IMG submission 207230) | Sludge microbial communities from methane-producing bioreactor in Wageningen University, Netherlands - Granular Sludge_09_05-R1 | ecosystem: Engineered > Bioreactor > Anaerobic > Unclassified... | reverse complement strand
CGTTTCGAAGAAATCGTGCAGATCGTCTACAACGAAAGCCGCGATTTCGACGCAACCGAGCGCGAGTTGTTGGGCTTCGATCACGCCCAGGTCGGCGCTTTGCTCGTGAACAAGTGGAAACTTTCGCCGGTGCTCGAAGAAGTGATCGGGCTGCATCACACGCGCGACCAGCTGGGTACCGGTCATCCGCTCTTGCTCTACCTGGATCTCGCCAACCAGATCTGCCACAAGTGCGGCATCGGATTCCAGGAGCGGTCTGACCTCGCCCTCTGCGAGTCGGACGCCGGCCGGGCGATCGGCTTGTCCGATGCCGAGGTCGGGACGCTGACCGCTCAGCTCCAGCACACGCTGGAGGTGGAGATGGAGGTCTTCATCTGATCCGGACAACGCAGCGCCGCCGCACGCGGCGGCGCCGCCGTCGATCGCCCGGACAAGGAGGTCGGCATGGTAAGCAATAACCAGGTACCAACGCTCGCGCAGCTACGGGACTCGGTTGCGGACCTGCCCACGATTCCCGAATCGTTGAGCCAGATCCTCCGACTGCTCGAGGATCCCAACAGCGGGGCCCGCGATCTGGCCAGGGTCATCCGCAACGACGTGCCGCTGACGAGCAAGATTCTGCGGTTGAGCAACTCGCCGTTGTATCAGAAGCGACGCACACTGACCACGGTCCAGGATTGCGTGGCCGTCCTTGGCTACCGGACCGTACGCCAGGTCGCGCTGTGCGTGACCGTGGTGAGTACGCTGGCGCGCGAATGCGAGAGGCGCCAGTCGGTCCTGCGCTACCGCGATCTCTGGCGGCACTGCGTCGATGCGGGCGCGGCGGCCAAGTGGCTGGCGCAACAGATCGGCCATCCTGAGCCAGAAGACATCTTCACGTGCGGGCTTCTGCACGATCTCGGTAAATTCGTCCTGACCCTGCAGTTTCCGGAACAGTATGCTGCGGTCATCGCTGAACGCCGCACGCGCGGCTGCCGGCTCGTCGATCTCGAGCGCGAGCGCTTCGGCTACGACCATGCGCAAGCCGGCGCGGTGCTGGGCGAGGCCTGGAACTTCCCACCCCTGCTGGTCGCGACCTGCGGCGGCCACCACACCTCCGCACGCAACGAGCACGAAGCAAGCGTCGTCGGCCTGGCGGATTATCTGGCCAACACCTTGACGCCCCCGGCGAGCGATCTGGGCTTCGACCAGGCCATGGTCGACGCGGCGGAACTCTACGGCGCCGCCGGGCTCTCGCGCGAAAGCGTAGAGTCGCGCCTGCCCGAGTTGCGCGACACGATCGGCGCCTTGGCGCCGCTGCGCCAGCTCGACTGACGCGCCGGGTCGGCGGCTGATGGGCAGTCGCCGGGTCCGTGCGCGAAAAATCCTGGCGAGCGACCGCGTGTCCTGTATCATCCGCCTGGCGGGCGCCCTGACCGTCCCGCCAGGAGCGTGCATGACCGCCTACGAACTCGTTTTACTGAGTCGACAACCGGCGCTCTACGCGGCTGTCGCCGGTTGGAAGCTGCCGTTGGCCGAGATTTACGCCTTCGAGGACGCCGCGGCGGCGGTCTCGCGCGCGGCAGCCGGCGAAGCGGCGATCGTCGTGTTCGACACACGCGGATTCCCCGCCGCGCGAGCAACGCTCAACCGGCTGCTTTCGCTCAGCGGCGACACCGATCTGATCGTCCTCGGTCCCCGGGAAGAACTAGGCGGCGACGATCTGCGTCCCGAGCAAGGCACGGTGCGGTTTCTACCCCCGGACACACCCGCGGTCGAGCTGCAGGCTGTCGTCGAATTGGCGTTGCGCATGCGGCAGGTGCGGCGCGACAGCGGGATCGTGGGCCGATCGCGCGCCGTCAGCCAGATGATCGCGCTGATCGCACAGGCCGCGCCGCTCGACATCAGCATCTTGATCACAGGCGAGAGCGGCACCGGCAAGGAACTCGTAGCCCGCGCCGTCCACCGCCATTCGCGGCGGCGCGGCGGCCCGTTCCTCAGCCTCAACTGCGGCGCGCTCAGCGAAGGCGTGCTCGAGAGCGAACTGTTCGGCCATGTGCGCGGCGCGTTCACGGGCGCGGTCGCGGCGCACGAAGGCGTGTTCCAGCGGGCGAACGGCGGCACCCTCTTCCTGGACGAAGTGGGCGAGATGCCGCTGGGTATGCAGACGCGCTTCCTGCGGGCGCTGGAAACCGGCGAGTTCACGCCGGTCGGCGGCAAAGGCATCCAGCGCAGCGATATCCGGTTGCTGGCCGCGACGAATCGCGATCTGACGCGCGACGTGGAAACCGGCCGTTTCCGCCCGGATCTCTACTACCGGCTGCGGGTCATCGTCATCGAAACTCCCCCGTTGCGCGAGCGTCAGGAAGACGTGCTTGTGCTCGCCGATCATTTTCTACAAATGGAGAACCAGGAGCATGGCCTGGCCGTGCGCGGGTTCAGCCGGCATGCGAAACAACTCCTGCGGCAGCATCTGTGGCCGGGCAATGTCCGCGAGCTGCGCAATGTCATACGCGCCGCGGTCGTCATGAAGCAGCGCGGCCTGATCGAGGCGGAGGATCTACCCGCCGATTTCCACGCCGCCGGCAACGAACCGTCTCGTTATCTGCCGGTCGTGTCGGGGCTGAGCGGCGCGGATCGGCTCGATCCAGGTGTACTGGCCGCGACCCTGCTCGAATTGCGCCAGGACATCAAGGATATCAAGGCGTATCTGCAGCAGGCAGCAAGCAGCGGATCACATGTCGCCGCGGCGGGCGGTCCGATTCCCGCCGACGGGCGCGTTGTGGAAACGCTATTGCACGAGCATGGGCTGGGGCCCGTAGAAGACGGGGGCGATCTGCAGAGCGCCGAGAAAGCGCTCATCGCCGCGGCGCTAACCGCGACTGGGGGCAACCGTCGGCGGGCTGCCTCCAAGCTCGGGATCAGCGAACGCACCCTCTACCGGAAGTTGAAACGATATGATCTGGTGTGAGGTGCGGCGTCCTGTGGCCGGGGCGGGCGAGCCCGCGCTTGGCGGGTGCCCCGATCAGTTGTATAATCAAGGAGCAAGGGCTAGCTTACCCGGCCCAACCTACCCCTGGGCAGAGAGGTGATGATGCGAGTCCAATGGATCCGGCGACGGTCTGTAGCCGCGCTGGCTGGTGTCCTGATCGCGATGGCGGGTCTGGGAGCGTCAACGGCGGAGGCCGCCAAGTTCGCCGGCGCGTTTATGGAGAACGGGGGCGGCGCTCGGGCGCTCGGCATGGGCGGCGCGTTCGTTGCCGTCGCGGACGACCCGTCGGCCACGTTTTGGAATCCCGCCGGACTGGCCAACATCCGGCAGCGGGAAGTCCTGTTCATGCACGCGGAGGTCTTCGGCGGCCTGGTCAAACGAGATTACGCGGCCCTCGCCATTCCCACTGATTGGTCGCTACTGGGCGGCCAGGGCGGCGGGTTCGGCATCTCGCTGATCCGCCTCGGCGTCGACGATATTCCGTTCACGGCGCACTTGGCGGCGGATCTCGACGTCAACGGCAACGGCGTCGTCGATCCCGAAGAACTCTACAACCTGCTGAGTCCGGAGTTTCAGCAGAATATTCGCTACAAGAGCGATCAGGAGTATGGGTTGTTCGTCTCCTACGGAGAACGCAAGGGCGACTGGCTGCTCGGCGGCAACCTCAAGTTCATACGCCAGATCATCGGCGAATATTCGAGTCTCGGGATCGGCGCCGATCTTGCGGCGTTGCGCCCTGGTCTCTGGCGCGGACTGGACTTCGGCCTGAAGCTTCAGGACATCACCACGACGTACCTGAGCTGGAGCACCGGCACGAACGAAGTCATCTACCCGGCTGTCGTGCCCGGTCTGGCGTATCGCTGGCACCTGCCCGACATGCGGCTGGACGTCATCGCAGCATCGAGCTTCGAATGCCGCTTCGAGAACCGTGCCGCTGCCGATCAGTGGTCGGCGGGTTCGTTCAGCTGCAACAGCCACTGGGGCCTCGAGGTCGGCTTCAGCCGCCGCGTCTTCATACGCGGCGGTTTCGACAGCGGTTTTGGCGCGGAGAATCTGACCGCCGGCGCGGGCCTCAATTTGCACCCGATCATTGTCGACTACGCCTACGCCGGTGATACGCTCGACATCGATGAGGTGACGCACCGCATCAGTATGTCGGTACGGTTCTAGAAGCCCGGATTATTCATGAAGGACCGGCTGCGAAAGGTCAAATGCTTGCCAGGACGCGCGTTCTCGGATCGGCTCGGTCAACGTACCGCCTTGGGTACGCCTCCCTCGCCGATCCTTGCGAGCCCTCATCCTGGCAAGCATTTTCCACTTTCTAGCGGCGGTCCTTCATGAATAATGCGGGCCAGCAGGCGTCCTTGTTTGATCTCGCAAAGGCCGCAGCGCTCAGGAGTTGTGGCCGGGCGGCCGGTAGGCTGCCAACGTCTGGCCGGCCCGCAGTCGGCTCGGATTGCTGATCCCGTTGACCTGCTGGAGGTGCTTGATCGATACCCCGAGCCGGCGCGCGATCGTGCTCAACGTATCGCCGGGACGCACGTGGTAGGTCACGCGTTCGTAACCTGCCGGGGGCACGTAGAGCCCGCTTTGCTCGGCCCGTTTCCGAACCGCGGCGGCTAGGTCGCGCGGCATGGGGATCAAGAGCTGGGTGCCGGGCCGGATAAGGGTCGACCGACCCATCGCATTGGCTTCCTGCAACGCGGCGACCGAGGTTCCCCAGCGCGACGCGATATGGCTGAGCGTTTCGCCGCGCTTGACTTCATGCTTGCGCCAAGTCAGGCGGCGGTCGGCCGGCACCTTGCGCAACGCGGCCGCCGCGACGGTTGCGGTGCCGGGCGGCACGCGGACGATCTGACCGCCGGCGCCCGGCGGGGTGGCGCGCCGCAACAGAGCCGGGTTCAACCGCACGAGTTCCTGTTCATCGACCCCGGCGCACGAGGCCAAGAGATTGAGATCCGTGGCGTCGTCGACCGTCATGTCTTCCCACATCAAAGGACTCGGCTCCGGCACTGTGAATCCATGCGCTACAGGATCGGCGACGATGCGCGCCGCGGCGATGAACTTCGGAACGTATTCGACGGTCTGCCGAGGCAGCCTGTAGTCCCAGTAGTTGTCGTGGCCGTTCAGATGCAGCTGGCGGCGGACACGACCCTCGCCGGCGTTATAGGAGGCAAGCACCAGCGCCCAGTCGCCGAATTCGGCGTAGAGGTCTTTCAAGTAGCGACAGGCCGCGCGGGTGGATAGTTCCCAGTCGCGCCGCTGATCCTCCCACCAGTTGATGCGCAAACCATAGCGTCTGGCCGTGCCGGGCATGAACTGCCAGGGTCCGACCGCGCCCGCCGAGGACGTGGCGCGGGTGCTCAGGCCGCTTTCGATCATGGCCAAGCTGATCAACTCGCTCGGCAGACCCTCCGCGGTCAGGATCCCGTCGATGAGGATCTTGACCTCGGCCTTGCGGTCGAGCCAGACCTGGAAGTGCCGTGCGCCCGGTCCCGTGAAATAGTCGATCCAGCGATCGACCTTGGCGTGCTGGACCTTCAGTAGGTCCGCCTGTAGGCTCGGCAGGCGGGTTCCGGTGGCCGGCACCAGGGAATCGGGAAAACCAAAGCCGTCCAGACCGAGGTACGCGATGGTCAGGACCGAGTCCACCGTTTGGGGCGCCGCGGCCGCCGCCGCCTGTTCCGCGAGCAGGCCGCCTAGCAAGACCGTGCGCCGTTGCAAGCTGCGGCGACGTTCGAGTTGCAGGGTGTCCGCGATCGCGGGCTCGCTGTCGGTCGTGACATCCTGCAGGGTGAACAGGATATCCCGCGCCAGTTCGAATTCACCCGCCGCGACTGCGTTCAGCGCGCTCTGGTAGATCTCGTCCCACTGATCCGGCGAACTCTCGGCGGTTTGTGTCGCCGGCCAGTCCGGCAGCGACAGCGGCAGCGAATCGACCGCCGCCGGCTCGAGGCGGGCCCAATCCGCATCGACCGGGGACCAGTCGCCCAGCTCGGCTGCCGGCTGGCGAACGGAGCCGCAAGCAACCAAATGCACAACAAGGACAAGAAGGCCGCCGAGGGCCGCCGGCCGCGGCAAACGGCTGGCGGCGAGCTGCGTGAATTCGCGCAAAAGAGTCCTCCTTGACAGGCGATCGGTCCAAGTAAGTATTTTACCGGCAGGGTAGCAACAGCAAAACCCGGACCGCGGACGAAGTTCCTGAACCCAACGACCGTACGGGAACAAAGAAAACTTGCGTGAAGGACGCATAATGTGTGATAATTAATACGCAAAGTTCAATTTAATCGGTTGTTCCTACAGCCCCAAAAGGTCATATGTCGGCAACCATCGACATTCGCGGTCTGGTCGGGCAATTGCCCTGGGATCGGCTCGGGGTGGAGACCCGTCGCCGTCTAGAGACGGCATGGTCGCACCCGGAATCGGACGAGCTGGTCGCTAACGCCCGCGCGGCCGTGGCGGAGCTCCTGTCAGCCGGCCACCTGGTGCGGGTGGCGCTGTCCGGCCGCACAGGCACGCGGCCGGATCTGTTCTTGGTCCGCGACACCAACCGTTTGTTGGACCTCGGCGAGTTGGGACACCAGAAGGCGACCCTTGAGCGGCGGACCGAGAGCCCCCCGCTGCGAGCGCCCCACAGAACGGCTTCGGCGGTGGATTCGCAGCCGAGCGCGGCGGTCACGCACCCCGCGGCCCCAGCGCCAGCGCCGGAGCGTGCGGCCGACCCAGCCGGCGCGTCCGCGAGTGTCCAGGCGACGACGGCGCGCCTCGACGCGGTGCTCGAGGCGATGGAACGCGCGCAACAACTCGCGCTCGGCGATCCGCGGGTCAATGAGCAGCAAGTGCTGATCGACCGTATCCTGGGCCTGCTGCACGGCTATGCCCCGAATCTCCGCTTGTACGCTCAGCTCGCCCGGGTACAGGCGGGTCACGAGGCTACGTCGTTTTTGCTGCCCCCGCCGTTGCTCGACAACATGCCGTTCTGGCTGCGGTACAGGCGGCCCGGACAGTCTCTGTGGGTTCCCGATTTGAGCGAACTGCCACGTTCGCTGCAGACCGCGCTGGTCGCGGACGGAGCGCAGGCCGTCGTGACGGCTGTGGTGCCGTTGCTTTCGCCGAGTGACGACAAAGAAGAAGCGGGATTGCTCTACGTTTGCGGTCCCGCCGACTGGCCGGCGGCGGATTTGCTCCGGCTCGCCCATCGTCTGTCGGCCTTTGTCTCCCGGCGTTGGCGCTGCCAGCGAGATGTCAACCTGCGGGTCCTGACCGACAGTCTGACCAGCATCCACAATCGCGCGTTTTTCGACAGCCAGTTCCCGCTCGAACTGGAACGCGCGACGCGCACGGGATCGCCGCTTGCGCTCGTGATCGGCGATCTCGACAGCTTCAAGACCGTCAACGACGATCACGGCCACCAGTGCGGGGATGTGGTCTTGCGGGTCGTGGCACAGCAACTGCAATCGCGGCTGCGCCGGATCGATCATGTCTGCCGGATCGGCGGCGAGGAATTCGCCTGCCTCCTGCCGGCCACGGCGCTCGAGGAAGCCCGCGAGGTGTTGTCACGCGTGGTTGGGCGGCCGTTCCGCGTGTCCCTGCCGCCGGACATGGGCGTCGGCGTCCTCGAAGTTACCATGTCCTACGGCGCGGTCACCTTTCCTGACGCCGGCAAGAGCTGCAGTGAGCTGCATCGCAAGGCGGACAGCATGCTCTACCAGGCCAAGGAGCTGGGACGCAACCGATGCTGCCTCTGGATTGCGGACGGCCGCCATCAGTTGCTCGCGCCTCCGGGAGCCGATTCTTCCCGAGCCTGACCTCCTGCGGCGAACGGCTGAGCGCGGCCTGGCCAGTGACCTGGGCGGTCGTGATGCTGTTGCTGCCGGCTGTCGGCCGCAGCCTGCCTTGCGGCGACGCGCCGCTCTCGTCGCCGCAAGCGGTCCGGCTCGCCGTCCTCGCCCCGCTGCTCGTGGCAATCGTGCCGCGGCGCGCGCTATGGGCGTTCTGGCTCGCGCTGGCGGGACTGGCCTGTTGGTGCGGCGCGTTGGCGGCGGCCGATCTAGCGCGGCGGCCCGCGGTCGCCGCTGTCGATCCCCATGGCCCCAGTGTCCGCGTTCGGACCGAAGGCGCGGCGGCGTTGCGCTTGACCGCCAGGCCGCGCCAGAACAAACCCGGTCAATGGTCGGCGCCGGCGGTCATCCTGAGCTGGCAGGGTCCGCCATCGCTGGCGGGGATGCCGCGTGCCGGCGACGGCGTGCTCGTGCGCCTGACGGGCGAGCCGCCGGTCTTGGGGACGGCGCTCACCGGCCGCTGGCGTCTGGAGCCGCCGAGGCGCGCGACGGTCAGCGGCGGCTTCGACGAGGCGATCTGGCTGCAGGGTCGCGGCCTGCAGTGGATCGCCACAGCGGCCGCGAACGTTGCGGCGCCGGCCTTTGGCGGCGGCGGTATCGCGCACCGCATCGGCCGCGTACAGTCTTCTTGGCAAGCTCGAATGCGCGGCGTGCTGGCGGCTGGTCTACCGGCGCGCGAGGCAGATCTGGCAGGCGCGGTGTTGCTCGGCGGCGGCGCGCCAGCGGTGCTCAAGGAGCCATTCACGCGCCTGGGCCTGGCGCACCTGTTCGCACTTAGCGGCTTGCATGTCGGCATCGTGAGCGGGTTGCTGCTCGGCACGTTGGGGACCGTCGTCCGAGGCGCCAGCTGGCGGTTGGGGCTGATGACCGCGGCCTTGGGCGCGTACACCGTCCTGGTCGATGCGCCCGATTCAGTCGTCCGCGCGGTCGGCCTCGTGTTGCTGGCGCTCGCGGCGCGCGCATTCGCCCGACTGGGCGACGGGCTGCGTTTCCTGGGGCTGCTGTTATGGCTGAACCTGGCCTGGCAGCCCGCCAGTCTGCTGGACGCAGGGCAGCGCCTTTCCTATTTGGCAGCCGGCGGGATCGTCACCGGCCAGCGCCTGCTGGGGCCGCTCGTGCGGCCCTGGCCGCGTTGGCGACGGTGGCCGCTCGCCGCCCTGAACGTCACGGTCTCGGCTCAGCTCGCCACCCTGCCGGTCGTGGCCGAATCGTTCGGGGTCTTGCCACTCGGCGGCCCGCTCGCGAACCTGGTAGCGGTACCGTGCTTCGGCCTCGCCGTCTCGCTGGTGGCGGCGGGACTGGCGGTGGCGTTTTGCTGGGAGTGGGCGGCCGACGCGCTGCTGGCTTGTGGTTGGGTGCTCCTGCGTCTGTTGCAGGTCGCTGCCGCCGCCGCTGGTGATCACCTCGGCTGGCTCGAACGGGGGCTCCCGGTCTGGGGACCGGTCCGATGGGTTTCGTACGCGGCGACTGTTGGACTGCTGGTGGCGGCGTGGCAGCGTCGCGGCTGGCGCTGGTACGTGCTCGCCGCCGCGCTCTACCCCGGATTGTTGCTGCTCGGAGGAGCTGGTGGCGACCTGGTCGATGCCGCGCGCAACGGCCGCGTTCAGGCCTGGCAGTTCGCGATTGGCCAGGGAGACTGCGCGCTGCTGAGGCTGCCCGATCGTTGGACCTGCCTGATCGACACAGGTCCGTCGCGGCCCGACGGTGACAGCAGCCTGGCGCGGGACGTGCTGCCGTTCCTGCGCCGGCTCAACGTGCGGCGACTCGATGCGGTCGTCCTATCGCACGCCCACGACGACCATACCGGCGGCGCGGCCGATCTTGCCGCCGCCCTGCCGATCGATTGGTGGCTGCTCGCGGGCAAGACCGCGGCGCCCCGACCGGGACTGCCGGCGGGGCGTCCGCAGGCCGGCGACACCTTGCACGCGGCTGGGGGCTGGGCGCTCCTCTGCGTGCATCCACCGGCGCGAGACTGGCCGTATCGCCATGAGAACGACGCGTCGTTGAGCCTGGCGCTCTGCCGCGACGGCCGTTTGCACGGACTGTGGACCGGCGACCTCGAGACGGCTGGCGAGGCGGCCATGCTGGCGCATCTGCCGCCGGCTGGGCCGGCGGGCGCGGATGTCTGGAAGGCCGGCCACCACGGCAGCCGCACGTCCGGTTCGGAGCCGTTGCTCGCGGCGGTCCGTCCGCAACTGGTGGTGATCAGTTGCGGCGTTGCCAATCGCCACCGGCATCCCAGCCACGGGCCATATCCGGGGGCGACCGAGGTGCGGACGGATCTGCGGCACACCGTGCACCTGAGTTGGGATCGGCGCGGTCGCATGCGCTGGCGCAGCCACCTATCGCCGCCGCCGCCGCCTTGACACCCCGCCGCGGCGCGCCTACCATCCCGCGCGACCGTCGCGCGCCGTACCCCCTGGCCAGTGAGGATACCGCCATGCCCGCCCTACGCAGCACCGAGGAACTCGGTCTGAAGCCGGACTACGTCGGGAAGGTTCGCGACGTGTTCGATCTCGGCAAGAACCTGCTGATCGTCACGAGCGACCGCATCAGCGCCTTCGACGTTGTCATGGACGATGTCGTACCGGACCGGGGCATCATCTTGAACGTGATGACGCTCGCCTGGTTGGACCACTTCCCCGAGCTGCCGCATCACATCCTGACCGCGGATCCGCAGGCGCTGCCGGTCCCGTTTCGCGACCACGCCGAGCGGCTGGGCGGCCGCAGCGTGCTCGTGCGCAAGGCCGCGCGCTACGATGCCGAGTGCGTCGTGCGGGGCTACCTGGCCGGCAGCGGCTGGAAGAGCTATCAACAGGACGGCACGGTCTGCGGGCACCGTCTGCCTGCCGGCCTACGACTCGGGTCGCAACTGCCGGCGCCGTTGTTCACGCCGTCGACGAAGGCCGCGGTCGGACACGACGAGAACATCGATTTCGCGACGATGTGTGGCATCGTCGGCGAAGACGCGAGCCGCACGCTGCGGGATTTGTCGTTGCGCCTGTACACCCGCGCGGCTGCTTACACCGAACCGCGCGGCGTGATCCTGGCCGATACGAAGTTCGAATTCGGTCTGATCGACGGCAAGCTCGCGATCATCGACGAGGTGTTGACTCCCGACAGCAGCCGCTTCTGGCCGGCGGCCGACCACCGGCCCGGCCAGGAACCGCCGAGTTTCGACAAGCAGATCCTCCGCAATTGGCTGCAGACCTGCGACTGGCGGCGGGAGCCGCCGCCGCCGCAAATCCCCGCCGACATCCTTATACAAACCAGCCGGCGCTACCGCGAGGTGCTGGAGATCCTGTTTCCGGAGGCGTACGCGCGTTGGTCGAAGTACCTGTGAAACGCCGCGCTCTGCTGAGCGTTACCGACAAGTCGCAGCTCGCCGCGCTCGCGGCTGTCCTGGTCGCGCGCGAGTACGAGTTGCTGGCCTCCGGCGGCACGGCCCGCCATCTGCGCGAGCACGGCTTCGCCGTCACCGAGGTCAGCCGGGTGACCGGGTTTCCGGAGATCTTCGGCGGTCGCGTCAAGACACTGCACCCGTTGATCCACGGGGGCATTCTCGGACCGGACGCGGCGGCGTTTGCGGCAGCGGACTTGCGAGCGCTCGGGCTCGCGCCGATCGATGTCGTGGCGGTCAACCTGTACGCTTTCGCCGACGCGCTCGCGAGCGGCGCGCCCGCTGCGGCGCTGATCGAGGAGATCGACATCGGCGGACCGGCTCTGCTGCGCGCAGCGGCAAAGAACCACGCGCGCGTGACCGTGTTGTCCAGCCCGCGCCAATATGAGGAATTCCGGCGCGAACTCGAGGCCGGCGGTGGCCGGCCGTCGCTCGCGTTTCGGCGCCGGTGTGCGCAGGCGGCCTTTGGTCTGGTCGCCGAGTACGATCAGTTGATCGCCGGTTGGCTGGCCGAGACCGCCGGCGATGGCGCGCCGGCGGCCGCAGCGGCGCCGGCGCCGGGCAAGCGAACGCTGCGCTTGCGCTATGGCGAGAATCCGCACCAAGAAGCGACGTGCGTGGTGCCGGCGCATCCGGCCGGCGACCTCGCCGGCGTGGGGCTGGCCCTGCACGGCGGCAAGGAACTCAGCTACAACAACCTGGTCGATCTGGTGGCCGCCTTGAAACTGGTGCAGGACGTCGGCGAGAGCTGCTGCGCGATCATCAAGCATACCAACCCGTGCGGTCTGGGCACCGGCGCGCCGGTCGTGGCGCTCGAGCGCGCTCTACTCTGCGATCCGGTGTCGGCGTTCGGCGGGATCGTGGCGTTCAATCGCGAAATCGACGCCGATACCGCCGCCGCGCTGGCTGGTCATTTTTTGGAGGTCGTGGTCGCGCCCGCCGTTTCGCCGCGCGGCCTCGACCGGCTGCGCAAGAAGAAGAACTTGCGCATCTTGACGTGGGAACCCGCGGTCTTCGCCGCGGCGACCGCGGACCGCCGGCGAGCCTGGGGGCACCTCGAACTGAGGCAGGACGAGGACGAGGGCTTCCCGGAGTTCGGCGACTGGCGCGTTGCGGCAGGCGCCGAGCCGGACGCGGCGACCCGCGCCGATCTCGTGTTGGCGTGGATCGCCTGCAAACACGGCAAGAGCAATGCGATCGTGCTGGCCCGCGGCGGCGCGACCCTCGGCTGCGGTTTCGGCCAGATGAGCCGGGTCGATTCGGTGCGGCTGGCCGTGCGCAAGGCGGCCGAGCAGCAGCTCGATCTGACCGGCTGTGTCGCCGCCAGCGACGGTTTCTTTCCGTTTGCCGACGGCGTCGAGGAATTGGCGCGGGCCGGCGTGCGCGCGGTCCTGGCGCCGGGGGGGTCGGTCCGCGACGATGATGTAGCGGCCGCGGCACACGAACTCGGCATCACCTTGATCCTGGCGTCGCGCCGCCACTTCAATCACTGACCTTGAACCTGGCTGGTTCCTGCAGCACCGACGGTGAAGGGTCACAGGCAGGCCAGGGCGCGTTTTCGCATCGGCAGGGGAACCCACGCAGGCAGGAGCCGCGCATGACCGAGATCGGCAGCACGCACCCGCGGATCGTGGTTCTGGATTTCGGGTCGCAGGTGAGTCAGCTCATCGCCCGGCGCCTGCGCGAGATCGAAGTCTTCAGCGAGCTGCGTCCGTACACGGCCTGGCGGGAGATCCTCGACGATCCGCGCGTGGCGGGCGTGGTGCTCTCGGGCGGCCCGGCGAGCGTTCTCGAACCGCAGTCGCCGCAGGTCGGCGCGGAATTCTGGCAGGCCGGCAAACCGGTGCTGGGCATCTGCTACGGCATGCAGTTGATGTGCCACGCGCTGGGCGGGCGCCTGGCCCCCGCCGCCAACCGCGAGTACGGTCACGCTTGGATCGAGGTTCTCGAGCCGGATCTGCTGTTGGCCGGTCTGCCCGCGCGCCAGCCCGTCTGGATGAGCCACGGCGACCGTGTCGACGAACTGCCGCCCGGTTTCGCAGCGCTGGCGCGCACCGACCAGATCCCGTTCGCCGCGGCCGCCGATCCGGCGCGGCGCTTCTATGGCGTGCAGTTCCATCCCGAAGTGGCGCACACGGCACACGGCGCGGCGATGATCGAAACGTTCGCCCGCCGGATCTGCGGGATCACGGACCGTTGGACGGCGGCGGCCTTCGTCGACGAGGCGATCGCCGCGATCCGCGGGCAGGTCGGTTCGGCGCGAGTCCTCTGCGCGGTTTCGGGCGGCGTCGACAGCACGGTGATGGCCACGCTGGTGGACCGCGCCGTCGGCGATCGCCTGCACGCCGTCTACGTCGACAACGGCGTCATGCGCCTGGGCGAGAGCGATCAGGTCGAGCACGATCTGAACGCCTTCTTGCACAAGCCGATCCAGCGGGTCGACGCGGGGCGCGTGTTCCTCGACCGCCTGGCGGGAGTCGCCGAGCCCGAGCGCAAGCGCAAGATCATCGGCGAAACGTTCATCGAGGTCTTCACCGAGGCGACGCGCGACCGGGGGCCGTTCGGCTTCCTGGCCCAGGGCACCCTCTATCCGGACCGCATCGAGAGCCAGTCGATTCACGGCCCAAGCAGCGTCATCAAGACGCACCACAACGTCGGCGGCCTCCCGGCGCGGCTCGGCTTTGAACTGGTCGAACCGCTGCGCGACCTCTTCAAGGACG
>Ga0334883_1004295_pt1 | contig 13934 bp, 11 predicted proteins | sample GraSluR1_MG_6_FD_207230 | JGI IMG/M metagenome (GOLD analysis project Ga0334883, IMG submission 207230) | Sludge microbial communities from methane-producing bioreactor in Wageningen University, Netherlands - Granular Sludge_09_05-R1 | ecosystem: Engineered > Bioreactor > Anaerobic >... | reverse complement strand
TACCAGCCCGGGTCCTCCTCCTCCACCACGCCGACCACCTCGTACAGCTCCGGCAGCCCGCGTAGCGTGTCCATCGTGCCGGAAGCGTGCTCGTGCCCGACACCGATCTGTCCGATCCTGATGGGTTTCATCGCATCAGACTCCAGTCAAAGACGATGCCCAGCGGCGGGTGCTTCTCCTCCGCGAGGCGCTTGTACACGGCGGGAGCCGTCTCCGGGGAGACGATCTCCGACACGATCGGCCTCACCTGCAGCCTCTCGGCCGCGATGAGCGCCAGAAGCACGCGGTGGTCATCGCGCTCGGTCCAGTACCCCGGATGGGACTCCACCTGTGGCCGCACCATCGTGTGCGCCCCGATGAGCGACACGCCGCGGCGGTGGACGTACCGGTAGAAGTCAATGGGAGCATCGGAGATGCGGGTGCAGCCCAGAAGGCTCACTCGGCCCTGGAAGGCGACATACGTCAGCGCCTGCTGCAGCGCCACCGCCGCGCCCGTCACCTCGATGACGGCGTCGGCGCCCTTGCCGTCGGTGAGTTCCTCGATCTTCTCCGGCAGGTTCTCCTCGTCGGGGGAGAAGGCGTAGTCGGCCCCGAGGGTCAGGGCGAGGTCCCGGCGGCGTTTGTCGAAGTCCGAGACGATCACCGGGATGGCCCCGTCGATCCTCGCCGATTGTGTGGCGAAGACGCCCAGAAGCCCCAGGCCGATCACCATCGCCGACTCGCCCAGCTCCAGCCTGACCTTGCGCACGCCCTGCAGGCCCATGGCGGCGATGGGGACGAAGGCGGCGTCCAGAGAGTCGATGCGGTCATCCCTGACCACCGTGAGGTCCGCGGCGCGCTGCAGCGCGTGGGAGCGGTGGCCGGACCACGTGGCCAGCGCGCGCTGGCCCACGGAGACGTTCTGCACCCCGTCGCCGATGGCGATGACCCGTCCGAGGCCGCAGTACCCCGGATGCCAGGGGAACTGGCCGGAGGTGTTGGGGAGGCCGATGAGATTGGCCCGCTCTGTGCCGGCGCTGATGACGGTATAGTCGTTTTCTAGCAGCACTTCGCCGGCCGCGGGCCGCGGCACATCGAAGGGCTGCAAGACGGCGGTGCCGACGGATTCGATGACAACGTAGTGTCCGGTCATGTGGCCTCCTGTGGGTTCGGGACCTCCACTTCGGTGGTTGCCCAACGGCGGAAGTCGTTAACTTCGTCCTGCAGCCCGCGGGTCCTCCCCGTGTCTTCTGGCGGTCGTCGCGCCCCACCCCACCGTTCCCCCGGTCGGCGGCAAGCCGGTGCTGGGCTCGTTCATTGCACCTCCACGAACGCCGCGTCATCGAACCAGGCGGTCTCGCCCTCCGGCATGCCGTACACGACCAGCAGGACCACAGCCTTCGCCGCGCCCTCCGGGGCGGTGACGGCGCTCACCAGCCGCTCCCAACCGCCGGGGCGACGGAGCTCGACGCAGGTGTTGAGCCCGCTGTTGAACCACTTGCCCTCATCATCCTGCCAGCGGACCTCGAGGGTCGTCCTGCGCGGTGAGGTGGCTCTGTCGGCCCAGGCGTAGGCCCAGGCGGCGTAGCGCTTCTTGGCCTCCACGGGCACCGAGGCGATGTAGCAGATGCAGTCGCCGCCCTCCAGCGCCGCCGAGAGCTTGCCGCTGCGCACCTTGCCCGCGTCCGGGAACAGTCTGCCTTGCGCCGGATCGGTCTTCCAGGTGCACCAGCCCGGCGGTGTGCCCTCGCTTTGCCATTCGGGACCGCTGGGCTGCTGTCCTTCGGCGGCATCGGTGCTCTCGAAGGAGCCATTGGTCAGCATGTTCGGCAGGCCGTCCAGCTCGCCGCGGTAGGCGCGCAGGAGCGTCTCGGTGTCGGTGCCCACCAATTCGGCGAGGTAGTCGGCCATGGCCTCGGCGCCGTCGCGTGCGGCCAGCTCGCTCACCGCCGCCACCGTGGCGTCCTGGCAATGACCGAACCACTGGGCGATCACGTGGGGGCGGGCACCGGCCTTGTACCACCCGCTGCTGATGGGGTCTTCCATGATGCTGCGCTCCCACAGACGCGGGGCGCGCTGCACGCAGCGGTTAACGCGCCGGATGAGCCGGATGACGTCGGCGCTGCTTTGGGCGGTGACCGCCATCGACTGCAGCTTCTCCGCCGCCTGCCAGCCCTCGATCAGGTTCAGTGGATACTCCAGACCTTTGTCGACATACGCGATGCGCTGCCGGATCAGGTCGCTATCGGCCAGCCTCCTGGCCCGGAACAGGTGCGCCCTGATGGCAGCGAGGTCCTCGGGCCGGTACATGCTGATTTGCTGGGACATGCTGCCGATGCCCTCGAACCACCGGCCCGGGCGCCGGTAGCTCATCCAGGCATCCTCGAGGGTCTGATACAGGGCGGCCATCTCCGGGGCGGCCGGGCCGTAGAGGTCGGAGAAAAAGCCGTCGAGCAGGGCATCACAGTCCAGGTCGGGGTTGTACAGCATCTGGGCGGCCATATAGATCTGGGGCCCGAAACAGGCCCACAGCGGGTAGGCCTCGGAGTGGAAACCCTCCAGCCCCACCTGCCGCGAGTGCTTGATGTCCTCGGCGATCAGGTGCGGATAGTAGCGGGGGATGATGGCACCCAGGCCGTAGTAGTCGTACTTGCCCACATGGGCGGCCTTGGCCTGCCACTGTCTGATGAACTCGTGGTCCGTCTGCCTGTAGGCCGCGTCGAAGTGCTGGGAGCAGTCCTGGGTGATGCTCACGTAGACGTTGGGCTCGATGCGCTCGATGCCCGCCGGCACGGGCTCGACGCCCCAGTAGGCGAACACGCCCAGGAACTTGTCCGGATGCCTGGCCGCAAGACCTTTGGCCACGGCATTGACATAGGTGTAGTAGCGGTCCGAGTAGACGGTGCGGCCGCGGAACTGGGGTACCGGCACATCCTGCGCCGCGCAGGCATCGCATTGGCACCATTCGTTGTTGTCATTGATGCACAGTGAGTGTGTGTGGGCCTGCGGGTGATCGTCGAAGAACGCACCAATGGTGTCCACGGCAACGCGGACGACCTCCGGATTGCTGGTACAGGGCTGGGAGTACTGATCGTTGTCGTCCTTGTTCACGCGGCGCTCGCCGTTTCTCAGCGGGTAGAACTCCGGGTGGTCTTGGCCGTACTTGCTGGGAGGGTAGAGGCGGTACAGGATGTGTCCCTGAGCCAGGAAGGGGGCATCGGGATTGCCGGGGCGGTCGAGGCGGTTGCGGAACTGCCAGGGGCCGCCCTCGGAGACGCCGCTGAAGTAGCGGTACCGGAAGCCGGGGTCCACGGCCACGTCCAGCGTCGGCAGCACCACCTCCGCGCGCCGGGGGACGACCTCGAACAGCTCCGAGGGCATGTACCAGTGGCAGCCGAGGGTGTCCTCCAGAAGGCCGTAGACGGCATTGGCGCTGCCGTACTCGCTGGGGCCGCGGAGGACCAGATCATCTCCCACCTGCCTGATGATGTAGCCACCGTAGTCCCGGGCCGAGACGGCCTGCATCACCTGATCGGGGAGGGCACAGGGGCCCACCATGATCCGCGGCGTCTGCGGCCTCTGTTGGCCCTCCGGCACGAGAGGCACCTGCACGTCGGTCATGAGCAGCAGGCAGCGGGCGAGATCCTCGGCCGCCTGCTTCTCCACCGGCCGGGCCCCCTGGCCCAGCACGATCTGACACCGGGCCCGTCCGTCCAAGACGACAGCGAAATCGGCGGCGGCCGGCACCAGGCAACTGAGCGCAGCGGCGACAAGAGCGATATGGCGCATCGTGGACACTCCCCATCGGCGACGTCGGTGAGGTACTGGGACGCGAGGAGACATTCCGTGTGCCGGGCGGGCTCCCCTCCCGAGGCCGGACGGGTCGCCGGCCCGGGGAATGCGTGAGGACCCCGATGGGCTCTCGCCGATGGCTAGATGGCGCCGCTTCCGCGGCGCCGGGCGGCCCTTGGGGCCTGACGGCGTGCGAGCGACCGCGGGGCCCGTCTCGCCTTCTTCCCGGCGCGTGGATGGCGCCGATTGGGGGGAGGAACAGCGAAGCAGGTGGGCGAACTAGATCAGCAATGCGCTGGGGGGGCTGGAGCGGCCCGGTCTATGGGCCACTTGGCATGCGCGCATAGTGGCACGTGTCCCAAGTCCATCGACGCCTCGGCGGCGTCACGGGAGGGCGACGGCCCCCATGGCCGGCGGTTCGCGGGAAGACAAGGCGGGCATCGACATCCTCATCATCGAGGATGATCGGGCGCTGGGCGATGTGGTCGCCGGGGCCCTGGAGGACGCCGGTTACCGTGCGCAGGCGACACGCACCGGCGCTCAGGGGCTGGCGCTGGCCCGCGAGGAAAGCCCCGCGCTGTGCCTGGTCGACCTGGGCCTCCCGGACCTGGACGGGCTCTCGGTGTGCCGTCAGCTCGTGGCCCTGCGCGGGCCGCGCGTGATGGTGATCACCGCGGTGGACGACGCCAATGCGGCGGAGACGGCTCTGGAGGCCGGCGCCGAGGACTACGTGCGCAAGCCGTTCCATCTCAACGAGCTTCTGGCCCGCGTGCGCGCGGTTCTCCGCCGCGGACAGCCGGAGCAGTCCGATGTCCTGCGGGTGGGGCGCGTCGCCATCGACCGCGCCCGCTGCGTGGCCTCCATCGATGGACGGGAAGTGCTTCTCAGCGCCACGGAGCTTCGGCTGCTCACCTTCCTGGCGGAGCACCCCGGCTGGGTGTTCTCCAAGGAGGCGCTGCTGGAGGCCCTGTGGCCGGATGACAGGGCAACCCACGCGGTGCAGGTGCACATCTCCAATCTGCGCCACAAGATCGAGCCCAACCCCTCGCGGCCCTCGCTTGTGGTCACGGTGAAGGGCCTGGGCTATCGCCTGGACCCCTCCTCCACGGCCGCCGCCGCCGACGGTTAGCCGCCCCGAACCACGTTCCCTATCGCAGGGCCTGACGCGCCCTCAGCGGCCGCCGACGTTCCCGGCTCGCGGGGGTCTCGCCGCGATGCATCACCTTCCGCGGGCCCGGCCGAGAAGCCGGGCCCGCCGTGAGGATGTGATCCTGAGCGTCCATCTCGCGCAGCGGGATGGCGAAGGCTGTCGCGATACTCCAGGAGGTTGTTCGAGCTGCTTCCTGCGGGAGCGGGCGCTCTCAGGATGACACACTCGGCGAAGGCGGCCTTTGCGGCCGCACCTGTGGCGTAACATCGTCCCCAGAGCAAGGCACATACACCCAGGACGCGATCCCCGCGCGGAGGCAACAACGTGGCCGGTGGCGACGCCCACCTGGTGGGTCGGACACTCCAGGGCGACAAGCACGCCTTCTCCGAGCTGGTGCGCCGCCACCAGGGGCGGATCATCGCCGCTGCCCGGCACCTTGTGGGCGAGGACGAGGCCGCTTTGGATGTGGCTCAGGAGAGCTTCATTGAAGCCTACCGAGGGCTGGGGAACCTGCAGGACCCGGAGAGGTTCGGCGGCTGGCTCTACGGCATCCTCCGCATCCGCTGTCGCCGGTATCTGTCGCGCCGGCCCCCGCGGGCGCTGTCTCTGGAGGCGGACTCCGTGCCCGAGCCGTCTACTGGACCCTTCGACCCCGCGGCATCGGACTTGACCCCACTACTGGACCGCCTGCGCCAGGACGATCGCGAGATACTGGCCGCGAGATACTTGATGGACATGAGCTACGAGCAGATCGCCACGATGCTCGGCGTCGCCGCGGGCACCGTGCGGGTAAGGTGCTTCCGAGCACGCCAGGCATTGCGCGGAATCCTCCAGGCCGAGGACGAGGCGGATGCTGTGGCCGAGGGGGGAGGGCGCTGATGGGCCGCCTGCACCACGACGAGGAGTGGCTGCTCTTGCTCTCGGCCTACGCGGATGGGGAATGCGGTGGGCAGGAACGGGCCGCTGTGCGCCGCCACCTGCAGGACTGCGCCCGATGTCGTGAGTGGCTGCGGCAGAGCAAGACCGACGGGGAGGTGTTTCGCCGGGCGTCGCTCGCCTCGGCGCAGGGGAAGGATCTGTCCGGCCGTGTCGAAGAAGAGATAGCCGCGATGCCCACGCCCGAGAGACCTCAGAGGCAACTGCCTCTGGGGACCGTGATCGCCCGGCCCGGTGGAACCGCCCTGCTTCGCTTCAGCATTGTGGAGGCCCTGATACTGCTGTTTGTTGTCGTGGTCCTCGGCGCTATCCTGTTCCCCGTCTTCGCCAGAAGCAGTGAGAAGGCCAGGCAAGCCGGTTGCGCGTCGAATCTCAGGCAGATTGTGACCGCCGCGCTGATCTATGCCACTGAGAACGGCGACAGGCTGCCGGACGCCGCCCGCTGGCCCGAGCAGTTGGAGCCCTTCGTCAAGAACCGGATGCTGTACGGGTGCCCCGCCGATGGCGACGGCGCGGACGTCTCCTATGGCATGGACCGGACCTATGGCCGCGAAGACCCCCTGGCCTTCCCGGACAGGGCCGAGCGCGTCCTGTTCCTCGATGTGGACAGGAGCGGGCGGCCGATAGCCCGCCACAACGGCGGGACCAACTGCGCCTTCCTCGACGGTCACGTGAAATGGCTGAATGGCGTGCCCCGGGGCATCGGCCCCGCGGGCGACTCGATATCCCCTGATTAGTCCCGGGTCTTGACGATGCCCCCGCCCCAATCGACAAGATGAGCGTCGGTGGGAGAGTCTGGGGCTCCGAGCCGGGGACTGCGCTGGCCGCCGTTGCCTGTGCGGGTTTCCTCCTCCCGCCGCCACGCACTCAGCATAGGCAGGAGGGCCCACTGTGATGGCTACGCCACAACGGCCGCAGCGAGCAGGTGCCCGGAAGGACGTCAAAGCCAGGGGATGCGGGACCGCTGTGCTTGTGATCGGGATCGCTGTCGGGGCAGTCCTGGTGGTTCTTGGGGGCATCATCGCAACCGCCTCGGCACCGATCCGTGCCCGCGCCGGGAGCGCGGGCGCGGAACAGGAGTGTCGGGAGCACCTGAAGGTGATAGTCGGCGCCGCTGTGGCCTATGCCGCGGCCAACGGCGGCGTGCTCCCCGACAGCCGGAGCTGGCCGCAGCAGCTCTCCGCCTACGGGGTGTCACAGGACATGCTCAAGTGTCCGGCGGACAAGTCTCGCTCTCCCATATCCTACGCCATGGACCCGCGCTATAGCGGAACGCGTCTGAGCGACTATTCCGACCCATATGCTCGCGTCCTGTTCTACGATGCCGACGCGCAGGGGTGTCCGGCTCCGCGCCACAGAGGGCGCATCAACTGCGCCTACATGGACGGGCATGTGAAGACCACCAGGGGAGTGGCCGGGAACGCAGCGGGGCCCAGAAGCGGGTAGCAGGAGGCCGCCCACGACATGAGACAATTCGGTGAGCCCGGGGAGCGAACACCGGTGGCCGCGGACGCAGCGGCGGCGCTCAAAGCCGGTCTCATCGAGATGGCGGCCGCGCTTCTCTTCTCGATGCTGGCGGGCGCCCTGCTGTTTCCCGTATGGGCCAAGCCTCATCCTCAACTCAACCCACGCTGTTTTGCGAACATCAAGCAGATTGTGCTCGCGGCGCTGATGTACGCCGAGGACAACGATGGGAGGCTGCCTGACGCCGCGCGGTGGCCGCGGCAGCTACTGCCGTACGTGCGTGACAGGGCGCTGTACGGGTGTGAGAAGGACCACAGTGGCGCCGCGGTCTCGTACGCGATGGACTCACGCTACAGCGGGCGGAGAATCGGCGAGTACCCCCGGGCCGCGGAACGGGTGCTCTTCGTCGACGCCGACGGCGCCGGGCGACCGGTGGCCCGGCACAATGGCGGCTGTCACTGCGCCTACCTCGACGGTCATGTCAAGTGGTTCCCGGGCGTCCCGAAGCTTGATGGGGCTCCGGCAGTCCCCGAGCCCCGCGTTCCCCCGGGGGTGTGGGACACAATCGTCACCACCGCGGAAGGTGCGGGTAGAGCGCTCCTGCGGGTCGTCCGCACCATGGCCGTCTACTGCTGGCTGTGGATACCGCCGCTGTGGGCGGGGATCAGGGCGGTTAGGCGCCGGGCCAGACTGAAAGCGGCCGCATGACGCTCAAGGTCATGCTGTAACGGATCACCTCGCTTCGGGCCGCGGGATTCCTCGAGTCGAGCCCGCCATTGCTCAGGCCCCTCCTCTGCTGGAAGGTGCCCCCCGCTGCGGATGGCCCCGGCGACTGCCGTGGCGGTGGGCCACCGCCTCGACGAGTCTGCCACCGACCACAGGGCACAAACCACGCTGTCCAACCGCAGACGACCGGCTATCGCCGTGGATCGGCGACGCCCGTGAGCTTCGCGGCTCCGGGTACGGGGCTTTACCGACCGGCTCGATGGCTCTCGTGTTCGGTGGAAGCCGTGAGCAGGCGAGACAGTCAAGTTGCATGTGCAACCTCAAGCAGATCGCCATAGCTGCCGTGGTTCATACAGGAGGCCGCACCGATCGACCGCCACAAGTCGGTCCGTGGCCGGACGATGTGGAGCTCATCGTCACGCGCAGGACGCCTCACAGGCGCGGCCGCGAGGGCGCGACCGCAGGCACTCCCTGTCGCACGGCTAATTGATGTGGCTCAACGACTCTTTCGAGAAGGTTGAGCCGTCAAGTGGTGTGAATCGGCCCAATAATGGGTATCATGTTTCTGATAAGCTCAAGACAGCCTACGCGGTACGTGTGCATCTGTGGGGGCGGCGGGACCGGCCGCCTGTGATGTGGGCTGAGAAGGCGATCTTGCAGCGGGTCAGTCTTGTCTTGCTCGTGGAGCTGTGGGCCGCGGTCTGCGATGAGACGTCTTCCGGCGCGTGCCGCGTGAAGGTCACCGACACTCTCGGTGCCTCCGCCGAGCCCGAGTGGGTGGCGCGCCGCCAAGTCCGAGGCGGTGGACGTCGGCCGCAGCCACCTGTACAATAACAGGAACGTGCAAATCTCGCGAGGCTCCGTCACAAGCCGCCCGGCGCCCACCGGGCGCGTCTGCGAGGGAGAGCCAAGCAGATCCCCGGCGAGGCCTGGCCCGAAAGGGGTCGGGTGCCCATCGAGGGGCCATCTCCGGGGACGGCGGTTCGCTTGCCGCCGCCGGTGCACAGGGGACGCGGAGACGATGAGGTCGACGGACCCGCGCAACGATGGACGTGGTGTGTGTGCCTACATGGGCGGGCAGGTGAGGGCGGTCGCAGGACTGCCGGAGATGACGGAGTGGCGGCCGGCCAGGCAGCGGCCGATAGCAGGTGTGAGGTGAAGGCATGGTCGTGGTGAGACAGCGCCGGTCTCGTCGGACATCACTGTGGCAGGATGTGCGACGAGACCTGCTGGTGCTCGGGATGGTCATCGTGGTGGGGGGCTGGATTGTGATGCCTCTGTTCCGGACGCGTCCGGGCTATCGGCAGGACCTGTGCGTGGGCAATCTGCTGGCGATCAAGATGGCGGCCCGAACCTACGCCGCCGACTACGACGAGACGCTCCCGGCTTCTCACTCCTGGCCCCGGCTGCTGGCGGGCGACTACCTCGGCCACGAGGACGCTCTCAGGTGCCCTGAAGACAAGAGCGAAGACAGCATCTCGTACGCCCTGAACTCGCGGTACGGTGGCACGCGGATCGACGAGCATCCCGAGCCGGATGCGTGCATGTTGTTCTATGACGCCGACCCACAGGGGCGGCCGGTACCGCGTCATCATGGCTGGACATACTGCGTCTTTCTCGACGGGAGCATCGGCTTCGTCGAGAGAGATCCCGACGGTATTGGGCCGGAGCGTGATGTGGCCAGCGGCGAGGGGCCACGGGTAGGGGCGGCCGTGATACTCGAGAACCGGGCCGGGGCGTCGAAGGGCTCCGAGGAGGCCGACACGGAGGGTCTCGATGGTGGGCGGACGGGGAAGTCGCGTTCCGGATCGACGCTGTGGTGGCGCTGGGGTGACGGCTCGTAGACGGCGTGGCTCATAGCGATAGCACAGGCGGCCTGCCGCGGGAAACGCGGTAGGCCGCCTGTGTCTGCCCGTTCGATGCTGCTGTGGGCGCCTGCCGCCCGACGGCGTCGGCGGGGTCAGGTCGTCGTGGCCGCCGCCTCCGTCGCGGCAAGGTGGCGGCCTATCTGTGCCAGGCTCCCGTTCACCTTGTCCACGGCCTGCACCAATTGGTCGATGTACGCCGGCTCGGCGAGAAGGTGGTTGTGCATCAAGACCACTCCGGTCTGGTCGCAGACGCGCTCCACCACCGGCAGCTTGAGGTTCGCATAGTCCTGCACCGCCGCCGAGTCGCGATAGGGCACCGGGCTGGTCCTGTCGTAGAGATTGAGCAGGCCATTGCGATAGACCGGCGCATACGGGGCGCCCAGCCCCAGGCCCTCCGCGGCGAGTGCGGCGAAGTACTGGCTCCGCGTGAGGCCCTCGGCCAGAGCCGGGTCGAAGTGCAGGGTCATGGCGTAGTAGGCCTGACGGGTGACGCGCGGGTCGCGCGCGGCGGCGCGCAGCGGCCCGCCGATGCGCGCGAGGCCCTCGCTGAGTGTCAGGGCACTTTGCTCGCGGATGGCCGTCTGCTCTTCGATGCGGGTCAGTCCGCCGCGAAGCAAGACGCACTGCATCTCCGTGATGCGATAGTTGTGGCCGTAGTGGCCGGCCGGCTGCATCTGAGGAGACCAGCCCACCTGTTTGAGGCTGAAGGCGATGTTGTAGATCTCCTCGTCGTTGCAGGTGATGGCCCCGCCCTCCCCGCTGGTGAGGACTTTGCTCTGCTGGAAGGAGAAGCTGCCTGCATCGCCGATGGCCCCGGCGCCTCGATCGCGCCAGCGGCTCCCGTGCTGGTGTGCCACGTCCTCGACGATCTTCAGCCCGTGGCGACCGGCGATCTCGGTGACGGCGTCCATGTCGCACATGCAGCCGTAGAGGTGAACCGGGACGACGGCCCGGGTCCTGGGGGTGATCGCGGCCTCCAGGGCCTGCGGGTCGATGCAATAGGTCTCCGGGTCGATGTCGACGAGGACGACGTGGGCGCCGATGTCCAGGGCCGCCTGGGCCGTGGCGACCCAGGTCAGCCCCGGGACGATCACCTCGTCGCCCGGCTCGACGCCCGCGGCCTGGAGCGCGCACTGGATGGTCACGGTGCCGTTGGACAGCCCGAGGGCGTACTCGCTGCCGATGAAAGCAGCGAACTCCCGGCAGAAGGCCTCCTCGTGCGGCCCCAGCCAGCTCCACTTGCCACCGCGGACGACCTCCTCCATCCACTGCACTTCCTGCTCACCGGTGATCGGCCAGGGGCTGTGTGAGAGGCTTACCGCGGGGGTGCCACCGGTGAGAGCCGGCTTCGCTGCGCTGCTCATTGCGTTTCCTCCCCGGCAGTGATAGGCTGCCTGGTAACGGATATTGCGGCTGCTGCAGACCAACAGTCTCTATCATAGCCGGAATGCGCGGCGCCGCAATTGACGGACATTGCGAATGGTTAGCGATTATTGCGCTATGCCGCCCAACCGTCTGTTCACCCCTGCGATGCTGGAGGTTGCCCTGGCCCCTCAAAGCTGGCGGCTGGTAGGCGGCGGGCTGCCCGCCGAGATGCCGGTGGTACGCGACGATTCCCACCGCGAGTGGATGGCAGGCAACTCGCATCGCCATGCGCACCGCGAAGTCCTGCTGGTTCTGTCCGGTGAGCCGCATTTCGGCCTCGGCGGCCGGATCTACGCCTCGGCACCGGGCACCGTGTTTGTACTGGAGGCCTTCGAGTCCCATGACCTGGAATGGCCTCCGTGGACGCCGGATAGCGACCACCTGTGGATGGGGATCATTGGGTGCGAGGTGGGGGGGCGCGTGCTCTCCATTCGCGAGGGGCTCTTGACGGCGCAGCGTACCGAGCATCTGCTCGTGGACCAGGCGGTGGTCGCCGGTGGCCCAGCACTGACCGAGGCGACGGGGTGGCACGATCTCCCCGCGCTGGTGCGGGCCCGGCTGCTTCTGGCCCTCGCGGGGATTGTCACCTCCCTGGTTGAGCGGGGGTTCGAGGTGGAAGAGCCCCCGGCCGGAGACGTGCAGCGGCGGACGGTGCAGGCCGTGCGACGGTACATCGAGGAGACCGCGGGACGCGGCGTGACCCTGGATGGGCTGGCCAAGTTCTCGGGCTACAGCAAGTACCACCTGCTGCGCCTGTTCCAGCGCGACATGGGGCTGACGATTCACCAGTACGTCGATCGGTGCCGTCTGCGCCGGGTCAGGGAGCTGCGGGCGGAGGGGGCAACGGATGCGCGGATAGGCCGAGAGCTGGGTTTCTCCTCGGCACCGTCGTTTTCGCGGTGGCTCAAGCAGCGGGGAGAAAGGTAATACCTACGGGAGGAGGCCTGCCATGGGCGGCGAGAGACCCGGGGCAGGCAGAGGGGATGAGCGGGCATACGCCGTGACGAGGGCGAACCCTCGAGAGCACTCAGGGCCACTCGGCGTCGCGGCCGGGGCGGCCCATCAGGGGGACTTGCCATGACTTTGCAGGCGTTCCTGGCGTTCGTCGTCTCCGCGGCCGCCATCGCCGCGCCGTGGCAGGAGGGGGTGGCGCTGCAACGGGAAGGGGCCACTTTGACCTATGCGGGGCAGCCCTTCGCCGCCGTGGCGGTGAACAAGCACGAGCTGCTGGCCCAATACCTGGTGGGTCTCCGTGGCGAGACGGGCCAAGATGCGGAGGCGGCACGTTCCGCGGCGCGCCGGTCGCTGCAGGGCCTGCGGGACATCGGCGTCGGCGTCATCCGTGTGCGCCTGAGCGCGTTTTGGCCCGCGGAGATTGAGGACACCCACCTGAGCGAGGACCCAAAGGTGCGTCAGAGGGCGTGGGCGGCAACGGACCAGATGCTGGACGACTGCGACGAGTACGGGATCCGCGTGGTGGGCACGATCGCCTGGCACCTCGGGGGTTGGGCCGACCTGGGGCACCATTCGCTGCGCGAGTTCTTCTGCGACCCGCACTCGGCCGGTCGCGGACTGCTGCGGCAGTGGATCGCCGATCTGGTCGGGCGCTATGCCGAGCGGGACACTATCCTGTTTTGGGAGCTGACGAATGAGGCGAACCTCGGCGCCGATCTGGGACCACAGTTCGCGCAGGACGGGGTCCTGCAGCCGAAGCTCGAGCGCCCGGCGCCGCACCTGGTGCGCGGGCCGGTGGTGCGCGATGGGCGGAACAACTACTCCTCCGACGAGCTGGCCGCCCTGACCCGTGAGCTCTGCGCCCAGGTCAAGCTCCTGGACCGCGAGCATCTGGTCGGTACCGGCTTTTCGGCGCCGCGGCCGGCCGCCTGGCACCTGTGGCTGGGCTCCATCCGCCGGACGGGGGAGATGGACTGGACCGTGGACAGCCCTCAGGAGCAGGCGGACTACCTGCGCCTGGTCACCCCGGAGGGCGTGGACCTGGTGAGTCTGCATGCCTACGATGACCGTCTGGCCGACCTGTGGAACCTCAAGCTCGCCGCCGAGAGTATCGGGGTGCCGGTGTACATCGGGGAGTTCGGCTCGTCGGCGGGGCTGTACGAGGGGCGGGTGTACGACAGCCCGGAGGCCGTCGAGGACCTGCGTCTGAGTCTGGAAGGCATCGCGGCCATGCGCATCCCGCTGACGCTGCTTTGGACCTGGGATGAGTGGGGCAGCCCCGCCCACGAGCCGGTCCTGCACCCTGACACGCAGCCGGAGGTCGTGCAGCTACTGAGGCAGGCCAATGCGGCGGCGCAGGGCCCGGCCGAGGCGCCGGTGCAGCCCGAGCAGGTTCTGCAGGCTCTGGAGGCGCTGCAGACCCGCATCGAGGCCCTCAAGCCGCGCCAGTAGGGGGAGGGCACCTGTCGCCAGCCGGTGGCGTGTGAGCCGCCCAGCGGCGGGCCCGCTCTCGCATGGCTCGGCGTCGTCGCTCTCCGTGGTCTGCCGTTCGCCGTGCTCTGCCGTTCTCCGTCGTCCCGGGCCTTGCCGTACTCCGTGGAGCTCCGTGTCTCCGTGTCTCCGTGGTCTGCCGTTCGCCG
>Ga0334883_1004293_pt1 | contig 13936 bp, 12 predicted proteins | sample GraSluR1_MG_6_FD_207230 | JGI IMG/M metagenome (GOLD analysis project Ga0334883, IMG submission 207230) | Sludge microbial communities from methane-producing bioreactor in Wageningen University, Netherlands - Granular Sludge_09_05-R1 | ecosystem: Engineered > Bioreactor > Anaerobic >... | reverse complement strand
AAACCAACGGCGGTGCTGATTAACACTGCACGCGGCCCGATCGTTGACCAGTCGGCGCTGGTGGCAGCCTTGCAAAATACACGGATAGCCGGGGCGGCGCTGGATGTGTTCGAACATGAACCGCTGACTTCTGATGATCCTTTGTGCCAGATGGAGAATGTATTGCTGGGGCCGCACAACGCCAATGCCAGCCCGGCAGCCTTGGAGCATGTCTTTTACAACACGTTCCACAATTTACTGGTTGGACTGGGGATTCCAGATGATGACCTGGTGGAGGTGGGTGGTTTTTTGGTAGAGGAGGGCAAGTATGCCTGAAAATCGAGTCATGATGATCACCGGTGCAGCCGGTGGTATCGGCCGTGCGACGGTGAAGTTGTTTTCAGAAAAAGGCTGGATGGTGATCGGGGTGGACCGTTCTGCTTTCGATGCTGGATTCCCTGAGAACGGGGTCTTTATCCAGGCGGACATCGCCGAGGAAAAGAACCTGCAGGTGATTTTTTCCGAAGTGAAGCAAGTGACGGAAACTCTGGACGCCATGATCAACAACGCTGCCTATCAGGTGACAAAACCGATGCTGGAGACCACGACCGAAGAATGGGATGCGGTGATGGCCTCCAACTTGCGCAGTGTTTTCTTGAGTACCAAACTGGCGCATCCACTGCTGGCAGCCAAAGGCGGCGGTGCCATTGTCAATACTTCTTCGGTGCATGCCATCCAGACTTCAGCCAATATTGCCGCTTATGCCGCCAGCAAAGGCGGTCTGCTGGCGCTGACGCGCGCAATGGCGATCGAATTTGCGCCGGAGAATATACGCGTGAATGCCATCCTGCCCGGCGCGGTGGATACACCCATGCTGAGGGCAGGCATGAACCGCGAACATGCTGGCGATGGCAGTTTGCATGAACGCCTGGAAAACCTGGCGCGCAAAACCGTCAACGGCCGTGTCGGTAGCCCGGAAGAGATTGCCAAAGCCATTTATTTCCTGGCGGATGGCGAACAGAGTTCTTTCATGACCGGTCAGGCGTTAGTGGTGGATGGCGGCGCAACCTGCCGTTTGAGCACTGAATAATGTCGATCAAAGAAAACATTAAACGGATCACCCCACAGCCGGTGTGGAATCTGGCACGCAACAGCTGGGATGGTGTCAAGCGCAGTGGTGAAAGCCTGCAGGCTGCCCTGCATCCCTGGCGGCGTGACAGTATTCGAAAATTAAACGCGCTCAAAGACATTCACCGCGGTGAACGATGTGTGATCATCGGCAACGGCCCCAGCCTCAACCAGACGGATGTATCGAAAATTAAGGATGAATTCACTTTTGGCCTCAATCGCATCTATCTTGCTTTTGAGGAGTGGGGGTTTGAGACCAGTTTTCTGCTGTCCGTCAATGACCTGGTGATTGAACAGTGCGCACAGGATTTTCGCTCACTGCGCATGCCGTGCTTTTTCACGTGGCGGGCACGAAAACACATTCAGCCGCAGGAAAACTTCCATTTCCTGTATACTACCTACACCGGTCCCAAATTTGCCCAGGATGTGAGCGGGCGCGTATGGGAAGGTGCTACGGTTACTTATACTGCGCTGCAACTGGCTTATCACATGGGATTTTCAACGGTGGTGTTGATCGGGGTTGACCATTCCTTTGCATCCAAAGGAAAACCTAATGAGACCGTGGTGTCGCAGGGCGATGATCCCAACCACTTCAACCCCAAATATTTTGGCAAGGGGTTCCGCTGGCAGCTGCCTGATTTAGAAACTTCGGAGATTGCCTACAAAATAGCCAAACAGGCGTTTGAAGCCGATGGGCGTGAGGTGCTGGATGCCACAGTGGGCGGAAGACTGCAGGTCTTTCGCAAGGTAGACTTCGATGACTATTTTGAGTAATCATCTGAAAGGGCAAGGTTCTACCGCCAGGCTATGACCATCACCAATTTCACCATGCCACCGGTTACGATTGTGACGCCATCCTTTCAGCAGGCGCAATTTCTGGAAGAGACCATGCAGTCTGTACTCAGTCAGGCTTATCCTTTTTTGAACTATGTTGTCATTGACGGGGGTTCGACCGACGGTAGCGTAGACATTATCAAGAAGTATGCTGACCGGCTGGCTTATTGGGTCTCGGAACCGGATGCGGGGCAGTCAGACGCGATCAACAAAGGATTTCAACAGGCCGATGAGGCGACTATCATCATCGCCTGGTTGAACTCGGATGATGTGTTGCTGCCCAATGCGGTGCTAAAGGCGGTGCGCACGTTTCAAAATCACCCCGACGCGGCGCTTGTTTACGGTGATGTGCTCTCGATTAATGAGCACGGTACTGTCATCAATGAGATGAGGTACGGTGATTGGCAATTGGAAGACTTGATGGCCTTTCACATCATCGGGCAGCCGGCGGTGTTCACCCGACTCAAGCTCTTCGTGGGATTGGGCGGTCTGGACACGACTTACAATTACCTGATGGACCATCATTTATGGTTACGGCTGGCGTTAGAGGGTGAAATGGTGCATATCCCGGAATTTTTGGCGAAGGCCCGAATACATTCGGACGCCAAGAACGTTGCCAAAGCCGCCAATTTCGGGGCTGATGCTTTCCGATTGGTGGGATGGATGCGCGGGCAGCCTTACACGCGAAAATTGATGGAAAAAGAGGGGTTTGATAAAAAGGTAGAGTCGGCTGCGCATCGCTTCAATGCACGTTACCTGTTGGATGCCGGCAAAGCACGCCAGGCGTTCCGTGAATACTGGCGCAGTTTTCGCCTTCATAGCAAAACTTGCCTGGTGGAGTGGCACCGCTGGTTGTTTGCGCTGCTTGCCATGCTTGGCTTTGGTTTTTTGAAAACCATCTTTTATCGCAGCAAACATGCCAGATACGGGAGAAAATATTAATGCGTGTAAGCATTGTGACCCCTTCATTCAATCAGGCGCGTTTTCTCGAACGGACCATACAGTCGGTGTTGAACCAGACCTACGATGATATCGAATATATCATCATAGACGGCGGGTCAACTGATGGCAGTCAGGATATTATCCGACGCTATGAAGATCGCCTGGCATACTGGGTCTCGGAAAAGGACAAAGGGCAGACCGACGCGATTAACAAAGGTTTTTCGCGGGCAAACGGGGCTGTGATGGCGTGGTTGAATTCGGATGATACGCTGGAACCGCAGGCGGTTGAACAGGCGATAGCTGCCTTAGAGGAAAATCCCACAGTTGGCATGGTGTATGGACATGGTTTTTTCATCAATACAAACGATGAGAAAATTGGCGAATTTCCGTCTGCGCAAACCGATTACCGGCGATTGCGGCGCGGGTATGTACATATCTGCCAGCAAGCGGCTTTTTGGCGGGCCGACCTTTGGCGCAAGGTGGGGCCATTGGACGATTCGGTTTATTTCGCCATGGATTACGACCTGTGGCTGCGCCTGGCAAAAGAAGCACCGATCTTGTATATCCATGAACATTGGGCTAACTTCCGCCTGCATGGTGATGCCAAGACGATCGCTGAGGATGACCGCTGCTGGCCGGATATGCTGCGCATTCACTTGCGTGACGGCGGTTCACGCTGGTCACCGTTGTACGTGAAATATCTATTGCGTAAGTTAGCCGGTCCCTATCTGCGCTGGAAACGAAAAAAACTGGCGGCCGAATGATTTATGGCGTTGTGTTGATTCACTGATGAGATACTTAATGAGGCTACAGGAGAGAAGATGATTCGCAACCAATGGTATGTTGTGCTTGAATCGCATGAGGTGAAAAAAGGCAAAATGCTGGGGGTGAAACGGCTGGGTGAACGCCTGTTGTTCTGGCGTGGCACAGATGGCAAGGTCGTTTGCCTGGTGGACACCTGTCCGCACCGCGGCGCACAACTCAGCTGCGGCAAGATCGTCGACGGACATGTGCAATGCCCCTTCCATGGATTGGAATTTGCGGCCAATGGCGATTGTGTGTATGTGCCATCGATCGGCAGGGCAGCCGGCGCTCAAGCCAAATTCAATGCCAGCGCTTATCCCGTGCTCGAACGCCATGGTTTCATCTTCCTGTATTGGGGTGAGGTGGAGAAGGAAGAAGATCTGCCGCCGCTGGGCTGGTTGGATGAATTGCCCCACGAAGCTTTTGCTTACACAACAGTTGTTGATCATTGGAAGGTCGATTATTCGCGGGTGATCGAAAACCAGCTTGACGTGGCGCATTTGTGGCTGGTGCATCACAATACCATCGGGCGAGGCAACCGGCGCGTGGTGGATGGGCCGGTGGTGGAGTGGCACCATGAGTGGTCTGAGCCAACCATGTTGAACATCTGGGTCAGCAACCGCGAGGATGATGGCGCCACGACCGGAAAGACACCAAAGCAGGTGGAAAAGCCCGCCCGGCATCCATCACTGCAGCTGCGTATGCCCAACCTGTGGCAGAATTGGATTTCCGAAGATATGCGTGTGGTGGCGGGGTTTGTGCCGATTGACGCAGAGAATTCACGCATGTATTTCCGTTATTATCAGCGAATATTAAAAACACCTATCTTGCGCGAATTATTTTTGGCGGCTGCCTGGCTGATGAACCTGCGCATTGAACGTCAGGACAAATGTGTGGTAGAAACCCAGCTGCCAAGGCGCAGTGACCTGGATATCGGCGAAAAACTGTTTCCTGCCGATTATCCAATCCTCGAATACCGCCGAAGACGGCGGGAACTAATCGGGAAGAGTAATCGCTGATCAGAACGAAAAACTTTCGCCGGGTTTCAAAGGATGGCAGTGGGTGTTGGTGGTGGATTCCACCTGTTGTTTCCAGGCATCCACATCCTGCGCAATCAAGTCCCATGTGTTGACATGCATGGGGATGACGGTCGTGGGTTGCAGCATTTTCAAGGCACGCAGGGCATCTTTGGGCCCCATGGTGTAATTGTCGCCGATGGGCAGCACAGCCAGGTCAATGCCCTCTTCACCTAACAGCGCCATCTCTGAGAAGATTCCGGTGTCACCGGCGAGGTAGATGATTTTGTGGTCATTGGTCGTAATGAGAAAACCGGCTGCCAATCCGCCATAAGAACCATCGGGCAGTTTGGAGCCATGCAGGGCGGGGGTTAGTTTCACATAGCCGAAGGGGTGCTGGTAGCCACCGCCGATCTGCTGGGGGTGCGCCTGCACGCCTTTGTTTTTCATCCAGCCGGCGATTTCAGCATTGGCGATGATCAAAGAACCGCAGCGCTTGGCAATTTCCACCGAATCACCAACATGGTCGAAGTGGCCATGCGTGACCAGGATAAAATCTGCGGACATTTCCTGCGCGGTGACAGGGGTGACCGGGTTTTGCGAGAAATAAGGGTCAACCAGGATTTTATACTGGTCGATCTGCATGCCGAAGGTGGCATGTCCATACCATGTGATTGTGTGCATTTGAAAGCCTCCTTGTGATGATTGACGCAGTTGGTTGTGGTTGATACAATCCTGACTGCTGGATGTCGTTTTCTCTATCATTATAGCAAGGACATGGTCGATTGGAGATGGTGAATGTTCACACAACTGCGTACTGCGGTTAAAGCAGGCTATCCCCGCCAATTCTGGCTGCTGTTTGTCGGTACCATCATCAGCCGTGCCGGTTCCAGCATGATCTGGCCGTTCACTATGATCTACGTCAGCGGGAAGCTGGAATTGGCCCTGACCGCAACTGCGGTCTTATTGACCATTCGCTCAATCACCAGCCTGGCGGCTACTTTTTTGGCGGGGCCTATCGCTGATTCGGTCGGTCGCAAACCAGCCATGATCATCGGGGTGGTCTCACATGCTTTGACCTACGTGGGAATGGTGGCGGCAAGCTCGATGCCGGCTTTTATCGTGGTGATGGTCTTCGGCGGCGTGTTTGACTCGCTGTTCCGCGTGGGGGTAGATGCCATGCTGATCGACCTGATCCCGGTCGAAATGCGTATTGACGCCTATTCGGTTGTGAGGATGGCGCAAAATATCGGGGTCGCCACCGGCCCGATGATCGGCGGTGCGTTGATTGCTTCGTCTTATGAGTTGGCTTTGTTCCTGGCAGCGGGCGCGATGGTGGCTTTTGGCATCATACTTCTATTTGGCACCCATGAAACGATTGCCGAAAAGAGCAGTCTGCGGGATGGATTGGACATTACAGCCATGTTTCGGGGCTACCAGTTGGTGTTTAGAGACCGCCAGTTTATGATTTCCACCCTGTTGATCGTGCTTGCCACGGTGGGCTTTTCGATCGTTTGGACTCTGTCTTCGTTGTATGCCAAGCAAGAGTTGGGGATTATCGAAGCCCTGTATGGTTTGCTGCCGCTGACAAACGCCTCCATGGTGGTGTTTCTGCAGATCTTTTTCACCCAATGGTCGAAACGTTACACATACCTGCAATCGATGATGATCGGCTGTGTTGTTTACGCGGTGTCTATCAGCAGTTTTGCCTTCGCCCAAAATTTCTGGATGTTGTGGCTGGCCTTTGTGGCGTTGACCTGCGGTGAGATGTTCTTCGTGCCGTCTGCCACCACTTATGCAGCGAACCTGGCGCCTGAATCCATGCGTGGCCGTTATATGAGTCTGTTCAGCCTGCATTGGCCAATCGCTTCGGGGGTGGGCCCGTTGGTTGGCGGCCTGATTAACGACACCCTGGGCATGCGGGCCATCTGGTTTGGAGCAGCTCTTTTCCCCTTATTGGCTGCTCTCGGCTATTATTGGCTGAGCAAAGATGAAAAAAAGGCGCTGTTTAAAGTGCAAATATGAGCATTCTCTGAATAAGAATCGTCATGCAAGCGTAGTGTGGGCGCTTGACTATCAATTTTCCGATATGATAAGATGGAGATTGAGGTTATATGACTGAAACGACAGAAGCATCATTGAATGATGATATACAGCGTGATGTAAACGATCCGCTACAGAAAAAACAGATCAATCTATGGAATACGATCCAGCAACTTGGTTTTGTTGAGATTGTGCAGCGAGTTGGCACCGTGGTGTTGATGATCGCCCTGGTGGCGATGGTCATCTGGGTGATGAGCCGCTACTATCTGCCAGTGCAGGGGGCGGAACCAAACCCCGGTTCATCTGGCCTGGCAGCGCCAATGCAAGATGCAGAGGATGAGGAAGTTGATGTCGCGCTGCCTGAGATGGGCGAGCCGTATGCTTACGGCGCTTATGATGATGGTTTGGCGCGCCTGACCAAGCTGCACACTGACCTTCCAAGCCGGCCGCGTTGGGATGTGACGACCTATACGGTCGAAGAGGGCGATACCATCTTTGGCATTGGTTTGAAGTTCAACCTAAAACCGGAAACTGTGATGTGGGCAAACTACCACATCCTGGTTGATAACCCGCATGCGCTCAAACCAGGCCAGGAATTATTCATTCTACCCGTCGATGGCACCTACCACCGTTGGCATGCCGGTGATGGCTTGAATGGGGTGGCTGAATATTTTAATGTGGATGTGGAAGAAATTATCAATTTTCCTGGCAACAATCTGGATGCGGAAACCATCGGTGATTACAGTAACCCGAATATTGAAGCCGACACCTGGCTAATCATTCCCGGCGGCAAGCGTGAGTACATCTCGTGGAGTGCGCCATTGATCACCCGTGAAACCGCTGCGCAGGCTTCGATCTTTGGCCCCGGCGCTTGCGGCGCCATTTTGGATGGCCCGATTGGCACCGGTACAATGATCTGGCCGACAGTGGAACGTTATCTCTCCGGTTACCATTATTCGCCTGAAACCAACCATTTCGGTATCGATATCGGTGGACGTACGGGTTATGCAATCTGGGCGATTGATGCCGGTGTAGTGGTTTATTCTGGTTGGAACAATTACGGCTATGGCAATGTGGTGGTAATTGACCACGGCAACGGCTGGCAGTCGTTGTATGCGCATCTGGACTACATCAATTATGGCTGTGGTCAGTATGTTTATTCTGGTGACATTATCGGCGGATTGGGCTCAACCGGCAATTCCAGCGGCCCGCACCTGCACTTTGAGCTGCGGCACACCGCGTACGGCCGCCCGAATCCGATGGATTGGCTGAACTAACAGAAAACGAAAGGCTCTCTTGGTCGTAGAGAGCTTTTTTTCAACTTTTCACCTTAGCGGCGGTCATATAAACCCAACACGATATCGGCATAATAGTAGCCGACATTGGCGGGTCCATAGGCTTTTAGTGCATCACGAGAATTGCCATAGCGGCTGACAAGGCCGCTGAGAAAGCGTGTACCGTATTCGATATTGAAGGCGGGATCGTATAATTCCTGCATCGAGGGACGGTTGGCAAAACAAGGGCCGTTGGGGCACATGAAATTGGCGGCAAGGCCATCGCGCGGCATTACCTGCATGAGGCCCACCGCGCCATCTTTGGAATAAGCATCTGGATTGCCACCGCTTTCTTGCCAGATCATAGCGGCGATTAAATTCGGGTCGATGCCATGGTAGGCGGCGTGCTGGGTGATCAGGCCACACCAACGGCGCACATTGTCAGGAAAATTGGTGCTGATAGAGCAACCGGATTCAGCTGCCTTCGCAGATGCCACAGGTTCCGTATTCGCTGCAGTGACGGGGGTGAGTGGCAATACAAAGTTGGTTACCCCAAACACCAACGCAGAAGCTCCAATCACAATCCCTAAGAACAATAAAAAGCGGCCCATAGTTGACGATCCTAAAATAGAAATTATATTCTATTTTAGGTGTTCCTGGCAGATCGTCAAGTGTCAATTGTGGCGATTGACGCTGAAACCCAGCCTTTTCAGCTGTGAAACACAGGGAAACATTAAGTAAACAGCCATTTATTTTTTTCAAAACCTTGTACATTCTTTAAGGTAAGAGTAGATTGGCTTGCGAAATTCAATTACTTTTCCGCATACCCCCATATATAGGGATATGTGTGCAGGACTTGCTTGCAGGTACTGTACTCAATCGTTTTACTCGGTTCTCTAAAAACTAACAAAGGATGTGGCAATCCCTTGGTTTTCTTTAAGGTTCAGCCAATCTTAAATCATGGGAAAATTTTAGGCAAACTGAAGTTTTTTGGGTTGAGGAATAGGCTTCTTTTTGTTAGAATTGGAACACGTTTGAGAGATTGAATAACTGCCTTTTCGTCATCGAATCCAACGGGTGTTGATTGATTAGTATTCTTTAAGCTGATCTATAACATCATAACAGGGAGGGTAGTGCGAAGAACAATATAAAAGGGTGAGGGGAATCTAAGATGCTATCTATCGGAGAACAAACCATGAATGCTACACAAGCCTGGCAGGCAGCCCTGGGACAGCTGCAAATGCAAATGCCGCAATCGTCTTATGAGACCTGGGTAAAAGAAACGGGTGTCATTGATTACAACGAAGAGATATTCACGATCGGTGTAAAAAACGGTTATGCGCGTGATTGGCTGGAAAGCCGGCTTTCCAGCACTGTCTCGCAGCTGCTTTCTGGTATCATGGGCTCTCCGCAAGCCATCCGCTTTGTGGTTGTTAACCAACAGGATTCTCCCTTAATTGTTGATGAAGAGGAAGAAGAACTTCATAAGGGCGACACCAGCCCGTTGACGCTGCCAGTTGCAGAACCCAAGCCAACTTTCTCTATCAATGGACGCTATACGTTCCAGAACTTTGTGGTGGGACCCAGCAACCGTCTGGCACATGCCGCCTGTTTGGCGGTGTCAGAATCGCCCGCTCATGCGTACAACCCACTTTTTCTTTACGGTGGCGTTGGGCTGGGAAAAACGCACTTACTGCACGCCATCGGCCGTTCGATCCAGCAAAAAGGCCTGAAGGTGTTGTATGTTTCTTCAGAAGAATTCACCAATGACTTCATCAATTCGGTCCGCAACGGCACGCCGGTTGCATTCCGCGAACGGTATCGCACCATCGATGTGTTGATGATCGATGATATCCAGTTCTTGATGGGCAAGGAGCAGACCCAGGAGGAATTTTTCCATACTTTCAACACTCTCTACCGCCAGGAAAAACAGGTGGTAATCAGTTCAGACCGGTCGCCCAAAGGGTTGGTGACCCTGGAAGAAAGGCTGCGCTCTCGTTTTGAATGGGGCCTCATCGTGGATATCCAACCGCCTGATTTGGAAACACGCATTGCCATTTTGCGCTCGAAGGCTGAACGGGCGGGGCGTCTGGTCGATCCTGAAATCCTCGACCTGATTGCGCGGCGGATTCAATCTAACATCCGTGAACTGGAAGGTGCCCTGAACCGGGTGCTGGCTTATTCAGACCTGATGGGGCAGGATATGAGCATTGAACTGGTAAATATCGCCCTGGTTGACCTGATGCCGCAGCAAAGCTCCTTGAACACAGACGATGTGCTGGCGGTGGTGGCCTCTGTGTTCGGCATCGAGAAAGAGCGTCTTTTGGGGCGCGAACGGTCTCGCATAGTGTCATTGCCACGCCAGGTTGCCATGTATATCCTGCGTGAAGACGCCAATATTTCATTACCTCAAATTGGTGAAGCTATGGGTGGACGTGACCACACCACGGTGATGCATGCCTGCACCAAAGTGTCAGACCTGGTGGAAACCGATACCAAACTGCGTCGTAAATTGATCGAAGTGCGTGAGCGTTTGTACGGAACGGCGTCAATTGGCTGAATAAACGCAAAATCTTCAAACCGGTTCAATGATACAATCTCATTGAACCGGTTTTTTATATATGTGAAGGATAGAATGTCAAAGAAAATTGCGCTTATCACGGCAACTTTGCTGGGAGGCGGGGTAGAACGTGTGATGATTAATTTGGCTGAAGCCATTCATGCCAAAGATGGTTATGAGACTGTGTTGGTCGTCATCAGTGATGTGGAAGGACAGCCGACCCACCAACCACCACAAGATGTCCCAGTCATGTACCTACACAAAAAAAGGGTGGTCACCAGTGTGGCTTCTTTGCAGAATTTGTTCAAAGAGCATCATTGGGATGGTATCATCACGGCCCAGGAGCATGTCAACGTTGCGCTCTGGTTGGCGATGAAAATGGAAAAAGTATCGATTCCGTGGCTGCCAGTGGTGCATAGCACGCTTTCTATGAGCCTGAAGAAAAGCCCTTACCTGTTGGATAAACTGTTAATTCCATTGGTTCGTTGGCTTTATCCCCGACTTAAAAAAATCGGTGCTGTTTCACTCGGGGTGAAAGAAGATCTGGTCAGGAAGTTTGGTTTGGCACCGGAACAAGTAATTTCTCTGCCCAATCCTGTCATTTCCAACACCATATTGAGGGATAGTGTAAATTTTGAGGATAATCAACGCTTTGATCAGGTGGTAGCAGCCGGGCGTTTGGTGCCAGAAAAAGGGTTTGATATCTTGATAAGAGCCTTTCATATTTTCTCGCAGGCGAATGATTATTCGTTGATCATCTTGGGTGAGGGGCCAGAGCGGGAGCATCTGGAAATGTTGATTAAGGAACTGGGGCTTATGCGAAGAGTCCTCCTGCCCGGATTCATGCCGGATCCGTATCCTTACATGCGTTCGGCAAAGTTGTTTGTACTTTCTTCACGTTATGAAGGTTTGCCGACGGTTTTGATAGAAGCCATGGCGTATGGCACACCGGTGGCAGCAACGGATTGCCGCTCCGGGCCAGCAGAAATTCTCGATGGCGGGCGTTATGGGGTGTTGGTCCCGGTTGACGACCCACAGGCGTTGGCAGAGGGCATGTCACAGGCTTTGCAACATCCTGTTGCTTCACAGGCCCTGAGGGCGCGCGCGCTTGGATATTCCTATGAGGGCAACATTGATTACTATTTGGAGATGCTGAAAGAGCCTGTGTGCCATGAGTAGTTTGGCTAAGCCCCTGCGTGTAACCCATCTCATCTCCGGATTGGGTGTTGGCGGGGCTGAGATGATGTTGTACAAACTCATACGTGCAACCCAGGGGAAAACGATGCTGCATCATGTTATTTCTCTCAGCACAATCAGCCGGGTGGGGGAGAGGATTCTACAATGCCGTGTTCCGGTGGCGGCATTGGGATTCCGCAGTGATGTCACCGACCTGTTGCGCATTGCGAAAGTGCGGCAGACAGTTATGCAGACCAGCCCCGATATCATTCAAACCTGGATGTATCATGCCGATTTTTTGGGCGGGCTGTTGTTTCCCGGCAAGGTGATCTGGAATGTGCAGAATGGTGCCCTGGATCGCCACAAAAGCCGTTTCAAGACGCGATTGCTGCGTTGGGGTTGCACACGCCTGTCACGGCGTCCCGCCGGTATCATCTATTGCGCCGAGAGCGCGCGTAGGATTCACGAGGCGTTGGGCTATCGCAATCAAAGGTCAATGGTTATTGCCAATGGTATTGATACGGCGGTTTTCAAACCTGATCCACAGGCGCGGTCAGCTTTCAGGGAGCAATGGAATATCGCCGATGATGTTACAGTGATCGGGCATGTCGGTCGGTTTGATCCGCAGAAAGATTATGCTACCTTGCTGGCGGCTTTTGCGCGGGTGTATGAACATCATAACCAGGTGCATTTTGTGCTGTGCGGCAAAGACCTGACAACACAAAATGAGCGGTTATTGGCGTTGATGCCGTCGAGTTTGCCGGCAGGGGCAGTCACTTTACTGGGACCACGCGATGACATTGCTGGCATTCTTCCTGCACTGGATATTTTTGTACTCTCATCTTTGTATGGTGAGGCATTTCCCAATGTGTTGGGGGAAGCGATGGCCTGTGGTGTTGCCTGTGTCAGTACTGATGTGGGAGATGCACGGCGGATTCTTGCCGACACAGGTGTGATCACGCCGGTAGGTGATGCAAGCGCCCTTGCCGATGGGATTATCAAACTGGTTCAACAGGATCCAGAAGGCTTGCATGATCGCCAACAAAGGGCCAGAACTCGTATTGTGGAAGAATTTGGGCTCGACAGAATTGTTAGTGAATATACAGCCTTTTATCGAATTATCGAAAAACTCGGGTGATATAATGACCGTGCAGGTGATGAAGAAGGTACAATGACCTGTTTAAAAGATAGGCTATGTTGAAGGTAATTTTATTCGCCAATACCGATTGGTTTCTTTATAACTTCCGCTTGCAAACTGCCAAAGGTTTGCGTGATGCAGGTTACGACGTGCTTTTGGTCAGTCCTGCTGGGGCTTATGTTCCGCGGTTGAAAGCAGCAGGTTTTGCATGGCGTGAGTTCCCTATCTCACGTCGCGGGATGAATCCCCTGGTGGAACTTTGGACGATCCTTCGGTTTTATTGGCTTCTGCGACAGGAAAAACCGGATTTTCTGAACAATTACACTATCAAGTGTGTCATTTATGGATCTTTTGCCGCGCAGTTAGCCAAGATCCCGCATGTTGTGAACACGATTACCGGCCTTGGTTTTGTTTTTGCCAATCCTGGCAAGGGCGGCTTTCTGCGATGGCTGGTCAAGCAGATGTATCGGCTGGCACTGCGGCGTACCAACACCATCTTCATCAACCAGGATGATCTGGCTCTCTTTCTGAAAAACCGGATGGTGCCGCAAGATCACTGTGTCATCATTGAAAGCTGCGGGGTGGATATTGTGAAATTCGCGCCCGCCAAAGAGTCCACGGACACTCCGCTGGTGTTATTTGCCGGCCGCTTGTTGATTGATAAGGGCATTCAAGAGTTCGTCGAGGCAGCCAGGATCATCAAAAACAAGGAGTTGGCAGCCCGCTTTGTGCTGGTTGGTCAGCTTGACCGCGGAAATCCTGCCAGTATCAGCGAAGACCAACTGGTTCAATGGCAGCAGCAAGGTTTGGTGGAGTATTGGGGCTGGCAGGATGATATGGTCAACATCTATCACCAGGCACACATTGTCTGCCTGCCTGCGTATAGGGAAGGGGTGCCCAAAAGCCTGTTGGAAGCGGCCGCCTGTGAAAAACCGCTGGTGGCAACGGATGTGCCTGGCTGCCGTGCTGTTGTCATTGATGGTGAAAATGGCTTTCTGGTACCCAGTCATGACAGTGAACAATTGGCAGCAGCCCTGATGAG
>Ga0334883_1004289_pt1 | contig 13956 bp, 14 predicted proteins | sample GraSluR1_MG_6_FD_207230 | JGI IMG/M metagenome (GOLD analysis project Ga0334883, IMG submission 207230) | Sludge microbial communities from methane-producing bioreactor in Wageningen University, Netherlands - Granular Sludge_09_05-R1 | ecosystem: Engineered > Bioreactor > Anaerobic >... | reverse complement strand
TTTATCAAGTTAAGGTGTATTTGAGTCATTGGAGGGAACCACTGGGTACTTCGCCTCAAAGACTAAAAACTTTTGGGAGAATGTATCCAGCCTCCAACTTCATCACTGGAAAAGTAGACTGTGCCCAATACTGCATACATTGAGCGAATAAATCTTACAATTCGCAACTCTTTAGCGAGATTCGTGCGCAAGAGCATGAATTGCAGCAAAATCCTGAGAAGGCATACTCACGCTCTGGACTTCTTCCAAGCATGGTACAATTTCGTCAAACCTCATAAGTCTCTGAGGTTAGAGGTCAATCAAGGTAGAAAGAGATGGATGCAGAGAACTCCCGCGATGGCTGAAGGACTCGTTGATCACGTCTGGACCATCAAAGAACTGATGACATTCAGGGTGCCAATTCAATGAAACGAGTACACTACCGACTTCTTCACACACTACGGTTTTGTACCCCGCCTTTGCCGTCCTTATCGGCCCCAGACAAAAGGTAAGATCGAGAACACTGTGGGGTTCGTGAAGAGAGATTTTTTCATGGGTGGGAAGTTCAGCTCATTCTCTGATCTCAACTCCCAGCTCCAAGGTTGGCTATCTCGGGTGAACTCGACGGTCCACGGAACAACCTACGAGATACCCAGAGATCGGTTCGAGGAGGAGTTGGTTCACCTCCAACATATCGATCAGGTCCTTCCTTACCACAACGTCAGGGAGGAGACGAGAAAGGTATCGAGGGACTCTTACGTCTCGTATCTCGGCAACCGCTACTCGATCCCTTATCGGTTTGCTGGAAGGACCTCTGTTCTCCAGATATCTGATACGTCCTTTTCTGTCGTCGTCGATTCTGAGAAGGTCTGCACCCACGAAATCCTTCCGGGTCGGGGTAGAGTATCGCGAAAGAAAGACCACTTCGCGGGACTACTATCCGAGATCTTGATGCAAAACTCGACCCAAGGGGCAAGGGCGTCTTGCGTTCTCAAATTCGACGATCCAGACGTGGAACACAGATCGTTAGCCGTTTACGACGCCTTCGTTGAGGGGGATAAAAGATGAGCCATATCGAGTACGAACGGCTTCATCATAACCTCAAACGGCTGAAGCTCACGACCTTCGAATCGATCCTGGACAACTACCTTGAAGCCGCGGCCAACGAATGCAGATCCACCATCGAGATCTTGGATTACCTGGTGGCTCAAGAGGTCCAGAGCAAAGAGTCCAGATCGCTGGCTCTCCGGATGAGGATCGCCGGTTTTCCCGTGGAGAAGAGGCTTGATCAGTTCGACTTCGGGTTTCAGCCGTCCATCGACAGAACTGTCATCAACGAGATAGCTACCCTCAAGTTCGTCCACAACGCCGAGAATGTCGTATTCCTCGGACCTCCTGGTGTGGGCAAGACTCATCTATCCATCGGAATAGGAATTGCTGCTGCTCAGGCCGGGTTCAGGGTACATTTTGCCAACGCTTCGGCCCTGGTCGAGGATCTTTCCAAGGCGGATGGGGAGAGGAAGCTCGAAGAGAAGATCCGGGGCCTTGCCAAGTTCCAGCTTCTGATCGTCGATGAGATGGGGTATCTTCCCTTCGATGATCATGGTGCTCATTGCTTCTTTCAGCTCATATCACCGGCATTTCGCATTAACGGTTTGAACGCTCATTAATTTTCCTGCTATCGATTTTTTGAGAATAGATATCAATCGACTCTGTATAGAGATCAAATAAGGCCAGCTTCATAAAGAATAAGAATATAATTATTAAATTTTTATAATATACTGAATTGTTAATATCGTGTTGACAAATTCTAGTAAAATTATTTTAAACAAAATTTGAGTTAAACGTTTGAATTTATGCACATTTTGGCAAGCAATAAATTCTTAATTTTGCATAGACTTACTGCGGAATGCCGGATATCAAGAAGGTACGAGCGAGCTTCGATGATATTCACCTCGAATAAGTCGTACGGCGAATGGGGTGACATATTCAGGGATCATGTGATCGCGGCGGCTATCCTCGATAGGATCCTTCACCATTGTACTACGGTCAACATCAAGGGGGATAGCTACAGGCTGAAGGAACGAAAACGGCAGGGACTGATCCCCAAGAGCTATTCTCTATAATTAGGAGAAGTGGTCTGGTCAAGCAGAAGCCTTATCTGTAGGTGGACAGTTTTATACCGCCATAATTGGACAGTTTTAGACCGGCGTTGACAATCGGCGATGTCTAACTGGTCGAATACGCCTGAAACTAAACCTAGATGATCCAGTGGAAGGGTCTTTATCTCCATAATTGCTACCCCTAAAAAACGGGATATAACGGGGTATTTAATAAATCTTTGCTATAAATTACGGGGAAATTGTTTGGAAATTAGACCGTTAGTGCGGAACGACGGATTCATCATAATGTAAACTTATACAAGTTAAAATAATTTTTTAAATTAAACTAATTGAATTTAATATTAAAAATCGATAGCAGCAAAAATACCAATTTCAGAACTCAAGGTGTAGAACGCGGGCATTAATATAATTATAATTTTATATATTTAGCTAGAATTAAAAGTTCGGAATCTGGACCAATATAATATTATTGCTCACTGAAAACTCGGATTATTTGTTGATTTAAACACACAAAGCTTGTTGGAAGAGCTGCACAGCAATATGAATTTCCTGATCGGTTCCGTCCCCCTTTTCACCTTATCTTTTTATCGCCTTTATTACGACCCCAGGACTTGTGGACTCATTTAAAATATTTATATTTAAAACCCCATGCCTCTTTATGACATGGGATCCACAATATTTCAATATACTTCCTAAATTTTTGTAAGTGAGATGATGTAAATGACCTCCATCATAATGTTCGTTATTATCAGAAATTTTAGAGATTTTACCTCTTATAAAAGCACTCCTACCCTACACAGAGTTATTGATCACATCCTCGTAAACCTTTATCGTATCCTCTACCATTTTGTCAAGACTGAATTCCCTTACTACTTTTTCCCTGGCCTTCATACCAAGCTCTTTGGCAAATTCCTCATCCCCTAGTAAGTACAAGATATTTTTGGTCAATTCTTCCAAATTTCCTGGCTCGATCAAGATTCCATCCCGTCCGCTCTCTATAGCCGTGGGAATGCCGCCGATCCTTGAGCTAATAACCGGTCTTCCACAAGACATCGCTTCAGGAATTACGTATGGCAAGCCCTCAAGCCTCAGAGTCGGGAATGCAAATACGTCTGCGAGGTTGTAATATTTGGGGAGATCCTCATCCGAAACTCTACCCGCAAATACAACTCTATCCTGTAGCCCTCTTTTTTCTGCCATCGACTTTAAGCTTCGCAAATACGGCCCAGTGCCTACTATGACCAACTTCACATCAAATTTGTCTAATATTTTTGGAAGTGCTTTTATTAATAGCTGGAACCCCTTTTGCTCATCTATTCGCCCTACAGAGAGAATCACAGTTTCAGTTTTTATATTTAATTTCTCTTTTAAGTCTTCAGCAGATATCAGCTTGAATCTATCTATATCTATCCCGTTTGGGATAGTAACTAAATTGCCACTAGGAATGTTATATTGTTTTTGTACGTCTTCATTCAATTCATTGCTTACAGATATAATTTTATCCGATTTAGTTAGAATTTCATTAGCTATCTTAGAGTGAATTCCATCATTTACAAATAGATGTAATGCGCGCAGTGAACCCCGTATTGTTTTTGTATTCAGTGAGCTTTTTATTTCATTTTTTGCAGTTCCATGTAACGTCGTTACAAATGGAATTTTTCTTTGGGAGAATTTTGTAAAGCCGAATCCGGATCCGCTTTGGCTATGAACTACATCAAAATTCATTATATAATCTAATTGTTCGAATAGCTTGGCCGAATCTTTATAAAATTTTTTTGTATAGGTAAGTGGCTTATTTCCAACATAATATATATTTAGCATTTCATGTTCCTCGATTTTGATGCCTCCTGGATGTTTGGTCGTTATTATTGCAACTTCATGCCCCCTTTTTATTAACCCATCTACCAGCATTTTAACATGGAGTTCCATCCCACCAGTTATATGCACCGGCAAACCTTTCGCGAACATGCATATGTTCATTTTTCATCACCCTTCAACATACTTGATACTCGCCTACTATTTATATCGTCCCAACAGATTATTGCCCAAACTGCGTATGCCTCGATCCCAACCATCCGAATTATTGATGATATATTCTAGATTCAAATAATCTGAAATTAATCGGTTTTTCGACAAATGCCCAACAGATCTAAGCCTTCATTCGGATTATCAGTTATATAGAAATCACTAGCAGTATATTTTCTGCTAAAGTCACCGGATATTGGCATAATGCTCAAGTTGTTAGTTACGATCAATTTAATTCCGTTGAGAATTTTTTGGAGATTTCCACGCTGCTTTACCCGTTTTATCTCTATTTCTTGGACTTCATCAGTCCCCCTTATTCCAACCACCTCCACCTCGCTGAAAGCATTCTTTAAGGCATTCTCCAAATCTTTTGCATAATATTCTCTTAAATGGAATGGGTTCCAAGGCTTCTGACCCGGTTTTAATCTATAAGCCCTATTCGGCGTTGTACATAAAAAGATGCCATCATTTTTCAATATTCGTTTAATCTCTGAAACGTATTTTGAATCGTTCCTGACATGCTCTATCACTTGAAAAGAGACAACTCCATCGAATTTATCGCTTTTAATTGGCAGGTTTGTACCATCATATAATGCAAAGTTACAGTCGGACCCGTATTTATCTCTTGCGTGTTTCAGCGTTTTTAGATCAACGTCTAGGCTAACTATCTCTTTAACCCCCTTAGATATCAACGATGTTCCGTATCCCTCACCACATCCGATCTCTAGAATTTCATCTTTATCTAAGAATGTTTTAATCGCGTATTCGTATGCAAATAGATGTCTCAGATATAGGAGATGATCTACCTTTGATTTGAAATTCAATGGAGATATTCGTTCTCCACTATGTTTCATATTAACTATCATTTCAGCAATTCTCCATAAATATTCGCAAAATTTCTTGATATATTTTTCGCATCAAACTGAATAGCCCATCTCTTCGTTGATTCAGGATAGTTATTATCATTACTATTCAAGATTAATTCATATATTTTCAAGGCGATATCATTTGGATCTGTAGGATCTGCGAAGATTCCTGAGACGCCCTCTTTTACAGCATCTGTAACCCCCCCAGATCTCGATGCAACAACTGGAATACCATACGAATTCGCTTCCAAGTAGACGATGCCGAACCCCTCCACATCACCAGGCAATTCCAAGGTAGGCATAACAAATATATCTAATAGTGGATAAAATTTATTTATTTTTTCGGTTTCGCTCAATGCTCCAAAATAATGCCACTCAAAATTCGTATTTTTCAATTCTTTTAATATGGCCGTTCTTTCCAAGCCATCGCCTGCCAGATAATACTCAAAATCCAGGTTATAATTAGATTTTAGAATATTTAATGATTTTATGATATTTACTACATTTTTTCGTTTGTTGAATCTCGTTAACGTTCCTATTACTATTCTATCTGTTTTTATTTTACGTGAGTTGTTAAATTTTGAGTAATTTATACATGGTGGTATTAATTTAAGCTTATCTTCATTATAATCAAATTGACTTTTTATAAGATCCTCAGTATAACGGCTAATTACATGCACTACTGAAGCATTTTTTAAAACTTTTTGATACATTATTTTTCTATATTTTTTTAGATATACCGGCAATACTTCCATTCCGAGACAGCTAACGATGTACTTCTTATCCAAAAATGCCATCGCAGGTTCGATATGCCAAAAATGAATCAGATCTGAGGAGTCTATATTATACTTTGATCTAAAATGGTTAGAAAAATAAGTTTTATACAAATATGAACTTGCATTAGACGGAGCGAATTTCAGGAATGCTTTTATAGAAATATCGAGATCATTAGTCCAATTAACAAGCTCCAAATCAAATTCATCCTTCAACTCAGAATATATTGCCTTGGCAAGCTCCTGAATTCCTCCATTTTCGTGAAGATTTGGAACAACATAAATTATCCTTCCTGCCATACAACAACGCTCCGATATAATTTAGATATATTACTTTACGCTATATTTTTTTATATCAGCCCTGACCATCATCTCCACCAGCTCCTCGAACGACGTCTTCGCTGCCCACCCGAGCGCCTCCTTCGCCTTCGAGGCGTCACCCCGCAGCTCCGGGACCTCGGCGGGCCTCATGAACCTCTCGTCCATCTTGACGTGATCCCGCCAGTCGAGGCCGACCGAGGAGAAGGCCATCTCGACGAACTCCCTCACCGAGTGGCTCTCGCCGGTCGCGACGACGTAGTCGTCGGGGGCGTCCTGCTGGAGCATCCGCCACATCGCCTCGACGTAATCGGCCGCATACCCCCAGTCCCTCTTGGCGTCGAGGTTTCCGAGCCGCAGCTCCTTTGAGTGGCCAGCGTGGATCCTGGCGACGCCGTCGGTGATCTTCCTCGTAACAAACTCGATCCCCCGCCTCGGGGACTCGTGGTTGAAGAGGATTCCGTTACAGCAGAACATCCCGTAGCTCTCTCTGTAGTTCACCGTCGTATAGTAGCCGTAGACCTTCGCTATGGCGTAGGGGCTCCTGGGACAGAACCGGGTATCCTCGTTCTGGGGGACCTCCTCGACGTTTCCGAACATCTCGCTGCTGGAGGCCTGGTAGAACTTGGCGTCGCGGCAGAAGTGCTTCACGGCGTCGAGGATCCGGGTGACCCCCAGGCCCGTGACGTTCCCGGTGAGGACCGGCTGGTTCCAGGATGTGGCGACGAAGGACTGAGCGGCAAGGTTGTAGACCTCGTCGGGCTGGGCGGTCTGGACCGCGACGTTGAGGGAGGACTGGTCGGTGAGGTCCCCTTCGAGAAATATTATGTTGTCCGCGATATGACTTATCCTGGACATATTCGGGGTGCTGAGCCTTCTGACGAGGCCGTAGACCTCATAGCCCTTGGCCAGCAGGAGCTCTGCGAGGTACGATCCATCCTGCCCTGTTATCCCGGTGATCAACGCCGCTTTGGTCATGTTGCTTCATCTCCAGATCGGACGAAAGGCTCGAAGGCTTGCAGGTTTTTATAACCTTCGCCATTATTCTCAACCATCATTCTCCATTCGCGTCCGTCGAGGCCATCATCGGCCATCATTTAAAGTTTTTCCGATTAAACTCAGATACACCGACCATCATCTCAGGCACCGATGGTAGATGCCCGGCCAAATCTCGGTCAAATCTCGATCATATCCCAGTCGAACCCCGCCTTCCAGCATACCTCCGGATATCTCCTTGCAAGTGGGAGAGCAAAATCAGAGGTCAACCCACCAACCTCTCATACAACTTCACGTGCTGGTCCGCGACCTCGTCCCACGACCTGATATTTTCTCTTCGCAGATCCCCTTCGCCGACCACCTCGCCCGAGAGGTCGCCGATACGTTCTACCAGCTGATCAACAACTATCGGACGGCTCAATCCGACGCATGTCTTGCCGTCGACGAACTCCTCCAACGCGCTCCCCTCGGCGACGATGCAGGACGTCCCGCTGGCCAACGCCTCGGCGACGGTAATCCCGAAGGCCTCAAAGGACGAGAGCATGACGAAGACCCCCACAGACCTGTAGTGATCCAGGAGCTCCTCTCTGGACAGATCCCGTAACCACTCGATCCTCTCCTCCACTCCGAGATCCTCAGCAAGGCGCTTCAGCTCCTCCTCGTAGGGACCCCGACCGACCACCACCAGTCTTCGACCGCTCAGGTGAGGCAGAGCTCGAATTATATGCTGAACGCCTTTATACTCCTCGAGCCTTCCGACATAGAGGATCTTGCTCAAGTCCTTCTCGCCCGCCTCGAACTGAAACTCGTCGAGGTTTATCCCGTTCGTCGTTCGTTCTATCCTTTCGCCGGGGACGCCGAAATCCGTCTCCAAAAGTCCCCTCTCAAAGAGAGATACGCATACGACTCTATCAGCCGCCTCGAATATCCTCGATCCGATCAGCCTGTAAGGCTTGTGCAGGAGGTCTCTAAAAGGGGTGTGACCCCTTCCATGATAATGGGGGGTGAAGACGAACTTCCTGTCGCCCTTCGCCATCGCCGCAAAGAATGCCGGGAGAGCGTGGTAGCCGTGGGCATGGATCACGTCGCACCTCGAGTTCCTGAGGTAAAGGTAGATCTGGGGAGCGAAGAAGTAGGCGTTATCCGGAGCTATCGACCTGAACCGCCTAACAGCGACCCCGTTTATGATCTCGTTCTCCGGTAGCCTTCCCGTCGGGTCGGTAGAGACGACCTCGACCTCGAAACCCCTTTCTGCCAGCCTCTCGCTGATCTCCTTGACGTGAGTTTCCACGCCGCCGATATCGGGGTGATATCGAGGAGATACCTGGAGGATCTTCATCTCAAAGTCGCCTCGAATATCTCGGCGTACCTCTTCGCGATATCTTCCCAGCCCATCTCTGAAGACCTGATGTTCCGTGACGCGGAGATATCGAAACATCTCAAGATTTCATCTTTTATCTCGGTGGGATCCCCAGGGGAGATGAAAGTTGCGCCTTCATAGCTGGACATGGACTCCGCGAGGCCGCCGACCTTCGTTGTAATGACCGGTATCCCGTAGGTTATCGCAATGTGCGCTACACCACTCTGAGACGCCCTCAGATATGGCAAGACCAAAAGATCCGCAGCGGAGAAATAAAGGGATACGTCGTCGTCCGGGACGTACTCGTCCCTCAGAGATATCTTATCCCTGTGGGGTGAGGCCTCTATCAACTCCTCTAACCCCAGATCGTCCCAAACTTCACCCACCACGAGCAACCTCATGGGGCGCACCTTCTCTTCAGGGATCTGGCTGAAGCCCTCGACGAGGTGGTTCACCCCCTTGTATTTTCTTATCAGTCCAAAATATAAAATCACATAATTATCCGTTATCCCCAACCTCCTCCTGGCTTCTTCCTTATTTATTTTTTTAAAATGGTCGAAGGGACCAAGAGGGATGACCGATATATCCTTTGAGGGGAGGCGGTATTTCTCTGCTATCAGCTCCTTATCTGCATTTGAGTGAGTTATGGCGGTGATGTTCTTTGTGATCATCCGTCCAATTATCCTGGAGTATACCCTTATCGGAAGTATCGACTCCTCGAGAGGATCGACGACCTCATGAAACTCCACGATTATCTTTTTGTGCAGGAACAAACGGTTTATCAACTTGAAGATGGCGTAAATGTGACCCACAGAAGAGGTCCACCACTGGAATATCAGGATCTGAGGGTCGTTTCTCCTCAAGAAATGATATGCTCTGAGCCAGCTCAAAGGCGAGTCCCAATCGATGTAGCGCTCGTCGATCTCCCCGGACAGGTTCAAATCTGAGAGATCTTTGCCCACGTGCTTTCTGCCCGGAAATAATAACTTGGGGAGAAGCTTTCTGAATAATACGACCGAGACTTCGTTCTCCTCCGCTAATGCATTCGAAACCCTGATGGTGTAGTAGCTCAAACCGCTGAAAAAATATTTTGAAGGTCCGAATATGCATATCTTGCTCATAGCTCCAGGCACCTCCTTTTCAGCCAACCACCGTCAGGGCTATAGATAGAATATCAAAATATTGAACGATCCGGGTCACAAAGACTCCTCGTTATTCATATACCACTTGTTTGCGAGCATAAGATCCCCAGGGGTCCCCACATCTATGTGAATCCCTTCGATCTTCCTGTAAATGACTCTTCTTCCCCGATCGATGGCCACCATCACCGAATCTGTCAGCTGGAGCTCTCCATTATATCCGGGCTTCGTCTCCCGGATGGCGTCGAAGATGGACCTCTCGAAGACGTAAGCCCCTATGGCTCCGAGGCTGCTGGGCGCCTCCTCAGGTGAGGGCTTCTCGATGATGTACTTTATCCGGTCCCCCTCGGCCATGATGATCCCATGGCGTGTGACGTCCTCCACCTCTGCGACGCCGATGGTGGCGTCGGCTCCCTCTTCTACGTGGTAGGAGATGAGATCCCTCAAAAACTCCTTGGGACGGAAGAAGTTGTCCCCCAGGACGACGGCGAAGCTTCCGTCGATGGCGTGCTCTCCGGAGAGGACGGCATCCGCAAGCCCCTTTCTCTCATCCTGGACTACGTAGGTGAGGTTGACGCCGAACCTCCGGCCGGAGCCGAGGTAGTCTGAGAGGCCGTGCTTGTGAGGGCTGACGACGACTACGATATCGTCGATCCCCGCAAGCCTCATCGCCTCTACGACGTGCTCGATTACGGCCTTATTCCCAACGGGAAGGAGCTCTTTTGGGATGGCATTGGTGAAGGGGCCGAGCCTGGTGCCGCCGCCTGCCGCTGGTATCAATCCTTGCATATCTGTACTCCATATCGAAATTCTCTTTTGAGCTTCAAAGCCTATGGTTGCAGAAAGAAACTACCAGCATATCCCCTCAGCATCCTCGCAGGAGAGGATACGCCTCCCTTCCAGGATCACCCTGGACTTCATCATGTCGAACTCCTCGTCGAGGGAGGCAAACTCGGCCCACTCCGTCATTATGAGACAGGCGTCGCAGCCCTCGAGAGCTTCAGCCGCGCTTCTGCAGTATTTGATATCAGGGACCACCTTTCGCGCGTTGGGGATCGCCAGAGGATCGTAGGCCTTGACGGAGGCGCCTTTCTCCTTGAGGTCCAGAATCACCTTTATAGCCCTCGAATCGCGGACGTCATCGGTATCGCCTTTAAACGCGAGCCCCAGTACTGCGACCTCCTTTCCAAAAAGATCGCCGACCTCCTCCTCGAGGAGCTTCACCAATCTGCGAGGCTGGCGCTCGTTGACCTCGATGACGGACTTCAGCAGAACCGGATCTTCTCCGAGAGACTCTGCTAGGCGTATCAGAGCCGAGACGTCCTTCGGCAGACAGCTTCCCCCAAAGCCAGCGCCAGAACTGAGAAAATGGGGGGATATCCGGTGATCCAGGCCGACCCCGCGCATCACCTCGTAGACGTCTATGTCGAGATCTTTGCATATGTTCCCCACCTCGTTGGAGAAGGAGATCTTCGTCGCGAGCATGGCGTTGGACGCGTATTTGATCATCTCTGCAGCCCTGATCCCCACCCTAAGAACCGGGGAGTCGATCCCGGAGTACGCCGATTCAGCGAGATCTCCCGCCCCGCCCTCTATGCTCCCGATCACTATCCTGTCAGGATGCATAAAATCGTATACTGCCATGCCTTCTCTCAGGAACTCGGGATTCATGGCGAAGCCGATATCATCGGATCTGCCGCGAGCCTCCTCGAGAACCGTCGGGATCACCAGCTCCTCCGTCGTACCGGGAGGGACGGTGCTCTTGACCACCACCACGTGATATCCCTCTCCATCCCGCAGATATCTGCCTATAGACCTGCTGGCAGAGGCGACCATGGAGAGGTCTGCGTTCCCGTCGGGACCGGGGGGGGTTCCCACGCAGATGAAGGAGAGGTCCGACTCGGGGATTACGTCGTAACTATCGGTCGCCATAAGGTTCTCGCCCGCATGTCTGGAGAGGAGGGCATCCAGACCCTTCTCGTATATCGGTGGCTCTCCGGAGTTGATCGCTTCGACTTTATTAAAGTCTATTTCTATAATATTTACACTATGGCCTAGTTCTGCAAAACATGCAGACGAGACCAAGCCCACATATCCCCCTCCTACCACCGATATCTTCACCCAGACCAGCTCCGTCCGATATAAGACGCCATGGATAGGTTCAAAGATCCGGCGTCTAGAGTCCTTTGTCGCCGGATGATGCTCCGGACATATATGATGATCGCACTGACGATCGCACTGACGATCGGCAGATTTCGTCGCTCGCCCCACTCCTCCAACCCTATCCAGCCCCCCCCACCGTCGCCTCCTCGATGAGCATGTGGGGCGAACCGTCGCTGACGGGGACGAGCTGGCCCGATTTGCCGCATCTTCCGCTGTTGAAGGCCAGGTCGTCCCCCACCGCCTTCACCCGCTCCAGGATCTCCAGGATGTGGCCCGAGAGGGATACGTCCCGGAGGAGGGGCCCGACCTCTCCCCCCTCCACCAGGTAGCCGCGCTTGGCGTTGAACTGGAAGACTCCCTCGGCGGTGGAGACCTGGCCGCCTCTGCTTCCCAGAAGGTAGACCCCATCTTTCATCTCCTCCAGGATCTCGGCGAGGGTCCAGCCGTCCTTCGGCTGAGATATGTAGGTGTTTGACATCCTCACCACCGGCCTTGAGTTTCCTTGTGCGCGGGCATTCCGCGGGACCCCGCCTAGGCGGCCCGCCGTCTCCCGGGAATGAAGGTAGGAGAGGAGGACCCCATCCTCGACGAGGACCGTCTCGGCCGGGGCGCTCCCCTCGTCGTCGAAGGGGTAGCCTCCGTAAAGGGGAAGGCTCGGATCGTCTTTGACGGTGACGAGCTCTGAACCTATCCTCTCGCCGATCTTCCCCTCCAGGATCGAGCCGCCTTCCAGGACTATGTCAGCCTCGACGGCGTGGCCGACAGCCTCGTGGACGAAGACTCCGCCGAGCTCCTGATCGACGACGACCGGAAGGCTCCCGCCCTTCGGGGCTTTCGCGTCCAGGAGGGCGACGGCGGCCTCTCCCGCTCGCCGGGCTAAGCCCACCGCATCGACGTCGCTGAAGAGCTCCAGGCCGCAGGCTCCGGCCCGGCTCTCCATCCCCGCCTGATAGACGCCGCCCCGGCTGGCGACGGCGGTGACGTAGAAGCCGACCCTCGTCGCCTCCCCCTCCAGGTCCCTGCCGTCGGAGCTGGTATAACGTGTCTTGACGATCACCTCGTTGTAGACCGCCTGGGTGGACCCCACCCCCGGGACCTTCGCCGCCCCTTCGATCTCCCGGAGAAGATCGACCTTCTCCTCCAGGGAGAGGTCGGCGGGGTCCCTCTTCACCGGGACCTTCCCGCTCCTCCCGGGGGGAGAAGAAGCGAGCTCGAGCCGTTCGTCTCCGCCGATCCTCCGGGCCGCCCTCTTCGCCCTCTCCAGATCTCCGGGGAGGTCGTCGAGCCTCTCGGTCTCGACGAATCCCCAGGACCCTCCCGATAGGGCCCTTATGGCTGCGCCGACGAAGAAGCTCTCCGATATCTCGTCGGGCTCCCCGTTGTCCAGGACTATCCTGGTCGCTTTGCCCCGCAGCACCCTCTGATCGAAAAACTCTTCCATCCGATTCGCCTCTCTATTTCGCCTCTCAAGGACCTCTTGACCGGATGGAGGAGCTTCTATGACTTAACCCTGACCATCGGCTGATGTAAGATCAGATAATAAGAAACGTCAACAAAAAGAGATACAAAATGAGGGGGAGTCATTACAGAAATAGATCGGCCGGGGGGAGAGGGCCGGGACCCCCTCGCCCCATCACAGCCCCTTGCTGGGGGTTGGTATCGTCTCGGGGAGGATGATCCCCAGCTTCTTCTCCGCGGCGAACTTCTTCAGCTTCTCCAAAAGCTTCGGCTTCTGGCCGGAGAAGCTGTACTCGAAGACCTCGCTGATGGAGGTGACGGGGATGATCTTGATCCTGTCCTTGAAGGTATCGTCCAGGAGGACGTCCCCCTCGTTGGACTTGGGGATGAGGACGGTGGTGATCCCCGCCAGGGCCGCGGCCTCGATCTTCTGGGTGACCCCCCCGACGGGGAGGACGTCCCCCCTCACAGAAAGGGAGCCGGTCATCGCCACGTTCTGCTTTATGGGGACGCCCTCAAGGGCGGAAATAACGGCCGTGGCTATCGATATGGATGCGCTGTCCCCCTCGACCCCCTCGTAGGTCCCTATGAACTGGATGTGGACGTCTTTGTTGGTGATATCCTCTCCCAGGAACTTCTTAATCAGGGCCGAGACGTTCTGGACCGCCTCCTTTGCTATCTCCTGGAGCCTCCCGGTGGCGATGACCTTCCCCTCCTCCTTCGACTGGGCGGGGGTCACCTCGGCCATGATGGGCA
>Ga0334883_1004288_pt1 | contig 13962 bp, 14 predicted proteins | sample GraSluR1_MG_6_FD_207230 | JGI IMG/M metagenome (GOLD analysis project Ga0334883, IMG submission 207230) | Sludge microbial communities from methane-producing bioreactor in Wageningen University, Netherlands - Granular Sludge_09_05-R1 | ecosystem: Engineered > Bioreactor > Anaerobic >... | reverse complement strand
TTTCATTTAATTGTAAAATAAATAAAAAAACGGGGCATAACAAGGTGTGTAGCCAATAAGCCCCGTAAGCTATTAGGGTATCTCGATACGACTTGGTGGGGCTTACTTGCCACACACCCCGCCGTTATCGGCAACCTAAAAAGACAGCGTACCTTGTTTGATGCTTTCTGAAATTCGTTTGATTGCCTTGTCAATATATTCTTTGTCGATTTCACACGCTGTTAAGTGTAAATTCATTTTATCTAATCGGTTTGCTTTATCAACTGCCAAAGCAATTGAGCCGCTTCCGAAATGGGTGTCCAATATCTTATCTCCGTCTTTGGCGTAGTTCATAAAAATCCAGTCATAAAGTTTTATTGGTTTTTGGGTCGGGTGTATTTTATTTTGCCCTGTTTCGTGTTTGGCTGCACTTCCGCACCAATGTATTTTGGCTAATCTTACGGGGCTATTAAATGAAGTCCAAGCCAATTCCCCGTCCGCAAAGGAGCTGTCCCCATTGTTTTTATCCCAAAAAATCCAGCAAGCACTATCTTTTTGTATTTTGCTCATGAAGTAATTTCCACCCCAAACAATTTGATTTTTAGATACCCTAAACAACTCATCCCAGTATTCCTGTGTAGGTGTATATTTATCCCAATCCTTAGCTGTATGTTTTACAGTGCTGTGATTTGATAGTTTGTTCGCTATATCAATTCCATAAGGCGGGTCTACTATTGCCAAATCAAAGTATTTATCAGGGTATTGCTTCATAATTTCCATACAGTCAGCGTGGAAAAGAGAAAGAAAAGGCAGCCGATAACACGGTATATAACCAATAGCGGTTTCCGTGGTACTTTCAGCTGTTGTGGTTTCTATATTCATTCTACTAATTTGATAAGTTATTACTATTTAATCCGCTACTGGTCATATACCCAACGTTATGGGCAATTGTAAAAGTCGTACACAAAAACGTGCTTTCTTTCTTTGTCCATCACCTTAATTTCTTTGCCGGGGAATAATGCCTTCAATCCTGCATATCCACTTGCCCCAAATTTGGCAAAAGCAGTTCTACTGTGCATTTTTTCACCATCAATAAATATATCCCTGCTTCCACCGCCCTGCTCTCTTCCTAAGTATTGAAAATTACTTGCTTTGTAAATTGTTCCTTCGTGTCCAAAATTAGGGTCTGCAAGGCTTATGCACCGCTTAAACCCCATCTTTTTTATGGCTTTCAAAGTGTTACCTATAAAGTAGCTTTCGGTATTTTTAGGAGTTAAATCTATACAGCAAAGCCTTCTTAGTTCTATGTCTGCATCGTAGCATCCCTTTTGGTTTCTCATTGCGGGTTCGCCATAGCAAATAACACCTATAATATTTTCGCCATAAAAAAGCCCAAAATAAGCCTTTCCCGCAGGGCAACTTTTTGAGTAGTGCCAAATTTGGCAGAAAGAAAGGCACGTTTTGTAGTCAATCTTACTAATATTAAAGTGCCTAACTTTAGCATATGATAAGTCCAAACAACTGCCCATAACATCGCATATACGCAATGCGGGCTTCGGTGGTAAATCAGGCTCTGTATTTTCAAATAAACTTTTCTGCATAATTCAAGTTTTGTGTTTCAAATTCCCGCACTTCGTATATGCGTAACGTTAGCGTTCATTTAGCCAACGCACATCTTTACCATTCCAAACATAAAATTCAATAGCAGTTTCATCACTTTTAAACTTCATAGCCCAGCCGAGCGTAGTTTTATCTGCACCTAAGCAGGTGGCTTTTTCTCCACTGTGGGGATGGTCATTTAAAATCATTGCTTTTTTGTTGTCAAATTCAGTTTCTATATGTTGCATTTTGTTTAAGTTTTGCACCGCCAACGCTCAAAAACGAAACGCTAACAAGCGGTATAGTTTATAAGCCTTTGAAAGTTTGTCGTTGGATTGAAGCGGTCGTGGTAGGCTTACAAAACCATACCGCCAATCCGTTACACCTCCTCAATCCTTATTTTAATAATTCCTTTACCCTTGCATCGCGGGCACTTTACAAGATTGCTCTCCGTTCCTCGGCTGTGGCTTATAAATTCGTGCGTTAGGATCGTTCCATCCCCCTGGCAATTCGGACAAATTAATTTTTGGGTACAAAATATGGGCTGCGTTGATGGCACAAACAAGATTATCGTATTCATCTTTATTGTCTTTAATTTGTAATAAAGGGAAACATCTTTTTCGCTTAGCATGTAGAGCCGTGGCGTGATCTCGCCCATATTGATAACCAGAAGCGGATAACGAAAACCCAAGCATATTGAGCAAAACCATACCAACCTGGCGGGGGAAAGTTATCTCGGATTTTCGTGTTTCAATAGTAAGATCATCGTGGGTTTTACCAAACACCCTGAAAAGAATGGAACTAACGCTATCCTCTATGCTGAGCTCTTTCCCGTTACTTAATTTTTTTACTTCAAAAACAATCTCATAGGCGCTCCATTTATACGCCAGGCCAATGCCCGGGAACACATAATGGTTTGGTCTTACAGGTTTTCTGATAGTTTCTAATAGATTAGTACTTGACATCTTCAATCCTCCTTACTTTAGTGTAGTTAGAGTTAAATTCGTATGGCAGTTTTAGGTGATCAATACATAGTTTTATGGCTTCAATAAAATCATCTGAATCCCTGCTGATCTCATTTATATCAACATATTTTCTGCAAGGCATTGAATCCATGAACTTTATAAGTTTATTGATGCGTTGCATGTCTGGCTTCATAAAAAAATTTTTTTCGCGCGTAACATAGATTTTGCGAACTAACTGAACTAACTAAACTAACTCGTTATAAATCAACATTTAAACCTTTTTTTAAAAAACTAACTTTGGCTATTTTTAGTAAAAAGTTAGTTTTTTTTGACCCTTTCATAAAAGTTAGTTTTTTGTTAGTTTTTTGTTAGTTAATTTATAGTACTTTTTTTTTACTTAATATATTATTATTCACTTAGTTAGTTCGAGTTAGTTCGGTTAGTTCGGTTTTTCCCCGCTATCTGAAAAAAAAATTTAGAACGGTAAATTGTCTTTGTCCTTAATATCAGCAACTTGTAATTCTCCTTCGTCGTTTGGCTCATTTTCGGCCGATAAAATATAGTCGATTGAGATATTCAACCCATCGTAATCGAAAACATAGGCGTTGGTTACCTGGTACTTTGTTTTTTTGTTCCCTCCGTTATCGGTTTGCTCAGATATTTGTTTGGTGATAGCATCCCTGTTCTTGAAAGCCTGTGATTTTTTCAGGCCTAAATACTCCTTAGAGTTCATAAGGTAGTACTGGAGCGTAGGAAGCGGCAGTATTTTTTCGCTGGCCACCTTGCCGTGTTTCCGGTATAGCTGGAAAACCTTAGTGTGGTTGAGTATAAGTATGGTTTTTTCCTCGTTCCACTTGGCATCCTTAATCTTATCGGTGGTTAGCTTGGATACGCGCTTCACGTAGAAATCTATCTCGTTCTCTATTAATCCATCCTTTACCAGGTATTCAACCAGGCTCCAGAAGTTGGAAAGCTCGTTGTTTTTCTTCGATTCCTGATTCTGCGTGATGATTCCCTGAACGCAAACCTTCTCCACAAAATCGTAGTTGAATGGCAGCTTAAGCAGTGGCTCGATGGTTTTAAAGGTTGATGCTAGTATTAGCCAATTCCTGAAGGTTCTATCCTCGATAACTTCGCCTAACAGCTCCTTCTGAATTTTTTTGCTGATCTCGTTGTAGTTATCGAGCCAGTGCTTTTTAAACGAATCGCGCTTGGAAAGAATCTCGTGGGTTAGATGCGATAGCCCCACCTCATCGAGCGCCTTTAGCTCCTCAAAATTTTTCTTCTCGGCCTGGGTGTACGTAGTTTTGTGGAAAGCTATAAATATTAGGCGGGTAAATAGGGCAATATCCACGGTTGGCATCTCCTGCCCGCTCATCATAACGGCGCTATCCACGGCGGTGGTTTCGCGCTTCTTGTCGCGCTCCATGTTCATGCGGGTGCGCCCGGTGCCATCGTAAATCCCTTTCAGGAGTTCAATCTTGGTGTAGTCGATATCGTTCTTGTACTCGTCGAGATGCACCAGGGCGTTGCAGCTCTGGCTTATGGCATCGTTAATGGCGGGAACGGTGGAGTTATTAAGGTTTGGCGCCTTGTTGCGACGGGCAAAGAAACTCATTAGGCTGATCCCCATTTCGCTCTTACCGGCTCCCTTGGGCCCAAACATATTGAGGATTGGGAAGTTGTGCGTTGTTTTTACGATTATATCCCTAAAAAGGGCGGAAAAAAGGAAGCACAAGCCAATTATGCCGTTGTTTCCGTAAACCTTCTCGAATAGTATGGCGTAATCGTAAAGCGAAATGGTGCCATTGGTTCGGAAAACAAAGTTGCGCTCGAACTGGAACTGCTCCTTCTCGCCTTCCCATATCTTACTGAATGCCGGAAGGTACCAGTTTTTGCCCTCGTGCGCCACAATTCCAAAATCGTCGGTGGGATGGAAGGTGTTATTGAATATGCCATTACCCCAAGCCCAAAAACCATCCTTTTGCCAACCAAGCTGCGTGATTTCGAAGCAAGTATCTGTTTGCTCGTACAGGTATCGCTTATAGCGTATCAGTTCGTTCTCGCCCGCTTCCCATATAAAGTTGCCACGGCTTTCGACCGCCTTGCGAAATTTCGATAGCGCAATCAGATCATCCTGCAGCAGCTCAATGATCTGCTCGTAGCCATTCTCGTTTTTCATTAGGTACAGCCTTTTGCTATTAACGATACTGGCAACGTGGAAGAGTGGCTTTAGCGTAAAGTTTGCGCCGCGAACGGTGCCGTTCTTGGTGGAAAAATAGATTTGGTTATTCTCCTCGATAAATCCGTACTTATCGAACAGATCCTTGCTCGACGATTTCTTTATCTTCTCTTCAACCTTCTTCTCCTCCTCTTTCTTCTTAACCGCCTTAATCCCCTTGTTCCATTTCGATTTAGGGCCGTCGATCCTGGTGAGCTGCGCCAGGTGATCTTCGAGTGTCGATGGATCTTCAACAAAGGCCAGCAGCTCACATATCTCCTTAATGTACTTCTGCTTGTTCCCGGGGTTTGTTTCGTTCAGCAACTTTCGCTGTGCAAACCAAAGAATGAAGCTTTCGGTGTGATCCTTTGAGTATGAAAAAAAATGGGCCTTGTCGGAAAAGAATGAATCGGGATCGTTCTTTTCGCCATCCTCAGGAAGGTAAAGCACAGAAACAAAAAACCCCTCCTTAACAGCCATGGTTCCGTTTTTTATAACGGCCTTAATCCCCGCCGTGTCGGTTTCGAGGATAAAGGTGATGTTCTTGGTGTGCCTCTTGATCTCGGTAAGATGATCGAGGGTTAGCGCAGTGCCAAGTGGGGCAACGGTGTTTTCGGCACCCACGGCGTGCATTTTTATCACATCGGGCTGCCCTTCGACAAGAAAAACGTTATCGTAATTTCTGATCTCCTTCTGCGCATGGAACAGCCCGTAAAGCGTTTTTCCCTTATCGAAAGCAGGGTTCTCCGGTGTGTTGATGTATTTTGGCGAATCCTCGTCCAATCCAACGATGCGCCCCGAGAAGCCCACAATGCGGCCGTAGCGGTTGTGGATGGGGAACATTATTCTATTACGAAAAAAATCGAAGGTTCGCCCCTTGCTCTCGGTTATAAGCTTGGCGTCGAGAAGGGCTTTTCTAGTGATGCCGTTTTTCTGCGCCCAATCCACAAGTCCCTGCCAGCTATCGGGGGCAAAGCCAATGTTCCAGAGCTGCACCTGCTTATCGTCCCAGCGATTCTGTATATTCGCTTTTTCTGCTGCGCCGTTAAGCGCAAAGTATTTCAGTACGCTTTGGTTGGTAACCATTATCTGCTCGCGCTGGGTGTACTGCTGCTTCTGCTCGTCGGTAAGATCTTCCCTGGGAATGTTTATGTTAAACTCCTTGGCAATCCACTTCACGGCATCAATCCAGGGCTTTCCCTCGCATACCATAACCAGCTGAACAGGGCCACCGCCCACCCCACAGCCAAAGCATTTATACATATTCTTTGCTGGCGAAAAAACGCAGCTTGGAGTATTCTCGTTGTGCGCCGGGCAGTTGCACTTGTAGTTAACGCCCGCCTTTTTCAGATCGAGGTTAAGCTTTTTGGCCACCTCAAGGATTGGGGCATCGGAAATGGTATCGAGGGTGTGGTGTGGAATCATTGCTAAAATTTTATTTCAATATGTACATAATTCCCGTCGTACAATCCAGGCCTTATACCATCAACATCAGGTAAAAAGGTATCTTTCTCTATTTCAAACAAAGAAGCACAGGTGAAATGTTGCCTTATTGCAGCAACTTCATGGTAAGCATTATACTGTTCTTGGTATCTAGTCATATATTATCTTAAATTTTAAAAGGGCGGGGTAAAAAACCCGTTAGGGAAACCAAACCCCCGCCCTGCGCTTATGAGGAGCGCGTAATAATTTCTTTTGCTTTAGCAACCGTTTCTTCTACTTTATTACCCAGCCTAAAAGCATCGTTATTGGCCTCGGCGTGAATATCGGAAGCGCGACTTGTAAAATCATCCCAAATCTCATCGAAGCATGAGCGGGGAACCTCTTCGTAAATATCATTTACCCTTAAGTTTTCCCTCGAAAAAAGGCTTACCGAAAAGGATGCCCCTGAACGAGAGATGGAAATATATCCGCTTCGCGTGTTAAGAAGAAAGGTGTAGGGTTTGCGTATTGTTCTGTAAATTTTTGCCGACATGGTAAACCTATAAATTGATTAGTACTATTGATCCAAAAAGAATTGCAAGGGTTACAGCTACAATGAAAACTGCAATTGCCTTTGCAATGGAGCAGTTCTGTTCTCTGATAAACTCATCGATATCTTGCTGCATTGGTTTAGGATTTTAAGGTTTCGTTCTTCGGAACGATTTCCTGGAATAATTATCAGGATATCGGCATAGTTGCGCCTAATAAAGTGGAATATTTTATTTCCATTAAGAGGGTATTCATCGAGGTATCGCGAGAGCCTATCGGTGATTTTCGCACAGAGCGCTGCATTTATTTTGCCCTGCGAGCGTCGAATGAGACCCTTGCGTTGACTTACGATGCTGACTAACCAGCTCCTTGCTTCCGTTGGTTCCATTAGTTCTAATTTTTATGGTAGGATATATGGGATCGAAAGTGAATGCGTTGATGATGTGTATTCCGGTGGCAAGCGCTACGGCAACCTCTATAAGCCCAAATCGGCTATTCTGCCACCCTGGGAGTAGGGCCAGCATATCCACGTTACAAACTATTCCAGCAAGCTCCTCGCGTATAATTTTATACTCGGGAACATCGGGCATGCTGTCGGCGTAGCTGTGTGGGTTTATGACATGATGCCCCCTATTCGTGTAGTATCGTTCGGCTTTGTCGAATGCGTAACGATTGCCGTTTGGTATTCCCGTTATGGGACCACATAGATATATTAGAAATGGCTTCATTTGGTTAGCTTGTAAGATTGTTCTTAAAGGCAAAGGCAGCGATTTCAACCTGGCTATGCATATTCAGCTTGTTATAAATATTTTTTTTGTGGGAGTAAAGGGTTTGAATGGTAATACCCGCCATGTCGCATATCTGCTTATCGGGCTTGCCGGTAGCAATTAGCTGTACTATTTCAACCTGCTTCTTGGTTAGGTAAGTATCGCCAAACCAAACCCGGTCGCAAAGCACGAACTGATAGGGGCAATCGTGGCGATGGCCGCAATCCCAGAACTCGTAAATAAAATTCTGATCGCCGTTAGAGAAATCAGGATTTTTATCGAATGCCCCGAAACGGCACCAGCAGTACTTTTCAAGCATGGATCCGGGGGATATAATACCCATGCGTATAAGGCAAACCATGGCTTTCTTGTTTGAAAGCATATCGAGCATGAAGGCTTTTAGTATTCTGAAGGGTAACCTGCGGAATGGAACTATTTTTCTATCGTGAATAGCCATAAGCCTTTCTCCATCGGCAAAAAGTTCAACATCCTTATTTAGTATCCCCGCAGGTATCATTACAATGATTTTAAGGTTTCCTTAAGCTTTTGAGATTCTGCTTTTCTTATAGCTGCCAACTCGGCGGCCCTTTTTAGAATATCATCGTTTTTCCGTTCGCCAGCCAAAACGGCATAAACGAACGCTCTACTAACAGAAAATTCTAAGGCAATAGCAGACATGTCGCCGCGCCGTAAAAATTTTTTAATTTTTTTGATCATACCTAATAATTGGGGTTGACAACGTATTAATAAAGTATTAATATTGTATTAACTATGTAGCGACAAATATATATCATAAAATGAGATAATGCAAGAAAAAAAAGCACAAAATGAGATATTTTTTTTAGTCGAGAGGCTAAAGACTTATTTCCAGATAGATACAAATATTAAACTGGCAGATATTTTGGGTGTAAAACAGAATACAATATCTGGTTGGATTAAAAATTTGAGAATGGACTACGCACTTATTATCTCAAAATGTGATAAAGTTAATTTGAATTGGTTGATATGGGGAGAGCCTCCTATGCTAAAAAAAGACCTTCACGAGGGCACAGCAGTATTCAGCAAACCATGGTGTACGTGCATTTAACCGAGGGTAAAAAGGTGGAGCAAATGAAAAGGTGTTGGAATGATTTTAATTTTTAATCTTCGCTAGATTCATGATATTTTGTGGTAACTACAGAAACATTTTCAAGTCTAAATTTTGTGGGCGAAAAAGATATTTCAATGGTATGCCAAAAGGCCTGATGGTTATCAACCATAAATTTTTGCCATGGCTTGTTTATAAGCGAAAGAATTCTGTAATCGGGGTATATAAAAACAACTTTATTAGCATTTGAATAATGATAAATTATTTCTTGAAAAAATTTTTCAATTAAGCCATTTTCGCCGGCATAACGAAGAGCATAATTATGATATTCAAATTTACTACCGTCCGGAAGAAATACATCGGTTGTCCCGAAAGGAATATTAAAATCAGTTTCGCCATTCCATTCATAAGGTAGCGAAATTTCCAAAACCTTCCCTCTATAAAAGGCAAGAGAAAACGGAAGTGATTTTTCTTCACTCCTTATGTTATACTCTTTAGAAAATGTGTTTTCCCATTTTCTGACTTCTGGAAGAATTAATGGCCTGTCGTATGCAATATGCATTGAGTCAACAAAAAATCGTCCTGTTAAAGGGGCCATTGGACAAAGGTGATAACAAGAGTTAAAGTGGATCAGATCATCAAAAATATCATTAATAAAAACTTCGTGATAGTTGCTATGAAACGAGGATGCTTTATAATGCCAGAGGTTATCGTTTATTTTTTCCCAGCTTAAGTTAAAGTGGTTTTGTGTGGAAACACAAAAAACGTTGACATTGTCAGTGTCATAGGGATTTGTTATTGAAGTATCATATACTTTACCATCAATGCGAGATTCATCCTCTTCGTCAGGATCATATACCGAGGAATTTATGGCCTTGTCAAATGTTTTGGTATAGGCGCTATTTGTAACATTCGCTTTAAAATGAATTCCAATTCTGGGAAATGACTGGATTCCATAAGCCCCAAAATATATATCTACAGGGGGCTCTGTAAGTAGGTTTTTAAAAAGCTTTACTCTTAGTTCGCTAGTGGTATAATCAACTAAAAAAATAGCACCAAATAATTTTTCTAGTCCTTGAATAAATTCAAAAACGGAGATGTTGGGGACCATATCTCTTTGATGCCAAGAAAACCAGCCTTCAGGAGCAGTAAAAACTTCTTTTCCGTTAAGTATTACCAGTTTAGCCAACTCAATGTCATTTTCAAAGTCATTGTCAACCAATATCAACCCAAGATTATTTGCAACGAGCCTAATTACTTTGTTGAGATAAAGACAAATGTTAAATCCGCTGGTATAGTCTATGTCTTGTAAAAAATAGTGAATAGGATTTAATAAATAATATTCACTAATCATTGTTTCGTTGTCAAAATCTTCGCTATCATAATTATTCAAATTACCTTCAACTTCATGCGAAGCAATTGGGAACATGGCCATTTCGACTGCTGGCCAGGATAAATTAATTAAAGAATCTCGTAATGTGGTAAATTTGGTTGCAGATGTGGCATAACTATACCCTTCAAGATCGCGAAGCATTATTTTTTTTGCCTTTGAGGCTAAAATGCATTCATTTAAAAGAAAGGCAAGTTCAATGGAACGATTATCTGAATTCAAATAAATAATAACTCCCTTGATAGAAAAATGTTTAGTTATAATTGTGGCATTTATAGAAAAATCCAGTAGTGTAGATCCGCTGATGTCTTTAGAGATGCCTAAAACATTTCTATTATGAACGCACTGGGGTACCGAAAAGGGAAGAGAAATGCTTCCTTTTTCAGAGAACATGGGGTTGGTGATGACCAATGAAATTTCAGAATCATCGCTTAGCAAAAGATTCCCATTTGCAGTTTTTATTAACATAATCTAGTTATGAGCGCACAAAATAATGATGTATTGCGGCAAAATCGCTGCCTTTTATCAATTTGTTTTTTAAAGCATCGGCACATTCTTGCTTTGTGAATTTCATAATATACTTTAATTCAACCTCTTCTTCAAGCATAGAATCAATTTTAGCATTCAGTTCGTTATAATCCTTAACGCTAATATTGCCATCTTCATCAGCTTTAGGAACGAGTTTCATTTTACGAGCTTCGAAAAGCGCAACAATGTTTTTGATTTCAGAGTAAGAATCAGCCAGGCTTACAACTCTTGAAAAAGTTGTAATGGAATCATAAATGCCGTGAATTGCTTTAAAAGAATCAACTAAAAGACGAAGTTTAATTTTCATAGATAATTAATTTAAATGATTAAAATAATTTAGACAATGACTAAGACTCTACCGTATCAGAGTCTGAATCAATATCTAAAAGAATATCTGTTAATTTAGATTTAAGGTTTTCTCTTTGTTCTCCTTGAATTGAAAGCACAGATTTACCCTCGTCATTCTCTTCGCGCATGTTGAGCGCTGAATAAATGTAGTTGATCATTTCTTTTTTGTCCATGATTTTTGTTTTTTAGGTTAGTATTATGATGTTATATTTACGTTTCTAAATTCTACTTCAACATTGTCGTTCACCTCTAATGAAGGAAAATCCCCTGTATCTAAGGTGTCTGAAACGGTTGTCCATCCTGAGTTGGCAAATGCTACATCCTCAGCCACTAAATGCCAAACTTCAGTGGTGGGGTTCTTCATGTATATATCGCATGTTCCTCCCACCTGAGTTCTATTGCCATCCTGATTATTTTCAAAGTCAATAATTTTAAAATCAAACTCAAAAGAAACAGCTAAAGACACTACTATACTTTCATTCTGTGTGTAGAGTTCGATAATATGAGGTTCTGTTGGAGTAGGAATCACTTCATCCCAAGGTATTGAATACTGAAATAATAGAACAGGATCAGGATCATAATAGGCGGTCAACTCTAGCTCATAAGCACCTCCAGAAATAGAAGGGTACTCACAGACTTTTACGAATCCGCTTACAGGATGGATATATCCCATATCTATGACTATCTTGTAATTCTTATCTGCAAGATTTGAACAATTTACTTCATACTCAAAGCCCAGCAAACCTCCATTGGTAATTAATAAATCATTCACTTCTTCATATAAGGTGTCGTAAAGGTTTGAATAACCAATACCATCATATACACTTACTCGGATTTGCTCTATGTTTACATTTATATCCCTTACATCTATCTCGGGTAATTGAAACCATAGATACCCTTTCTTTACGCCTGTTGATTTAAAGTAAATTGTCCAAATGCTTTTTACAAAAGGGGTAGGACAGTTAATGTTATACCCAGCCCAGTGGTCTGAATTGAAATTTTCTGTTGGTTTAACATAGGTAATTTCATAGGAAGATATACTCATTCCATGCGGTAGGCTACCATCATTGGGCTTGAAAGCAGCAAATTTTCTGATTGTATTAGCTGTCCAAAGTGCTTCCCCATCATGGTTTGAGCCAATAGTACCCGTTCTGTTCAGAATAGTTGCAATGGTGTAATCAGTTACATCGTAGGTTCTACCTAAAACCAAGGAGAATGTTCCAATTACATCAGCATCTATATGATAACCCAACGGTAATACTATTCTAGGCATTCTTTAGTGTTTTAATTTCTTGTTTCAAATCTCTTATTATCTGGTTCTGTTCTTTCATTCCTGCAATAATAATAGGAATAAGTTGGATGTAATCAATACCTTTATAATGATTGAATATGGGTTTGATTAGTTCAGGAAATTCCTGCTCTAAATCTTGAGCGATCAGACCATAATTTAACTCATCCCCAAAATTATTACTCAAAGCTTTAGCTTTATCATTCCAGTTAAATGATCCTGTAAATAACCTGTCTATTCTTGGTAAGATGTTTTCTAAAGATTTTATATTTTTCTTCAAGAATTTGTCAGAAGTATAAGAAAATGTAACTGCTCCTGTTATATAAGCATCACCTACAACATGAAGCATTGCGCCAGGGTTGCTTGTACCGAATCCAAATCCTGTTGTATTCATGCCATAGACATTTCTTTCTGCTACTCCCGTTGTTGAAAAATTAGCATAATCTGGATGGTCTGAAGCCAATAGTCTTGAATTCTGTGGTATAGATGTAGAAGTAGTATGTCTGTGGATAGAATTTAATTCAAAGCCGTAGCATTGTAAAATAGAAGAGGGGGTAAACGTAATTACAACGCTTCTTTCGCCTGTTACCTTGTAAATTTTAATGTTCAAAAGATATGTTTCCCTGATATTTTTTTGTCGGAAATAAGCATAATTAATAGAAGCCCCAGAAGAAGCAGATCTTATAATCACATCTGCTTCCGTAATACCAATAGTAGAAGTAGTTTGTCCCCAAATTTTTAATCTAATATGGCAATTTGAAGAAGTATTTCCCAATGTAATTTTAGCAACAACATATTCGCTTGCAGCGTTAGTTTGAGAATCAACCAATGTGTTAGAGTATTTATGGTTAGCACTTCCTATGCTGGCAACTAAATTGGTATTATCCCATTGTAAAGAAGAACTTGTGTATATATCGTTAGCATTTGGAGTTATAAGAATTCTATTTGAAGTAAGCGAGGATCTTCCTGTACCTCCATTGGCAACAGGTAGAGTTCCTGTAACAGTTCCAATGCCACCGGCAAGGTTTAACGCTTCAAAAACGGGAACAGCGGAAGATCCCTTGCATATCAGCGGTGCTCCCGATGAGATGCCGGAGTTTGAAACGCTCTGAAATGCTCCTGTGCTGCTGGTACCTCCCAGTAGGGGCATGTAAGCCGTAACGCTGGTTTTTCCTGTTCCTCCTCTAGTTACCCCAAAGTTACCAGAAGTTATATCACTTGCTGCATGGTCGTGAATAACGGATGCAAATATCTCGTTGAAGTCTTGCCCGTTGATCTTAAATCCAGAAACGGCGTTGATTGTACCGTTCACATCAAGGGAATAGGCGGGAGAAGCATTTAAAATGCCCAAACGATTGTTGGTACCATCCCAGGTCATGTTGCTTATGAATCCAATGGTATTGGCAGCCGAGGCAAAAAGAATTTTGTTTGCCGTCAAAGCACTTAATACAGTGGTATTATTAGGGAGTGTCAATGCAGAACTTCCTCCCGCATTTCCTGTTAAGGTGATTGCTCCTGTAGCGATGGTTAGGTTTGCCCCAAGGGCAATGGTTGAGCCTGCCCCTGAGATTGTTTTGCTTGCGTTATTTATTGTTAGGGTTCTGGTTTCATTATTAACGCCTGTCCCTCCATTAACAGCAGGCAATGTTCCTGTAACTATACCTATCCCCCCGGCTAAATTTAGGGCCTCGTAAACGGGAACAGCGGAAGATCCCTTGCATATCAGCGGTGCTCCCGATGAGATGCCGGAGTTTGAAACGCTCTGAAATGCTCCTGTGCTGCTGGTACCTCCCAGTAGGGGCATGTAAGCCGTAACGCT
>Ga0334883_1004287_pt1 | contig 13963 bp, 6 predicted proteins | sample GraSluR1_MG_6_FD_207230 | JGI IMG/M metagenome (GOLD analysis project Ga0334883, IMG submission 207230) | Sludge microbial communities from methane-producing bioreactor in Wageningen University, Netherlands - Granular Sludge_09_05-R1 | ecosystem: Engineered > Bioreactor > Anaerobic > Unclassified... | reverse complement strand
GCTCCGAGATCGACCCACGGATGAAAGTCTTCTCCCACGGCGCCAGCCCCGAGAAGGTGGGGCTCGCCTACAAGGTCTTCAAAGACGGCAAGAAGGACTTCATCATCTCCGACGCCAGCTCCAACGTGGTCACCATCGGCGTCGTTGATGGGCGCATAGCCGGGGCCATCGACGCCCCCATCTTCGCCCCCGGCCTTCTGCACGGCCCCCTGGACGTCGCAGCCATCCGAAAAGTCGACGCTCGCATGATGACCGCCAACGAGGCCTTCACCCGGGGCGGGATCCTGCGGAAGCGGGGCCTCACCCTCAAGGGCTGCACCCCCGAAGAGATGGAGGCGGCCTTCGAATCCCTCGCCCTATACGCTGCCATGGAGATCGCGGCGATGGCCGTCCTCCTCCGGGACTGCGGCGAAGCGAAACCGGCGCTGTATCTCGCGGGCGACCCCGCCTCCCGGATCGCTGGCAGGGTCTCGCAGCTTCTGGGGCGCGAGGTTTTGGCGCTTCAAAGCTGCGATGCGGCTTTGGGCTGTGCGCTGATCGCGGAGGATGTGTACAAGGGGGCGAGGGAGGTTTTGGGGATCGGGGTGGATGGGAGGGTGCGGGGTTAGCTGAGCCACGTAGCTTAACTGGCGTAAACCTGGCGTTTATGGAGAAAAACGCTAAGTCTTCAAAGGTAGCGTTTTTCACCAGAAGATCGCCCTTCCTTGTTGCTGCATACGGCTCGGGGATACCTTCATGTCACGGCGATATCTTTTGTGGCTACTACCTTGCGGTTCTGACGGATTATCCCAGAATATGATTTCGGGCTTAGAAGGAGTACAAAATAGTTCCAGGACTATACAAAAACATGTAGTCGACCTATAAAGAGTTGCTGTACATGAAACACATAACAGGCAATCACATCCAATATGGTTGCACCTTTTGGGCCAATCCTATGCAATCGACGACCTTCATTTAACAAAGTGACTTGAGATAGCGAGATTAACTCATCTGCGATAGACTACCCAAAACATCACTCCCAAGTAAAGTTTATATACCATTAAGAAGAAAGTAAAGCATTCAATGGATAAGAGACTGATAATCGAATTCAATATTTTTATAATTTTGGTAGCGCAAGCTGAGTCTGGGCTATCACAGGATGTTATCATGTATGACGATTTCTCCGATCCTGAGAGCGGTTGGCAGACCTTCACGGATGAAACCGGATCGGTGTTTTATAAGGATGGATGGCTTTATCTAAAAGATTTGACTAAATTAGACAACACCACAAGGAGCTGTTTTGACAGGCATTTTTCGGATTTCGTGTTGGATGTAGATACGAAATTAGTCGAAGGAACTGATGACAATTGGCATATTGTTTACTATCGAATGCAAGATCAGAATAATGGTTACGGCTTCGCCATCAGCTCTGATGGCTATTATATGATGGACAAATGGATTGACGGAGAAAGAATGTTTTTCACGGGGCCAACTGAGTCTGATTATATTAAAATAGGAAGAGAAATCACAAATCACATTCGTATTGCATGCACTGGAAACGATCTGAGTTTTTATGTAAACGATAATCTCTTAGGGGTAACCTCGGATCCTTCTTTTGAAGGAGGCAATATCTGCCTAGCTGCTCGATCGTTGTCAGGTTCTTCTACTACAATTTCTTTCGATAATTTCACGATAATAGGACCCACCTAATTTTTAAACTTTAAGGAGGTGATAAGAAAATGAAGGTAAAGGAGATCCAGCTGAAGGAGAAGGGGAAGGAACACGAAGATGTGCAGGTAGAATGCCCAGAATGTGGAAAAATCGTACTATATAGAATCAAAAAACCATATTAAATCCTTGGCATCCAAGGTTTTTGAGTACGATGAGACTGATAGACACTTTGGGAGATCCAGATATGAGTATGACAATTTTTTTATTTCCAACTCTAAAAAAGTTCTTCTTTGTATTTCCTAAATGTATATATATATTAAAATATAATATTAATTTAATTTTGTTTGGCTCTGATTTATTCCATGTAATTACGATCGCAATCTTGATAGCTCTTTTAATTCTAAATCCATGTACTATTGCGGATCACGACACCGGGATCTATATGCCGAATGTAATTCAAGTTGGTGAAATTATAAGCGATATCAATAGTGGAATACCCGTAAATATCACAAGATCAATAATAATTGGTGATCTGTCCACATGCGAATCAAACATGTCTTCCGCTAGTTCAGGCAAAGCATATCCTTTGAATGATAAAATTTGTGTAAACGTTCCGATTCAGATTATCGACTCAGAAATTTATGGGTCAGTTGATTTCAGTAATGTCTTCTTTTCTAATACAGTAAATTTTGCAGGGACTTTCTTTAAAAACGATGTTAAATTTATAGGCACCGTTTTTGGCAGATATGCTGGGTTTAGAGATGCTCGGTTCGAAGAGGATGCTTTTTTCCAAAACGCAAAATTCCTTAATGGATCAGATTTTGGTCTGTGTCAGTTTAGCAATATAGGTCACTTTAACGGTGCTCAATTCTCCTATTATGCCTATTTCAGAAGCACCCATTTCAGAGGGGGCGCACAATTCAGCGGTGCTCAGTTCAACGGAGAGGCATATTTTACCACCGCCCAATTTGATAATGAAAGTGACTTTAGGTGGGTAAGGTTCAACAAAGACGCATACTTCTCGGAGACTAAATTTGAAAAATGGATAACATTCGAAGAAAGCCAATTTGAACAACAATCGGATTTTATAGAATCAATATTCAACGACGATGTATATTTCAAACACGTTTGTTTTTGTGGATTTTCAGATTTTTCGAATTCTGTGTTTTATGAAGATGCTTACTTTGAAGAAGTTCAATTCACTGATGGGTTCAGCCTATTGGGATCTAGGTTCGATCGATTGCATATTTATTGGAGTTCCATTAAGGAAGAACTAATTTACGATGGTCCAACATATATATTATTAATACGTAATTTTAAAAGTATCGAAAGATTCGATGATGCTGATAGATGTTATTATCAGTATAGGAGGATAAATCAGGCGAATAAAGATTTGGGGTGGTCTAAGCTCGAAGACATCTTAGCATGGTTATCATGTGGCTATGGAGTTCGCCCCAGTTATACAATAGTATGGAGTTTTATATTAATAATATGTTTCGGCATTATATTCTGGATGGGAAAGGGTCTTGAAGAAGATTCGGATCATACACATAACCGAGCATATTCTTCTGAAAACCCTAAGCAAAACGATGATAAAATGGATGATTTCATGGAGGATTCTTCAGCAATGCAACTTCTTGAATATATTTATTTTAGTGCTATTGTTTATTTTCATACACATCAGTCGAGGGGTTTGGTATATTCGAAGCGCTGGAGCCAATGGTTGATCCTCTTTGAGGACATTGTGGGATGGTTGCTCCTGGCGCTTTTCATTGTAGCACTTGCAAACGTGATAATCACATGGTAGTATTTCCTGTATAAATTTGAAGATTTCGATTTAAATCCAAGAAGCAGCTACAAAAGCGCTAGTTAGGATCCATTGGCCATCGGTTAGGCTAAGGGAAAAGACTTCACAATGAAGCGTGCAGCAGCGGGTCATCCTCTAAACGATCTTGATCAGCTGGGAAACCGCTTGATTAGCAAACTGAGATTTCCGGGAGAAAGTAAGTTTGCTTTTATTAAAAGAGTGTTCCGAAGAGCGCATGTCATGGTAACGACGATCGCAAGAGTTCACGTTAAAATGGTATCCACTGCCTTTGCTTTCGACTTATACTAGCCATGTACACTTAAAAATGCTCAAATCGTCTCAAAATAGCGGTAGCTATCGACGAAAAACGAGGAAAAGGATCGAGAATCGATTAAGAGCGGAGAAGGAGCTAAAATAAGATATGGATCGGAGATAATTAAAGAATAGGTAATGGTAAATAGGAATCATCTTGCTATATTCTCAAATTACCAATTCTTACCCGATTTTTTAGATTATTTTGCCTTGTTTATATGGTTTATTCTGGAAAGAGATGGGAGAAGCACTATGTTCGGTGTTCATACCTTTCTAGTAAACTACTAATATTATGATAACTCTAATAATGATTGGCTATCGAATCGTTATTGGGTGAGATTAATGGTCAACTCGAAAGGGGGAAATTGTAAATCCGTTTTAATTTCATTTGTTATTCTTAGCCTTTGCGGACTTGTATCGGGAGTCGATCCTAACCAGGTGATCGTATGGGAACATTCACATTTTTATGGAGATAGTTATTCCTGGACCCTGGAGCCGGGTATGAGGCACCGGCTAATAGATCACTTTCCAGGGTCGCTTAACGACCAGATATCCTCTATCGAGGTGGGATCGAACGTGAAGGTGATTGCCTATCGCCATGCCGATTTCGCTGGGCCGAGCAAAGTCTATCAGGGCCAGGTCGAAAGCCTGAGTGGGTACTGGAACGACCAAATATCCTCTCTCATAATTTTCCCTGAAGCTCAATTGGCACCTCTTGGGGTGATTCTGAGCGATACGGCCTTCAATACGGTTACAGGTTACGAGCCTCATCATCAGTTTTTTCCGATTCCGGAAGATTCGAAGAATAAGGAGGCGGAATATCCTTCCCTGGATAGCTACATGGATGACGAAGCCAATTATGTGCTCATCCAAGGAGATAAGGTCGAGACATCGTTATATTATCATGAAAATTTTGAGGAAGAATTCCCGAGTCATTGTGTTTTAACACTTCCTATAAATTGCAGTTGTGCTGCCGCCAATGGAAACTGGAATGGCTACGAAACATTCCGTTTAAACGGCTGCCCATGTGATTTGGAGGCAGGAGTCTTTTCAGGAATCTCATCTCTAAAAGTCCGGGAGAGAGAACCTCCTGAAGTCCAATCCTATGGGACTTCCGCCTCGACCGGGCCCAATCCTCAGGCACTCCTGGAAGCCGATTCCACAGAGGCTCCAAAGGTAATGGAAACCATTCCCGATCTCAGTTTCCAAGGCCATCTCCTCACTCCAGGGATCGACACTCTTCCCTTGGAGACCGTCACCCGATTATCGGGTAGGGTCTACGTAGGCGAGATGGGTGTGGAGGAAAATCCCATGGCTGGGGTGGTATTGGAGCTTTACTGCTCCGACAATGCCGGAAGTCTGGGCCGGAAGATAGGCTTCACCAATACCACCAGCAACGGCTGGTACGGGTTGACAGTTCCTCAAGGTTGCGAATTTTATAGCATCCGGATGGTTACCCCAACTGACTACAATCCCGTGGGAGCCTTAAGTATCGATGGCAGGGTAATCGATAGCATCACGATCCAATATGTGTATCCTCTGGAGAACAAGATTCTAACCGGGAACAAGTTCTGGATCTTATCCACCCCATCACAACCTGTACAGCCTTTGCAGCCTTTGGAGACGTCTCCCGAGCAGCCCACCTGCCCCGATGAGTGCCATTGTATGTCTCAGGAGATGGCTGAAGAAGAGTTCGGAAGATACGAACGCTGCACTTCAGAGATCTGCGAAAATGACGAGGATAGGAATCCCATGTACTGCTTCAGACCTCTGGAAGGACCTACTCCCGAGGAGCCCCTTTGCCCTGATGGATGCGTATGTATGTCTCAGGAGATGGCTGAAGAAGAGTTCGGAAGATACGAACGCTGCACTTCAGAGATCTGCGAAAATGACGAGGATAGGAATCCCATGTACTGCTTCAGACCTCTGGAAGGACCTACTCCCGAGGAGCCCCTTTGCCCTGATGGATGCGTATGTATGTCTCAAGAGATGGCTGAAGAAGAGTTCGGAAGATACGAACGCTGCACTTCAGAGATCTGCGAATATGACGAGGATAGGAATCCCATGTACTGCTTCAGACCTCTGGAAGGACCTTCTCCCGAGGAGCCCCTTTGCCCTGATGGATGCGTATGTATGTCTCAGGAGATGGCTGAAGAAGAGTTCGGAAGATACGAACGCTGCACTTCAGAGATCTGCGGTTATGACGAGGATAGGAATCCCATGTACTGCTTCAGACCTCTGGAAGGACCTTCTCCCGAGGAGCCCCGTTGCCCTGATGGATGCGTATGTATGTCTCAGGAGATGGCCGAGCAGGAGTTCGGAAGATACGAACGCTGCACTTCAGAGATCTGCGAATATGACGAGGATAGGAATCCCATGTACTGCTTCAGACCTCTGGAAGGACCTTCTCCCGAGGAGCCCCGTTGCCCTGATGGATGCGTATGTATGTCTCAGGAGATGGCTGAAGAAGAGTTCGGAAGATACGAACGCTGCACTTCAGAGATCTGCGGTTATGACGAGGATAGGAATCCCATGTACTGCTTCAGACCTCTGGAAGGACCTTCTCCCGAGGAGCCCCGTTGCCCTGATGGATGCGTATGTATGTCTCAAGAGATGGCTGAAGAAGAGTTCGGAAGATACGAACGCTGCACTTCAGAGATCTGCGGTTATGACGAGGATAGGAATCCCATGTACTGCTTCAGACCTCTGGAAGGACCTTCTCCCGAGGAGCCCCGTTGCCCTGATGGATGCGTATGTATGTCTCAAGAGATGGCTGAAGAAGAGTTCGGAAGATACGAACGCTGCACTTCAGAGATCTGCGGTTATGACGAGGATAGGAATCCCATGTACTGCTTCAGACCTTTGGAAGGACCTTATCCCGCACAGCCTCTGGACCGTCCTGACCTGACCATCGATCTTTATGGGTACGAGATCCAGACTGCTCCCGGGCAGAAGGGCATCTTCCCCTGGCCGCCTCTCGCCGACCGGCCTACAATTTTTCAGGTGCAAGTAAAAAATGCCGGGACTGCCCCGATTGAGGATAAATTCGGCATTGGACTCTACGTGGACGATAACCCTGAGTGCAATTGGACATTTGCGCCCATCGCTGAGGAGGAGGACCCTCTGCATCAATACAACCCGTTGATGCCGGGCGGTACCCGTATCTACAACTGCGAAGGGACGTTTCCAGAAGGAGAACATTCTCTCAGATGGGTGGTAGATACTGGAAATGAGGTAGGGGAGAGTAACGAAAGCAATAACCTGCTGATAACCACCGCCCGCTGGCAAGCACCCCCGGACCTAATAGTGGAGAACATCTTTCCCACAGCTGAGCCTGCAGGAGGCCAGCCATCGACATGGATTGTCGATATCAGGAATATCGGACAGGGAGATGTCAGCGTTCCATTCATCACCACCTTCTGGCCTGAAGGAATCGCCGGGGGGTCGCAGGAGAATTTCTGGGTACAGTCCCTTCCCGCTGGTAAATCCACCTCCTTTAATACCAGCCAGTCCTTCCGGTCCTGGGGCAAGCTGAATATCACCGTGACTACTGATGCCAGCTATTCCGTCACCGAAGCCCTGCCCGGTGGGGAGGACAATAACCAGCTTATAAGACAATTCGATCTGGCCTATGTGGACCTGGCTGTGAATAACCTCACTGCTAAACCCGAGAAGCTGATCCAGGACGGCAATGCGACCATCTCTTTTACGGTGAAGAACATCGGAACTGCGGACGCTCTCCAGCCGTTCAAGGTCAAGCTCTTCCCTGGTAAGGTAAGCACAGCTATGACCCAACCAGTTCTCCTCACCGTAACGGAACTGAAGGCGGGAGAATCGATAGATCTCAAACAGAGTGTAAAGCTTATGGCTGGCGACTACCAAGTATCGGTGGAAGTTGACCACCCTGACCCGAACATAGTCTATTTCGAGCCTGATCGCCAAAACAACGTAGCTGTAAAGCCGATTCACGTTTATTCCTCGGGCGAGGTCTTCCTGGTATCCGACATGGATTGGAAACAGGTGCTCAAGCTGGTATCGCTATCCACCTGGAGAGACAAAAGCTGTGCAGGAGGAGTCTGCAAATACCCGACCCTCATCTTCCATATGGAAAACGACGATGCCTTCGATGCCGATGCCATAATTCGTTTCCTGCAGCAGTACGATCCGAATAGAGTCACCGTATTCGGGAACACCAGTGCCACACAAATCCCCGTCTTCCCCATACCCGGAATCAATCCCCAGACCCTGGAAAGTCTTCTTGTGGCCAGTAAATCCGCCGGGGCAGGGCTTCAGGCTACTCAGATCGCAAAATACGATCCCGATAGCTATCTCTATTTCTGGGCAGATATAAATAACGTGGTACTATCCGAGGAAGACTATGAGACCGGCCTTATGGCTTCGGTTCTGGCCTCTTATCTCAACGCACCACTGGTATTCGACGACCAGGAACTGGGTCCCAGCATTTTCGACCATCGAGTGATTTATACGGTCGGCAAGATAAATGAATCCATAACCCAGGAGATAAGCAACAGGTCGACACAGATCAGGGAAAAAACCGATTATTCTCTAGAGGAACTGCAGAAGGCATATGCAGGCTGGACCGGCACTGACAAGGCAATCCTGGTCAATCCTGCAGATCTGAGTATCGGGGCCGATAAAGATTTCAAGCCCGATAAGAGTCCCGAGATCCATACCATATATACCGGCCACTCTCTGGCCGCACCGTTCCTGGCGGCAGCCAAATTCGAGGTCATCATCTCCACAACCGCCAATACCTACCTGGGGGTGGATTCTTACGTCGAAACTACCCTCGATAAACTCAAGCTCAAAGGATCACCGACCTATCTCACTATAGTGGCCAATCCCAGAGCCATTCCCATGGCCAGGGAAAACCGGGATACATTTCCAGCTCTGTGGGGAGATAATGTAGTCTTGGAGGAGATCGACCCCGAGAATATCGATTCCAGGGCCTTGAAGCTAGAATTGATCACCTTTGACGCCTCAACCAAAACTGTAGGATCCCACAATATTACCGGAACCGATGCCAATCCCACGAATCCTGCAATCTATGAGGATGCGGTGGTGTGGCAGGATTATCGAAACGGGAATCCTGAGATCTACATGTACAACCTATCCACACAGTCCGAGACTAGGATCACCAATAATGCAAGTCATCAGACCTACCCAGCCATTTTCGGAGATAAAATAGTCTGGCAGGATAACAGAAACAGCTACAACTTTACGAATAAGGATGGGAAGGTGGAAAAGAGATCACATTGGGACATCTACATGTACGATCTCAGCCAGCAAAAAGAGATCCGGATCACCATGGACATCCATGATCAGGTCAACCCTGCCATCTACGGGGACAGGATAGTCTGGCAGGATAAGAGAAATGGTAATCAGTGGGACATCTACATGTACGATATCCCCACAAAAACCGAAACAAGAATCACATCAAATCCTCACGAACAGATGAATCCCGCTATCCATGGAGACAGGATCGTCTGGCAGGACAAGAGAAACGGCAACCAATGGGACATTTATACCTACAACATCGCTGGCGGCAATGAGTCGCAGGAGTCGCAGATCACCACCAATCCATCCGATCAGGTTTATCCCAGCATTTCCGGGAACAGGATCGTATGGGAAGACCGGAGACAGGGGAGCTCTCACATTTTCGTCTACGACCTGTCAACCAGGACAGAGACCCAAATGACTACCGGCGACAACAAACAAATTCGTCCCCTGATCAACGGAGACCATGTCATATGGTACAGCGAAGGCAAAACCGGTGTAGCCCCTGTGCACGTAGCACCTCCTGCAGGATCCCAAGGAGGGGAGTGGCTGACCTATTTCCATGACTTATCCACAGGGAAGACCTTGTGGTATCATAACCTCCTCACCCATGTGTTCTCAAACTTCCGGCAAGAGGTAGATGGAAGGTATTATGGGAGCCTGATCAATTACGAAAAGCAGGACAGGGCTGTAGGAAGAATATTCGGAGTAACGACCTCCGATGTATCGTCTTATATAGCACGGGATTTATTCTTCGATGATATAAAACCCTCCGATAAGAAGGCTCTGCTGATAGTGCGGGAGGACCATCAGCCGGAAACCAGATGGCACGAAACCTATGGCCCGAGCCTTTACGATTATGCCGTGAACAACTACTGGACGGGCGATGTCCCCACGGAGTTTGATACGGTGTACTTCTATGCCGGAGGTGATACGGGAGCGGAACAGGCGCCGGCGGTGAACAAGAATATCCCTCAGATTCGGGGGCTTTATGACGATTGTTACCTGATCCTCTATGCGGACCACGGTGGTTGGAGTGGATTTGACACCGTCGTCACCAGTGAGGTTCTCCGAACCAATGAGGTCACCCTCCTTCCCTCTATCGTCCTGGACATAGCCTGCGCAACCTGCACCCCCCTTTGGGGTTACGATCCCGAATGGGGCCCCTACTCGGATAAGGGCGTGACCTTCTGCATGGAGAATATACGCCGCGGAGCGATGGTCTATATGGGGGCGGTAGATCTTTCCTACTGGCACCGTATGTTCGACAATATTCTCAAAGGCGCTTTCGTGGACGGGAAGACCATAGGCGAGGTCTATCTGGAGGCCAGAAACGAGGAGTACAACAGCTGTGCAAGTTCCAATCCTCCCTGGCCCTGTGGGGATACATATTACGCCCTGATCGGGGATCCCACCTTCAAACCCAGGTGGTGGTGAAGATGATCAATATAAAACTCAAAGATGTTCAGGTCCCTCCCAATCCGATATCTATCTTATTGGTGCTTGCTTTGGTGTCCCTGGTGGGATTGAGCCAAGGGGTCGGGTTTTATCTGGATACAGCGGAGCTGAGCTACAGGCCGGAAGACACCATCCTAGTCACGGCAGTACTTGAAAATTCCCTGGACATTGGGATTGATATACTAATCGAGTCCACCCTCTCCAGCCAGAACGATTCCATCTCAGAGCGACAGATCTCCAGTACGTTGACCCTGAGGCCCGGGGAGCTAAGGACCATCGAACTCTACCGGATAATCGTCACTGAGGACTTTCCGGAGGATCGATACATGGTGGAGGCCAGACTGATCTCGGATGGGGTAGTCGAGGACCAGCAGCAGACCGAGTTTCTGGTCGAGGGTACGCTCAAGGAGATGGTTTTTGGGGTCCACCTCTGCAGGGACGAGGATTGTCAGTACGAATCCACAATCTTTGTGAAGGGAGAGAACATTTACCTGGCGTACGATTCTCCCATCCAGGGCCTGGAGGTTGAGGGTACCTTATCTTATTCCGACGGTTCAAAGGAAAACATAACCATACCCTCCATCATCCCATCGGTTCTGGAGGGGCAGCACACGCTACGGGTGACGGCATCGAAATCGGGCTATAAAAGCAAGACCATCACCATGAGTTTTGCGGCAATAGGAGAGGAGCCCCAGATCCCAGTGAGAAACCTCTCAAGGGGAGCGGAGTTCAACCTCACCGATCTTCAAATTACGCCAGCGCAGGTGGAGGTGAACCAGACGGTCAATGTATCAGCCAGGGTCACCAACACCGGCTCGGCCGAAGGGAGCCTCAGCCTGCACCTGAAAAAGAACGGCCAGGTGGATTCCATAAGGGATCTGACCCTGGAGCCGGGGAAGACCACCATCGTCAGCTTCAACTGCACCGGGGAATCGCCAGGCGAGACAAGGGTGGAGCTGGACGGGTTGAGCGCGGTGTTCACGGTCATGGGAGAGCCTGCCGGCACGATCGAACCCGCAGAGATAATTAAGGTTCTCCGAGACCTGGAGTACGGGCGCTATACCCTGAACGACGTCCAGCACCCCCTTTACCTGGACCTCTATTTGCCGCAGCCTGAAGTGGTCCCGCCGCCACCGCTCATCATATACCTTCACGGCGGGGGCTGGGTCGAGGGAAGCAAGGATAACGGCAGAAGCCTGGCCACGGCCCTAGCCGAGGAAGGGTATGCTGTAGCCTGTGTAGATTACCGCCTTGCCGCCTGCTGTGAAGGGGACGGCAGGGAAGTTCTCAGATTCCCAGCCCAGATCCAGGACATAAAATCCGCGGTGAGGTGGCTCCGGGTTCACGCCCACATGTACGGCTTCGATCCGGAGCGTTTTGGCGCCTTGGGGGATTCCTCCGGAGGTCACCTGGCAGCCCTTTTAGGGACTTCCCACGGATCATCGGATCTGGAGGGGGATCAGAACCCCGGACCTTCGGACGAGGTCCAGGCGATCTGTGACTGGTACGGCCCGGTAGATGTCAGCAGGGCACCACCGGAGATACTCTTCGAGGAGGACCCCTGCCAGGTCGGTCTGGAGTATCTCATCACCAGATACGGTGGGGAGGAGAGGCCATTTTTCTACTGGACTCTGGTCTGGGCCATGTTCCTTGGAGGTTCCCTGACCGATCCAGCGGTGGTAGCGAGGGCTCGTCAGGCATCTCCCCTGACCCACATAGATGCAGCGGACCCTCCGATACTTGTCATTCATGGCGAAGATGACAATATGATCCCTATTGACCAAAGCGAAATGCTAGTGGTAGCACTGGAAGGCGCGGGGGTCAACGTCACCTTTGTCCGTCTGCCCGGGATTGGACACAGCTTTGCATCACCAATAGGAACGGATCTGGAAGTAGATCCCGCATTCTTAGAGCCATCAATTCGTTTCTTCGATCGACATCTAAAGCAAGATTGATAGGATAAGGTGGCGTTGTGGGGGGACCGTGTCTGGCGGATCTGGCGAATTCTCCCCTCTTGCCCCTCCGACTTCTTAGTGACTCGCTACCCATGAAAATGTAGAAAATTATAGCTAGTATAGTCACATAACTTATGTTGGAACGCAACCTTACGTTCCAAAATATATTATATTATATAGACTTTTCTCGCCGGATTCTGGCGCGAAAATAGAAATTACATTGCCGCCACTATTTGCCACAGTTAATTTCGATGTATTTTTAAAATAGTTACTTATCAGATCGTTTCATTAAACTGGCGAGGCAACACCAGGCGGACAACTTCCTAAAATTTAGCGTTCTAGTGTAAAACCGCTAACTTTTAGTTAGTCAAGAGTCCGCATACTCCATCTATTCCCAAGATGATCATCCAAGAGTTCCAAGGATCATCCCCTATCGCCGTTATAGTAGATCGCAGATTATGTATATCATCGAGCTTGAAACCCCCTTTTACATGAACCGGAGGGTGATCCCCTGACCTGGAATAATATCGTCTCCGACCTGGAGCGGGAGTTTGGCACCATCCAAGGCGACTGGATGCGGTCCGTGGAGCTGAGGGACCGAATCGGCGAGATCGTCACAGGACCCGACTTCCCCGACCTCCCGCCAGACCTCCAGGGGAGGCTCGACCTCCTCCACCTCGAGCTCGTCGCCCTCACCCGGGAGAACGTCTGCACCAACGAGAGGTGCCCCCACTACAAGAAGAGCTGCAAGATGCGATGAGATGACGGGGGCGGGGGCTATGGATAATAGCGGCTGATTTTTTTGGTGGCGAAAGATGATCATCTCCGCAAGCTACAGGACGGACATCCCCGCCTTCTACGGCGAGTGGTTCGAGAAGAGGCTCGAGGCGGGGTACTGCTCCGTCGCCAATCCGTACAACAACCGCCAGGTCCGCCGCGTCAGTTTGGCGAGGGAAGACGTCGACGGCTTCGTCTTCTGGACGAGAAACCTCGGCCCCTTCCTGAGAAGGCTTGATAGAGTGGCACAGTTCGGCCGCCCCTTCGTCGTTCAGCAGACCGTCACCGGCTATCCGCGGGAGCTGGAGCCCGCGGCCGTCGGCGCCGCCGAGGCGGTCCGGCAGATAAGGGCCGTCGCCGAGGCGTACGGGCCGAAGGCCGCGGTCTGGCGGTACGACCCGATCGTCTTCTCTTCCCTGACCCCGCCGGAGTTCCATCTCGAGAACTTCGAGAGCCTCGCCGGGGCGCTGGAGGGGGCGACCGACGAGGTGGTGATCTCCTTCGCCCAAATCTACAGGAAGGCCGCTCGGAACCTCGACCTGGCGGCCCGCAACTTCGGCTTCACCTGGATGGATCCCCCCGACGATGTCAAGCTCGACCTCGCCTCAAAGCTCGGTGAGGTGGCGAGGCGCCACGGGATGAGCCTCTCGGTCTGCTCCCAGCGAAAGTACATCGTTCCCGGGGCGGCGGCCGCCCGGTGCGTCGA
>Ga0334883_1004282_pt1 | contig 13967 bp, 12 predicted proteins | sample GraSluR1_MG_6_FD_207230 | JGI IMG/M metagenome (GOLD analysis project Ga0334883, IMG submission 207230) | Sludge microbial communities from methane-producing bioreactor in Wageningen University, Netherlands - Granular Sludge_09_05-R1 | ecosystem: Engineered > Bioreactor > Anaerobic >... | reverse complement strand
TCTTTCACGCCGCCGCTCGGACGGCTTGAAGAGCGCGCCGTTTCAAAGACGCGAGGGGTATAATACCACTTTTGCTGAGGTTGTCAACTCGAAATTCCGGCTTTTTTATTTTACGAATCGAAAGTCTTCTTGCGGATCAGTACGCCTTTGCGAAAACAGTCCGTCTGCCGCCGTCCTTCCCCGTCATCATGCAGACGCCGGTTTCCGTGGATCCCAGCGGCATGCATCGGGCCGTGGCGCCGGTTTCCTCCTTGATTTTCTTTTCATCGTCGGAGGTTCCGGCAAAGAATGTCTCGACAAAGCCGCCCTCTTCCTCGATCGCCGACTTGAACTCTTCGTAGTCCGAAACGAAACGGGTGTTCTCCTTCCGGAAGGCAAGCGCTTTCTCATAGAGGGCTGTATGGATTTCCTCAAGAAGCTGCGGGATTCGCTCTGCGAGCGCGTCGAGAGGGATGTCGACTTTCGCGCCCGTGTCTCTCCTGACGGCGCGGGCCGTTCCGGAGGCAAGGTCCTTCTCCCCCAGTTCGATGCGAAGCGGAACGCCCTTCTGAAGATGCGAGAAGAATCTGTCGCCGGGGCGAAGATGGAACTGCTTGTCGACGACGGTGAATCGTCCGCCAAGGCGAGAATCGAGCTGCGCGGAGATCTCGGCCGCCTTGGGAAGAAGGGTCGACGCTATCTTCTCTTCGTCGGTGCCGATGGGAAGAATCGCGACCTTCACGGGCGCTACGCGCGGCGGCAGAATGAGGCCGTCGTCGTCGGAGTGCGTCATGATGAGCGCGCCGATAAGACGGGTGGAGACTCCCCAGCTCGTCGTCCAGGCGTGTTCCAGATTGCCGTCCTGATTCTGGAACTGTATTTCGAACGCTTTGGCGAAATTTTGGCCGAGGAAATGGCTGGTCCCGGCCTGAAGCGCCTTTTTGTCGCTCATCATCGTCTCGCATGTATAGGTGTTGTCGGCGCCGGGGAAGCGCTCCCCTTCCGTCTTCTCTCCGGGAATCACCGGCAGCGCGAGAATGTCCGTCATGATCCGGCGGTATACTTCGAGCATTTTCAGCGTCTCTTCCATTGCCTCTTCCTTGGTGGCGTGAGCCGTGTGCCCCTCCTGCCAGAGGAACTCGGACGTTCTAAGGAAAAGGCGGGGCCGCTTCTCCCAGCGCATGACGTTCGCCCACTGGTTGATGAGGATCGGGAGATCGCGCCACGACTGGATCCACTTGCTGTACATGTGTCCGATCACCGTTTCGGAGGTCGGGCGGACGACAAGGGGCTCCTCAAGCTCCTCGCCCCCCGCATGCGTGACCACTGCGCACTCCGGAGCGAATCCCTCGACGTGCTCGGCTTCTTTTTCAAGGAATGAATTCGGAATCAAAAGGGGGAAGTAGGCGTTCACGTGCCCCGTTTCTTTAAACGCGTCGTCGAAATGACGCTGGATGGATTCCCACAGCGCGTACCCCGTAGGGCGTATGACCATGCAGCCTCTTACAGGCGCGTAGTCCGCCAGCTCGGCGACCTTGATGATGTCGAGATACCACTGGGAATAGTCTTCCGTTCTCGGTGTTATGTTCCGTGCCATTTCTCTTCCTCCTGTTTTCCGTACCCCGTTGCGGGGAGTATCGAGTGCTGTGCGGTGCGTTCGTGGATCTGCCCGAAACATCAGGGCAACGGGTATTTCCCCCAGATGGGACTGCCGAGGAAAAAACCTATCTTGAAATCCTTCTCGTCGTTGTAGATAAACATGAGCTTCCCGTCAAGGAGCACTCCCGGTATGGAGAAGGAAACCCCCGCCTCCCACACATCGCGGAACCGGTCCCATTCGTCGTCGAAGGCGAATCCCATGCCGCCGAAGAACTCGGTGTTCAGCGCTCCCCACCAGCTCTTCATCAGAATACGCCGAAAAGCGACGTTCCACCAGGCCATACGCTCCGCTTCGATGGGGTTGCCGGAATAACTGTAGAGCTCCTCGGCCGCTCCAAGGTAGACGGCCCGCCCTTCTCTTTTCATGTCGCCCTCGGCGAATCCCGCTCTGAAATAGAAACGCCAGTCGTTGGCGACGCGCGAGGCTTTGAAGTAGGAGAGACGGAAGAGAGGTTCGTCGAAATCCGGCCACCATACCTGCAAAAAGGAAAGCGCCCCGTCGGTCGGGTCGATCGGATCGTTGAGCGTATCGGATGTGAGAAAGAGCGTGGGGCCGGACGCGTCGAACTCGTTTCCCCCGGTGTGAATTCTCTCGAACGCATATCCGAACCCTCCGCTGAAGGTGCGGCCGCTGAAGTGCTTGAGGGCTCCGAGGGCGTACCGGTCCCATGAACGCTTGCCCGCGTTCGACGTTTCAAGCTCCCAGTTGTAGGCGGATAGCCTGATCTCCCACGGCGTCTTGCCGGGCGAGTCGAAGTAGCTCGCGTCGACGCCCCACTGTTCTCCGACTTTGAAGTTGAACTTCAGCGCATCGGCATCCTTGAAGAGATCCCGGCGAATGCCGCTGACGAAGAGCCAACGGTGGGGGTGGAGATTCGTCGTGTACCCTCCGAAATTAATCTCGAGCGCCGGTTTTCTCTGGACGGCGAAGACGACGTCCACATCCGGTCCGGCCTCCTCGAAGCGATAGTCCACGGTGAGGATGTCGTCCCGCTCGCCTATTTCCCTGCTCGCACGCAGGACTTCGAGAGCGCTCAGCGGCTTGCCGACCCACGAGCCGTATTTTTTCCCGATGTAGGACGCCAGTTCGATGGTCGCGCCCTCGACCTTGACCGAGGCAACCCGCGTGTCGAGACGGAGTGTTTCGCGTTGTGCGACGGGAGGGGCGGAAGCGGAGAGTCTTTTTATCTCCGGAAGCATCTCCAGCGCCGCCCGCTTGCCTCCCTCGATCACCACTTCCGCGTTCGAAAGGTCGAAAATGCTGACCCCCTCGACAGGAGGAGAAATGAGGAGATCCGCCAACGGGCTCTCGTTCTCGACGTTTCTCCGCGTAAAGATCGTGATCGACTGATCGATCACGTCGACAAGCGAGCGAATCCGTTTTTTCGTCTTCAGTTTGCCGGTGACGTCGACGGCAATGACCGGATAGCCGGGAAAAATCTCTTTTGCGGTCTCTACGGGAAGATTCGAGACCAGCCCGCCGTCGACCAACAGCCTGTCGCCCATGGGCCACGGGTCGAAAAGCGCGGGAATGGCCATCGACGCACGCATCGCGGAGGCAAGACTGCCTGAGCGGAGCACCACTTTTTCCCCTGTTTCAAGATCGGTCGCGACTGCGGCGAATGGAATCGGCAGCTCGTCGAAGCGAATAACCTGGATACGGGAGGCAAGCTGCGCGAAGCGTTCCAGGAGCTTGACTCCCGACATGCCTCCAAGAGGCCCGACGACATCCCCGGCCTGGTTCAGCATGACCCAGGGAACCTTGTTCCTTGGAGAGACGCTGTCCGAAGGCAGGGGAACGAAGATCGGGTTGGTCTTCTCGGAGAGAAGGTTCGTGAGATCGAGCTCCTCGATAACATGCCGGAGTTCGGCAGGAGTGTATCCGCTTGCCGCGAGACCTCCGATTATGGATCCCATGCTCGTCCCGACGATGCCCGCGATGGGAATTCCCTGCTCCTGGATGGCTTCGAGAACGCCTATATGCGCCAGTCCCCTGGTTCCTCCCCCCGAGAGAGCAAGCACCACTCCCCCGCCCTGCGCGGACGCGGCGCCGCAAAACACAAGGCAAAGCAGCAAAAGCGTTGCGAGCATACGTCGTATCGACATCGTAATCCCCTCCCGAATTCAAAAAAGGCAAGCATTCCTAAACCCAACATATCCTAACAGAATTCGGCGAAACTGACCATACTGCGTTGATTGTTCGGGGCGATTCCGCGAAAACATCTTCTGCGGACTGGAATTCGGGCGAAGAATAGGATATGCTTTAGCTATGAAAGAAATCCCGCGAGGAGGTGGTTCTTTCGCCCATACTCTGTTTCCGTTGTTCTCTTCCTGAAGTTGTACCATACATTTCTTGAAGGAGGCGGTACTGTTGTCGGAAAAGAAAATTCCTCTTATTTGGCAAATCGGCATTGGTTTCATTCTCGGAATCGTAGCAGGCGCGGTGCTCGGTGAAAAGGTCCAGATAGTCGAGCCGGTCGGAAGCATCTTCCTCACGCTGCTCAAAATGATCATCGTCCCCCTTGTCTTCTCCAGCCTTGTCGTCGGGGCGGCCTCGATAGGCGATCCGCGCGACCTCGGCAGAATAGGCCTCAAGACCATAGCATTCTATCTTGTCACCACTGCGGTCGCGATCACGATCGGACTTCTTCTCGGCAATTTCCTCCAGCCGGGAGTCGGCATGGCGATCGGCGAGGGAGCCGCCTTCTCGGCGCCCGAAGCTCCGAGCATTAAAAACGTCATTATGGGCCTCTTCCCTGCGAATCCCCTGAAAGCGGCTGTCGACGGCAACATGCTGCAGATCATCGTCTTCGCTCTTTTCCTCGGCGTTTCCGCCGTTCTTGCAGGCGAAAAGGGGAAGCCGTTCATCAACTTCTTCGATTCGCTGGCCGAGACCATGTACAAGCTGACCGGCATCGTCATGAAGATCGCCCCCTACGGCGTCTTCGCCCTCATCGCGGTGACCGTCTCAAAGTACGGAATGTCGGTGCTCGCTCCGTTCGCCAAGGTCATCCTGGCGGTCTACGTCGGATGCGCGCTTCAGGTGCTCCTTGTCTACTCCGGCCTGATCACAGTATTCGTCAAGAAGTCTCCCTTCTGGTTCCTGAGGGGCATTCGTGAAGCCGGACTGACGGCTTTCGTCACTCGTTCCAGCTCCGCGACGCTTCCCGTCACCATGAGAAACACACAGGAGAATCTCGGCGTTTCCGAAAAGGTCTCCTCCTTCGTCCTGCCGCTCGGCGCCACGATCAACATGGACGGAACCGCCCTCTATCAGGGCGTCTGCGCCCTCTTCGTAGCGCAGGCCTACGGGCTTTCGCTCGGGATGGGAGCTCAGCTGAGCATCGTCCTGACAGCGACCCTTGCCTCGATCGGAACGGCGGGCGTCCCCGGAGCCGGACTCATCATGCTCACGCTCGTCCTCACCGCGGTCGGTCTTCCCCTTGAGGGCGTGGCGCTCGTGGCCGGTATCGACGCGGTGCTCGACATGGCGAGAACAGCGGTCAACGTCGTCGGCGACTCCTGCGTGGCGACAGTCGTCGCTTCGACCGAAGGAGAGAAACTCTAGTCTCTCGAAGAAAAACTACGAAAATAATCGAACAAAAGCGAAGAGGACGGGGTTTCTTCCCCGTCCTCAATTTTTCTTCGGAGAACAACACGCTCGTTTGGAGCTAAATACTGAACGAGAGCACCAGGAAGAGCGTGCCACCGGCGGAGAGTTTGAAGGGAAGGGTGAAGCTGCGGACTCCGGGAGACTGATTCGGTATCGTCTTGATTCCCGCGCCGGAGATAAGTTGCGGAGGGGTCACCTCCGTTCCTTCAAGAGCGGCCTGAATGAGCGCGCGCCCGCTGACCATGTTGGCAAGCTCGCCGATGACGCTCATCGAGACAGGGTCTTCAAGGTTCGGCGTAATCATGCCTCCGGACATCGCGGATACCGTCGCCCGGAACCCCCCCTCGTCCAACATGATCACGGCGGTTCCCTGGATGCCTCCTCCTACGACGCCGACGAGCGCGGCAAGACAGCTTCCCTGGACGTTCACTCCCTGGGCGATCTCGGCCTTCGCGAGATTCAGCTCAACCCCCATCTCCTTGCTCACCGTCATCAGAGAAGACCCGAATGTATTTACAAGCGTCGCCAGCTTCTCCGTTCCCATTCGCTTTCACCCTTCCCTTTCTACTTCTCATTCGACTGCATCCCGCAGTAGCGAAGAACTATAGCCCATGCGGCGAGATCGTCAATATCTCTCGGAGGAACGCGGAGTCCGGTTGAAACGAATCTCCACACACCACGCGGAGGATGGAGCTTCCAATAGAGTTTCCTCGCCAAGAGCGTCGTCTCTCTTTCAGATACTAACTTTACTCCAAGAGAGGCGGATTGCGCAAGAGAGAGAAGGTATTCTTTTCCGGTTCCATCTCCCATAAGACACTCGGCGGATGAGAAATCCGTCATTCCGGCGAAGGGTTTTTCGAGAATGAACGGTGCGAGCCGCTCCGCCGCGCCGGATTCGAAAGCTCCGAAAAACGAGCCCGCGTCTTCCACCCGGAATATCCCCGACAGGCGAAGCTCTCCCTCCGCATCCACAAGAGCCCACCCGACTTTGTCACGGCCCGGGTCGATCCCCAGAAACATCCCTACTCCTCCGTCGTCGACGCCCATCGGGGATAGAGCCACATCCACTGGTCGGGAGCGAAGCGGATATACTCGCCGATCAGGTCGTTGCAGCGGGTCATGGCATCTTCCATCGATTCGTCGGGCTCCGGCCTCCCGTTTTTCCACGGAGAGGGCAGAATATAGAGATCGTGCTCCGCCGAGGTACCCCTCCGCAACATAAAGCTGGGCAGGATGACGGCGCCGAGTTTCTCGGCGATCTTCGCCGGACCGTAGGGCGTACTCGCGGGTATCCCCAAAAACGGGACGACGACGCCTCTTTCTCGAACATCCTGATCGATCAGGATGGCAAGAGCTTCTCCCCTCTTAAGGCATCGTATGGCGGCCTTGAGGTCGAATCCTTTGCTCACGGTCGTGACTCCGCTCAACGCGCGAAGCCCGATGATAAGGTCGGTCACTCTCTCGTCGCGCTGGTCGGCGCCGATGGCGTTCATCGGATACCCCATTTCCGCCAGAACCGCCGCCCCGAATTCCCAGTTTCCGATGTGCCCCGAGAGGAAAATAACGCCGTTTCCGGACTCCAAAGCCTCCCGAAGGTGTTCCTCGCCGTGAACATGCACGATCGAGCGCATACTTCGGCCGCTGCCCGGTACCGCGGCGAATTCGGCGACGGAACGTCCCAGGTTCATATACGACCTGCGAACTATTCCGCGGGCGATCGTCGGCCCTGCCTGAAGCGCGCGAACGCACCGCCGTTCCGCCTTGTCCACCTTTTTCTTGTCCAGCGCCCAGAGCAGCCACCCGAGCGACGCTCCGAACCGCACGGACCAAGTCAGGGGCATTCTCTTCAAGAGCCGCAGCACCCCCGACAAGGCCTTCCATTTTATTTCAGAAAAATCCTTCACCACCGCAACCCCTTTGCGCTATACTTGAAGCGAACCTACAATACCATGGGAGGGATGAAACATGCTCACTCGAATACTCTTTTTTGCCGACGTTTCCTCTTTTTCCGAAAGAGGACTGGCATGGGCGACCAGACAAGTAGCGGGAGACCGCTCGGATTTCCTGGTGCTCCATGTCGTCGACCGAGCCGCCGGACTCGACGCTCCCGAGCTGGTTCGGGAGGCGGAGGGGTACCTGGAGGAAATGTGCGCGCGGACGCTCCCTCCCGAATCTTACTACAAAACACTGGTTCTGCTGGGAGACCTGCTTGAGTCCCTTCCCGAAACAATACGCTCCGAAAAGTGCACGTTCGCAATTTTTCCCCTTCCAGTCGGACAGGACGGAATGCCGTTCGTGCGCGCAACGCCGGCGCCCCAGATTCTCTTACGGGAACACGAGGGTTTTTTCCCGGAGGAGGACGCGTTCGATTCCCTCGCAGTCGCTCTTGATCTCGAACCTTCCCGGACGAGTCTGATGCTGGACAATCTTCGCGAATTCCTGGCGCAGGCACGAAAGAACCCGAAGATCTCCCTGCTTCACGCACTCGCTCCCCAGTCCGCCGAGGACGCCCCCGAGGTTCTCAATGCCGCCATGCGGGCCCTTGAAGAGGTCCGCGACGAAATTTTCTCCTGGGGGTATGAAACCGCAGCGGAGATCGTCAGCGGCGATCCGGCAACGGAGCTTCCGGCGAGGATACGGCAACTCGCCCCGTCGCTTCTTGTTCTCGGGCTCCCCGTTGCGGGCGAGTTGGGAGAGCTCGTCTTCGGCAGCACCGCGGAGATGCTTTTCGCCGGGACGACCTGCCCGCTGCTCGTGTTCCCTCTGTAAAGAACGCGAATGGGATCGGAGTCGCTCATCATATGGGAAGAGGCAGGAGCGCTTCCATGAAGAGCGCGTCTTCGCCGTTCTGGTAGTATCCGGGGACGATGAAGAGCGGAGAAAAGTCGAACACCTCGTAAAAAACGCGGGCTTCTTCGTGGGAAACCCGCACATGAAGATATATTCTGGAGTATCCGAGGGAGATCGCAACCTCGGATACTCCAAGCACGAGCTGAGAGCCTATCCCTTTCCTGCGGTATTCCGGGAGCACCGCTATGTTCGCGAGCTCGGCCCCCTTTTCGCAAGGTCCGAGAGCTGCGAAACCAAGCAAAACATCCTTGCCCCACGCGCCGAGATAGAGCATCGGCGTGTCTCCCGCCAAATCGCGCCGGATAAGCGCTCGCGGCCAGGGTGCGGGCGACGACCGCTCTTCTACGAAACAGACGTCCGGCGCGTCCTTGAGAGAACAGTATCGAATATCGGCCAGGAAAATTACAATCCCTTCTCTTCGCTAAAAGTTCCTGAGAATCGTCTGATCCCTTCCGGGGCCGACGCCGATGAGGTTGACCGGAACTCCGGTCGCCGACTCGATATGCTCCACGTATCTCCGGGCCTGAAGAGGCAGCTGTTCGTACGTCGTACATGAAGCGATATCCTCATGCCATCCCTCGAGATGCTCGTAATGCGGGGAAGCTTTCTCCAGGCGCTGGAGAGCGCAGGGAAAGTGCGGCTCGTCCTGCCCTTCCACAGTGTAGGAGGTGCACACGGGAATACGCTCCTGGCCGGTGAGCACGTCGAGTTTCGTCAGGGCGATCGAGGAGATGCCGTTTACCCTGACCGCGTAGCGGAGAGCGACCAGGTCAAGCCACCCGCAACGGCGCGGACGCCCTGTGGTCGCGCCGAATTCCGCCCCCCTCTCCCGCAACTTGTTTCCTTCGTCGCCGCAGTCCTCGGTAGGGAAAGGTCCCTCGCCGACCCGGGTGCAGTAAGCTTTCACGACGCCGATGACCCGCCCCACCATCGAGGGGCCGACCCCCAGGCCGACACAGCCTCCCGCCGCAACAGGAGAGGAACTCGTGACATAGGGGTAGGTCCCGTGATCTATATCGAGCAGAGTCCCCTGCGCGCCTTCGAAAAGCACGCCCTTGCCTTCCCGCAGCGCCTCGTCGATGATCAGCGAGGCGTCGTCGACATACGGCGCGAGCGCCTTTCCCCACGAGAGCGCGATCGAGTACATTTCATGGAACGGAAGAGGCTCTTCGCCGTAGATTTTCGCGAGGTACAGATTTTTCTCGTCAAGGTTGTATTCAAGCTTCTCCCTGAGGACGTCGCCGTCGAGCAGGTCTTCCACCCGAATTCCGCAGCGGCTGTACTTGTCGACGTACGCTGGACCTATTCCTCTCCCGGTGGTGCCGATTTTCCTGCCCTTGCCCCGAAGCTCTTCCTGAGCCTTGTCCAACACTTTGTGATACGGCATCACGACGTGGGCCGCGCCGCTTATCACGAGCCGGGCGCGGTCTTTCCCCTGGTCCTGAAGCTCCTTGAGCTCTTTCAGAAGCTGTTCGGGGTCGATGACCACCCCGTTCCCGATGATGCAGATCTTGCACGGATACAGCATTCCCGACGGCAACAGATGGAAGACGTATTTCTGCCCCTCGACGATCACCGTGTGCCCTGCATTCGCCCCTCCCTGATAGCGGGCGAAAATATCGACCTTGGCTCCGAGGGCGTCCACAACCCGCCCTTTCCCTTCATCGCCCCACTGGGCGCCGATAATGACCTCGACTTTTCCTTTCACAGTGCAGCCTCCTCATGGTAGTGCCACGTTCTTGCGGAAAAAATCCGCGCCCCGTTCTCCCGGAAATGAATCAGCGAATTCGGAGCAGACGGAGCAACTCCGGAAGGGTCACGAAAATACAGCCTTCCGGGAGCGCTCCTTCCAACTTTTGAAGATATTGCAGCGTCTCGCTCCGCGCATGCGCGATGACGACAACCCATCCTCGCCGTTTCGCGATATCGAGCGCACGGAGAAACTGTGTTTCCATAAACGCCTCGTCAGCCTGGTGATCCAGGAAAACGGAGGAATACAGAGCCGGAACGCCTTTTTCGACGGCCTTCGAATATGCCGCTGAAAAAGCGTTCGTCCGGCTGTCGAGAAAAAACAAAGAAAAACCGCTCAAAATCTCCATAAAGGAGTCCATGAGCGCCACGTCCGCAGTCGCCCTTGATCCTCTGTGGTTGTTCAGCCCCACGGCGTCCGGCAACGTTTCGACGGCTTGCAGCAGAACATCCGCGACCGCTCCGGGCGACATCCCCGTATCGACGACGTTTCCGGTCGCATTCTCTGTCCACGCACTATCCTTCAGCGCTCCCATGGGCATATGGATGATGTACGGAATTTCCGCCTCTTTCGCCTCTTCCGCCGCGAACACGGAATGACGCTCGAATGGAAGAATCGCCCACGTCACAGGGAGTTTCAGCGCCGCGAACCCGGTCGTCATCTTCCGTGAAAACCCGAAATCATCGATCACGAGAGCGAAATACGGCCCCTCGGAGGAGATGGCGCCCTCCGGTCCGGATGAATCCTCCGGCTGCGCACGGAGCTCTCCTGAGAATGACGCAGGCAAGACGAGGAGGAGAAAGAAAAAAATCCTCGCGATCGATGCATATCGTCCCCTGTTCATGAACCAACTTCAGGCCGCAACGACGCTTAGAAACCGGACGGTACTTTCGGCACGGTCGCTCTCTTTCCGGAGATCAGATCCCGCAGCTCCAGCTTCCCCCGTTTAAGCTGTTCGTCCTTCTCCGTCTCCTTCGTCACTTCTCCTTCCACATCGATATCCGGTTCCAGGCCGACATTGTCGATGACCCTTCCCGAAGGAGTTTGGTACCGGGCGATGGTGACGTAGATTCCCGAACCGTCTCCAAGGTTGAAGAGCGTCTGCACCGAGCCCTTGCCGAAACTTTTCTTTCCTACGGACAGCGCCCGTCCTCTGTCGGCGAGCGCTCCCGCGACTATTTCGGATGCGGATGCGCTGCCCTCGTTGATCAGGACGACCATCGGGAGGTCGGTCAGCGTTCCGCGGCTGGCGAACATCTCGTCGTTCGCTCTCTCGACGCGCCCCTTCATCTCGACGACAAGGCCTCCGTCGAGGAACATGTCGCAGATCTCCATCGCGCCGTTCAACAAACCGCCTCCGTTGTTCCGGAGATCGAGAATCAATCCCTTGGCGCCCTTGTCGATGAGCTCCCGAAGCGCCTCTTCAAACTCGTCCGCGGTATTCTGCTTGAACTGGGAGAGCTTGATATACCCCAGCGTCTCCTCCATCATCTCCCACCGAACGGACTTCAGTTTGATGATCTCGCGGGCGAGTTCGAACTTGAGGAGCTCCTCCTCCCCCTCTCTGCGAATCCAAATGGTGACGGACGTTCCCGGGGCGCCGCGCAGGTGCTTCACGACCTTCTGCGAGTCCCAACCAAGGATGATCTCCTCCTCGATTTTCACTATCTGATCTTGAGGTTTGAGGCCGGCGCGGTCCGCCGGAGTATCTTCGATCGGGCTGATGACGAGCGTTCTGCCGTCCCTCTGCCCGATATAGATGCCAAGTCCGCCGTACTGTCCTTCCATCTCGATCTCTTCTTCTTTGAGCTGAGGGGGAGAGACGAAACGAGTGTACGGATCTCCCCACGCGGCGATCATTCCATGGATGGCTCCGTACAGCAGGTCGTCCTCCTCGACCGTTTTCGTTCCGGAATCGACCTGGTAGGTTTCCACGATCGCACGAGCCTGCTTCATCAGCCACATCGCGCGTGCGTTGAACGGAGAGATCCTGGCGAACTCGCCCAGGTCCATCGCTCCGGCGGCCAACAGCCCCCCCGTCACGGCGACTCCAACGACAACGCCGACGACCATTCCGGCGATCCAGCCACGCATGCGCCTCCAGAGCGGCGATAGTTCCTTCTTCATTCTTCGTCTCCTTTATCTTGTCTAGTCATCTTATTTCCCGAGATACTTCATCGGATCCTTGGCGTCGCCGTTGACTCTGACCTCGAAATGGAGATGGGCCCCCGTCGTCGTTCCGGTAGTGCCGACCGCCCCGATATTCTGCCCTTTTTTCACACGGTCCCCTTCGCCGACCGCGAGGCGCGAGAGGTGAGCGTACACGCTGGAGAGATCTCTGCCGTGATCGATGATGACGATCTGTCCGTAGCCGCGGAGCCACCCCGCGTAGAGGACTTCGCCGGGGCCCGCCGCATAGACCGGAGTCCCGCTCGGCATCCTAATATCGATTCCGGTGTGCATCATCCGCGTCTTGAAGGTCGGGTGCACCCGCATTCCGAAAGAACTGGTGATCTCTCCCCTGGACGGCAACGGCCATGCCAGCTTTCCTCCGGACGGCACCTCCTCGCGTGTGACCGGAGGAGCGTCGGGGCGCATCTCCGCCTCGCGCTTCTTCCGCATCAGCTCCATGATGGTGGACTGAATCTCCCGTTGAGAGTCCTGAAGCTCCTTGACGGCGCGCTGATGGAGAGCGCGTTCGCTCCGGACCTTTTCCAGAAACGTATTGCTGCTCGCTATCTCCTGCCGGTAGGTTTTTCTACTCTGCTCAAGCGCCGCGGAGTTGATCGCGAGCTGCTTCCGCTCCGCATCGAGCTGAGCCGCCGCCTCGCCGAGCCGCTCTTTTTTCGCGAGCATTTCCGTGATCATCGTCTCGTCCTGAAGGGCGATGCGGTTCAAGAGCAGCGTCGTCTCCATCGCCTCGTGGGCCGTCGAGGCCGAGAGCAGCAGGTTGAGCTCGGCGACGCCGCCGTATTTATAGATATTCACCAGGCGTTCTTCGAGCACGCGCTTCATCGAGACCAGATCCTGCTCGGTAACCTGGATCTCGCGGCGCAGCTCCTCGACCGCCTGCTTCGTTTTCTCGCTTCTGAGTTCGAGCACGCGTATGCGCTGTTCGGTCATCTTCCGCTTCTGATCCAGCTCGTCGATCCTGGAGATAACGCCCTGTTCCCGTTCCCCCATCTGGCGGACCCGCTGTTGATGTTCGGAGATCTGCCGTTCGAGCGTCCGCATCCGCGCCTCCTCCTGAACGAGTTTCGAGTCGATATCGGAGGCGGCCTTGCAGGGCCGTGTCGAACCGAACACGGTAAACAACGCTCCGAACACGATGGCGAAAAAGACCGTCGTTTTTTTCATGGCGCAAACCTCCTTCAGGACAGGATCACCGGGGGCGCATGCTCCGGGATGTGAAACGATGCACGGCAAGCCAGCTGCACATCCAGCCGGTGGTTGCTCCGGCGGCGAAAAGAAAGACGTAGAACTGCGCCAAAATCCGCCGGTTATCAATTATATCAACAAACGCCAGCGTGGAGCGGACAGCCTCGATGGCCGACGAATATGTGCTCCCCAACCCCAAAATCGCCACAAGCGCCCCTCCCGCGCCGAGGAGCATCCCCTGGAAGACGAACGGGAGCGAAATATACGTCGACGTCGCTCCGATGAGGAGCATCACCTCGATCTCTTCTTTTCGGGAATAGATGGCGATTCGAATCGTATTGAAGATCACAAGCGTACTTATCAGCAAAGTCAACAGAAGTATGACGCCCGATACCGCGCTGGACGCCCGGGAAATAGTGGCGAGGCGCTCCACGAGTTTCCCGGCGTAGAGCACTTCCTCGATCGACGGAAGCACCATGAGATCGCGGACAAGGGGAGTGATGTGTTCCGCCCTTTGCACCTGGATTTCGAGACTCCACGGAAGAGGATTTTCTCCGAGCAGCGTCACCGCCTGCGCCTGGTTGCCGAGCTTTGCCCGAAGTCTTTCAAGCGCCTCTTCCGGCGAGATGGCGCGAACGTTCAGGACCAGAGGGGAGGAACGGACGAGCTCAAGGGCCTGCTCCGCGGTTTCCCCGCGTTTCATGTACGCCTGGACGACAAGCGCTCCCTCGATCCGGG
>Ga0334883_1004267_pt1 | contig 13995 bp, 9 predicted proteins | sample GraSluR1_MG_6_FD_207230 | JGI IMG/M metagenome (GOLD analysis project Ga0334883, IMG submission 207230) | Sludge microbial communities from methane-producing bioreactor in Wageningen University, Netherlands - Granular Sludge_09_05-R1 | ecosystem: Engineered > Bioreactor > Anaerobic > Unclassified... | reverse complement strand
GTAAAGGCTGCCACATCAGTATCCGCGGCGATTTTGATCCAGTGACGGCCGATGTGCTCTTTGAACAGCTCATTAAACGTAGCCTTGTCGTCAAAAAGGTGCCAGTATGCCTTGTCGTTCATGCGGCGTACAATGGTATTGCTTAAGCCGCGCGTTATCACCGTGGCCTTTTGGGCGTCGGTCAGGCGGTACATTTCAGCGATTTTGTAATCCATGTATCCGGCGTTGAACTTGATCGCGCAGCGAAGCATGTCTCTGAGCAACCAAAGGCGGCGCTTACCGCTGCGCCGCTTGATCTCGCCCGTGGTAATCCACATTTTACGGAAATCCATCCGCACAAAGCGTTTCAAGAAAAAGCCAAGCTTGCTCATGACAGCCTCCTTATACGTTGAAGCGGAACAGCGTCACATCGCCATCCTTCATCACATAATCCTTGCCTTCGCTGCGCAGCAGACCCTTTTCCTTGCAGGCGTTCATGCTGCCCTGTGCCATTAAATCGGCATAGGCGACAATCTCCGCGCGAATAAAGCCGCGTTCAAAATCCGTATGGATTTTGCCGGCCGCCTGCGGAGCCTTGGTGCCCTGGGTGATGGTCCAGGCGCGGCATTCATCCGTGCCCGCCGTCAGGAAGGAGATGAGTCCCAGCAGCTGATAACTGGCCTGAATGAGCCTGTCCAGGCCACTTTGGCCAATGCCTAGCTCCGTAAGGAAAGCTTGCTTTTCGGATGCGTCCATCGCGCCGATTTCTTCTTCGATACGCGCGCTGATGGTAAACACCTGCGCGCCTTCGGCGTTTGCGATGGCGGTCACCTGCCGCGTCATGGGCAGCTCATCCGCGGGGGTGGCAACGTCATCCTCGGCGATGTTGGCGGCGTAGATAACGGGCTTATCGGTCAGGAGGAACCAGCTGTCCAGCACTTCTTTTTCTTCTGCGTTAACAGGGTAGGTGCGCGCTGGCTTGCCTGCCTCCAGGTGGGCTTTGAGCGCCTGCCCCAATTCGCTTTCCAGCACAGCCTTTTTATCGCCGGATTTGACGAGTTTCTGCGCTTTATCGGTACGTTTGGTAACGGTATCCAGATCCGCAAAAATCAGTTCCAGATTGATTTCTTCAATATCCCGCGCGGGGTCGACGCTGCCATCGACATGAATGATGTTTTCATCCTCAAAACAGCGCACCACATGAATGATGGCATCCACCTCGCGGATGTGAGAAAGGAACTTGTTGCCAAGCCCCTCGCCTTTGCTGGCGCCCTTGACAAGACCAGCGATATCCACAAACTCAACCATGGCGGGGGTAACTTTTTTAGGGTTGAACATTTGCGCCAGCGCATCTAGGCGACTATCAGGCACGGGAACCACGCCCGTATTTGGCTCAATCGTACAAAAGGGATAGTTTGCCGCCTGCGCGCCTGCCTTGGTGATGGCGTTAAACAGTGTGCTTTTTCCAACGTTGGGTAACCCAACGATACCGAGTTTCATACATCCACATCCTCAAAAGCCGATGGTTTTTACAATGATACATTATACGCGATGCGGGCGCAAAAAGCAACGCAAAGCCTGTGTTATGGGGCTTACACCTGTGCTGGGAGGCATGGAGCAAGGCCGCGACGATCCGCGAGGTTCAATGCATGCGCGTGACGCGTGCGCGTTTTGGTTGTATAATGCCATGGGGGATTTGATTAAAGGAGGGAATGCTGATGCGAAGAACATTGGCGTCGATGACGTTGCCGGAGTTGATTACGCCGCAGGGGCATGCCTGCGCCTGCGGGCGCGTGCACAATGCAGGGTTATCTTATTTGAAAGTCGGGCAAGGCGCCGTTGCGGATTTACCGCAGGCGCTGGCCGCTATTGGGATGCGGCGACCCTTTATCGTATACGATGCGAACACAAAAAAGGCAGCGAGTGAGCAGGTTACAGCCGTGCTGAAGAAGGCGGCTATACCCTTTACCGAGTATACCTTCGCGGTATTGCACATAGAACCGGATGAACGTGCGATGGGGAGCCTTTGCATGGCGTTTGATCCTGCCTGTGACGGTGTGCTGGCGGTGGGCGCAGGGGTAATCAATGATTGTTGCAAGGTGCTGGCGCACGCTTTGCGCCTGCCGCAGGCGGTGGTGGCAACAGCGCCTTCCATGGATGGATATGCTTCCAACTCTGCATCCATGATCCGCGACTGCGTTAAAATATCCATGTACAACGCTTGCCCGGGTGCGATTATCGCGGATACGCTCATCCTTAAAGACGCGCCCGAGCGGATGCTGTGGGCGGGGCTGGGCGATATGCTGGCGAAGTATATTGCGCTGTGTGAGTGGCGCATCTCCAGCATCGTAACAGGGGAATACTATTGCGAGGAAATCGCAGGGCTTATGCGGGCATCCCTTGCGAACATCGTTGCGGCCGCGCCACGGCTGATGACGCGTGAACCGGAGGCGATTGGGGCGGTTGCGGAAGGGCTGATACTCTCGGGGACGGCAATGGCCTTCGCGCAGATTTCCCGCCCCGCATCGGGGTTGGAGCATTATTTTTCACACCTTTGGGAGATGTTCGCGCTGGAGCGCGGGCAGCCTGTAGAATTGCACGGGATTCAGGTTGGCGTGGGCACGTTGATTACCCTGCGCATCTATGATCGCCTGAAAACCCTGACCCCCGACCGTGCAAAGGCGGAACAGGCAATGCGCGCCTTTGACCCCGCCGCATGGGAAGGGCGGGTGCGGCGTGTGTTTGGCGGAGCGGCGCAAACCTTGATTGACAGTGAGAACAACCTTTGGCACAAAAATGACAGCGCGCAGCACGCAGTACGGCTAAGCCGCATCCTGCAAAACTGGGATGCCATCCAAACCATTATGCGTGAAGAGCTGCCAGCCGCAGCTACCATCGAGACGCTCATGCGCGGGGTAGGCATGCCCACCCGCCCTTCGGAAATCGGAGAAAATGATCAGGATGTGCAGGACGCGTTCCTATGCTCGCGGGATATCCGGGATAAATACCTGACCAGTTCCTTGCTGTGGGATTTGGGGCTGCTGGAGGAATTCCAGCTTCAGTACTAAGCTTTACAGGCGGTCAGCTTCGTTCAGGGGCGTACCCCAGCCAAAGCGCTGACTGTGATAAGCAAAACACACCGCGCCCCTAGAAGAAGGGGCACGGTGTGTTTTTGATGGGAGGCGGTTCCGCTGTACATGGCACAGGCGCGCACATGCAAGCGGCATATGGTGGATGCTCGTTAGACGTCAAACGTCTACTCGCCCATCTCTGCCATGGCGGGATCATAATCCGCAATATCGCCGCCGACTTCAGTTAAGGTAATAAGGCCTTCCGCATCTACATGGAAGGTGTAGATAACGGTGCCTTCCGGCGAGGATTCCGCTTCAAAGGAACGCGCGTAATCGAATGTGATGGTTACATCGCCTTCTTTGACGCCGCGCCATACCCATAGATGCTCGCCGCCCGCGCCTTCCAACTCGGCATCAGGGGCGAAGAATTCATCCTTTTCAAGCGTCAGAATATCTTCCGCGCTCATGGTGTAACTCCAGGCATAGCCTGTGGTCGGGTTTTCCAGCAGCAGCACGGCGGCTTTGTCCGGCATGTAACGCTCCGGTATTCCCGTAACGGCTTTCACGGTTACGGCCAGCGCCGCATCCACATGACAGTCATACACGATGGTTGCGGCAACCTCGCCGCCTTCCCAGCCTTGGCTCAAGGTGAAGGTGGCGGTCGCGTCGCCCTCGGCTTGGCCAAGGAACGTCCAGCTGTGGGTGCCGCCTGCGCCAACGAGGTTTTCGGGATTCGCGGCTGCGGTGTAGCCCGCATCAGTCAGGGTCAGGATACTATCATCGCTGGTGGCAGCATTCCACGTGTAACCGGTAGTCGGGTTTTCCACAAAGGTAACGGTGAGCGGTTCGTCCGCCGCCTGGGCAAGGGTGAAGAATGCGCAAAGCGTAACGAGTGCGAGAATCATGGAGAACATCTTTTTCATGGTGACAGCCTCCTTTGAGCATGATGATGGGGTTGTTGTTTCGTTATATCGATGGGGTGTGCATACCTCAGCATATCACATAAATGTTACAATTATATGACGATTCATGATTGACTTTCTCGTTTGTCTGCCGTATGATAACGGTACCGCGTTGCTCCCCGGCGATATGGCAGCAGGCTCCCTTCTGCCTGCAAGACAAGCCGCCAACGGAGTGACAGGCACTTGCTCCAGCCGCACGATCGCACAATAAAAGGGAGGCATATATCATGAAACGGACATTAGCCGCGCTTGTACTCCTATTGCTGCTGCTTACGCCACTGATCGCATTTGGGGAGGGGACGCCGCTGCCTTATGGTCTGTCGCTGGGTATGACGCCGGATGCCGCAAGTGCCGCGTTTAGCGCGGATCAAACGCTGGCCGCGCTGACGCCGGAAAAGCTTGATTATGGCAATGGTGTTGTGGAATACGCGTTTGATGATGTACCCATACCGGATTCGAACCTTATAGCGCAAAGCTTTACCGTACAAATCGATAAGAACAACAGTGCAAACGCGGAGCGCCTTTCAACGTTGAATTATACATTCGCCCTTACGGATGGCAGCATTGCGACCTTCCGCGCGGTACTTGCCATGCTCCGAGAGGCGTATGGCGAGCCGGACAGGGATCCGATGGATGATGAATCCGCCAATGGATACGTGGAATGGGGCACCTTGTATGGCAACTGGACGTTTGAGGATGTGCGCGTAACGTTAACGCTGAACCGCATGTACAATGAAAGCGTCACCCTTCAATTCTCCTCCCGCCTGAACTATGACAAGGCAGATCTGGCACAATGATCATTCGTAGAAGAACAAACCGTTGACCTGACAAAGCAGCATAGATGCGGCGGCAAACAGTGCAAATGGGCTGTTTGCCGCCGCTGTTGTTTTTGGGCAAGTATCGAGTAACTAATAAGCGATTTGAGAAGCATACGAACGTAAGCGCCTGTGAAGGCGCGGAGACGCAATCGACGCGCTGCCCTTATGCTGGGCTGATGCATGCGTGTATTGATTTCGGTAACGACACGAATATCGCGCTGCGGCGCTGATTTACCTCCGCCCGCTGCGTTTGCCCGGTGTGCCTTTCATGGGGAGCCCTTTTGCCGAGCGGTTTGGCGGCCGCTTTCCTGCGCCATGGCTCGCTGCTTGTTGCAGTCCGCTGCCGCGCAGCTGGCGTGCGCCGCCTGTGCCAGAAGTCGTTTCTTGCCGGCTTCCAGAAGGACGGGCAGGACGGTTTGCCGAGGGATTCGGCACAGCCATGGTGGTAGTGCTCCCTTGGGAAGCATCGGTCTGCCATGCGCGCTTGCGCAGGGGAGCAGAAGCGTTGTGTGTCCCATGCTTACGCTGGTTTTGGTGTGGTTCCGCACGCAAAGGCCGCGTTTGCGAACCGCTATCTACCCGCGCCTTAGGCAATCGACCGTCCCGCGCATAATGGCCTTTCGGGATGAACGCACGCGGCGGAACAAGGCACCCCCTGCCAAAGCCGATCAAATCCTCTCGACCGCACAGGCGAAGCGCTTCACGGATGAGCGCGTGGTTCGCAGGGTTTTTCCATTGCAGCAGCGCGCGTTGCATCGCTTTCTCGTGGGCGGTTCTGGGCACATACAGGGGCGCCATATCACGTGGATCAAGGCCCGTATGGTACATGCAGGTACTCAGCGTGCCGGGTGTGGGGTAAAAATCCTGAACCTGCTCAGGCTGGTGACCGCTATCCCGCAGGTATTCTGCCAAGGCAACCGCGTCTTTCAGGCTACAGCCAGGATGGCTGCTCATCAGGTAAGGCACCAGATATTGCTTCAGCCCAAGCCGCTTGTTGATATCTTCATAACGCCTGACGAACGCTTCATAGACTTCGCGGTGCGGTTTACCCATCTTGTCCAGCACGGCGGGGCTGATGTGCTCTGGCGCGACCTTCAGCTGCCCGCTCACATGGTGCTCGCAAAGCTCTTGCAGAAAGGTTGATTTGGGATCAGCCATGACATAATCAAAACGAATCCCTGAGCGGATGAACACTTTTTTGACACGAGGCAACGCGCGCACGCGGCGCAGGATGCGGATCAGTTCATCATGGCTTACGCGCAGGTTCTTGCATGGCTTGGGGTATAAGCATTGTTTGTTTTGGCAGCTGCCCTTGGTAAGCTGTTTTTCACACGCGGGTTCGCGGAAATTGGCGGTCGGCCCCCCAATATCGTGAATATAGCCTTTGAAATCGGGCAGCTCGGTCAACTGGCGAGCTTCTTGCACAATGGATTCTTCGCTGCGGGAGGTAACCACACGCCCCTGATGGAACGTGAGTGCGCAAAAGTTACATGCGCCATAGCAGCCGCGCACTGCCGAAACGGAAAAGCGTACTTCCGTCAGTGCGGGCACACCGCCTTGCGCAGTATAAACAGGATGGGACGCGCGCATAAAGGGCAACGCATAGACAGTATCCAGTTCTTCGCGCGAGAGGGGGAGCGCTGGCTCGTTTTGCACGATAAAACGCAATGTATCCTGTTGCTGGCATAATTTTTTTCCGCGCAGGGCATCCTGTTGATTGTATTCAGCCATAAACGCACGCGCGTACGCCGCTTTATCTGTGGCGACCTGCGCATGCGCGGGCAGGAGAACCGCGTCTTGCGGCGGTTCTTTCGCCATATAGCAGCATCCGCGCAGTGCGGGGAGCTCGTTTTCCGGCATGCCGCGGCGCACAAAATCCGCGGCGGCAAGCACGGTGTTCTCGCCCATGCCATAGAGTAGCAGGGTGGCGGCCGTATCGGTCAGGATGCTGCGGCGCACCTTATCGTCCCAATAATCATAATGAGAAAAACGGCGCAGCGATGCTTCCACGCCGCCGATGAGGATTGGGATGCCCGGATACGCCTGATGGATTCGGTTGCAGTAGACTGTGGTTGCGCGATCCGGCCTTAAGCCAACCTGTCCGCCGGGGGCATAGGCATCGGCGCTTCGCCGCTTTTTTGCCACCGTATAATGGTTAACCATGCTGTCAATTACGCCCGCTGTGACTAAGAACCCGAGCCTGGGGCGGCCAAAACGCTTAAAATCCGCGGCATCCTGGTATTGCGGCAGGCAGAGCATTGCCACACGATACCCGGCGCGTTCCAGAACACGGCTGATGATCGCCTGCCCAAAGGAGGGATGATCCACATACGCCTCGCCCACGACAAAAACGAAGTCGGGCGCATCCCAGCCTCGTTTCGAGCACTCTTCACGGGTGATGGGTAAAAATGGCATAGGGCACCTTCCTTAGCGCTTGATACAGCCAGTATACACACCTGCGGCGAAAACCACAAGCGCGAGCGGCATACGAATGCGGCGCGCCAAGCTTATATGCGAGGCGCGCCGCCGTGTTGTGGAGCTGTCACGAAAAGCTCGTTACAGCGATGTCATCAGCAGTAGCTCAAAGAGGGGATAGCTTTCTTCCTGCGCCTGCGTTTCGCCATCGCTGCCCGTTTCACCCGCAATGGACATGCCTACGCAACGCCCGTACATCATCACCCGTGTATCCACCGCAAAGGCGGGTACCTCATCACTGGTCACCAGAATGATGCCGCTGTAGGTGGAACCGCTTTTGGAGAGCGCCATTTTCATGATCCATGAATCGCCCGCTTGCGTTACGGAAACAAGATAGCTCTTGTACCCCATAATGCGGCTGTCATAACCATCGATCTTGCTGAGCAACGTGCCATAACCCGGGGAAATGGCTTCGCGCTTGAGCTGGTTTACCATATCCGCCTGCGACCATACGCGGGAGAAAAGGTAGTTCAGCCTGCGGTCAGCCAGGTTAACCTTGCTGAAGGCCAGCACCACCGAATAGCTCCCCTCGGTGGATGTATCCAGTTCCACCTTGAAGCGTCCATTGGCGGGAATTTTGCGGGTCAGAATATTCTCGTCATTGACCAGCACCTGCATGGTTGACCCAGGCGTGGCGTTGCCCACAATGGCGAGGGTATCGGTCGTGACTTGCTCAGGAACTTCGCTGGTCACATTTACAGTGAGCAGCGTACGTTGATACGTTACCGGATAGGCGAGCTCCAGCACATCTTCGCCGGCCATCTCGGCGGTTACAGTCACCATGAACACGCCTTCTTTGGGTAGTTTGATAGGTATTTTAAACTTGCCGTTCTTCCCAACTTCCACTTCGGTTAATATTGGCGTTGGGTAGCTAAGCCCCATGACCACGGCGGTAAACTTTACCCCTTCCGCGGCAGTGCCGGAAAGCGTGAAGGAGGGATCGTTTGTCTCGGTGGGCGGCGCTTCGGTGATGTTCACCTTGGCGCTTGCGGCGGGGGGAAGCGGTTTTACTTCAATGAAATTGAAGGTGTCCCATATTTTATTGAGCGCGGTATTATCCTTGTTGGTGACCGAGCGCCCATAAACACGCATGTCGAAGGTGATTTCATACCCATTGCGGATGGTGCGGCGCATAAACCCGCGATGATCCACTTCTCCGTTGACGCTGTGGGTGTAGCGTAGGATCAGAAAACGCCCGTTCTGGGTGTTTTTCCAATCCGCGCTGGTGAAATTGTACCCTTGATCCGCATAAAGGTTCTCAGGGTAATGGCTCAGGCGATACTGTGCGCGGGTTGAAGTGCTCTGCTCGTTGACATCAAAAAGGTTGAGGGTTTTATCGCTTTGGGTAGCTGTTAACTCAAAGCAGGTATCGCCCTCCGCGCTCCAGCATTGCAGCAGCACACCGCGGGCAATGAGGTCATTGGCGGTCTCTTCGCTGGTTGTACCGCGGGCTTGCAGCCATTCTGCATTGCTGGCGGCATTATCCGGCGTGATGAGGATATACGTATCAGGAATGACCACGGATGCAAACAGGTCATCCAATACATAGGTCTGCGCCAGCGCCGGCAGGGAAGCCAAACACAGAACAAGCAAGAGCAGTGCGGCAATAATCCATTTGCGCATAGTACACCTTCCTTTGGTCATCACCCTCATGGCACATACGCCGCGAGCGTGAGCGCGGGACACCCATGGGTCGTGTGGATTTCTCCGGTGAGCGTGCCAAGCAGCGTGATGGCTGATCCATCGTCGATTACAAGCAAATCATCGCACAGCACAGCATACCGTTCGTCATTCTCTGTGGTGAGCACATAGCTTGGCTGGCCGTTTATGTATGCAAGGCCGCTCGCGATGCCGCTTAGCTGCAACACGCGATCGGCATAGGTTTGCGGTTTGGCGGTCAGGCTTTCGTAAGGTATCGATTTCACCTTTTTTTGCAGGTTCTCGAGTGTCTCCTGTGTGCTTGCTTCGCGCGTCAGGGTGAGCGTATGGTCGTTACGGCGATAGCCTGTCGCCTGTGCCTGCAATGTAAAATCGTTATCCCCTAGCCGCCCAAGGATAAGCGTGACGGTAAAGGAGCCGTCCTCCGCAACGACGATACGGCTGCTGCCGCGACCCTGCGTCAGCTTGACAGTGGAACCGGGCAGCGTAAGACCGGTTAGGGTAACCGTCTTCTCCTGCGTAGTGGTCATTGGGGACAGCACAAGGGGAGTGAGCTGCCAATCCACCGTAACGGTAAAGGTGACCACAGTCATCTGTTCGCCCTTGAAGGCGGTCAGCGTGATCAGATTGGCCTCATTCCCCGTAAGCCCCGGGATGGTAAAGCTGAAAGCGCCGTTCTCATCCGCCTTCACGTGGGATGAGGTTTTCTCGCCAAGGGAAAAACGAAGGTAGCCATCCGGCACGGTACTGCCGGTGAGTGTAAACTGTGTTACGCCTATAGTTTCGGCAATCGGTTCCAGTGTAAGCGGCAAATCCTGCTGAAGGTAGGTAAGCTTGGCTGCGGCGCTTGAAACCTGCATGGTTGGCAGGGAGAGCAAGGTTTCTACACCCTGATCCTCTTGGGAAGCCGTGCCGCGGGCGCCCAGCCGTAACAGGCGGCTTGCCGCGCTCAGCAACAGTGTCACATCACCCGCGGTGGTTTCACGGCCAATAACATCCATCCGCAGCGCATAGGTTTGATTAAGATACAGCGTTGCGACCATCAGCGTCGAATAGGGGAGCGCGCCGTCAAGCTGCTCGGCAACCGATGCGGAGAAAAGCGCGTAGCCGCCATCCTGCCACGTCGCGCTGCCATAGCCGCCTTGACGGGCAAGCTGTGTCAAAAAGGCTTCTTTATCAGCGGCAGTCATCCCGGATGCATCAGCCGCTGTAACGCCTGAAGGCTTTTGTGTAACCAGCAAGGAAAACTGCTGTCCATCCGAACCGATGCTTATCAGGTATACGCCATCGGCAGTCATGGCGCCTTGCAAAGTTTGCGCATCCACGCCGAGCGCATCCAGTGCGGCTTGCGGCATAGCTGTTCGCGTAATCAGGGTTTCATCTTCCAAAGGGGTATAGCGGATGCCGAGATCATCCAGCGCGACAGGTATGGCTGCCATGGCGGCGTTGACGCTAACCAGCATCAGCAATGCAAAGAAACAGGCAACCCATCGGCGTACTTTCACGGTGATGCTCCTCTCCTGGGAAGGGACAAGGCAGCGGGCTGGCAGGCCGTTATGTGCAGCGCTTCTCCTACCTTATATTGTAGCACATTGGGCGCAAGGCATGCAACATGGTGGTGTAACAATCAAACAAGCGGTCAGGGCAGGCGTTACGGGTGCGTAAGGGGGAGGGCAAGCGCTGCTGCCTTGTGCAGTTCTTCGGGACAAGCATCTTGCAACATGATCATTTTTTTGTTATGCTAGGGTATCGTATGCCACAAAGGAGGGTGCCGTTATTGCTAAGGCCGATGCGCCGCATGCTCCGGCAGGTTGCAGGCCGCACATCGCTGCATATGCCCGCAACAGGCGGGCGCGCACCTATTCGTGGTTTTCACGCGTATCGTTGGGATACGACGGAGCTGCCGATTACTGATGACCTATATCACCCGACCGGCGCGATCGCCCAGGCGGAGGCGCTCCTTGCGGCGCGCGCGGACGCGGGCGCATCGCTGATGCTCAGCGGCGGGTCTACCGCCGGTATCCATGCGATGTTCCTCTATGCTGCAAAACGCGGACAGCCTGTAATCCTGCCGCGCAATGTTCATGTGAGTGCGCTGTCGATTTGCGCTACCGCCGGGTTGGTTCCGATATTTGCGGAGCCTTCCTTTACTAAGGATGGCAGGCTGTATACCACGGCAGAGGCTTATGCCCGTGCGTTGGATGCTCATCCGGACGCGCCCTGTGCGTTTGCCCTGCATGTGGATTATGAGGGATTGGTCAGTGATCTGGCCGCGATCGCGCAGGCGGTGCATTCGCGTGGAAAACTGCTCCTGTGTGACGAGGCGCACGGCGCGTATTTTAATTGGCGGGAAGACATACCCAATGCTGGGGCATGCGGCGCGGATCTCTACGTGCAATCCGCACACAAAACGCTTCCAGCGCTCACGGCGGGCGCGTGGCTACACGCCAGCAGGCAGGTGGATGCGTCACGCCTGCGGAGTATGCTACGCATGACGCAAACCAGTAGCCCCTCCTTTTTAACATTATTTTCTTTGGATGAAGCGCGCGCCTGGATGGATGCTCAAGGCAGCCGGGCGTTAGGGCGGATGGGGCTTCTGCTGGAGCGGTTTCGGGAACAGGCGGCGAGGCTGGGCTATGCGGATGGACAGTGTGATCCACCAAGGGGACTTCGCTATGACCGCTTACGTCTTGTGCTGTGCGCACCCGAAGGCGGGGCGTTGCTGGCCAAACGGTTAGCCGATTTGCGCGTGGATGTTGAGATGAGCGACACAGCGCACATTGTTTGCATTGTACCGATCAACGGCGCAAAGGGCGCGTTGCGCCGCCTGCATAGGGCGTTGCGCAGTACGGCGCGCATGCGAAATACACAGGATCAGAGCGCTTTACGGCATCTGGAGCGTGTCCCCTTGCCGATGCGCCCTACCGTATGGCCAACACGCCGCCTGCCGCTGCATGAAGCGGCTTTTGCGGAGACAGAACCGGTTACCCCTGCCGCTTCGGCGGGACACATCAGCGGCGTGACCGTCGGTCCATACCCCCCCGGCATTGCATGGCTTACCGCTGGAGATGAGATAACGCAGGAGATAGCGATGCTGCTTGCGCAAACGCCGCCTGAAAGGCTTTTTGGGCTGGATCAGGCGGGTATGATTCCTTGTGTGAAGCTGAAAGCGGAGTGACGATATCAATACGTCACCGCAGGCGGCGGAGGCCGCCACATACGAAGCGCGCATATCGTTGCATTCGGATGGATACAACACCGGCATCATGCGACTGCGGGGCGGATTCTCACCGTTAGACGCCCTCACCCGATGCATTGATGAGGGCACGCGAAACAGCGCGCATCCGTGCTTATGGAATTTCCAATTTACGGGCAGATGCTTGTTGACAGATTGTACTGTTTTAGGATACCGGCACTCTTTTCTGCATTGCTTGTACGAAGCAACGCTACTACTACAGCCACCAAAGGAGCATGAAACGTGTTTAGTTTTCCTTATGACGCGGTCGTTTTCGATTTGGACGGTACGCTAACCTGCTCGGATCAGGGCATTATCCAATCCATGCGGTATGCGCTTGAGCAGGTGAACGCAACCATACCCGCGGGGGTGGATTTGCGTGCTGTTATCGGGCCGCCGCTCATGCAGTCCTTGATGGGCATTCTGGGGCTGGAAGAAGCCGTTGCGCGCAGAGCCATCGGGTATTATACGGAATACTTCAACCGTACTGGCATGTACCTGTATACGGTTTACCCGCACATCCGCAGCATACTGACCATGCTTCGGGAGGGCGGGGTGTTTGTGGCGCTGGCCACCAGCAAACCTGTGCGCCCTGCGATGGCAATCCTGAATCATTTTGGGCTTACCCATTATTTTCACCGTATCATAACCGAAGAGGATAACGAAAAGGTAGTCAACAAGCCCGAGCTTATCCGCCGCGCGCTGCCGGAGAGTTATGAGCGCGCGGTGATGGTAGGAGATCGGTATTTTGATGTGGAGGGCGCGAGGGCAAATGGGATTGACAGCGTAGGCGCCGGTTACGGGTTTGGCTCGGAAGAAGAGCTGCGCACCGCGGGCGCCACGCATGTGGTGGCAGATACGGAATCCCTGCGCGCCTACCTGTGCCCGGGCGCTCCGGTACCGCGAGGGTTTTTCCTGACAGTGGAAGGGCTGGATGGCAGCGGCAAAACTACGCAGGTAGACAGGCTGGAACAAAGCTTGCGAGATTATGGCTTCAGCGTGCTGCGTACCAGAGAACCGGGCGGATGTGAGATTAGCGAAGAGATTCGCCACACAATATTAACCACCGATCATATGGAGATGTGCCCGGCTTGCGAAGCCCTTTTATATGCGGCCGCCCGTGCCCAGCATGTACACGAGGTGATCCGTCCCGCGGTGGAGCGGGGCATGCTTGTGCTTTGCGACCGCTTCGTGGATAGTTCCATCGCCTACCAGGGCGGCGGCCGCGCCCTGGGTACCGATGTGGTGCGCACGCTCAATGCGCCCGCGGTAGACGGCATGATGCCGGATGCGACGCTGTACCTCGCCATTGACCACCAGTTAGCGCTGGAACGGCGGCACAGCGCCACCTCGCTGGATCGCATTGAGGTGGAATCTGGTGCGTTCCATGGCCGCGTGCAAAGCGCATACGAAAAGCTGATCAATGATGATAAAAAGCGCTTTCTGGTTGTAAACGGGGAGCAGGATGTGGATACCGTGGCCGCCGACGTACTGGATGCCGTGCTGAGCCGACTGGAACCGGAACTTGAGGGTTGTTGATGGAACGCATTGTTGTGGGCATGAGCGGCGGGGTGGATTCGTCGGTCACGGCACTTTTATTGAAACAACAAGGGTATGACGTGATCGGCGTCTTCATGAAAAACTGGGACGAAAAGGACGAAAACGGCGTTTGCACAGCCACCGCCGATTGGCAGGACGTACAGGAAGTGTGCGACTTGATTGGCATTCCCTATTATGCCGTTAATTTTCAGAAGGAATACCAAGAGCGCGTGTTCGCCTATTTTCTGGAGGAATAC